>Ga0075423_10007791_pt1 | contig 10134 bp, 8 predicted proteins | sample SoiMethybrSBSTD2_FD_80114 | JGI IMG/M metagenome (GOLD analysis project Ga0075423, IMG submission 80114) | Bulk soil microbial communities from a Populus tree surrounding site in Tennessee, USA - Soil MetaG P. TD hybrid SBSTD2 | ecosystem: Environmental > Terrestrial > Soil > Tree plantation...
GATACTGTAAGAGCTGACTTAAGGATGCCTAGTGCTGATAAAGAATTTCTGCGGGGAGCGGCCCCTGTAACAAAGCGACGGCAGGCCGTCGCACTCCAGAGTTATCGCTCCTTCGACCAGAGCCGCGGCCTTTTGATCGAGTGAACGTTTCCCGCAGATGGTGAACTGTTAATGCCTTCAAAGTAGGTTTGGCTATTGAATGGTTCTTCGCCGACGGCAATCACCGGAAGTTCATAAATACCGTCCGAGTTCATCACCCTGGCCTTTACGTTATCTCGCAAATACGCCCAGAGAACAGTGTCCTTTAGATACTTTCTTAGGTGAGGTGACAAAACAGGCGCAACTACCTCAACGCGACGATCTAAATTGCGTGTCATCCAGTCTGCGGAGCCGATGTAGAGCTCTTCTTCACCGTCGTTAAGGAAGTAAAAGATCCGGCTGTGCTCAAGGAACCTACCCACAACACTGCGCACGTGAATCGTCGGAGATAATCCTGGTACGCCAGGCCGCAGCATACACGCACCACGGACTATGAGCTCGATCTTCACCCCAGCTTGTGAAGCTTTGTAAAGAGCCTCGATCACGTCGAGATCAGTTAAGCGATTTACTTTTGCGATTAGTTGAGCGGGTTTGCCGGCGAGTGCATGCTCGGTTACACGTTGAATCAACGACAGCATGCGAGTCCGTAGATTCACGGGTGCGATGAGCAAACGGCTGTACTCTTTTTGCATTGAGAAGCCGGTGAGGAAGTTGAACAGATCTGTTGCGTCGTCGCCGATCACCGAATCATTCGTGAGCAGTCCCAGGTCCGTATATAACTTCGAAGTCGTTGGGTTGTAATTGCCAGTCGCAATATGAGTGTACGTTTGCAGACCATCTTCTTCTTTGCGAACGACAAGGGTGACTTTGCTATGCGTCTTAAGATCGACCAGACCATAAACAACGTGCACGCCGGATTCCGCGAGGCGTTGAGCCCACTCAATGTTCTTTTCCTCATCAAAGCGTGCCTTGATTTCAACGACGGCCGTGACCTGCTTACCTCGTTCGCTCGCTTCAATAAGTGCTTTGGGAATTGGCGAGTTCTGTCCAGTGCGGTACAGACACATCTTAATCGCTAATACTTTTGGATCTTGTGCTGCCGCCTGGATGAAGTCAGCAACGGATTCGAAGGATGCATAGGGATGGTGAAGAAGTTGATCGTGCTTCTTGATTGCGTCGAATATTGTTTCCTTTTTTCGTAACGCGGGAAGCACCGTCGGCTTAAGTGGTCGATCCTTCAGATCCTGTCTTTCCGCGCCGTATAGCTCCATCAAGCCCGGCGCATCCAGTGGACCGTCGACCTGGTAAACATCCTCCATTGTTATGCCCAGCGAATTGATCAAGTACTCGATCATCTCTCGTGGCATGCTGGAGGAGACTTCCAACCGTACGGGCAATCCGAACCTCCGTTCACGCAGTGACTCTTTGATGAGACGCAGTAGATCAGCTGCTTTGTCATCACGAATCTCAACATCTGCGTCACGAGTAACCCTGAAGAAGTGGCCCCTGCTTAAGTGCATGCGGGGAAACAACGCGTGAATATTTGCCTCAATCACCTCTTCCAGAAGCGTGAACCTGGTTTTTTCGTTATTTACCGGAAGCAACCGCGGCACCACAGGCGGCACTTTGATTCGAACAAACCTGCTTTCCTCGCCGATTGTTGCGCCGGCAAAAGTGTCGTGAGGATCCGTTTCAACGGTCAGCCCAATGTTGAGAGATCGGTTTGAGATGTAAGGGAAAGGATGTGCAGGGTCGATCGATTGAGGAGTCAACACAAGGAAGATATTCCTCATGAAGTACTTCGACAATTCTTCCTTTTCACTTTTGGAGAGGCGCCGGTAAGGAACGATTGCCAATCCATTTGCCTGGAGCTCAGGTATCACTTCCTCTCGCAAGCAGTTTGAATGCTCTTCAATGAGGGGAATGACACGTTTGCGAATTGCGGCAAGTTGTTCAGGGGGCGTCAACTCACCAGGCATTGGGCGCAGATCGTCTATGCCCAACATTTCCTTGATCCCAGAGACGCGCACCATGAAGAACTCGTCGAGGTTTGAGGAAAAGACTGCGAGAAACTTGAGTCGCTCGAGCAGCGGAGTTGATTTATTCGTCGCTTCTTCCAACACACGGCGAAAGAACTCAAGTTGGCACAAGTCCTGGTTAAGGACCGTCCAAGCAAGGAAATGTTTGGGCTGCGGTTTTTTAATATTCAAAGCCTTTTTTAGATCTCAGATCTCAGATTTCAGATCTCAGATGTAGGTATTCAAGTTGAGTCTTTTCAGAGAAGCCATTTGAGATCTGAGATCTGAGATCTGAGATCGAGTTAGTTCGAACAACGAGCGTCAATGATCATCTTTGCTTTGCGGACAAACTCGACGGTCCATTCTGCGGGAGTTCGATCTCGCTCTGCGTTGCGCGAAGCAGCGAACACGCGTGTGATCAAATGGTTGTTCCTCTCTGCATCGAGCAAGCGCTGTAGGTTCGTTGCCAGTAACTGTCTTCCCGCCTCGCTGATTTTTGCGTCGCCGACACTCTTTGCATTAGCTGTACAGGCTCCGCCACTTACTTTAATTGGATCCTTCTTGCTCCAACCTTCGAGTCTCGCTTTCTTCTCACTTGCTGTCGAATAGCCGAAAGTCGATCCCAGATCACTAACGTAGAAGACTGCTTCACCGGGCTCACAGACGCGGGTGTTGCCTTTTTTTGAGAATTTCAGGCACGCGAGTTTGTGATTGTCGGTTTTTGTATCGCCATGATCGATAAACGCCAGCCACAATTTGAACGCGTCAATCTCCGCTCGCGGTGCGCCATTGTCCAACAACTTCTGAAGCTCTCCAGACAGAGGGGCCGAGTCTTCGCCATCGCAGTTAGTGTCAACACCGGTTGCCAATGACAACTCAATACCTGCTGCGGGTTGAGATGGAGAAAACTCAGCTCCCTGAAAATCCTTTGTCAAACTCTTCTTGCAGTCCGGACAGTTGACGTCTGCTACCCACTCATCGTCAGCAAAGAAGCCCAACGCTTTGGAGAATCGCGACGAAAGAAACTCACCATAGACCTCGCCGTTTCGTTTGTCGGGAGACTGACCCTTGAAGTGTGGTTTGATTTTCAGGCGAATTGGTTTGCCATCGTTATCAGTGACACCCGGCACAGCGCAAAAAAACTTCGGTGTGGTACCGGCACCCGGCGATTCATCTTTGTTAGCGACGCAGTTGATTGGTTGCGCGAATCCGTCGCTATTTACTGGTGGACTGCCACGCCGCGTCCCGTTGGTTGGATTGTAACCGAGCACGGGATCATAGCCCGGATCTGGAGTTCGATATACGCGTGCCGTTTTCTCAACTCGTGCATGCTCCTCAGCAGAGAAGCATATCTTTTGTTGTGCTCTTGAGTGGCTTGCAATCGGCAGAGTGCCAAGGAGGGTAAGCAAAACAAGCGGTACATGCCGAAGTTTTTGCAGCATTAGAGATCCTCTTGTGAAACGGTTCATTGTGATCGGGGTCGCCTGAGTGTAACAAGAAGCAGTGGTTCGGCGGAATTATACAGTCTGGTGATCAAAAGGATAGGGCCTGCACCTAATTCGTGTGAATTCGTGGATTGCTTCTACCAGGTGAGGCCACAGACGATCCACGAATCACACGAATAACACGAACAAAACTGAGGCATCGAGTTTCTTCGACATCCATAAGATTGACGGTTCTCTCATTGACAGGTTTCCGGTTCGCGCACAACATACAAATCACTTCACGGAAGTCGAACCGCAGTTTGCCTGTGAACATGCAAAGACTCATTTTGAGTTTAATTCTAGCGATTGCTTCTGCTGCGATCGTAGAGTCCCAGTCGGGGAGGCGGATTGCGACGCCTGCCTCCGCTCCTATTGCACCTATTCAGCCGCCGGCCAATCCGGAACCAGAGTTGAGGACTACGACCACCGCGTTGCCTGAATTGCCAATGCTCACAGAGCGGTATCGCGAACGTGAGATAAAGTCACTCGACAGTTCCACATTTCGTCTGTCGGATTTCATGGGGAAAGTCGTAGTGATAAACCTTTGGGCCTCATGGTGCGGGCCTTGTCGCAGGGAAGTCCCTGAGTACGAGAAGGTGCGCAAGGAGTACGCCGCTAAGGGTGTTGAGTTCATTGGTTTGACGACGGAAGATCCGCGCATCGCAGCAGACCGGGTCAACAAGTTTGTGAGAGATGTAAGTTTTGGATTTAGGTTGGGATGGGCTGACCACGAACTTGCCCGCACCTTAATGAATGGAAAGACAGCAATTCCGCAGACTCTGGTGCTCGATGCGGACGGTCGCGTGATCAAGCATTGGGTTGGCTACGTACCCGGACGGAGCGGTGACCGTCTCAGAGAGACTATTGAGGGCGCGCTGAAATAGGTATAAGTCAAATCGGTCCTATACTGCATAGAGTCATTCAAATGGAATCCACGTTCCCACGCCTGCTCGTTTTGCCTTCTCAAACAAATACTCAGCGCACGCCAGGTCTTCGATCGCAAGCCCCAAAGATTTGAACAAGGTGATCTCGTCATTCGATGTTCGACCCGGAACCTGGCCGAGAAGCACCTCGCCTATCTCTCCGACAATGCTGTCCTCAGTAATCAGTCCTTCCTTAAGTGGCAGAATGAAATCCCCGGCCTCGTTCAATGCCGACTCGCGACGATCGACAAAGATTCGAGCTGTAGCCATGGTTGCAGAATCAATCTCCCTGGAGTTTGCTGAGTACGTACCGATGGCTGTTACATGCGCTCCATCAGAAACCCATCCGCGTCGCATAACCGGTTCGCGCGCGCTGGTTGCTGTAACAATCAGATCCGCATCCTTGAGTGCTTCTTCAACGTTTGTCATCGGTTCGACAGGAAATGGAAGCTCATCTCGCATTTCGTCAGCGAGTCGCTTTGGATGATCCGGGTTCAGACTCACAACGCGAGCTCGCTTGATTTGTCTCACCGCGGAGAAGGCTCGCAAGTGCATACGTGCCTGGCCACCTGAACCCACGATTGCAAGATCGTGAGCGTCTTCGCGGGACAACAACCGGGCTGCGAGAGCGGAAACGGCAGCGGTGCGGATCGCCGTTATTGCCGTCGCATTCATAATTGCGAGCAACTCACCCGTCTCGCCACTCGATAACAACACACAACCTTGATGAGCATCTTTATTGAATAGCGAATTCTCGTAGAAGAAACAGATGGCTTTGAGTCCGTAGGTGCTCTGAGGTCCGCGCCGATAGGCAGGCATCATTGCCATGACACCGCGTGCTTCAGGAGGCCGTACAACCATCCGGAGTGGTTGCAGGAATTCGCCACGAGCTAGGTCGGCGAGTACATTCCCCATTACGTCGATACACTCGTGCATCGGGAGCAATAGTTTTATGTCACTTGAAGTAAGAATCAGTACGCGCGGAGATTCGGTTGTCATTTTATTTGAGTAAGAGTACGACGGGCTGTCAGCCTGTCGTACGACGAAGGTCAATACCCCAAAAGGTAAGTGTTGTAAACCCTCACTATACGGAATCGTTGAACGAGCACAGACCATTTGACGCGCATCGATGGTCAATCCCCATAAAACCACGAAAAACTCGCACCGAATTAATGTGGCACAGTCGTTGCCAAAATGTGCAGCGAGGAGAACAAAGGGATGAAGAAGATAATGCTGAGTGTTGTTTGCTTGTTGGCACTGACTTTCACCGCGATTCCAGTTGGTGCCCAAACACGGTCTCGTTGTACGTCCAACAGGACTAGTTACGACCGGCGCTACGACCGCCAGAGTCGGTACAACAACCAGGTTTATCGCAATGACGCTTATCGGAACGGCGGTTATAACAACTCAGGCTACTACGGAAACAACGGTTATTACGATAACCGATCTGTTTGGCAACGCTCGCGCGACAAGATAACAACCGCAGGTGGTGTAGCGGCTGGAACTGTGATTGGCGGCCTCATCGGCGGTCAGAAGGGCGCAATCATCGGTGCGATTGCAGGCGGCGGCGGCGCAGCGCTCTATACGTACAAGATTCGTAACAGGTATCCGCGCTACTAAGTTTGGCGCAATAACGGTTCGGTCACGCATTGCAAGATGAGTGGCCTTGTGGGGCCCGGATGTGAAGGGGAGAGCACATCCGGGCCCTAACATTTTGGAAATAAGTCACCCTTTTCGCCCATTAGCTCCGCGCCTCAGATTCTGCTATAGATATTCCCGATCTTCAGTAAAAGTTCGGAGACCGCGATGGAATTCCACGAGAATATTCTGGGATTAATTGGTCATACACCCTTAGTCAAACTCAATCGAATAGCAAAAGGCTTAAAGCCAACTATCCTCGCAAAGATGGAGAACCTGAATCCCGGATATTCAGTGAAGGATCGCATCGGCGTTGCCATGATCGAGGCAGCTGAGCGAGAGGGCATTCTGAAGCCCGGCGGTACCGTAGTCGAAGCGACGTCTGGGAATACGGGAATCGGATTGGCTCTGGCTGCCGCGGTCAAAGGATACAGATGCATCTTCGTAATGACCGATAAAGCATCTGTCGAAAAGTCTCGCTACTTAAAAGCTCTCGGTGCAGATGTAGTCATTACCCCTGTATCCGCAAAACCTGGTACTCCAGATCACTACGTGTCAACGGCTCGTCGCATTGCTGCGGAGACTCCAAACTCTTTTTATCCGGATCAGTATTCCAATCCAGCAAACCCCGAAGCTCACTATTTAACAACAGGCCCGGAGATTTGGGAGCAAACGGAAGGCAAGTTGACGCATTTCGTAGCTGGTCTTGGAACCGGAGGAACAATCTCCGGCACGGGCAAATTCTTAAAAGAGAAGAATCCAAAAATACGAATCATCGGCGCGGATCCATACGGATCTATTTTCAAGACCTACAAAGAAACAGGAAAACTCACCGAAGCAACTCCGTATCTGGTTGAAGGAATTGGTCAGGAGATTGTCCCCGCGAATGTTCATATCAAGTACGTGGACGAGATCATCAATGTTACTGATCGCGACTCTTTTGAATTGTCTCGTCGTTTGGGGCGAATGGAGGGAATATTCTGTGGGGGTTCTACCGGCACGAACCTCGCAGCCGCCCTGCGAGTTGCTGAAAAACTAGACGAAGATGCAGTCGTTGTTTTTATTGTCTGCGATACTGGTGAGCACTACCTGACGAAGCATCATTCAGACGAGTGGTTAAAAGAGAAGCGGTTACTCGAACCGCGACGAATTACCGCGGGATTGATAAGTGGTACGAAGAAACCGCAGGCACCGAAGACCCTGGTGTGTGTGAAGCCGACAGACACAGTAGGAGATGCGCTAACGTCTATGGATGAGCAGGGCCTCAGTCAAATCCCAGTGTTGGATGAAGGCAAAGCAGTCGGTGCTTTACGTGAGAATCGAGTATTGGCGAAGGTTGTTCGCGATCGCGACTTGCTAAACACTCCAGTTAGCGAAGTGATGGAGTCACCGTTCCCGATTGTTGACGTCGATGCAAGTTCGACCGAGGTAACCAAGCGCTTGCAGGCCAGTCCCGCCGTTTTAGTAGAAGAGTACGGTCGGATTGTTGGCATCATTACCAGGCATGATGTGCTTGATCTGAAACTGCGAACGTAGCATTGGGCCTGGTTTGTCAATATGGCAAAAGAAGAAAAAGTTCTCGCAGCTAACAGGGCTGCTTTTCATAACTATCACATCTCCGACAAGTACGAAGCCGGAATCGCGCTGACCGGTACTGAAGTGAAGAGCGCGATGGACGGGCGTGTTCAGTTGAAAGAAGCGTACGTGTCTGTGGCTGACGGAGAGGCCTGGTTGTTTAATGCCCATATTTCACCGTATTCTCATGGGAACCGCGAGAACCACGATCCGTTGAGGGTTCGCAAGCTGCTTCTACACAAACGTGAAATCTCCCGACTAGACGACGCCGCGGCGAAGCAGGGAATGACCCTGGTGCCTACGCAGGTTTATTTGAAAAACGGTCGGATCAAAATTGAAGTTGGAGTTGCACGTGGCAAGAAGCTGTATGACAAACGTGAAGCTGAACTGAAAAGGACAGTTGAACGTGAGACAAGAGCGCAATTGAAAGAACGAAATCGTTAGAAGGATTACAAGTCATAGGAGAACACACTCGCATGCAAGTTGAAGCCATTTCGGGGCCTTTTGAGCAGTTTGACGTTCAAGCGCTCGCCATTGCGGTGTTCAAGGATGAGAAGCCTACTGAAGGTTTGCTCAAAAAGCTGGATGAACTTACAAACGGATTCGTCAAGTTCACGATCGAATCAGAGGAGTTCACGGGGAAAGAGGGAGATACCGCTTATTTCCAACTGATTGGCAACGACAAAATCAAAGCTCGTCGTTTGTTGCTGGTTGGCGTCGGAGATGCTTCTGACTACAGGGTTGCGAGTGTTTCCAACATGGCCGGCACCGCCGTTCGCGCGCTGCGTGCAAAGAACGCCAAGTCTATTGCTGTCATTCCACGCCTAAAGGATAACGCTGAAGCCGCAACTGCCGCCGCTGTTCAAGGCGCATTCATATCAGTATTTGATCCGGACAAATATCGAACTGTTGATAAGGAACAAAAGACTGTCGAAAAGCTGGTTATAGCCATCGAAGGCGGAGATGTAGATTCTTTGAAGCGAGGCGTCGAAACCGGAAGAATAGTCGGCGAATCACTCAACTTCACGCGTGACCTGGCGAATGAGCCGGGCGCCTACATGACGCCCACTGATATGGCTGAACGCGCGCGGGAGGTTGCAAACCAGTTTGGTTTGAATATCGACGTACTCGATGAAGCGCGGATGGAACAGGAAGGAATGGGTTCCTTACTCAGCGTGTCGCGAGGTTCGGATCAACCGGCCAAGCTAATAATTATGAAGTATGTCCCGGCGGATTTCGACGAGAGCAACAAAGAGCTCCTGGCGTTTGTTGGCAAAGGAGTGACTTTTGATTCGGGCGGTATCTCATTAAAACCGGGCGAGAACATGGAGTTGATGAAGTACGACATGACTGGCGGTGCGACGGTCATCGGAGCCATGAGAGCGATCGCCCAATTGAAACCACCGATTCCGGTTTTGGGAGTTGCGCCGTGTACTGAGAATTTGCCATCGGGGAAAGCGACAAAGCCGGGTGATGTTGTGCGGGCGATGACCGGCAAGACGATTGAGGTCATTAACACCGACGCCGAAGGTCGCCTGATATTGGCAGATGCGATCGCGTACGCAAAGAAGCTTGGTGCCACGAAAGTCATCGACATGGCGACGTTAACTGGTGCGGTGTCGATTGCACTTGGTGACGTGAATGCGGCAGTGTTGGGAACTGACCAAAAGTTGATCGACGAAATTATCTCGGCAGGTCAGGAAGTTGGTGAAAAGTTTTGGCAGCTGCCCCTGGACAAAGAGTATTCAAAACAGATCAAGTCAGACATCGCTGATATCAAGAACGTCGGAGGTCGGAAAGCGGGCACGATAACCGCAGCAGCTTTTCTAAAAGAGTTTGCTGATGGTCTTTCCTGGGCTCACCTCGACATTGCGGGAACAGCGTGGGCGGACGATGCGAAGCCATACCGTGCCAAGGGGCCCACAGGAATTGCGCTTCGGACATTATTGAAAATTGTTGAGTGGGAGAGTAAGGCGGCTCAAAAGTGAACCTTCGTACTGGGAGCGCAGGCGTCCTCGCCTGCTCGTTAGCCACTCTGGTTCGCTATGGGACGCAGCAGGCGAGGACGCCTGCGCTCCCAGTACGAAACGGTGTTGTCAGCGGTGGACACTCACTGTGCTCAAGTGTTTACAGTTTGAAATGAGCGATAACCAAGGAATGGTAGTTTTATTGGGATTTTGAAGGATAACGTGGCTGGCATGGCGGTTGTAGATGGATTGGCCAATTCGCCAAGGGGTACGAGCCGCCTTATACAACGTCCTCGCCCCCTCGATTGCCGCTCGAGGTAATTTTCCCGGCCGCCCTTTGGCACCCCCTCTTGAGGATCTTTCATCAAAAGTGATAACTCTTGGGCCTAAATGCTTGCGTCGGGTGTTATAATTTCGGCGCGAGTCCGGCAGTTTCCTTGGCGACTCGCCACCATCGCTGGCTTTTATGGAGTTTTGAAGCACAGTGATC
>Ga0075423_10007792_pt1 | contig 10133 bp, 7 predicted proteins | sample SoiMethybrSBSTD2_FD_80114 | JGI IMG/M metagenome (GOLD analysis project Ga0075423, IMG submission 80114) | Bulk soil microbial communities from a Populus tree surrounding site in Tennessee, USA - Soil MetaG P. TD hybrid SBSTD2 | ecosystem: Environmental > Terrestrial > Soil > Tree plantation...
AATCCGGTCATCCGGGCGTTTCACCAACGCCTCGTCGCCGCCGGCCGGCCCGGCAAGGTCGCTCTCACCGCCGCCATGCGCAAGCTCCTCACCATCCTGAACGCGATGCTTCGCGATCGACGCACATGGCATCCCGCTTGACTCGCGAGACAGTCGCTCAGAGGTCGAGGTCGCCGCGGGCCATCTGCTGGAAGATGGTGCGCCGCAGGATCTCGTTGGTGCCGTCGGCGATGTTGATGATGCGCAGCGTGTTGTAGGCGTGCACCAGCCCCACCTCGTTGGTGAGCCCCATGCCGCCGTGGGTCTGGATCGCGCGGTCGACGGCTCTGAGACACACCTCCACGGCGTAGGCCTTGGCGATCGAGAGCTCCTTGATGGCCCGCTCCCCGCGGTCGAGCAGCATCGCCGCGTTGAGCCCGGCCAGGTGCGCGGCGTGCACCTCCATCGCGGATTCCGCGAGCGGGAAGGCCACGCCCTGGTGCTCGGCGATCGGCACCCCGAAGGCGATCCGGTGCCCCGCGTAGGCCACCGCCTTCTCCAGCGACCAGCGGGCGAGGCCCACCGCGCGGGCCGCGTTGTAGACGCGCCCCAGCGAGACCCCGAGCAGCGCGATGCGGAAGCCCTCGTGGAGCGGCCCGACGAGCTGCCACGGCTCGACGCGGACTGAGTCGAAGGTGGACTCGCCCTCCGCGCCGCCGATGTCGCCCTGGAGCAGGGTGACCCGCTCCAGCGTGAAGCCGGGGGCGCGGGTGGGCACGAGGAACGCGCTGATCCCTCCGCGCCTGGCCGCGGCGCGCGCCGGATCGGTCACCGCGAAGGCCACGATCCAGTCCGCGAACGTGATGTTGGACGTCCACATCTTCCGCCCGCTGATGCGCCAGCCGTCGCCGTCCGGCACCGCGCGGGTCGCGATCATGGTGGCGTCGGAGCCCGCCCCCGGCTCGGAGAGGCCGAAGCACATCGACTGGCGGCCCGAGACCAGGCCGGGCAGGGCCCGCTCGCGCGCGACGTCGGTGAGCTGCTCCAGCACCACGCTCGGGCCGAAGGCCCAGTGGGCGAGCGCGAAGGTGCCGAGCCAGTGGTGCGGCCCGCAGAGGTGGTTGATGGCCTCCCAGGCCACGTAGTAGGCGAGGTGGCCCTGGCCGAGGCCCCCCATCGCCACCGGCACGCAGAGGTTGAAGTAGCCCGCGTCCGCCGAGGCCACGCGGACCTCGCGGATCAGGTCGACGACGGCGGGCACGTAGCGGCCGTCGGGCGTGTAGCGCTTCCGCGGGTCGTCGAGCAGGCCGGCGTGCTTCTCGTGGCGGGGGAGCACCTCCGCACGCACGAAGCGCTCGAGTCCGGCGACGATTCGCCGGATGTCGACAGGGATCTCGAAGCCGATCGCGCTCACGCGGGGAGCGTACCACGAGCGGCCGATACGCTTGCGACCCGGGGCCCGCGCGCCCTATACTCCGGCAAACACAGTGGCTCTCCGGATCGGCATCGACATCGGCGGCACCTTCACGGACCTGGTCGCGCTCGACGAGGCGACCGGTGCGGTGGTGGACACCAAGGCGCTCTCCACTCCCCAGGACCTGCTGCAGGGCATTCTCCGCTGCGTGGACCAGGCGGGCGCGCGCCTGGAGGACTGCCGGCTCGCGATCCACGGCACCACCATCGGGATCAACGCGCTGCTGGAGGGCAAGGGGGCGCGCACCGGCCTGATCACCACCGAGGGCTTCCGTGACGTCCTCGAGATCGGGCGGGGCAACTTCCTGCGGATGTACGACGTGCTCTACCGGCGGCCGACGCCGCTGGTGCCGCGGGGCCGGCGCCTCGAGGTGGGGGAGCGGATCGGCGCGCGGGGCGAGGTCCTGGTCGCTCTCGACGAGGAGGCGGTGCGCGCGGCGGCGCGGCGCCTGGGCGAGGAGGGCGTGGAGTCGATCGCGGTCTCGCTGCTGTTCTCGTTCCGCAACCCGGAGCACGAGCGCCGCGCGGCCGAGATCGTCGCCGGGACGCTGCCCGGGGTGTCGGTCTCGGTCTCGCACCGGATCACCCAGGAGTGGCGAGAGTACGAGCGCACCAGCACCACGGTGGTGAACGCCTACGTGCGCCCGATCATGGACCGGTACCTGGGCGCCTTCGAGCGCGGCCTCGCCGGGCGCGGGTTCCGCGGGCAGCTGCTCATCACCCAGTCGAACGGCGGCGCGTTCTCGGTGGAGGCGGCCGCCTCCAAGCCGGTGCACACCATCGAGTCGGGCCCGGCCGCGGGCGCCATCGGCTGCGCCAGCCTGGCGCAAGCGCTGGGGGCCGACCGGCTGATCTCGTTCGACATGGGCGGCACCACCGCGAAGTGCGCGATCGTCGCCGGCGGCCTCGTGCAGACCACCGACGAGTACCACGTCGACGGCCACCCGCTCCGCATCCCGGTGATCGACATCAACGAGGTGAGCGCGGGGGGCGGCACCATCGCGTGGATCGACGCGGGCGGCGCGCTGGCCCTGGGGCCGCAGAGCGCGGGCGCCGACCCGGGTCCGGTGGGCTACGGCCGCGGGGGGACGGAGCCGACGGTCACCGACGCCAACGTGGTGCTCGGGCGCATCGCGGCGGGCCGCTTCCTGGGCGGGACCATGCCGCTCGACGGTGCCGCCGCCGCGCGCGCCATCGAGGAGCGTCTGGCCCTGCCGCTCGGCCTCTCGCGGGAGAGCGCGGCGGCGGGGGTGGTGCGCCTGGCCGACGTCAAGATGGCGCTCGCGGTGCGCAGCATCACCACCGAGCGCGGCCTCGATCCGCGCGACTACGCCCTGGTGGCCTACGGAGGGGGCGGGCCGCTCCACGCGGTGGCGATCGCGCGCGAGCTCGGCATCCCGCGGGTGATCGTGCCGCCCGCGCCGTCGACCTTCTCGGCGTGGGGCATGCTGGCCACCGACCTGCGCCACGACCTGGTGCGCACGGTGCTGGAGCCGCTCGAGCGCACCGACGCCGCATGGGCCGAGGCGCGCTACCGCGAGATGGAGGCCGAGATCGCGGCGATTCTGCCGCCGGTCGGCGAGGCGGTGCACCACCGCGCGGCGGACCTGCGCTACCTCGGGCAGGAGCACACCGTCACCGTCGAGGCGGGCGATCTCGGGGGGTGGGGCGCGCTGCGCGAGCGCTTCGACGGGGCCCACCGGCGCGCCTACGGCTACGCGGCGCCCGACGTGGAGGTGCAGCTCCTGAACCTGCGCCTGGCGGTGGTCTACCCGCTGCCGCGGGCGCCGCTGCCGAGCCTGCCGCGCGGCACGGGCCGCACCCCCGCGTTCGAGACGCGCACGATCTACTCCACCCTGCTGCGCGACGCGCTCGAGTACCGCGTGTACCCGCGGGCCGCGCTGCGGGCCGGCGACCTGATCGAGGGGCCCGCCGCCATCGAGGAGACCGGCACCACCACCGTGCTGGAGCCGGGCGACCGCCTCGAGGTGGACGGCAACGCGTGCCTGGTGATCGACGTGGCGAAGGGAGCCTGACCATGGGGAACCAGCCGCTGGATGCGGTGACCGTCGAGGTGGTCCGCGCCGCGCTCAACGCGGCGGCGGAGCGCATGCGGATCACCATGATCAAGACCGCCTACAACCACATCATCAGCGAGAGCCTCGACTTCGGCTGCGCCATCTTCGACGCCGACGTGCAGATGGTCGCCCAGGGCATCGGGCTGCCCGTCTTCCAGGGGCACCTGGGCTTTCCGATCCAGGCCACGGTGGCCGACCGGGGGCTCGAGGCCTTCCGCGAGGGCGACGTCTTCATCCACAACGACCCCTACGCGGGCAACGGCAACCACCTGAACGACGTGGCCATGTACTCGCCCGTGTTCTGGGAGGGCCGGTTGACCGGCTTCGTGTCCGTGAAGGCGCACTGGAGCGACGTGGGCGGCCCGGTGCCGAGCTCGATGCAGGTCGGCTCGCGCGAGTTCCGGCAGGAGGGCCTGCGCTTCCAGTCGGTGCGCCTGTTCGATCGCGGCGTCCTGAACGAGGAGGTGATGCGCCTCATCCACGCCAACATCCGCGTCGAGAGCGGCACGCCCAAGGATATCCAGGCCATGATCGCGGTGTGCCGGGCGGGGGAGACCTACTTCAAGGAGATCCTCGCCAAGTACGGGCGCGACACCGTGCTGGAGTCGACCCGGGTCTACCTCGAGCAGTCGGAGCGTCGCACCCGGGCCGAGCTGGCGCGCATACCGGCCGGGACGTATCGAGCGGTCGCCCACTTCGACAACGATGGCATCACGCTGGACCAGCCGGTGCGCGTCGAGATGGCGATCACGCTCGACGACGGGACCATGACGGTGGACTTCACCGGGTCGAGCCCGCAGGTGGCGGGGCCGTTCAACTGCGGCGACGCCATCACGATCAGCGCCTGCCGGCTCCTCATCAAGTGCCTGTCGACGCCGCTCACCCCGGTGGACGAGGGCTGCTTCCGGCCCCTGCGAGTCATCATCCCGAAGCGCTCGGTGCTGGCCTGCGAAGAGCCGGCCCCCACCGCGCGCTACTACGTGCCGATCAACCTGCTCATCGATCTCGGGCTGCGCGCGCTGGCGGACGCGATCCCGGACCGGATCCCGGCCGGCTCCTACGGCGACCAGATGCCGACGATCGCCTTCGGCACGCATCCGGAGACCGGGCGCCTCTTCATCCAGGGCGACCTGAACGCGGGGGGCACCGGCGGGCGGCCGAGCTTCGACGGCGAGTCCGCGATGATCATCTTCGCGGGGTCCACCGCGCGCAACAACCCCGTGGAGGTGGTGGAGTCCCGGATCCCGGCCATCCGCATCCTCGGCTACGGGCTCCGGACCGACTCGGCGGGGGCGGGGCGCTTCCGCGGGGGCCTCGGCGTCGAGCGGCTCTACGAGTTCCTCGCGCCCGCGTTCATCACCTTCAGTCTGGAGCGCAAGGTGAATCCGCCCTGGGGCCTCCACGGCGGGCGCGACGGGGCCCACAACGGGGTCGAGATCACCGCTCCGGACGGGACGGTGCGCCACGTGCGCAAGGCCACCCAGCACCCGATCGCGGCCGGGGAGCGCGTGCGGATCATGACCGGCGGGGGCGGCGGCTTCGGGCCCCCGGGCGAGCGGGACCCGGAGGCGGTGCGTCGCGACGTGCGCGAGGGCTACGTGACGGCGGAGGCGGCGCGGCGCGACTACGGCGCGGTCGCCGGCCCCGCCTGACCCGCGATGGCGATCCAGGCCATCCGCTGCGGGACACTCTTCGACGGCACCGGCGGGGCGCCGGTCCGGGGGGCGCTGGTCGTGGTGGACGACGGGCGCATCAGCGCGGTCGGCCCGGCGGCCTCGACGCCCGTCCCGGCCGGCGCGGCGGTGCTCGACTGGAGCGATCGCTTCGTGATGCCGGGGCTGGTGGACGCCCACAGCCACATCTCGATCGTGCCATCAGACGGGGACCAGATCGGCCAGCTTCGTCAAGATGTTGTGCCACAGGCCCTACGAGCCACCTCGAACCTCCGGCGTGACCTGGCCGCCGGCACCACCACGCTGCGGGTGATGACCGAGGAGCACTTCCTCGACGTACGCGTGCGCGAGGCCATCGACGCGGGGGTGATCCCGGGTCCGCGGCTTCTCTGCGGCACCCGCGGCATCACGGCCAGCAACGGGCACGGGCGCGCGCACTCCTCCTTCGACGGCGTCGACGCCATCCGCCGGGGGGTCCGGGAGAACTTCCAGGGCGGGGCCGACCACGTGAAGATCTTCGCCACCGGCGGGGTCAGCTCGCCGGGCACCACGCTGAGTGCGAGCGTTTATTCTCGGGAAGAGATCCGGGCCGCGGTGGAGGAGGCCGAGCGGGCGGGCAAGTACGCGGCGGCCCACGCCCACGGGGGCCCCGGTCTGCGCCTCTGCGTGGAGGAGGGCGTCTCGACCATCGAGCACGCCGGACTCGCCACCGCCGAGGACGTGGCGCTCATGAAGGAGCACGGGGCCTGGCTCGTGTGCACGTTCTCCATCTTCATGCACTCGCGCGGGATCGAGGGGGGCGACGGGCGGAACCCCGCGATCATGGAGAAGCTCGCGGCGGCGCGCCGGACGATCGGCGAGCGCTTCCCGGCGCACCTCGCCTCGGGCGTGCGCTTCGCCTCCGGCACCGACGGGGTCCACGGCTGCATGCCCTTCGAGCTGGAGTGCCTGGTGCGCTTCGGGGTCGCCCCGGCCGACGCGCTGCTGGCCGGCACCCGCTGGGCCGCCGAGGCCTGCCGGGTGGACGGGCAGGTGGGCGCGGTGACCGCGGGCAAGCGGGCGGACCTGATCGCGCTGGAGGGCGACCCGCTGACTCGCATCGAGGACCTGCAGCGGATCCGGGCGGTGATGAAGGACGGCGTGATCCAGGACGTGCTGTCGACCAACCACGAGGGGAGGAGTGGCCGATGAGCGAGCGGGAGCGGACGGAGGGCGCGACGGACAGCACGCGGCGGCAGTGGCTGGCGCAGATGGGTGGCCTGGCCGCGGGCGCGGGGCTCTCCGCGCTCGGCGGGACCGCGGCCCGGCCCGCGTGGGCGCAGGGGCAGCCCAAGCGCGGCGGGGTCCTGAAGGTGGCCACCGTGGACAAGCCGGTGAACATGGATCCGGGCTACGCCCAGCTCTACTCGTCGCTCCAGGTCTACCAGAACGTCTACAACAAGCTGGTCTACGTGGACGACAAGGGGCAGTTCGTGCCCGGCCTGGCCAGGTCGTGGAAGGCGGACGGCGACAAGGCGTGGGTCTTCGACCTGGTCGACAACGCGGTCTTCCACAACGGCGAGGCGTTCACCGCCAAGGACGTGGCCTTCACGTTCAACCGGTTGCTCGATGCCAAGAACAAGCTGCCGATGCGCGTGTTCTTCTCGCCGGTGGAGGGCGTGGAGGCCCTCGGCGCACACCAGGTGCGCTTCAGCCTGAGCCGCCCCTTCGGCCCGCTCTTCGCGATGCTGGCCCAGGCCACCGAGATCGTGAACGAGAAGGCGCTCGCGGAGAAGGACCCGAAGCTCTTCCCCGTCGGCACCGGGCCGTACCGGTTCGTCGAGTGGGTGAAGGACGATCACATCACGCTCGAGCGATGGGACAAGTATTTCCGACCCGGCAAGCCGTACCTCGACCGGATCATCTTCCAGGCGCCCGCCGACGACACGGTGCGGCTCACCGGGCTGCAGACCGGCCGGTACAACTGGATCCAGACCGTGCCGCCCCAGCGCATCCCGGAGCTGGAGCGCCAGACCCGGGAGATGAAGTCCTCGCCCGGGCGGCCCTACTTCCCGTTCTACCTGATGCTGAACGCGAGCCGCCCGCCCTTCAACGACAAGCGGCTGCGCCAGGCCATCGCGTGGACCATCGACCGCTCGGAGATCGTCAAGCTCGTCTACTACGACACCCACGTGGTCACCGCCGAGCCCACCCCCGAGCCGAGCCCGTGGGCCACCGGGGTCAACGCCCACAAGGGCGGCCCCAACCTCGAGAAGGCCAAGCAGCTCCTGGCCGACGCGGGCAAGGCGAGCGGGCTCACGCTCACCTACCTGGTGAAGTCGCAGGTGCCGGTGCTGGTGAAGACCGGCGAGATCCTGCGCGAGCAGCTCAAGAAGGTCGGCATCACCCTCGACGTCCGGCCGCTCGAGTCCGGCCAGTACTTCGAGGAGCTGGTCGGCAAGAAGTTCGACATCGCGGGCGGGTACTGGAGCGTGACCGTCGATCCCGACATGTTCTACTACCCGATGCAGCACTCCTCCTCGGCCTGGAACTTCTGCGGCTTCAAGTCCGAGGAGGCCGACAAGCGCCTGGACGCCTTCCGCTTCACCGCGAGCCCGGCCGCGCGCAAGAAGATGTACCCCGAGCTGGTGCGCTGGTTCCAGGAGGAGGGCTCCCTCGTGGTCTTCAGCAACGAGCTACAGCGCTACTGGATGAAGCCGAACGTGCAGGGCTCGACGCCCTTGTCGTCGTTGGAGCTACGGTTCGAGGACACCTGGCTGGCTTGAATTGTTCTGACTGGGGGGGAGCGAAGCGCCGCTCCTCCCCCAGACCCCCCCACCGCCTTCGGACACCGTCGAGATGATCCTGTACGGGGTGCGGCGGCTGGCCCTGGCGGTGCCGCTGCTGCTGGGCATGAGCGTGCTGATCTTCGCGCTCATGCGCCTGGTGCCCGGCGATCCCGCGGTCACGGTGCTGGGCTACAAGGCCACCCCCGAGGGGGTGGCCGCGCTCCGCAAGGCCTTCCACCTGGACGAGCCGGTGGCGGAACAGTACCTGCGCTGGCTCGGCGCGGCCGTGCGCGGCGACCTCGGCCACGACTTCCGGCAGAACGACCCCATCGGCCAGATGGTCCTCGACCGGTTGCCGGTGACGCTCGAGCTGACCGCGCTGGCCGCGCTCTGCACCGCGCTGATCGGCGTGCCGCTCGGTCTGCTGGCCGGTGGCCGGCGCGGGGGCGGGGCGGATCGCGCCGCGCTGGCGGTGGGCCTGATCGGCGTGTCGATCCCGGACTTCTGGCTCGGGATCATGCTGATCCTCGGCCTCTCGCTCGGCCTCGGGCTGTTGCCGTCGGGCGGGTGGGTGCCGTTCGCGGAGAGCCCGGTCGAGAACCTCGTGCACCTCACCCTGCCCTCGCTGACCCTCGCGGTGAGCCGCGCCGCGGTGCTGGGCCGGCTGACCCGCGCCGCGGTGCTCGACACCATGCACCGGAGCTTCGTGCACTACGCGCGCGCCAAGGGGCTCGGCGAGCGCGCCATCCTGTTCCGCCACGTGCTGCCCAACGCGGCGATCCCGATCCTCACCGTGCTCGGGCTGCAGGTGGGCTACATGCTGGGCGGCGCCATCGTGGTGGAGATGATCTTCACGCTGCCCGGGCTGGGCCGGCTGACGCTCGACGCGGTGGTGGAGCGCAACTACCCGGTGGTGCAGAGCGCGGTGCTGGTGATCGGGGCGATGTTCATGCTGGTGAACCTCGTGACCGACGTGCTCTACGGGGCCCTCGACCCCCGGACGCGGCCCCGCTGATGGCCGTGGCGGGGGCACTGCGGGCCGCGCTGGGGCGCTCCCGGCCGGGCCGGCACCGGGGCGTCACGCTGGCCGGGCTCTGCGTGGTGGGTGCCCTCGCGCTGACCGCCGCGCTCGCGTCCGTCGTCGTGCCGGGCAGCCCCACCGAGATCGCCAAGGACCTCGCGCTGCGTCCGCCCACCTGGGCGCAGCCCTTCGGCATGGACGACCTCGGGCGCAGCATCCTGAGCCGGGTGGTCCACGCCTACCGCGTCTCGCTCGGCGTCGCGCTGGGCTCGGTGGCCCTCGCGCTGCTGGCCGGCGTGCCCCTCGGGCTGGTCGCGGGCTACGCGGAAGGGCTGGTCGACCAGGTGATCATGCGGCCGCTCGACGTGCTGATGTCGTTCCCCGCCATCCTGCTCGCGATCGCGCTGATGAGCGTGTTCGGCACCGGGGTGGTGCTGGTGGCGGTGTCCCTCGCGGTGGTCTACACCCCGATCGTGGCCCGCGTGGTGCGCGCCGCCGTGCTGGCGGTGAAGGTGGAGGTCTACGTCGACGGCGCCCGCGCGCTCGGCGCGCCCACCGCCCGGCTGGTGCTGCGCCACATCCTCCCGAACGCGGCCACCCCGATCCTGGTGCAGGCCTCGGTGCTGATGGCCATCGCGATCCTGGTGGAGGCGTCGCTGTCGTTCCTCGGCGTCGGTGTGCGCCCGCCCACGCCGTCCCTCGGCCTCATGCTGGCCGACGGCCGCAGCTTCATGCTGCAGGCGCCGTGGATGGTGGTCTTCCCGGGCCTCGCGATCATGGCCGCGGTCCTCGGGTTCAACATGGTGGCGGACGGCCTGCGCGACTGGCTGGATCCCCACCAGGCGACCGGTCGCTAGCGGGCGTACCCACCGTCTGGCATTCTCTTGAGCGCTGTCCCTCGGACGGAGTCGAAGGAGCGGCTCACCGCGCAGGGAGGGTCGGACCCACAGGGGGATCGGAACGTGGCACGGGAGATCATCACGACGGAGCTGGCATCACGGCCGGATGCGCCTCTGTCGCAGGCGGTGCGGGTCGGGCAGCTCGTGTTCGTGTCCGGTCTCACGCCCTTCACCAGGGAGCTCGGACTGGCGAAGGGGTGGCTGAAGTCTCCGGGTGACGGGGGAACGCGCTGATGCCGGCG
>Ga0075423_10007794_pt1 | contig 10131 bp, 14 predicted proteins | sample SoiMethybrSBSTD2_FD_80114 | JGI IMG/M metagenome (GOLD analysis project Ga0075423, IMG submission 80114) | Bulk soil microbial communities from a Populus tree surrounding site in Tennessee, USA - Soil MetaG P. TD hybrid SBSTD2 | ecosystem: Environmental > Terrestrial > Soil > Tree plantation...
CATCACAGACAAGATAGGGACCGCTGGAGGTTCACCCTACGGTCCCTATGCAGCCGCCTGCCCGAGGCAATCGAGAGCAGGCTGCCGCACCAACAAAGGTATCAGGCCGGGCATATCGTGAGTATTAAGAATCTTAATTGAGACGCCGACCTATGCGGCGGCCGCGCCGAGGCAGGACACAAAGCCGGAGCGCGGCCCGCTCTTTCGGTGCGTAAGAAATTAGTTCCTGGCTCACGCAAATTTTGTTCAATGCTGCATTGCGCACGCCGAAACGAGCTTTAACGCGTCTGAATTTCTCCTGTGAACATCGAGAGGAGGCTCAGATGGCTACGATTTTAATTCCGGTGCTTTGGGTTGGTGGTGCCGTGGTTCTTAGGGGCGGCGGTTGGTACGTGATTGGTCATATGGTTCACTGATCCGCTATTAGCAAAGCGCGAAAATGATCTCTGTTACTTGGAAGATGCTTAAGGATACAGTCCTGTCTTTCATCGAAGACGAAGCATTAACCCGGGGTGCTGCGATCGCCTTCTACACTGCCACGTCCATAGCTCCGATCTTACTTATCGTGATTGCGATTGCGGGGCTCGTCTTCGGACAGGAGGCTGCTCAAAATGCCATAACTTCGCAGTTTAGCGATCTTATGGGACACCAGACGGCGGAGGTTTTGCAGTCTGCCATTGCAAGCGCTGCGGAGAAGTCTTCAGGTATCATTGCGACAATAGTTGGCGTCGCAGTCTTAATCGCCACGGCGTCGGGCGTATTTGGCGAGATGCAAGCCGCCTTGAACGCAATTTGGAAAGCGACCCCTCAAACTACAACGGTGTCCCAGTTGATCCGTGCGCGCGCCGTCAGTTTAGGATTGGTCGCCGCTTTGGGATTCTTGCTTATCGTTTCGCTGGTAATTAGCGCCGGTCTTACGGCTTTCGGAGACTATTTGGACACTGTCTTGCCGATGGGAAAGCTAATTCTTCCAGTTCTGAATTTTATTGTATCGGTATTGCTTTTGGCGATTCTTTTTGGTGCGATTTACAAGGTTCTGCCTGACCGAAGTCTTCAATGGACCGATGTGGTGACGGGCGCTTTGATCACGTCGGTTCTCTTCAACGTCGGGAAATCACTGATTGCGTGGCATATCGGCAGCAGCGCAGTCGCGTCGAGCTACGGCGCGGCAGGCGGCCTCATTGTGTTGTTGTTGTGGGTTTATTACTCCGCTCAAATATTCTTACTGGGAGCTGAATTTACAAAAATCTATGCGAACCGACACGGAAGCAAACAACGAAAGCCGGTCTCGTAGGAAGCGGACCCCGTTGAAGCCGATTAGGTCCGCTTTCGGGGGCAAAGCAGACATTCGCTGGCCTCGTAAGGTCCTTCTCTATTTCACCTCTAACACTTTCAGCTGTCTGGACGGACCCGTGTCGGGGGCGCACAATTCCGTCCCGGAAACAATCGCCACGATTAAGGCGATGTTCGCATGAGCGAGACCTACGAGTCATCGACGCGGCCACGGCCCGAACCCGGGGCTGGCGATGCAAGACGGGGCATGGTGGTCAACTGTGCCGCTTACCAAGGCGGATGCCGGGTCGCAGACATCGATCTCGACGGCATTTAACTCAAGAGCATGACTCGTACTGTGCCGACTCGCTTAAGCTCCTTCAGCTCCCTTTGACTCGATCACCGGCATAGAAACCCATCCTTGCCGGTGGACTCCCCCCCACCGGCAAAAAGCCGTCCGCTTTTGCCGGTGGTTTTTGTCACTCATGCGGTTTTCTGTTGTAATTTCACCATAGTCATCCCAATTCCTTTCAACGGATGTCATTCTTTAATTACAACAATCGGCACCTTGATACTTTACCCCTCCATAGACCGTACGTGATGCCCGTAATGTGTGGGGGGCGACATGATCGCGACATTAGAAGTTGTTGTGTATTGTCTCGTCGCTAGTGTGACTGCGGCGTTCATTGGTTTGGCGGTCGCAGTGCCTGCGCGGGTTGACCAAATGATGATGGACATCTTGACTAGAATTGTGACGGCGTTCGCCGGAAACTAATTTGATTGCGCGTCGGACATTTCTAGATTTTCCATCTTGTTGCCGAGAGAGCACAGCTTGGGCAAGAAATTCACTATATTTAATTCCAGAGGATGACTGTTACTGCGGCTCGTCTAAGCTTCCGTTATGGCGATCCGATTCATAGTAGTTGTTCTTTGTGTTGGCGCATTGCTCTTTGCCGCTAACTACAAATCGTTTGTCGCGGCGGAACCGCAATCACCAAATCTATACCTAGTAAGGTAGCCGCATTCAGAGCGTCCCATCTATAGCGCGAGTAGCGGCGGGGGCTTTCGGATTTTCAACCACGCCTTTGATGGCCCGGACCTGTACGGCGCACTGAGCTTCTTTGAGACAACGCCCTCAAGGCCGAGCAGATAATTGGATCGTGATGACTGTCATTTGCCGAGCCCCTCGACAATGAACGCAAGCGAGTCCGTTGATTTGGATCGGGCCGCAGCCGAAGCCGCCGGGGGTCACTCAGAAACAGTAGTTCCCACTTTTTCGTTCGGGGTGGTGCCGAATAACCGCAAGCCGAAAAATTCAGCGTGGAAGTCGGACTCCCGCCCAGCGAATGTCGCAATTTATTGGAGGAATGGCGGCCCCGACCTTTCGGGGACAGTGGGGACGGATGAGATCGGGGCCGCGCTCTCTTTGGGGATGAGAGCGGCCCCGATTTACAGCCGGCTCATTATCCGCGCAAATTACAATTGTTCACTATTCTGCGATCTCGGAGCCGCAGGTGCCTTCGGATTCTTGCTATTATGAGCAAAAGCTTCCTCTTTCCCTTGTTGTTGATTTGCGCCGCATTTCTTGCGTCATCTTCGCTGAACAAGGCGGACGCGGCTCCTAAAGGCGCAAGCTGCGTCATCTCATTCGGCGCAAACCCGTGTGATGCCAGTTTGTCATGCATTCCCACGAACGTGGGTCGTACGAGTGGCATTTGCTGCCCTCGCTGGCAGGGGCCTCGCCCCGCTGAGACCCACCGAGGGCGGGTCATCAGATGGAAATGCGCCGATATGGCATTTAGCTGGTGAAAAAACGCAAAGTTCCTCGCTTTTTGACCCAAATCGGCTAGCAAGAGAACAAAGCAGCAAGTCGTTAGACGATAGTCCAATTCAAAAATGCTGCGGTGCTGACTACCTCGCCCATTACCTCGGGCTGACAAACACAGTTAGGCGCCCCATGGCGGCGAATACGGGAGTCGCGCTGGTTGTTATCACTCTCGCGTGTGCCGCAATCGTCGCCGGTTCTTATATTTGGTAATTTTCAAGCTCGCCTAATAGGAAGCCCGCTGGTGCGTTAAGCGGACTCCCTGAAGGGAATGCATCAACGAATAGCATTGAAGAATTGCGGTTGATGCAAAAGGGGCCACCTCTCGGTGGCCCCTCAACAGGCTTCACAGTTCGTCGAGTCACTCAAGGCAATGTCTTGAACCAATCGTCGACATCCTTTCTGGCCTGGTCTTTGGCGATGCCGTACCGCTCCTGGATTATTCCCTCTAGCTGGTCACGTTGACCTGCAACTCTGTCCAAATCGTCGTCGGTGAGATTGCCCCACTTCTCTTTGACCTTGCCCTTCATCTGTTTCCAGTTTCCTTCAACTCGGTTCCAATCCATGAGATACCTCCTTGTGTCATTTTGACGGCGGGCACCTCGACAATTCAGTTACTGTCTATGTGTTCCAGGCGATTTATGCCGCCATGGTCTCCTAATAATTGCCACGACTTCTTGGTCTAGCGGATAAATAATATTGAGCAGCCTCAGATAGATGTTTTCACAGTCACGCTGCATGTCTGCCAATTCCGAAACGGTGAACTTTTCGAACTCAACATTCTCAAGTGATTTCGACGTATGAACTTGCGCTTGGTCGCAGCAATCTCCACTTTCAGGGGTAAAGCGGACATGACATTTTGCGGCGCGAATGGGCCCCGATTTTACTCCTCCCTCCCATCTCAACAACATCAATACTTAGCGATGGTGCTCTGCACAAAAAGAGCAGTGCAGCGAACCCAGACGGCGTCACCTCTTACCTACCTAGCGTGGGAATAGGGACACCCAATATACGAGTACGCTTTCTACGCTTCGCTGTTCGCTTCCGTTTGGTTTTCCGCGCTTTTCGCTTTTTGGCCATTTATTGCTCCCATGATTACTCAAAACGTCCCATCTATAGCGCGAGTTGCAGCTGGTGCATTCGGATTTTTGACTTTGATCCAGACCTTCGAGTGGCCTGAGCGATAGGGCGCATCCAGTTTCTTTGAAGACGATTCCTTCAAGGCCGAGCTGACAAACCGCTTGAAACATTTCGCCGCCGTCGCCCTCTCGCAGCGCTATTTGTGCTTCTCTGGCGCAACGGTGGTCTTCGAGGAGCCTTCAGGCGCGGGCTGCATGCCAGGTGGGGTTTGACCCTGCGGGCTTGAGGCCGGGGCGCCCCCTTCGCCTGTGGTAGTTGGGCCTGTCCAGCCCTGCGGCTGTTTCTGACCTTTCGTTTCGGGAGTGAGCGTGGGGCCAGTACTCGACTCCGGTTTGTCGGCGGGCACGGTGTTTTGGGCATTCACCGAACTAGGGACAAAAATTGTCAGCCAAGTCAGGCAAACGGCGATAGATACAAACCTCATCTGATTGTTCCTCCCAGCGGATTCCTCGGGAGACAACACCAACCCGATTTATTGAGTTCCCTCAAAATGTCCCGTCAACAGCGCGAATTGCCGCAGGAGCCTTCGGATTTTTGATTTTCAACCACGCCTTTGATGGTCCCGACCTGTATGGCGCGTTGAGCGGCCTTCCACGCGAGCCACGCGACGCTTTCTGATTTTGATTTTCAGCCAGGCCTTCGATGGTCGGACTTGTACGGTGCGTCGAGCTTCTTTGAGACGATGCCCTCAAAGTCAAGTGACCCTGGCGGCAACTACGACAATCACTCACGTTCAGAAATGATTTCGACCACTTCGCCCGTTTTCGGATCAATTCTTTTCGCGGGAGAGGCTGGACCTAAAGTTCCATAATAAAGCGCATCTGATTCTTTGCGAAAGTTCTGTTCGGACAATCGACGACCTCGCTTGCGTGGGCCAGCACGGCTCGTTCGAAATTGTTCTTTGCGCAACTGTTGTAATTTGGTCGGCATCCTCACAGCTCAACTTGGTAATGCGAATAGTGGTTCCTGGACCGAGACGCGTGTACCGCACGATGGGCCGACTAGATCCGATCGCGCAAACCCTGCACCCCTTTGGCTTCGGCGCAGTGGTCGCAGCAGTAAAACGTGCCGTCTTTCTCCAGGCCGTGGCCCATGATCTTGACGCCGCAATGAGCGGTGGCGCAAGTGCATGGATGGCGCACTCGAAACTGTCGAAATTGTGGGTCTTGCCGCCCCTGATGACCTGAAAGGATTTGTCGTACTCATTGCCGCAATGCTCACAAACGGCCATTGAAGCCTCCTTTGATCTCACGGTGCCTAACTAATTCACGGACCGCGTGGCACAAATTACCGGAGGCCGAAGAATCCGAGTATGGCGAGAACAATAACGACTGCTCCGACCAGCCAGATGATGTTGTTCATGCGTTTCTCCCATGTCGCCAGATGTGCAGCGCCGCGATGGCTAAGCAATACTGACGGGAACATAAGTTCCATTTCTGGGATTGGTTCCAGTCATTCGGTCCTGGAGTTGGCCTCGTTTTTGTTTGCATTCGGAAAAATGTCCGCTTATGGCCCATAGTGGACATCCCTAGTTGCCCTGCAGATGTCCGCTTTTGGGGTAAAGCGGACATGGCGTTTGTAGTCGCTAACTCAAAAATCAAGATCCAGAATTTTCGGGCGCTCTTCTGGGCCCGCTCGCTCAATCGCTTTTTTCAGCGCGCGTTCCGATTGCTCCGGCTCCGCATTTTTTCTGGTTTTCAATGCCCTGTCCGATACGCCAAATTCACGATGCTTCAGACATCGGAACCACATGCCGTCAAAGGTGCCGGGCTCAATCTCCTCTGCCTCCGATTTGCAAATTGGACATGTCACCATTGCCAATTTCCCTAATGTGGTGCCGCACATAACTATACGCCTGTCTGGGCCGGACCGGGTCATTCGACAATCAATACATGCCTGCCGAGGCGCTCACTGCACGGAGCGCGAGCAGGCCATGACGGATTTCAATAGCGCGTGCCTGGGCGAGTAGGCGGCAGAAGCCGGCCTAATAACCCTTAATAGAAAATCTGTCGAATTGGTTCTGTCGGTACTGCTGGGGCGGTGCTTCGGCCAGCGGTTCACTCGCCTCGGACTCGGTCTTCTGCAGATGATCGGTGACTTGCGTGAGGCGCTGAGATTGGGGTGGTGCTTCGGTCTGCGCGTTTTTGGCTGACACTTCGACCTGCCTCTTGTTGGGTCGCGCTTCGGCCCGCGCCTCAGACTCGATCTTCGGCAGAGCGCCAGAGCCTGATTCGGGCTGAGCAGCGAGTACAGCTTGCGATTTCATGTCGGGCTCTGGTGCAGGCGGAGTGCTAGAGGTTTTTGTCGCATTCGCATTGTGATACCGGGGCGTGGGCAGACCGGTACGTTGGCTGGTGACTATCACAGGCGAAGCATTTTCCTTCAGCGTTGCATCGGCAACGAACAGCAACGCAATCAGCACCGAACCTACGACTGCAAAAAAGGCGAGAACTGGCATCGACACGTTCCGACCGTAAGACGTAAAAAAAGCCGCGCCGCGAAGGGTCACGACGCGACCGAATTTGGACACCCGCCAAAAGCTAGACAGGGGAGTCCGCGCTTCCAGGGGTGCCAAGGCCAACGCCGCGAGCGTCTAATGTTTCCACAGTTCCAGTTTCAATTTTCGGTGGGTTGCTGCTTCGCCAATGGACTATCGACGTCACCGGCTGACAAATAATTCAAACACGCTGACTATCCGCTCTTGGGGGTTGGGACTTTGATTCCCAATCGGCACATCCGGAGTTCCGCCGAATTGGACTAATGGCGTTTCCTTGCGACACCGGCCCAAATATTTTGCTGCTGGAAATTAGCTGATTGTAAGGCTCCACTATTACGAGTCCTTGTGGCTGACGAGCGATTTCGACGCCAGCTCGACGGCGATCGTTGGTCAAAATAACGCATAGTATTTAGACGGCGAAATGAAGCGACCCCGGCATCGCGACTCCATGAACCTTTCGCGGTTCCCTCCCTATCGTCTCCTTCATACGAATAACGGCGTGTTAGTTCCAATATCGATCAGTAGGAACTGAGGGAAGAGGTCCGCGTTCACCGAGTACCGGGGCAAATCACGAGGAGATTAGAATGAGAACACTTGGAATTGGAATTGCGGCCGCGATCACATTGGCTGCAGCAGGGGTTCCTGCCAACGCGCAGGGCCTGTGGATCGGTGCCCCGGGTCTCGGCATCGGCGTCGGCCCGACGCCTTACTACAGCCGTGACTGGGGCGGGCCCTACTGGGGCGCTGGCTATGGCTACTATGGCTACGAGCCGAGCGATGCGTACCAAAGCTACGCCTATGAGCCGGAGTATAGCTACGACTCCTACGCTTACGTGCCCGATGAAGGCTACGTTGCCTATTCGTACGGACCGCGTCTGCGCACCTATGCTTACGACTCAGTAGACAGCTACGGCTATGCGCCGCGGGTTCGCTATTCGCGTAACTTCTCTTACTCTGCGGGGGTTCGCGCCACCCGTAGTTATTCCTACGCAGACACTCGGGGCGTCATAAGAGATCGCGGGCACCGGAGCACGATGATTCATAGTACGCGCTTGCAGGATCGCGCCGTAACGCGGAATAGTTTCGCGGTTGGTGCTGAAAGAGAAAACGCTGGCTCAAGGCGAATTAGACCCGAAGCGTCAAGAGCGCTGGCACGAGGTCCTGCACAGGACTTGCGACAATCAAAGAGCATAGAAGCCGGAAAAACGGGAAAAAGTCGCGTTCGAAGTCAGACCTACTGAAGTTAGCTTCGCTCAGGACTAAAAAGAGCCGCAGCAATTGGTGCTGCGGCTCTTTAGCTGCGAATGGTTGCTGTGTGTACTCCGCGCCCGAATTTCGACGAGATTGCTTGAAACCGCTCCTTCCACGAGGCACGCAAAGCGGCATTATTTTCAATCTCGATATGTCGTCCTTTCTCCATTCCATTTGCGTGGGAGCAGCCTCGGTTTTCCCCAGCAAACAGTCTTTTTTGTTGCGCTGCATGAGTCCGCTATTGGCCCTTAGCCGACATCCCTAGCTGCACCGCACATGTCCGCTTTTTAAAGCGGACATCTTCGTTATTCGATCGGCGGTCTCGCTGCGCCAATGCCGACCGGCTTGGTGGTGGATCGCCAAGCCATCGTTCTGCCGCGGTCCGAGTATCGGCGGCGGCTAGCCGGTCGCGCTCAATGATCAGTACTTGCACGTCATCCGGCGAAATGCGGGATTTTGTGACTTAGAGGGCGGTTGGTCACGATTGCTTCATGACAGCTGAGCAGAACCTGCCAAAAGAAAGTTGCGGGCTCTATTGTAAGTCTCTCTATCGCACTCCACATCCGAAAGGGAAAATCGATTCACGGGCCAACTTGTTGGAGGTTGTCATCACTTCAGTTCATACTCTTGCGGAATTGGCGAGCAAAACCTTCTATTTTTCGTTGTTCATGAGTGCGTTCGCGTTTGTCTCGATATTGTTGTTCACTGGTCTTCATCCCTGAAGGCTTTCTGCGAAGCCCCACTGAAATTTAACTCACCCGTCGGAACGATCGGCTCTGTCGAGCGTAACCGATCGCGACAGAATCTCGGTGTGGCCTAGCAACGCGACGAAAGGAATACGGATGTTCAATTCAGCCGATCGTACGAGGATAGAAATCAAGAATGATGCTGCGGCTATTGCGCGCTGGGATGATGAAAGAGGTGCTTCAACCCCCCAAACGACAAACATTCCGAAAGATCGAGATCGTCGGCATTCTGCGCCGATGATCGATGGTGAACACGAGGCAGATCTGCCGATCAGTACGCACATCGGCGCAGAAGCAAAAGATGAATACTAAGAACGAGCCAAGTCCTGACGCTTGTGCTCACCTGGTCTGAACAGGCCTTCTGAGCATTTATAATCCTAAATCGCGGCGTCGGACGAGAAGGGCTGATTACCGTATCAGCCCACAAGCCAGCTACGCATACTTGGATGAACAAAAAAACTCGAAGGAAGAGCTATGTCAATTTCGATCAACAATACTTTGATCTCTATCAGCATATGCGCCTGTGCTGTTTTAGCGACGTTCTCACTTAACGGAGCCTATGACGCGGTTCAATCTGTCGGGCGCGCAGCTATGATTTTTGCATGGCCCAGAAGGGAGCAGGACTACTTGAAGCATCCCGATAATTTTGTCTTTGGACCAAACGGCAATATCATCGGCGCTGCCTCCGACCTAAGGATACGTTCCCAGTGGCAGCGGGAAGGCCTTCCGGAGTAATCCCAACATCCATTCATATCCGCTTGGATCATGTGCTGACACAATCTTAGTCCGTGCGATGTCCGCTTTGGGTCAAAAGCAGACATTTGCGCCGCAAAAAGCGATGTCCGCTTTACACCCAATAGCGACCGCAAAAGCGGACTCCCGCAAACGGTCATGTCTGCTTTACCCCCGAAAGCGGACATGTGCGGTGCACTAGTTGATGTCCGCTTTGGGCCATAAGCGGACATGGCGCCGCGTCGATATTGAGAAGCCACGGTCACTCAGGCAGACCGGCTTCAATTAGTAACTTTCGCAGACGGTCGGCATCGCCTGGATAGCGATAGGTCTCCGACTTCAAGACTTTGGAGACGGTCAAGTCGGGAGAAATGCTAATAGCTGTCCAAACTCGACTGGTAGCCACCGTAATAGCCACCGTAGTTTCCACCGTAGTAGCCAGGGTTGCGACTGTAGGCTCGTCGGTAATGTCGGCGCGCGTGCCTATGGTAGTAGTAAACCTTATGTAGCTCAGGCGCGGGAGCACTTGCGCCTACTAGATTTCCGCTTATTGGCACTGCCGAGGCACCGAAGGTTTCGCCAAGTCCAATGCCAGCCGCGGCGACTGCTGCCAGAATGTAAATTCGCATTTTACACACTCCGTTTGATTTCTACGTGCTGGGGCTAAA
>Ga0075423_10007795_pt1 | contig 10131 bp, 7 predicted proteins | sample SoiMethybrSBSTD2_FD_80114 | JGI IMG/M metagenome (GOLD analysis project Ga0075423, IMG submission 80114) | Bulk soil microbial communities from a Populus tree surrounding site in Tennessee, USA - Soil MetaG P. TD hybrid SBSTD2 | ecosystem: Environmental > Terrestrial > Soil > Tree plantation...
CCCGGTCTTCGTGCTGCCGGGAGCGCTGGCCGAGAGGGGCGATGCGATCGCGGCCGGCCTCGCGGCCTCAGTGACGCTGGGCTCGGGGCAGTTCTGCACGAATCCCGGCCTGACCGTCGTCGTGGATTCGCCGGCGGCGAGCGCGTTCCTGAAGGCGGCGGGGGAGAAGCTCGGCGCGGCGCCCGTTGGAACTACCGTCCACGCCGGGATCAAGGCTGCCTACGACGAGGGAGTCGCCGAGATCGCGCGCCTGCCCGGCGTGAGCGTGGCCGCCCGCGCGCAGGGAGCCGGATCACATCCGGAGACCGAGGTGCACGCAGCCCTCCTCCTGACGGACGATCGCGTCTTCGCGCGGCATCCGCGCCTCTCCGAGGAGCTGTACGGGCCCGCGACGATCGCGGTGCGTTGCGCGTCGCGGCTCGAGCTGCTCGCCTTCGCGCGTCGGCTTTCGGGCCATCTGACGGCCACGATCCACGGCACGGAGAAGGACCTCGCCGAATACGGAGAGCTGATCGGCATCCTCCGGCGCAAAGTCGGGCGCCTCGTGTTCAATGGCTTCCCGACCGGGGTCGAGGTCGGGCACGCGATGCAGCACGGCGGCCCCTACCCGGCGACGACGAACTCGCGGGAGACCTCCGTCGGGACTGCCGCGATCTTCCGTTTCGCGAGGCCCGTCTGTTATCAGGACTTCCCGCAAAGCTCGCTGCCCGAAGAGCTGCAGGACGCCAATCCGAAAGGCATCTGGAGGCTCGTCGACGGCGCGTACACGCGCGAGCCGGTGTGACGTCGGAGCTTCCGGGGTCGATCGAGGTCGTCGACTCGCACACCGAAGGAGAGCCCACGCGGGTCGTCGTGTCGGGCTGGCCCGCCTTCTCGGCGCCGACCATGGAGGGCCGGCGGATGGAGCTGGCGCAGCGCGACGCCGCGCTCTGGCGCGCGGTCGTCCTGGAGCCCAGAGGCCACGACGCTCTGGTCGGTGCGCTGCTCACACCTCCGGTCTCCGAGGGTTCTTCGGCCGGCGTGGTGTTCTTCGACAACGTGGGGCCGCTGTGGATGTGCGGCCATGGCACCATCGGCGTGGTCCAGACGCTGGCGCACCTCGGCTCGATCGGGCCCGGCGCGATCCGCCTCGACACTCCGGTCGGAACCGTGGGGGCGGAGCTATCGGCGGACGGGCTCGTCACGATCCGCAACGTTCCCGCGCGCTGCATGGCCCGGGACGTGGCCGTGAAGGTGGCCGGACTCGGAACCGTGGTCGGAGACGTGGCTTACGGCGGCAACTGGTTCTTCCTCGTCCGGAGCGGAGTGGAGCAGCCCGTGGACGCGCGGAACCTCGAGAGGCTGCGCACGACGACACTCGCGATCCAGAAAGCGTTGGCCGAGGGCGGAATCCGCGGAGATCGCGGAGAGCTCGTGGACCACGTCATTCTCTATGGCCCTCCACAGCGGGCCGACGCCGACAGCAAGAACTACGTCATGTGTCCGGGCGGCGCCTACGACCGCTCTCCGTGCGGCACCGGCACGTCGGCGAAGATGGCCGCCCTCCACGCCCGCGGAGAGCTCCCGGTCGGCCGGCAGTTTCGACAGGAGTCGATCACCGGCAGCCTCTTCACCGGCTGGCTCGACGAGGAGCGGGGTGAGCTCCACCCGCGGATCCAGGGTCGCGCCTTCGTCACCGGCCGCGCGACGCTGTTCTTCGATCCCCGCGACCCGTTCCGCGCCGGGCTGCCGGTGGGAGATGCCGTCGCCTGACGTCCTGATCGTCGGCGCGGGCATCGTCGGCGCGGCGTGCGCGCGGGCTCTGGCCTCGGAAGGTCTCTCGGTCGAAGTCCTCGATTCGCGCTTCTGCGGCAGCGGGTCGACGGCGGCGGCGATGGGCCACCTCGTGGTCATGGACGACTCGGAGGCGCAGTTCGCTCTGACGGCGAGGTCGCGCCGCCTCTGGGCGGACCTCTCGGCGGATCTGCCTCGCGCCTGCGAGGACGAGCGCACCGGCACGCTCTGGATCGCGGCCGACGAGGAAGAGATGGCGCACGTGCGCCGCAAGGCGGCCTTCTATCGGGAGCGCGGGGTCGAGGTCGAGGAGCTCGACGCCGCCGCTCTCGCCGCCGCCGAGCCCCGGTTACGGCGCGGGCTCGCCGGAGCCCTGCGTGTTCCCGCCGATCGCGTCCTCTACCCGGTCAACGCGGCGCGCTTCCTCCTCGAACAGGCGCAGGCGCGAGGCGCCTCGCGGCGGGAAGGCGTCGAGGCGACCTCGATCGGCCCCGGGCGCGTCGAGACGCCGGCGGGAAGCCGGAGCGCGAAGTTCATCGTCAACGCGGCCGGAGTCGCGGCGCCGCTTCTGACGCCGGGTCTTCCGATCGCTCCCCGCAAGGGTCACCTCGTCATCACCGACCGCTACCCGGAATTCTGCCGCCACCAGCTCGTCGAGCTCGGATACCTGAAGAGCGCGCACACGCCCTCGCCGGAATCCGTGGCGTTCAACCTGCAGCCCCGGGCGACGGGCCAGATGCTGCTGGGCTCCTCGCGCGAGTTCGTGGGTCTCGACGGATCCATCAATCGGAGGATTCGGGCCCGGATGATCCGACGCGGACTCGAGTTCATGCCCGAGCTCGCGGATCTGTCGGCGATTCGGACGTGGGTCGGCTTTCGGCCCGCGACACCCGACAACCTTCCGCTCATCGGCCGCTGGGAGGCGACGCCGGATCTCTTCGTCGCCGCGGGCCACGAAGGTCTCGGCGTGACGACGGCGCTGGCCACCGGAGAGCTCATCGCCGACGCGATCGTCGGGCGCCCGAGCGCGATCGATCCTTCTCCGTACGCGCCGATGCGCGCCTTCCCGCAGCCCGCCCATGCCTGAGACCGCCGCGCTGTCGGTCGATGGCCTTCCGACAGGGGCCGAGCACGGGATCACCGTCGCCGCGGCGCTCGAGAACGCGAGATGGGCGGCGTGCCGCGCTTCCGTCACCGGTCAACGGCGCGCCGCGCTCTGCGCGATGGGCGTGTGCTTCGAGTGCCGCGTCACGATCGACGGGATTCCGCACCGCCGGGCGTGCATGGAGATGGTCCGGGATGGGATGGCGATCGAGACAGGAAAGTCCCAGGTCCCAGGTCCCAGGTCCCAGGTCGAGACGACAGAGACGTTGGAATGCGAGGTCGCGGTCATCGGGGCCGGGCCTGCGGGCATCGCGGCGGCATGTCGGGCGGCCGAGCGCGGAGCGGCGACGGTCCTGATCGACGAGGGTCTGGCTCCGGGAGGCCAGATCCATCGACACCTTCCCTCTGTACCCGCTCCCGTCGCCGCGCGCCGCTGGGTCGAGAGACTCGCGCGGTCGGGGGCGGCCGTGCGGACGGAATCGGCGGTCTTCGATGCCGAGCGTGACGCCTCGGGCTTTCGAATCGCCGCGCAGACGCCGAAGGGACCGCTCCGCCTCCGCGCCCGGCGCCTCGTCCTCGCGACGGGCGCCCGCGAGCTCTTTCTGCCGTTCCCCGGCTGGACGCTTCCCGGAGTCATGGGAGCCGGCGGCGCACAGGCGCTATGGAAGTCGGGCGCCTCGTTCGCCGGCCGGAAGGCGGTCGTCGCCGGGTCGGGCCCGTTGCTTCTCCCGGTCGCGGCGTCGCTTTCGAAGGCGGGTGCGAGTCTCGAGTTCGTCGCCGAGCAGGCGGGCTTCGCTTCGCTCGCGCGTTTCGGTGCGGCGCTGGCCCTTCATCCGCACAGGCTCCTCGACGCCGCTGGGTACCGCCGCGCCTTCTCCGGCTCGCCGTACCGGACGGGCACCTGGATCGTCGAGGCGGGAGGCCGGGAAAGGCTCGAGTTCGTCGTCCTGACGGACGGCCGCGGACGTTTTCGGGTCGAGTGCGATCTGGCCGCGGTCGGGTTCGGTCTCGTGCCCAACGTCGAGCTGGCGAGGCTTCTCGGCTGCGAGATCCGGGGCGGCGCGGTCGTGGCGGGAGACACACAGGCGACCAGTGTGGACGGCGTCTTCGCGGCCGGCGAGCCCTGCGGCGTCGCCGGAATCGAGGTCGCGATCGCGGAAGGGGCGCGGGCGGGGATCTCGGCGGCCGGACGGGGAGCCATTCCGGCGCGCGAGGCGCGTCACCTGGCGTCCGCACGTTCGCGAGGCCGCCGGCTCGCAGCCGTCATGAACCGCGCGTTCCGCCCCCGAGAGGAGCTCGCCGCCCTCGCCCGGGCAGACACGATCGTCTGCCGGTGCGAGGACGTGCCGCACGGCTCGATTGCCGCCTGCGCGAGCCTGCGTGAAGCCAAGCTCTCCACCCGCGCCGGGATGGGGCCGTGCCAGGGCCGCGTGTGCGGACCCGCCCTCGCGTTCCTCTTCGGCTGGGAATCCGATACGGTACGCCCGCCGGTCAAGCCGGCGTCGCTCGGAGAGCTCGTCGCGATGGAGGAGTCCGCATGAAGTGGCAGGGGGTCTTTCCGGCGGTGACCACGCCTTTCGGCGAGGACCTCTCGGTGGACTTGGATTTCCTGCCGCGCCACCTGGAGAAGATGCTCGCCGCCGGCTGCACGGGTTTCGTGCCGCTCGGCTCGCTCGGTGAATCGGCGACGCTGACGTTCGAGGAGAAGGGAAGGATCCTCGAGACCTGTCGCCGAGCGCTTTCCGGCCGGGCGCCGCTGGTCGCCGGAATCGCGGCGCTCTCGACGGCCGAGGCCGTGGCCACGGCCCGGCTCGCGCGCGACCAAGGCTGCGACGGCCTGATGGTCCTGCCGCCGTACGTCTACCGGCCCGACCGCCGCGAGACGGCGGCGCACTTCTCGGCCGTCATCGGAGCCACGAGCCTTCCTTGCATGCTGTACAACAACCCCATCGCCTACGGCACGGACGTGTCCGCTGAGGAGCTCGCCGCGCTGGCGTCGCGCCACGCGAACCTCGAGGCGGTCAAGGAGTCGAGCGGCGACGTCCGGAGGATCGCGGCGATCCGGTCGCTTCTCCGCGATCGGCTGGCGATCTTCGTGGGCGTGGACGACCTGATCGTCGAAGGGATCTCGGCCGGCGCGACCGGCTGGATCGCGGGCCTCGTCAACGCGCTGCCGGAGGAGTCCGTGCGTCTCTTCGATCTCGGGCGTGCCGGAGACTCTGCCCGTGTGCGCTCTCTCTACGAGTGGTTCCTGCCGCTGCTCCGCCTGGACGTCGTGCCCAAGTTCGTCCAGCTCATCAAGCTCGTGCAGCAGGAGACGAGGATGGGATCCGAGCGCGTGCGGCCCCCGCGGCTTCCTTTGGAGGGAGCGGAGCGCGACGAGGCGCTGGCCCTGATCCGGGAGCGCCTCGCCGCGAGCCGTTGAGGTGTCGAAAGACTCTTACTGACCGACCTGGAGCGCCGGCATGTTGTCGAGGATCGAGAGGCGCAAGAGGGTCGTGAGGTAGTCGTCGATGTGGTAGAAGCGGCCCGCCGCTTTCGCGCCGAGCTGCTGGTTGATGATCCCGAAATACTTCATGCGCAGGTCCGCGGACTGCTTCTGGATGTCGTTGGCTGCGTTGGCCATCTTCACGATGTCGGCGTCGGAAAGCGTCGAGAAGTTCTTCATGTACTGCTGGAGCAGCTGCAGGCGGGCGCTGCCCAGCGCGTCCTTCTCCTTCTCGAAATCGCCGTAGATCTTCCAGAACTTTTCCTGCTGCTCGGGCGTCAGGCCGCCCATGCCGGCCGCGAAGAGCTCGCGGCGCTTCTTGGTCAGCGCCTCGTTCATTCTCTGCATGTCGATGTCGCCTTGCTTGAGCTCGGGCGACGCGGCGGCCTGGGCGCCGGACTGGGCCTGGGTCTGTGTCGTCTGGGCCGCGGCGGCGGCCACGACGCCGGCAGCGAGCAGGGAAAGAGCGAGTACCTTCTTCATGGGGCTTTCTCCTTCGTTACGTTCGAAGTGTTACGGGTACGAGCCGCGGATACTACCTCACACGTGGCAGGAGCCGAGACCACGCTTCTCCAGATACCGCTGGTGGTAGTCCTCGGCGCGCCAGAACTTCTGGGCCGGCGAGATCTCGGTGACGATCGGGCGGGCAAACCTCCCACTCTTCTCCAGCGCCTGCTTGGACGCGCGGGCGGCTGCCTCCTGCTCGGGCGTGTAGAAAAAGACGACCGAGCGATACTGCTTTCCGACGTCCGGCCCCTGGCGGTTGAGCTGGGTCGGGTTGTGGCCGTTCCAGAAAACGTCGAGGAGCTTGTCGTAGGAGACCTTCGCGGGGTCGTAGTCCACCTCGACGACCTCGGCGTGGCCGGTGCGGTCCGTGCAGACGTCCTCATATGTCGGGTTATCGAGCGTGCCTCCGCTGTAGCCGACCGCCGCGTCCTGGACGCCCGGAATCTTCCGAAACGTCTCTTCGACTCCCCAGAAACACCCCGCGCCGAACATCGCCTTCGCCATCGCTACACCTCCGAGTGCGGGGAAGCGGCTCCCCCCTCGAAGACTATTACGGTCCGGCGGGAGGGGCGGGCCAGGGTCTGGAACAGCAGCGTCGTGGCCGACCGCGGGGCGCCGAGGAAGAAGACCGTTCGCGGATCAAACGTCGTACTCCGGGAACATCGCGAACAGGAGCCTCTCCCGCTCCCGGACCCGGGCCTTCAGCTCAGGGGTGTAGGCGTCCTCCCACGCGGCCCCGGTCCCCCGCTTCGACTTGGGGGGGAGGATCCGCCCCAGGCAGGGGATGAAGGCGAGGTCGTCCTCGGGGTAGCCAACCGCGAGGAGGGCGGCGTGGAGGTCGGCGTTGAGGTTTTCCATGCGGAGGAACTTCACGGGGGCCATGTCCGCCTCCCATCCGCGGGAGGCGATCCAGGCGTCGTCGATTCGGGGAAAGGCCCGCTCGGGGTCGCGGAAATAGAAGCGCACGAAGTGCTCCGACATCGCGCCCGGCTGCTTCTCCGGGGGCAGGGCGGGGGCCTTAAGCTTCCGGAAGAGCTGGAAACCCTCGACGAACTCCTCGAAGGGGACCTCGGGCCACGCGGGGTGGCGGCGCTTCAGCTCGCGGAAGTCGACCCACGGGGGCGGCTTCGTCTTCCACCAGTCGAAGTGGTAGATGGACACGAGGCGGTCGTAGGGGTTGCGGATCACAGAGAGGACCGGCCGGTCGCGCCAGCGGGCGGGGATCTCCCGGATCGTGCCGTGCTTGAGGACGTCCGCGAGGGCCGGCTCGCGCAGCCTCCGCCCGAGCCGCTCGAGGAGATTGCCACCCCGCGGCGGCTTCACCACCTGCTTGAGCACTTCGCTGACGAAAGTGCCGCCGGTCTTCGGCAGGTGGATGAAGACGAGCCTCCGGGTGAGGATCACGCGACCTCCTTGCCCGGAGAGGATACACGGCCCCCTGCAGCCGGTGGCGAAGCCAGATCCCGAGAGAGCGAAGGCGACATGCTGGTGGAGCTGACGGGGATCGAACCGGCCGCGCGACTTGGCCGCGGCGGTCGCTGCGCGACCGGCGGCCAGACGTTTCTAAAACGGAGCCGCAGAAAGAGTTTGTGGTGAAGGCGGCTTCTCGAATCGCGGCACCATTCCTGAAGTTCGCGGCGCGAGGAGTCTCCGCGAATGCAGCGGAGGAGCCTCGCGCCGCGGGAGCCGGAACGGAGCGAGGGGTCAGGCGAGCGGTCGAGCCGTGTTTGGCGAGCCGCTCGCCGGTGCGCCGGCAGGCGCAGACCACGAGCGAAGTGAAGGTGACGTGTGGTGGAGCTGACCGGGATCGAACCGGCGACCTCGTGAGTGCGATTCACGCGCTCTCCCAAACTGAGCTACAGCCCCACGCGGAGGGCGCGCAGGATAGCACGGGGATCCGACGCCGGCAAACGCTACGCCCGTGCGGGAGCGGGGCCCGGCAAGGAGCGGGACCGTGCTGCCAAGCTCTGGATCGCCCAACCGATGTCGGCGATCAGGACGAGGTCATAGAGCGCCTGGAAGACGTAGAGGTGCCGGGAAAAGTCGCCGAGATAGTCGGCGAGGGCGCACACGACGTACTCGACGACGGCCATGGCGAGCACAATGCCGAGCGTCACGCGCGCGAGTCTCGGCATGGGCGCGAAGCGGAAGCGGCCGCCGAAAAAGACCAGCGTTGCGTTGACCCCGTAGAGCAGGAGGAGCGCCGCCACCCCGTGGCGCCCCAGGCGTAACCGTGTGTCGCTCCAGAGCGCGAAGTGCGACGTCATGGTGTTGCGCGGGTATCCGGAATCCTTCGTGTAATTGCCGGCGCGCCAGGGGCGCAGCCGGAAGGCGAGCGGGGCTCCGCGTTTGAGGCGGTCGGCCAGACGGATCGGATGGCGCACGTAGAACCGCACGAGCGAAGCGAAATCGAATCGATGGAAGAAGCGCGCGTCGAAGTCGGGGTCGCTCATCGGAGCGCCGGGCTGGTAGGCGTTGGTGCCGTTGTATCGGAGCAGATCCGCATCGAGGCCGAGCTCGACCAAGTCAGCGGCGGGATCGGGAGAGTTCGGGAGCAAGTCCGTGAAGACGGTGTGGAAGAGGCCGACATTTCGGATCGCTTCTCGCGGGATGGCGCGGTAGTACGCCAGCGACAGGACGCAAAGCCCCACGGCCAGCCACGAGGCCGGTCGGCGCCACCAGGCCCGAGCGGGTTCGGCGGCCAGGATCCACCCGAGCGCCGCGAGAAGAGGTCCATGAACCGGTTCCTGCGGCTTCGAGCACACGAAGAGGGCGGCGCAGACGAAGTAGGCGACGAGAAGGCCTCCTTTGAGCCGTCCATTTCGAGTCGCAAGCGCGGCGATGGCGAGCGTGAGGAGCACGAAGACGAGGGAGGCCGCCTGGCTGTAGAAGGAGTTGAAGGGCGCCGCGTATCCCACGTCCGTGAACACGAGAACGAGCAGGGCGGCCACCGCCCACCGGGCCGCCGGTCGCAAGTCCCGGCACGCCGCGACGAAGATCCCGAGCGCGATCAGCAAGAGGATCGTCAGAAGCGCGCCGAGGAATCGAATGTCGAACGCGCCCGGTTGGGACAGCGGGCCCGCCGCGCCGCGGGCCAGGAGCGCGAGGAGGGTCTCCGATGTCAGGTACCCGCTGCGGTACCAGCCGGGTTGAACCCGATCGAAGGTCTGGACGATGTAGGCGTTGAACTTGTCTTCGTACGCCGTCTCCCGATAACGGATTCCGGCGTAGCCCATGACCTTCTCGAAGTCGCCGTTGTTGGCGAGGCCGATGATCGGCGGAACCAGAAGCTGGGCCGCGAGGATCGCGACGGCGACGGCGATGGCGGCGACGACGGGAGGATCCAGGCGCGGGAGGCGTCGGGCTTCCGCGGCGGATGCGGCCGACAGGTGTGCCTCCGCCCGGCGAACCGCCACCGCGCGCACGACCCACGCCACGGCGGCCACTAGGACAAGATCGGAGAGCGCCTGGAAGGTGTACAGATGACGGACGAGCTCCATGTGCGTGTCGCCAGCGACCGCAGCGGCGAAGGCGGCCACCGTCATGAGGACGAGGGCCACCATGGACTGGCGCGCGAGGCGTCCCCGGGCCGAGGCGCGGCGATAGGTCGCGATCGCCGCCCCGAGGGTGCCACCGAGAAGCAGGACGAGGAGCGCCGCGCCGCCGAGCGCGGCGCGCGCCGAGCTCCAGGGACCGAACGATTGCGCGCGGGCCGGGCGGCCGCTTTCCTTCGCGAAGTTGCCGAGCTCGGCCGGGCGCAGGATCCAGGCCGATCTCACGGCCTGCCGCAGCAGTGCGTGCAACCTCTCGGGATGGCGCAGCAGAAATGCCCTCGGAGACGAGGCGTTGATGCGGGCGCGCATTTCCGGGTCCGCCGCCGGGGACCCGGCGACCCAGGCGCTGACACCTGAATACTTCGCGAGCGACGGGTCCAGGCCCATCTCGGCCAGGTCGGCGGCCGGACGAGGGGACTCGGGGAGCAGGACCATGAAGATGACGTTGTAGCGGGTGACCCATCCGATCGATCGCTCCGCGCTGAGGTAGTAGCGGGCCGCCAGCGCGCACAGCAGGACCGCGAGAGCCAGAGCCGCCGCGCGCCGTCGCCGCGGCGCGTTCGGCCATGCCAGTCGCACACCCAGCAGCGCCAGGATCGGTGCGTGGACGACCTCCTGCGGTTTCGCGCAGACGAAGAGCGCGGCCGCCAGGAAAAAAACGGCGAGAAGCAGTCCCGACAGCGACCCGCGGCGGACGGCGAGGGC
>Ga0075423_10007797_pt1 | contig 10129 bp, 7 predicted proteins | sample SoiMethybrSBSTD2_FD_80114 | JGI IMG/M metagenome (GOLD analysis project Ga0075423, IMG submission 80114) | Bulk soil microbial communities from a Populus tree surrounding site in Tennessee, USA - Soil MetaG P. TD hybrid SBSTD2 | ecosystem: Environmental > Terrestrial > Soil > Tree plantation...
TGAACGATCCCCAAACTGCCGTTTGGGGGATTCGCGAAACTTGAGTGGCGCATTGGTTTTTAGAAAGGACTTGAACAATCCCCAAACTTCCGTTTGGGGGATTTGAGTTTTGCAAGAGCCTCTAAAGCATATCGGACATCAAGGAATCAACCGCCAATTGTTTGTCGGTTCGGTGGGCACAACCTTGTGTCGCTCAACCCAATCGATAATTAGTTCTCGAATCTCTTCACTCGATCGATAAACGACAGGCGCGTTCTTGTACATCGTATAACCACCTCCGCCGTTTACTCGGTAATTGTTTGTAGCTAAACGAAACTTCTGATCGGGCTTTACTGGTTGACCTCGAAAACTCAGGTTCTGAATTCGTTGACCGACTGGCTTTGAGATGTCGAGATTGTAAGTGACACCTTCCGCGATGTCGAAGTTATAGGCGGGGATCCTTTCGTTTACCAGATCCGCCGCCGGTTTTCCGGGAACGTAGTCTTTGAAATACCTGGCTGAGTGTTCCAGTGCAGCTTTCAACTCTTCTCCGGTCACCTCCAGCACCACGAGAGTATTCTCGTAAACGTATAGACCTGCGATATCTCGAACGGTAACCGGACCCTGAGCAATTCGTGCTTCCGGATTGAAACTAGCCACCATCGACACGTCAGCTTTGCCTGCCTCAAGCTGAACTTTCTGAATCAAGTCGAGGATTGCGGTATCACGAAAGCGCGCTTCTTTCGCAGTCAGCTCTTTCGACGATTCACCGATGGCGCGCCCTAGCCAGGCTTGGGTCTCGCGATCGTATGGTTCGGCGATCTTGACGATATCGGCATCCGGTGCGACGCGATCGTCGACTGCAACGGTGCGCGCTGCCTTAGCGTAAACAGACCACCCGCCCGCGGATTTTTGGAGATACAAATCTGCTCGTGCAAGATGACGACCCCAATAATTCGCCTGTGTGATCAAGACACCATTAATGTACAGCGATGACACTTCGCGATGTGTATGTCCCATGAAGATGACGTCGATACCGGGAACTTGCTGCGCAATTGCGATTGCTTCGTTCTCGTGCGGCACCTGGCCTGGACTTACTTCACCCGTTCGCAAGTCCTCGCCGAGACCCATGTGCATTGCAACCACGACCAGGTCGACCTTCTCTTTTGATCGCAAAGTATCGACCCACTTCCGTGCTTCTGGAATGGGATTGTGAAATTCCAGGCCGGCATAGTTTGGTGGATTGTCCCAGTTCGGTATGCCGGGAGTTGTTAGTCCCAGTATTCCGATCTTGACGCCGGCGACGTCGCGAATGATGTATGGCTTGTAATGTGTTTCGCCGGTCTTGATGTCGTAGGTGTTCGCAGACAACCAAGGAAACTTTGCTTCCTGACGCGCTTTCTCCAGCACCTTCAACCCAAAGTTGTATTCATGATTACCAACAGTCATTGCGTCGTACTTCAGTTCATTCATGGCCAGCATCATCGGATCAGGAGGCTGGTTGTTTTTCCGTCCGTGAAACGATTCCAGAGGTGATCCCTGAATCGTGTCACCAGAATCGATTAGCAGCACGTTCGGTTGTTCTTTGCGAATGTTTTTTATCAGACTGGCGATTTTTGCGAGACCACGGTTGTCTGGTTTGTTCGTGTAGTAGTCGATCGGATTGATGTTGCCGTGCAGGTCTGTTGTACCAAGAATTGTGATCTGGACGCGCTCAGATTGAACTGTGACAGACTGAGGAAAACAGCTTAGGAATAGAAGAACTAAACAAAAAAACGGTAAGCAATTCTTTCTTATGCGCATGTTGGGTTCTAAATTCGCATTGTTGTGTTGGAGCTGTTGTAGTTTAACCTAAATCATGTTTACTGTTGTGCCGTAAGTTAATGACACTTGGCGCGAAGATGAGCCACAGATTCCACAGATAAACACAGATCAAGCCTGAAAGCGAAAATGCAGATCCGTGTTCATCCCTCTAATCTGTGGCTTAAAGGGATTCGAGCCGTTGAATTCCGCACCACGACAAACTAAAGTTCGTCGCACATCTACTGAAACATATGGATAACCTGGTTACTTCTAATATTCGCCAACGACCTATTCGAACCTTAGTCAGTGTCGCGGGCATAGCACTTGGAGTCAGTCTGGTAATGTTGTTTACCGGTCTTGCCCGGGGCATGTCGAACGACTTGCAACGACGAGCGTCGAATGTTCGAGCCGAATTGATTTTCATGCGACCCGGCGCGATACAGGCCACCGGAGCATCGATGAATTTGGATGTCCAGTATGCGAGTCGCTTGAAAGAGATCGAAGGAGTTGAAGATGCACTTCCTATGGGCCGTTATTTTTTTCAAGGCTCAACAGGAATTGGGCTTGAACAGATAGATGGCGTCGACTGGAACGGTTATTCATCCATGAATGCAATACAGCTCGTTGCAGGCAATGCGCCTGCGTCAAACAACGAAGCTGTTGTCGATGAAGTCAAAGCCCGAAATAGCAATTACCACGTCGGCGACATGATTCGCCCATTTGGAGGCGCCGGCTACCGGATCGCTGGAATCTATTCACCTGAATCTGGCCCACGCACAAAGCTGACGTTGCCGGCTTTGCAGGAGGCGCTCGAAGCACCAGGTAAGTGCACATTCATCTTCGTTAAGCTCAAGAATCCGGAGCACGTCGATGCGATCGCCGCTTCGATCAGCCAGGCGCTTCCCGGGAATACCATCCAGCCAACACGAGAAGTGTTTGCAGGTTTTGAGAAGAGCATTCCTTATTTGGGAATCTTTCTTCGGGTGCTCGTTGGACTGGCAGCTGTGGTGAGCGCGTTGGTAGTGATGCTCGCGATGTATACGACGATCACAGAAAGAACTCGTGAGATAGGGATCTTAAAGGCGATGGGTGCTTCACGCGGCTATATCGTGGGCATCATTGAGAAAGAGGCAATCCTTATCAGTATCTTCGGTTTAATTGTAGGTTTCGTCGTTTCGGCCGTCGCTGGGTATCTGATTCACAGAGCTTATGGGCTGGTGTTTGAGTACAGTTGGCAGTGGGCACTGACTGCGGCTGTAATAGGTCTGGTTGGTGGAGTTCTCGGTGCGCTTTACATTGTGGTTAGAGAATCGAATCTCGATCCGGTAAATGCGCTGGCGTATGAGTAGATCGTCGTTGTGATAGGTCGAATAGGTCCTATATTGTTGTTTGCACCTTTGCCCCCATTGCTTCTCCCTCAGAAACATTCCGAAGCGAGAGGCCTTTGTTCAAAAGTAACGCAACGCCGATCATCGCCCAGAAAATGTCGCGGCTCTTTCGCACAATCGCCAGTGTGACGCCGGTGCTCTTAAGAAAGCCGAGCACTTTCGAAACTTGTTCCGTTCCCCCTTCGTCGACACCCACCCTCAACGGCATAAACTTGAAAGCGACATTGATGATGCGATTGACAGACTCGAGAATGAAGGCTTGGCGCCACGACGGTGCGAGCGTACTGATGAACCACAGCGTCATGTAGATTTCTACAACTCCCGCAGAGTGGAACAAGACTTCTAAAAAGAAGATTGGAATCAAGCTCCGTTGATTCCGTTCATAAAACCCATACACGCGCTCTTCAAGTGTTTGTGCTCGCGGCGCAACCTTCGTCATCCATTTGCGACCGATGCCTCGTGCACTTAGAAAGGCGAGTGCTCCACTTATGAACCTTGCCTGTTTGCGTATTACGAAAAAGCCGAGTGGCACAATAATGCAGGTTGTTACGAGAGCACTGATGCTGGCGTAGCGCAATGCTTTCGGTAGGGAGAAACTTAGTAGGAGTGTCGTGGTTCCAGCGAAAATGAAAAGGGCAACGGACAAGCTGTAGAAGATGTTTTCGATAGCCAGCGCCGACAATCCCACCATCAAAGGAATCCGGTCTTTTACAAAAACAGCCTTAGATGGTTCGCTCACGGCGACACTCGCTAACGGAATTATGTTGCCGAGCGCATCACCCATTAGACGAGCGGCGAAGGCATCCCTGAATCGCAAGCGAAATGGTTGTTCGACACACTTCACCCAGGCGAGCGATCGAACGATGTGTCGAACACTGGATATCGCGAGTATCAATAAGAAGCCGAATCCGAGCCTCCGAATTCCCGAGACTATTTCACCTGGGCCAGCCTTGCGCACAAAGTAAGCAAACAAGAGAAGACCCAACAGTCCGAAGACCACTCCAAGCGGAGCAAATCGTTTGCGTTTCGTCTCATTACTCGCGGACACTGTTACTCACCTTGATTTAGGTAATACATTTTCATTTATACCGGACGCAACTCAGTCAGGTCAGTGCGATGGTGCAGATCTGTTGCTGCAACAAACATACCGTTACCAACAAGGGTGAAGGATGAAGGCGGAAGGATGAAAGCTTGAGCTTTGTTCTTTGTGCTTTGCCCTTCGTTCTCTAAGCATATTGTTAGTCCCAGAACAAAGCACAAACTCAAGCTTTCATCCTTCCGCCTTCATCCTTCATCCTTCATCCTTGCTTTCCCTCCGCTTCACTCCCCTTCCTGAATTCGATTATTATGCAATGTTCAACCTGCCATTAGAGTCAAACTAAGGTATCTATGAGCCAATCCCAAATAGTTATTGAGCAATTAAATGGTCGCCCGCTCACCACACTCTCTGAAGATGAGCAGATGTTTCGCTCCAGCGTTCGCGAGTTTGCTGAAGGAGAACTGCGACCGCGAGTCGAGCATATGGACGAGCAGCAGAAACTCGATCCCGCGATTATCAAACAATGTTTTGACTTGGGGTTGATGGGGATTGAAACGCCGGAGGAATATGGTGGGGCCGGAGCCAATTTCTTTTCGGCGATCCTGGCCGTCGAAGAGTTGTCGCGAGTGGATGCGTCAGTCGGAGTTTTTGTCGACGTTCAAAACACGCTAGTCAACAATGCTTTCATTCGTTGGGGTACAGCCGAACAAAAGAAGAATTATCTTACAAGGCTCGCCAGTGAACACGTTGGCGCTTACGCGCTTAGTGAGCCCAGTTCTGGTTCCGATGCGTTTGCGATGCAAACCCGCGCCGTAGACGACGGCGACCATTATGTTTTGAACGGCAGGAAGCTCTGGATTACAAACGGCATCGAAGCTGAGATTTTTGTGCTCTTTGCTAACGCCAATCCGGAAGCAGGATACCGAGGGATTACTGCTTTCATCGTCGAGAAGAGCTTTCCCGGGTTTTCAGTTGGCAAGAAGGAAAACAAACTTGGCATCCGCGCCTCATCAACAGTGGAATTGATTCTCGAAGACTGCCAGGTGCCGAAGGAGAATGTACTTGGTGAGGCAGGCAAGGGTTACAAGATCTCGATCGAAACGTTGAATGAAGGTCGCATCGGAATTGGTGCCCAGATGATTGGCATCGCCGCCGGCGCGCTTCAAAGTGCGCTAGGCTACACGTCGGAAAGACAGCAGTTCGGCAAATCCATCAATGAGTTTCAGGGTGTTCAATTCCAACTCGCGGAAATGGCGACTGAACTCGAAGCGGCGCGGCTGCTTGTGTACAACGCAGCTCGAATGAAAGATGCGGGGATTAACTTCGTGAAGGAAGCAGCGATGGCGAAACTGTATTCCTCCAGAGTGGCCGAACACGTCACGTCAAAAGCGATCGAACTCTATGGCGGTTATGGTTACGTGAAAGACTATCCGGTCGAGAAATATTGGCGCGACTCGAAGATTGGCGCGATTTACGAAGGCACGTCCAACATGCAGTTGCAAACGATTGCCAAACTGCTTATAGGCGGTAAGTGATTGAGGGCTTGGAATGTCTTAAGATCATGCGAGAGTCACAACTCGAGTTTGCTTTGCGATTTCATTAGTCTTAATTCGTGTGACTTCGTGGATCGCTCTTCTGGGCAAGGTAACACACGATCCACGAAGTCACACGAATTGACACGAAAAAAGCTGCCGGATCCGAGTCTTGTAAAATCCTCTGAAGTGCTGCGAGGAACGACATTCAAAACTTGTGAGGAAAAGCAAATAACGCAATGAGTTCTCGAATCGACCTATTCAAACAAATCCTTGCCAACGATCCGACGAATACTGCTGTCATGTTTGGGCTCGCAAAAGAGTTGGAAAAAGCTGGCGAGAACGAGCAGTTGATTGAAACGCTGAACCGTTATCTGGAGGTGGCGGACGATGAAGGTAACGCGTTCGGAATGTTGGCTAGCGCTTATGAACGCGTAGGACAACGTGAACAAGCAAAACAGACTTATGAACGCGGCATCGAAATAGCACTACGCCACGGACACCCGGGTATGGCCGAAGAATATAGAATGAGTCTCAGTAGCGATTATGAATAATGATACTAAGGTTCTAAAGCTCGTTCGCAAGACGGAAGCTGCGGCCGAGGCGTTGGCGGAGCAGCCACATGAGATGGCGGCGCCAAAACCGGCTCCAGTCCCAAGGCCTAAACCTGTCCAGGTTCCAGGCGCGAAGCCGATGCACATGGTGAAAGGCACAGCTGCCAAATCAAAACGCGAGCATGAGCTGGATAACAAAACACTCCTCGAGATGTACCGCACGATGTATTTGTCGCGGCGTCTTGACGACAAAGAAATTCAACTGAAGGGTCAGAACCGAATTTACTTTCAGATCAGTGGAGCGGGCCACGAAGCAGTTCTGGTCGCGGCCGGAATGGCGCTGAAACCTGGTTACGACTGGTTCTATCCTTACTATCGAGATCGGGCTCTGTGCCTGCAATTGGGAATGACTCCTCTTGAGCAGTTGCTTGCTGCTGTGGGGGCTGAAGAAGATCCAAACTCGCATGGGCGACAGATGCCGTCTCACTGGGGACACACAAAGCTAAACATCGTTTCCCAATCTTCGCCAACGGGAACGCAGTTGTTGCAAGCCGTCGGGTGTGCGGAAGCCTCGTATCGCATCGACCTGATCGAGGAACTAAAAAAACGATTCAAGGGTTTTCACGCAGATGAAGTGACGTATGTTTCGCTTGGTGATGGCACGAGCAGTGAAGGCGAGTTTTGGGAATCACTGAATACCGCTTGTAACTTGAAACTACCGATTGTCTTTTTGCTGGAAGACAATGGATACGCCATCAGTGTTCCGGTTGAAGTGCAAACGGCGGGCGGCGATGTCTCAAAACTGATAGAAGACTTTCCGTCGCTGTATGTTCAGAGATGCGATGGCACGGATCCTGTTGAATCTCTCGAGGTGATGCACCAGGCGGTTCAATACTGCCGCGATCGAAAAGGCCCTTCCCTGGTACACGCAAAAGTAATCCGACCTTATTCGCACTCGCTCTCTGATGATGAGCGACTGTATCGGTCCGATGAAGAGCGAGCCACCGATGCCGAACGCGATCCAGTGAAGAAGTTTGGCGCGAGATTGATCGATGAAGGGGTAATCGACCAGGACGGTTTGCAACGAATCAAAGATGATATTGATCGAGAAGTTGCAGCGGCGGCCGATCAGGCACTCGGGAGTGCGCAACCGACGGTTGACACTGTTACTAAGTTTGTATTCTCACCGGATGTAGATCCCACCTCGAAGGAATTCGACAATGAAGACCGGGTTGAGTTAACAGGCAATCCCGGGACAATGGTTGATCTGATCAATCGTTGCCTGCACACCGAAATGGAACGCGATCCGCGCATCATTGTTTTTGGTGAAGACGTGGCCGATTGTTCGCGTGACCAATACCTGGAAACCGTTAAGGGCAAAGGCGGCGTCTTCAAAGTTACAGCCAACCTGCAACGAAAGTTCGGGAGTGCTCGCGTATTTAATTCACCACTTGCGGAAGCAAACATCGTCGGTCGAGCAATTGGCATGGCTACGCGTGGCCTGAAGCCAGTTGTTGAGATCCAGTTCTTTGACTACATCTGGCCGGCGATGCATCAGATCAGAAATGAACTCGCATTACTACGCTGGCGTTCCGGCAATGAGTGGAAGGCACCGGTTGTCATCCGTGTGCCGGTAGGCGGCTATCTGAAAGGCGGTGCTGTTTATCATTCTCAATCCGGTGTTTCAACCTTTACGCAGATTCCCGGCTTGCGCGTCATCTATCCATCGAATGCTCTCGACGCGAATGGGTTATTGAGAACGGCGATTCGGAGTGATGACCCTGTGATGTTCCTTGAACACAAACACCTGTATCGCCAGGCCTACAACAAGTCGCAGTATCCAGGGCCTGAGTTCATGATTCCTTTTGGTAAGGCAAAACGAGTTCGCGAAGGCAACGATGTTTCGATCATCACTTATGGTGCGCTCGTGCAACGGTCGTTAGTCGCGTCTAAACAGGCCGAGCGCGACGGCATCAGTGTGGAAGTGATCGATTTGCGGAGTCTCGTGCCCTACGATTGGAATTCAATTGCGGAGAGTGTCAAGAAAACGAATCGAGTCATAGTTGCGCACGAAGATTCGCTTTCGTTTGGGTACGGAGCTGAGATCGCTGCGCGAATTTCCAGTGAACTATTCGAACATCTCGATGCACCAGTGCGTCGCGTTTGCGCGCTCGATACTTTTGTAGCGTATGCGCCGGTGTTGGAGGATGCGATCCTGCCGCAGATAGGTGATGTAGCGAGAGCGATTGCAGAAGTGAAGGCATATTAATTACCAGCGGTTAGCTGTAATCAGACGGCTTTGCACAAAAAGCGAAAATCCCACCCACGGCAGTGGGTGGATGGTTCAGATCCCTTCTACAAACAGACGTAGCTCCGTGACTTCAACAAGCGATCCACGAAACAACATGAATCAACACGAAGTAGCGGCAGATAGAGATTGAATAATCTTTCGTGCTTTTCGTGTTGATTCGCGGACATGTGAACTGTTCACATTTATTTCAGTTTGCACGACGGCGCTTTCCTCCAATACACCGTGTATTGTTCTCCTTCGCCAGTTCGCCCGGCTATTCCCTTAAAACAACTAAATAACCCAAAAAACGGATTTCCATCGGTTCGTTACGATGGCATATCGGTTGCGACAATAATTGCGAAAAATATTCGCAAAAAAGCGCGAGTGCGTCTTCCCGACATCATTCCCCTGCTTGAACAAACATTCGCCACAATTTTCAAAGGGAGGGTAAAGGAATGAAGAAGCAAGGATTGAGCTTCCTGGCGGCTGCAGTGCTTTGTCTTGCTACCGCCGCGTTTGCTCTGGGTCAAGAGACTACGACCACAACAAAAGTCACCAAGACAGTTCAGAACCCCGATGGCACCTACACAGTTATTGAATACCCCGCAAAGAAAGAAGTGATGATCAACTTGAACCCGGTGAAGATTACCGGAGCGAAAGGTGTTGCCACCATACTGCGCGATGATGCCGGCACCCGCATCAAGCTCAACCTGACCAGTGTTCCACCGGAGGTTACAACTCTAAACCTCTATGCAATCGATGACACAGGCGCGGTCACCCCGATAGGTCCGGTCACCATCGCCAACGGCGCAGGCACGTTAGAGTCCACCGTTCCACTCAGCAAGTTTATGTTGGTAGCTTCACCCGAAGCATCGCTATCAACATATGGTCCGAGCACAGCTGTTCTCTTTCGCAGCGCAGTACCTGAAGGCTTTACCGTAATTCCGATAACGAGTGCTCGTGGTGAAACAGTAGCTGCAGTTGCCGCACCAGCCGCTGCCGCACCAGCCGCTGCCGCACCAGCCGCTGCCGCACCAGCCACTGCAACTCCTGCTGCTGCCCAACCAGGCTATCAAGTAGCCATGCTGAATATTCCGTCGTACAAGAAGGGCGACGACACCAAGATCAAAGTCGACTTCGCCGGTGCATTGACGGGTGCGCGAGCGAATGTGTTTATCACCCCACGCAAGGATGGACCGACCGAAGTCAGGATGCGGTTCCATGAGTTGAAGGAAGCACCTGCCGATCAGAAGTTCATCCTATGGGCGGTCTCGACTGACAACAAATTCCAAAAGATTGGTCAGGTCGTTAACACGCCCGGTCGGAATGAAGCAGAGATCAAGGGAGAGACGGAATTCAAAGACTTTGGCCTGCTGATTACGGCGGAAAGCGCTATTGGTGAATCTCCTGCGGGTACGGTTGTGGGAACAATTACGATCGTGCCTTAGTTGGAAGTTCAATTGGGTGTCTTCTTGAGGGTCGCGAGAGCGGCCTATTTTTTTGGATGAGGTCAGAACCGAAAGGCGGTAGCGTCGGGTTCGCAA
>Ga0075423_10007798_pt1 | contig 10128 bp, 8 predicted proteins | sample SoiMethybrSBSTD2_FD_80114 | JGI IMG/M metagenome (GOLD analysis project Ga0075423, IMG submission 80114) | Bulk soil microbial communities from a Populus tree surrounding site in Tennessee, USA - Soil MetaG P. TD hybrid SBSTD2 | ecosystem: Environmental > Terrestrial > Soil > Tree plantation...
ATCTTCGACCCCGGCAAGGCGCAGGCGCACACGTGGGGGGATGCCGAGGGGGACACCACCGGCTTCGTGGTGGCCGACGGGCAGGGCAACGTGGTCAGCGTGATCCAGAGCCTCTACCGGAGCTTCGGCGCCGGCGTCGTACCGCCGGGCACCGGCGTGGTGCTGCAGAATCGCGGCGCCTACTTCAACATCGATCCCGCCCACCCGAACGTGTTCGACCCCGGCAAGCGCCCCTTCCACACGCTGCTGGCCTCCATCGTCATGCGCGACGGTCGGCCGGTGATCGGCTTCTCGAGCATGGGCGGGGACGGTCAGGCGATGTTCCACATCCAGGCGCTCACCAATGCGATCGACTACGGCATGGAGATCCAGGAGGCGATCGAGCGTCCGCGCTTCATGTTCGGACGGCTGCTTCCGTCGGACGCGCCCGACCTCCTGCGCCTCGAGGGTCGCATCCCAGCCGACGTCGTCGACGAGATGCGCCGGCGCGGGCACAACGTCAAGGTGGTCTCCGACTGGTTCACCCAGATGGGCCACGCGCACGGGATCACGCTCACCGACGGCGCGCTGCGGGGCGGCGCGGACGCCCGCGGCGACGGCGCGGCCCTCGGCTATTGATGCTCCGGCGTCTCGTCGCCTGCGCGCTCGCGCTGACTTGGGTGACGGCGACGCTCGCGCTCCCGGGGACCGCGGCGGCGGCCGAGTGGAACGGCATCGAGCCAGGGGTGACCCGGGCGGACGTGATCCGCGCGCGCTACGGAGCGCCCTCGAAGGAAGTGAAGCAGAAGGTCGACAACTACGACACGGTCGAGTGGACCTATGAGGGCGAGCGTGCCCCGGGCGGCTTCCAGAAGATGGTGGTCGAGTTCGGGATCCTCCTGCCCTCGGGGTACAGCCCCAACACCGTGCGCGTCCTGCGCCTCGATCCGCGCCGCTTCATCTTCACCAAGGACATGGTGGTGTCGGGATGGGGCGAGCCGGACCGCGCGACGACGGAGAACGACCGCGACATCTTCTTCTACGCCTCAGGCCTCCTCGTGACGTTCGACAAGGACGGTGTGATGGCGACCAGCATGTACTTCACCGTGAAGCAGCCGGACTCGGCGCCCGCCTCGTCCGGCGCGCCGACGCCGCCCCGTCCCGCCGCACCGGCTCCTGCTCCGGCCACGCCGGCGCCGCCGAGCCCGTCCCCCGGCAACCCGCCCGTCCGCCGATGATCGATCACCTGCTCGCGCTGGACCCCGGCGGCCGTGGGATCGCGCGCTTCTTCGTGGCGGGCGGCGCGGGCGCCGCCGCCCGGGCCCTGCATCGCGCCCGGCGCGTCCTCGTGACCACGGGCTTCGCGCTGGGGCCGGGCCTGCCCGAAACCGATGGGCCGCCGGGCGCCGCCTCCCTGGGCCGCGCCCTTCGCGCCCTCGGCATCGAGGTCGTGTACGTGACCGACGCGGTGACGGTGCCGCCACTCGAGGCGGCGCGGAAGGCCCTGGGCGAGAGCGGCGACATCCTCACGTTTCACGCGACGGCGGCGAGCGCGGCCCAGGTCGCGCGGCGACTGCTCGCCGAGCATGCGCCCAGCCATCTCGTCGCCATCGAGCGCCCCGGCCGCACGCGCGACGGCGACTACCTCAGCATGCGCGCGGAGTCGGTGCGCGCCTGGAACGGGCCGCTCGACGCCTTGTTCCTGGAGCGAGGGCGCGCCGGCATCCGCCGGCCCGTCACCGTCGGCGTGGGCGATGGCGGCAACGAGATCGGCATGGGCCGGGTGCGGGCGCGCGTCGCGCGGCTGGGACCGAAGGCGCGGCGCTTCGCCTCGATCGTACCGGTCGACCACTTGGTGGTGGCGGGCACATCCAACTGGGGGGCCTACGGCATCGTGGCCGAGCTCTCGCGGCTCGCCGGCCGCGACCTGCTCCACTCGAGCGACGAGGAGCTGCGCATGCTCAACGCCTGCGTGGAGGCGGGCGCGGTGGACGGCGTCACGCGGCGCGCGGAGCCCACGGTGGACCGCTTGCCCTCCGGCGCCCATACAGGCATGCTTGAGCTGCTGCGCGCGGCGGCGGCGAGCCTCGCGGCATCATCGAAGGGCACATCGAGGACGGGAGGCAGGGCACGATGACTCAGGCGACGAAGCAATCCAAGGTGATGGACACGTACCGGGCGATGCATCCCAAGTCCGGCGCGCTCTACGAGCGCGCGCGCAACGTCATCTCCGGCGGCATCACCCACGACGGCCGTCATCTCAACCCGTACCCGGTGTACATCGATCGCGCCCTGGGCTCGCGCAAGTGGGACGTGGACGGCAACGAGTACGTCGACTACTGGATGGGGCACGGCGCGCTGATCCTCGGCCACTGCCACCCCGCCGTCGTCGCGGCGATCCAGAAGCAGGCCGGCCGCGGGACGCATCTCGGCGCCTCGCACGAGCTCGAGGTGCGCTGGGCCGAGCTGGTGTCGAAGCTCATCCCCTCGGCGGAGATGGTGCGCTTCACGATGTCGGGCACCGAGGCCACGCACCTCGCGATGCGCATCGCCCGGGCTTACACGAATCGCCCGAAGATCCTGAAGTTCCAGGGGCACTTCCACGGCTGGCACGACGGCGTGGCCCTCGCCGTCGATCCGCCCTATGACGTGCCGTGGTCCGCCGGCGTGCCCACCTCCACGCTCGACCAGATCCTGCTGTGCCCGCCCAACGACATCAAGGCGGTGGAGACGGTGCTCCAGCGTGGTGACGTCGCCGCGGTGATCCTCGAGCCCGCGGGAGGCGGTTCCAGCACCATCCCCACCATCCCCGGCTATCTCCAGGAGCTGCGGAGCCTCACCGAGCGCCTGGGCGTGGTGCTGATCTTCGACGAGGTGATCTCGGGCTTCCGCTACTCGCCGGGCGGAGCGCAGGCCTACTTCGGCGTCACGCCGGACATGACCACGCTCGCCAAGATCGTCGCGGGCGGCCTCCCCGGCGGCGCGGTCGTGGGCAAGAAGCCGCTCATGAGCATGATGGCCCGCCGCGGCGACCCGGTGTGGGACCGCAGCCAGCGCGTGGCCCAGAACGGCACGTTCAACTCGAACCCGCTGTGCGCGGCCGCCGCCATCGCCACGCTCGAGCTGGTCTCCGACGGCAGCCTCCACGCGCGCGCCAACAAGGTGGGCGATGAGCTGCGCGCGTCGCTGTCCGACGTGATGAAGCGCGTGGGCGTGCCCGGCACCACCTTCGGCGACGTCTCCATCTTCCACGTGTCGTTCGAGGGCAAGCCCGGTCTCGCCGGCTTCGACCGTCCGCGGCGCGGCGATCTCTACCAGCTTCTGCGCTGCGCGCTCCTGAACCACGGCCTGGACTGCTCGAGCTATCACGGCTGGATCTCCGCCGTGCACTCGGACGAGGACATCGACCGTACCGTGCAGGGCTACGAGGCCGCCTTCAAGGACATGGCGGCCGACGGCGCCTTCAAAGGTATGTAGCGGGGGCGATGGAAGAGTCCAAGCGTCGAGCCAAGCTCAACGAGCTCCGTGAGCTGGCCGAAGGCTCGCCGGAGTTCGAGGGCGGGGTCACTTTCGAGGAGGAGATGGAGGCCCTGATCGTCGGCGACTGGGCCATCTTCGCGGTGGACGAGATCGGCGACATCGCCCTGTCCTTCCACCTGGACGCGCATCCGGTGGCCGTCGCCAAGCTGACGCGCTTCCTCGTCCAGCACGACGTGCCTTTCGTGCTGCACGAGGCGTTCACCGTCGACGAGAGCGATCAGATCGTGTTCGAGTCGGACACCGGCGCCGATCTCTCCGATCCCCGCTAGCTCTGACCCCGCAGCTCCTCCGCTTCCTTCCCGAACTGCGTGGGGGGCGCCGCCGCGCGCCGCGCGGTGAGCCCAGGATAGTGCTCGGCGAAGGCGGCCATGATCTCGGCCACCGGCACGTCGACGCGGGCGCCGCGGTCCCGGAGGTATTCCATGTGGCGCCGGCCTTCCACGTCGAAGGGCTGGAACAGCGAGTCCGCATGCCCGTCGAACTCGAGCGCCTTCACGCCGAACTTCTCGCAGAGCTCGCGGTTGAACGCGGGCGTGGCCTTCACCCATCGGCCGTCCAGGTAGAGGTCGGTGTAGCCGTGGTAGACGAAGGTGTCCGTGCCCATGAGCGCCCGCAGTTTGGGGGTGCAGAGATGGTTGCGCACGTCCGCGAAGCCGATGCGCGCGGGGATGCCGGCGGCGCGCGCGACCGCGGTGAGGAGCGAGGCCTTGCCCACGCAGAAGCCCGAGCCGCGGGCCAGGCAGGCGCTGGCCCGGAATGTGTCCGGATCGGTGAAGTCGCAGTAGGGCGTGTAGATGATGTCGTCCCGCACCGCGTAGTAGAGCCGCACCGCGCGGGTCAGGGCATCGTGCGCGCTCCCCGCCGCGTGCCGGGCGAAGTCGGCAACGTTGGGCGCGCCGCTGTCCACGAAGGCGGCGGGGGCGAGATACGGCTGAAGGTCGGGGTCGGTCGCCATGCCTCGATTATGCCAGGACCCTCAACCTTCCTGGACACTTCGGCGATGCTTTGATAGGCTGACAAGTCCGTGGTGGGCTGGTAGCTCAGTTGGTAGAGCACAGGACTGAAAATCCTGGTGTCGGCGGTTCAATCCCGTCCCAGCCCACCATTTTCTTTCCCCTGTTTGCCGGACACTCCGTCGCGCTCTCGCGTCTTGACCGAGCCGGAGCCGAGGCGCAGACTCCGCTCCCATGAAGATCCTCTACACGCCCCTGCTCATCGTGCCCTCGCTCGACGACCGCCAGCGTGCGGCCATCCTGGAGGCGGCCGGCCCCGGCTCGACGCTGGTGGAGGCCAAGGACCCGGAGCGCCAGCGCGCGGAGATCGCGGACACCGACGCGCTCTTCGGCCGCGTGCCCAACGACGTGTTCCTCATGGGCAAGAAGCTCCGCTACTACCACTCGATCGGGGCGGGCGTGGACGCGATCCTTACCCCCGATCTCATTCAGAGCGGGATCCCGCTCGCCAGCGAGAAGGGCGACGTGGGTATCCACCTCGCCGAGCACGCCTTCGCGCTGCTCCTGGGCCTCACGCGCGGGCTGCACACGGCGATCCGCGACCCCGACTTCCGCCTGCGCGAGCCCATCCGCCGGGAGCAGCGCGAGCTCTACGACCTCACCATGGGCATCGTGGGCTTCGGCGGCACTGGGCGCGCGGTGGCCTCGCGGGCGCTGGGGTTCGGCATGCGCGTCCTGGCCGTCGACATCGAGGACGTGCCCGGGCTGCCGGGGCTGGCTGCGCTCTGGAAGCCCGACCGCATGGCCGACCTGCTGGGGCAGTCCGACGTGGTGGTGATCTGCCTGCCGCTGACCAAGGCCACGCATCACCTGTTTTCGAGGGACCTGTTCCGACAGATGCGTCGCGACGCCATCCTCATCAACGTGACGCGCGGCCACATCGTGTACGGCGACGACCTCATGGCTGCGCTGGACGAGGGGCTGATCTGGGGCGCCGGGCTCGACGTGACCGATCCCGAGCCGCTGCCCAAGGGCCACCGACTCTGGACGCATCCGCGGGTGATCGTCACGCCGCACACCGCGGGCGGCTCGCCCCGGCGAGCTCAGCGCGTAATCGACTCCTTCTGCGAGAACCTGCGCCGGATGCGCGCCGGTCAGCCACTGCAGATGCTGATCGACAAGGAGAAGGGCTACTAGCCAGTTGGCAAGTCTGGGAGGGCGAATGGCGAGGAGACCCATTAGGAAGAACGCGGCAGCAATCATCTGGAAGACTGCTCATGGCGCCGGAAGCGTGCTCGCAATGTGGCGGAACTGGAGTCTCCCGAGGTGCCCGGAGCAGAGTGTCCCGATGTAACGCACTCCGGCCGGGCCCCATTTGCTAGCTTGGAGCGCTCTTCAAGCCGCAGAACGAGCGTTCCGCCCTGGCCGACAGGACGCCTCGACAATGAGACCCTTCAGTCGCTGGAGGCAGGCCACGGGTGCTTCATCATCTCATTGCCTCGGAACGCCGAGGCGATGCGAGCAAGCGACGCGAGAACGACGGAAGCGCGGAGGATCTTCACTACAGGAAGGGTCAATGCACTTCTCGCGCCAGCGACTAAGCGCTGGATCTTCTCGAGAAGCGCGTGGCTCGCGTAGTTCTGGATATCGTGCGGCGACGATCGTTGTCAACGCGTTGACGTAGAGCCGCGGGGGAGGCTCCTCAGAGGCGGTTTACAGGCGCCTTCCTCCGGCCCCCGCCTCGTGGAGGACCTGATGCACGAAGGCGACCGCTATCGATCCCTCTCCGACCGCCGAGGCCACGCGCTTGACGTTACCACCACGGACGTCGCCGACCGCGAACACGCCGGGCCGGCTCGTCTCGAGGAGATAGGGCGCGCGGGCGAGCGGCCAGTGCGCGGCCGCCATATCTTCCGGCGACAGAGCCGGTCCCGTCTTGATGAACCCCTTTGCGTCGAGGGCCAGACAACCCTTGAGCCAGTCCGTGCTGGGTCGGGCGCCAGTCATGACGAAGACGTGCTTGATGCCGAGGGTCTCAATGCTCCCGGTCCGGTTGTCCCGCCAGCGCACGCGCTCGAGGTGGTTCCCGCCGTCCAGGGCGACCAGCTCCGTGCAACGGCGCAAGTCGATGGACGGGCTCTGCTCGATCCGGCGGATCAGGTAGCGCGACATGGTCTCGGCCAGCCCGTCGGATCGCACGACCATGTGCACGCGCTTGGCGGACTGCGCGAGAAAGACCGCGGCTTGGCCGGCGGAGTTGCCTCCGCCCACGACGACCACCTCCTCGCCGTGACAGAGCTGCGCCTCGACGAAGGTCGCCCCGTAGTACACTCCCGCTCCTTCGAACCGCGACAGGTTCTCGAGGGACAGCCTCCGATACTCGGCGCCGCTGGCAATGATGACTGCGCGCGCCGGCACCCCCGGCCCGCTGTCGATCTCGACGAGGTAGGGTGTCCGGTCGCACCCGAGCCCGGTAGCGCCTTTCGCGATGATGAGCTGAGCGCCGAACTTCTGCGCCTGCGTGTAGGCGCGCCCCGCGAGGTCCTGACCCGAGATGCCCATCGGAAAACCGAGGTAGTTCTCGATCTTGGAGCTCGAGCCCGCCTGGCCGCCCGGCGAGCTCGACTCCAGGACCAGAACGTCGAGTCCCTCCGACGCGCCGTACACGGCGGCGGCGAGGCCGGCGGGCCCGGCGCCGACGATGACCAGGTCGCGCACGCGCGTGGGATCGATCGCGTCGTTGAACCCGAGGCAGGCGGCGATCTGCTGATTGGTCGGGCTCCGGAGCACCTCGCCGCGACAGATCAGGACGGGCACGTCGGCCACCGCGACGTGGAAACCGTCGAGCAGGGCCTGCACGCTGGCATCGCGATCGAGATCGATGTAGGAGTACGGATGGCCGTTGCGGGTCAGGAACTCTTTGATTCGAAGGGTGTCCGGATCGTGGCTCGATCCGACGAGCACGGCATCGCCGAACCCGTGGGCGATCAGCTCCACGCGGCGGAGGATGAAGGCTCGCATGAGGATGTCGCTCAGCTCGCTGTCGGTTTGCACCAGCGCCAGCAGATCACCGCGGGTGACCTCGATGACTTCGCTCGGCTCGCTCGCGCGCATGCCGAGGAGCCCCCGGCGGCCGGAGAGCATATTGGCTTCGCCGGTGAACTGACCCCGTCGATGGACGGCCACCAGCTCCTCGGCGGAGCCGGACCACCGGACGACCTCGATGTGGCCCGAGGTAACGACGAAGAACTGCTGGCTCTGATCGCCGGCCTCGGCGAGCACCTCACCGTGCGCGACGTGCCGCGCCCGTCCGTGCGCCGCGACGCGCGCGATCTGCTCCGCGGTCAGCGTGGGAAACATATGATCGACGTTCGAGGCGACGGTGAGCGGGACGGGCGGCGTGGTCATTGGGTCGGCGCCTACGAAAGAAGTAACCGGCGTCGAGTCGCCGGCCTGGATGCCCTGAGAATCTCCTGAAAGGGAGCGCGCGTCAAGTCAGGGGTAAAATGTCAGCGTGATCGCCCTCCGCGGCGTGACGAAGCGCTTCGGCGACGCCGTCGCGCTCGACCGCGCGTCGATCGACGTGATCGCCGGCACCACCCACGTCCTGCTCGGCTCGAGCGGATCCGGCAAGTCGACGGTGCTGCGGCTGATTCTCGGCCTTGCGACTCCGGATGAAGGCACGGTGCTGGTCGACGGGACGGTCGTCGACGCGTCCACACGGGCCGGGCTGGTCAAGCGGATGGGCTACGTGGTGCAGGACGGGGGGCTCTATCCCCACCTGACGGCATCCGAGAATGTGGCGCTGGGGGCCGAGGGGCAGCGCTGGCCGCGGGCGAGGATCGACGCGCGCGTGGCCGAGCTCGCCATCATGGCGGCGCTGGATCGAGCGCTACTCGATCGCTATCCGCGCGAGCTGAGTGGTGGGGAGCGCCAGCGGGTCGGGCTGATGCGGGCCCTGATGCTCGATCCCCCGATCCTGCTCCTCGACGAGCCGCTGGGGGCGCTCGACCCCATCGTGCGCGCTGAATTGCAGGGCCAGCTCGGGCGGCTCTTTGCCGCGCTGGGGAAGACGGTGGTCCTCGTGACCCATGACATTCGCGAGGCGGCGCTGCTCGGCCACACCATCACGCTCATGACCGCCGGGCGCATCGTGCAGCACGGGACCTTTGCAGACCTCGCGGAGCGGCCGGCGACGCCGTTCGTGGCGCAGTTCATCAACGCCCAGACGCTCGCACCGAGCCCATCGGTCGGGCGCTAGCGCCGTGCGACCGCGCATCGTGGGTGCCGCCCTCTGCGCGCTGCTGGTCCAGGCATCGTCCGCGAGCGCGGCGTCCGGCGGCGTCGTCCGCATCGGCTCGAAGTCGTTCACCGAGAGCTACATCCTCGCCGAGGTGGTAGCGCAGCTCGTCGAGAAGGTGGGGGAAGCGCGCGCCGAGCGGCGCGTGGGTCTCGGGGGCACCGGCGTCACGTTTCGCGCGCTCGAGTCCGGCGCCATCGACATCTATCCGGAATACACCGGCACTCTGAGCCGCGTCATGCTGAAGGACCCCGCCCTCGTCACGGCCGACGCGATCCGACCGCGGATCGAGGCGCAGGGGCTCACGATCAGCGCGCCGCTGGGCTTCAACAACACGTACGCCCTGGCCGTCCGAGACGAGTTGGCCCAGCGCCTCGGCCTCCGGACCATCGGGGATCTCGCCCGGCACCCCGGTCTCAGCGCGGCCTTCAGCTCGGGATTCATCGAGCGCGAGGACGGCTGGCCCGGGCTCAAGCGGCACTACGGCCTGTCGCTGGCTCGCGTGGAGGTGATGGAGCATGCGCTCCAGTATCGGGCGTTGACCAACGGCGACGTGGACATGATGGACGTCTTCTCGACGGACGGCCAGCTCGAGCGCCTGCGGCTCCGCCTCCTCGAGGACGACCGGCGGTTCTTCCCGGACTACTCCGCGGTGCTCCTGGTGCGCCGTGAGATCGTCCAGCGGTTCCCGCGCACGTGGGCGCGCCTGCGCGAGGGGTTGGAAGGGCGGATCGACGACCGGCGCATGGCCGGGCTCAACGCCATGGCGGACCTCGACGGCAAGCGCATCCCCGAGGTGGCGGCGGCGTTCCTCGGCTCCGTCTCTCCCGAGGGGCATGGTCGACGGGCAGTGGTCGCCGAGCTCTACGCCCTCACGAAGGACCACCTGCTCCTCGTCCTGGTCTCGCTCGCCGCCGCCATCGCCGTGGGCCTGCCGATGGGAATCGTCGCGGCGCGATATCGGCGCGCCGGCCAGCTCGAGCTGGCCGTCATCGGCATGCTCCAGACCATCCCCGCGCTCGCGCTTCTCATGTTCATGATCCCGGTGTTCGGGATCGGCAAGGGACCGGCGCTGGTCGCCCTGTCCCTCTACGCGCTCCTTCCCATCGCTCGCGGCACGTACGCGGGGATGATCGCGGTCGATCGGCAGCTGCTCGAGATCGCCTCCGTCCTCGGCCTGGGACGGCTCCGGCAACTGCTCCGCATCGACCTGCCGCTGGCCTCGATCAGCATCATGGCGGGGATCAAGACGGCCGCCGTGATGACCGTGGGGACGGCCACCCTCGCCGCGTTCATCGGCGGCGGCGGCTACGGCAGCCTGATCGTGCGCGGCCTCGCCCTCGACGACACCGCGAC
>Ga0075423_10007800_pt1 | contig 10127 bp, 10 predicted proteins | sample SoiMethybrSBSTD2_FD_80114 | JGI IMG/M metagenome (GOLD analysis project Ga0075423, IMG submission 80114) | Bulk soil microbial communities from a Populus tree surrounding site in Tennessee, USA - Soil MetaG P. TD hybrid SBSTD2 | ecosystem: Environmental > Terrestrial > Soil > Tree plantation...
GCCGGCCGACGGACCGCCGGTCCTGCTCTACGCGGCCACGAATCCCACGGACGACGCGATCGACGAATTTACCGTGATGGTGTTCATCTTCAATGCAGATGGGGTCCTGAAGGCGAGGCAGCTCGCGCCGGCACGCCGGACGCTCGACGCGCGAAGCACGAAATACTCGACGGTCGTGCTCGACGGCGAGCCGATCACCGCCGCCAGCACCATCGTCGTCGGCGCCAACCAGTCGCAGCGCGTGAACTCGCAGACGTGGTGGCGCGCGGACCTGCAGCCGGCTGCCGAAGCGGCGGTCAAGCAGAAGAAGCCTTGACACGAAACCACGAAGCTCAACATCTCGTGGCGTCTACGGGTTCTCGCAAATAGTCCCGAACGCGAGTCCGCGCGATCGAAATAACGGAATCAGACGCGCCGTCGCCTCGACGGTGTGCCGCTGATCCGCGAACGGCGCCGACTCGTCGCCATCGTGCAGGACGACGATATCGCCGTCGCCGGCGCGGCGGCCGATGCGCTTCACGGCGGAATCGGCGGTCCGCTTGCGGAACCAGTTCCAGTCCCAGAGCATCCAGCCCCATCCGATCAGGCGATAGTCGATCTTCTTCAGCCCGCGATACATCGACCACGTGCGCCAGCCGGCGTGCGGCCGGAACGCGGCGCACGGACGATGGTCGGCGACGCGTTCGACGTGGTCCGCGACGCCGGTCACCGTGCGGGCGAACTCGTCGGACGACATCAGCATCCACGCGCGCGTGTGCGAGTGCACGGCGACCGCGTGTCCTTCGTCGAACATGCGTCGGACGAGCGGGGCGGTCTCGTCGGTGATGTGCCGGTCGATCAGGAAAAACGTCGCGTGCGTCCGCTCGCGAGCCAGCAGGTCGAGCAGATCCGGCGTCGTCGTCGGGTTCGGCCCATCGTCGAACGTCAGATACACCGTCGGGCGATCGCTCTTCGGCATGTGCCACTTGGCGCGCCCATCCGCGATCAGATCGAAGAAAAACGGCGCGGGAGCCGTGTGTGCGAGCACCACGATTCCGCCGACGATGGCGACGACGATCCACACGAGACGATTATGCCTCCGCCGCCGGCGCCGCCTGTGTCTTTGTAATCTTTGTGCGCCTGGTGGTTCGTTCCGTCGCTGGTCCGTTTCTTTACGTCAGTGAAAACGGCGGGTACTCGTCGACCATCAGCAGGATGTACGCCTCGACGCGGAGCAGCCAGCGGAGGGAGCCGGCGCCGAAATCGTAGAGACCCGCAGGATAACTTCCGGTGAACAGAATCGCGAACCACGCGATGATGGCCGTGATTCCCCACGCGAACAGCACGAACAGCAGGACGAAGATGTGCGGCAGCGCGAGGAAGATCCGAAAGCCGATCGTCAATCGATCGCGCGGCCCGGCGGGATCGACGATCTCGAGCGAAGCCGGATACGGCCCGTCGCCAAACGGCGGATAGGGATCCTCGAGCAGCATCAGGTACGAGAGGCCTCGCACGCGCCACCGCAGGTAGAAGCGGGTGAAGTCGCGGATGGCCGGCGGGTGCGTGCCCGAGATCAGCAGTGTGAACCAGCTGACGATTGCGAGGATGAACGCGACGAAGCCGAGGAGGCCGCCCTCGCTGCTGCTCACTTTCGTCGCGGTGTCGTCGAACGCGAACCCGATGCCGACGCCGCCAATCAGGATCATGTGAGGGATCGCCAGAATCAGCCGGAACGCGGTCGTGAGCCGATTGCGATTCGTGATTGACGGTTCGATGGTGACCGAAACCGGATACGGCATGCGGGACACTATACGGCGGTCCGGCGATCGCGCGCCGGTTTAGTTCCTGGTCTCGTAGCGCAGCCCTTCAGGGCTGCCAGACTGCGACGCTGTTGCCCTCAGGGCTGCCTATCGAGTCGCAATTCGTAGCATCGGCTGACCGGATCGTTGGTGTACGGACCGAACGGCGGGATTCGGTAGAAGCCGCTCCGCTCGTACAGGGCGATCGCCGCGTGCTGGTAAATGCCGGTCTCGAGCCTGGCGATCGGCACGCCGCGCTCGCGTGCAGCCTGCATGAGGCAATCGAGAATCGTTTTCGACAGGCCCATGCCGCGGAACTTCGGACGGACGAACATCCGTTTGAGCTCGCCGTACTCCTGGCCGAAGAACTGAATCCCGCCGCAGCCCGCCGGCTCGTCGCCGACACGCAGCACGTAGAACGCGACGCCCTGTTCGATCAGCTTCTGAACGCTGTACCCGTGCCGGCTCTCGACGGCGTACCTCGCCGCGAGCTCGCCTTCGAGCTCCTCGATCAGCGCGACGGCGTCGGGACTGTCAGCGCGTTCGAGCGAAATGACGGTCTGCATGCGAGCGTCGTGTCAGTATAAGAGCATGTTCGATCTCCGCCGTTGTACGGGATGACGTCGCAGTAGGTGCAGGCGCGAGCTTCCGATGAAAGCCATCGCGTTCGATTGGGGTCATACGCTGATGGATGAGCGCCGAGACGAGCATGTCCCTCTCGACGTCCGCCCGATTCATCTGATGCCCGGCGTCGCCGAGGCGCTTCCCCGGTTGACGTTGCCGTTGGCGATCTGGGCCAACACGCGCATCGTCACCGAAGCCGGGGTCCGGGATTGGCTGAACCGGGCCGGACTCGGCGCATTGTTCCGCTGGGTCGTCACATCTGTCGATGCGGGCGCTCGGAAGCCGGCGCCCGAATTCTTTCAGTACGCGCTCGCGCGGTGCGGCCTGAGCAAAGACGACGTGCTGTTCGTCGGCAACCAGCTGAACACGGACATCGCTGGTGCGGAGACGTTCGGGATTCGGACCGCGTGGTTGAGCCGGGCGGCGTACCGCAGTCCGGACGATGCGCCCGCCAGCATCCGGCCGACGTTCATCGTCGAAACGCTTGACGATATCCCAGCGCTCGTACGGCAACTCAAGCTGTCAGAAGCCACATGACAGTCGCCTGAGACTGCAGTCTGCCGACTGATTCCGGAATCCGCGACTGCCGACGGCAGACGGGAGACTGAGAATAATCAGATCTTCCGACTGCCGACAGCCGCCTGGAGACTGAAAGCAATCAGCCCTCACCGCTGAAACCGCACGAGCCTCACGACGATCGAATCCGTGGCGCCAATGACGACGTCCGCCGGCGTTTCGAAGTTGTTCGCCAGGATCGAGAACACCAGCGGCTCGCCGTCGGCGCTCGTCGCGTAGCCTGACAGCGTGCGGACGTTGGACATGGAGCCGGTCTTGGCGCGGACGTTTCCCTCGGCGGCAGTCCCCTTCATCCGATTCGCGAGCGAGCCGTCGCGGCCGGCGATCGGCAGCGACGCTTCGAACGGGCCGCGAAGCCTCGCGTCGCGGTACACGTGCGACAGGATCGTGACGAGCGCGTCGGCCGTGACGTAGTTGTAGCGTGAGAGGCCGGAGCCGTCTCGCTGAATCAATCCGTCGGTCCCGATGCCCCAGGTGCTGAAGATCTTTTGCGCCTCGGCGCGGCCGCTGACGGCTGTCGCGGGTGTGCCGGCCGACAGCGCCTTCAGAAACGTTTCGGCGTACTGATTCTGGCTTGCTTTCATCAACCGGACGGCCAGCGTCGAGAGCGGCGGCGACTGGTGGAGCATCGGCGATCCTGTCGGCGATCGCCAGCCCGGGATGTCGTCGGCGTCGACCGCCTCGCCTCGCACGTCGATACCGCGCGCGATCAGGGCCCGCCGGAGCGCGCGCGCGAAGAACAGCGTCGGATTGTCGACGGAGACGACGCGCGACGTGGGCGATGAGCCGACCGGAATGCTGCCGGCGACCTCGAGCCGCGCGTTGCCGGGCAGCCGGCGCGTCACGATCGTCGTGGACGAACCGGACGCGCCGGTCGCCACGCGGTTTTCGACGACGAGCCCGCTGTCTGGCGGATCGACAGTGATGCCAGCCTGATCGCCGGCCGTCGGTCCGGGCGTCACGGTCACGCGCACGGCGTTTTCGTTCAGCTGCAGCGCGCCGACGCCGGCGGCGTAGTCGTCGGGCAGATCGTCCCACGACCAGCCGAAGCCGAGCGTTTCATCCTCGAACGCGTTGTCGTCGCCGACGATGCGGCCGCTGATCGCGCCGACGCCCAGCTGCTTCAACCGGTCGGCCCACTCGTCGAACAGACGACCCGCCGATCCGTCTCCGATCGCGAGGCTTGGATCGCCCGAACCGACCGCGACGAGATCGCCCTGCAGAACGCCGCCCGCGATGGATCCCGTGGCGTACGCGCGCGTCTCGAACGTGTAATCCCAACCGAGCCGCTCCGCCGCCGCGGCGAGCGTCACGATCTTCATGTTGGACGCCGGCATCAGCAGCTTGCGTGGATTCAGTGCGTACAACGTCTCGTCGGATCGCAGCGATCGCAGAACGACGCCCCATGTGCCGTGCGCGAGCGGTGGCGCGTTCAGGATCGCGTCGACGTCGCGTTGAAGAGCGGCGAGGGCAGCCGAGGCAGGAAGGGAAGGGGCAGGTAGCGCGGGTGGGGACGAACGTGCGGTCTTCGCCCCACAACCAACTGCCGCGAGCGCAGCGACGAGCGCGACCGTCAACCCGCGTCGCGAGCGGGCCTGCCGGGTCCAAAGGACCCGGCCTACACCTGACATTCAATCACTTCGACAGCTCGTCGAGCGACTTGATCGAGTCGTTGAAGTCGGCGGCGTCGGTCTTCGCCGCGCCAGGCTCGTTCGGGCGCGAGGCGTAGACATCCTGGCCGGACTGGCCGAACGTCACGCGCTCCTCCTTCTTCCCGTCGTCGAACTTGACGACGACGGTCATCGCCGGCTTGTCGAGTCCGGTGCTGGCGGTCGACTCGACGAACGACGTGGCGCGCATGTTCGCGAGCCTCGACAGGAACGCGTCGAACTTGTCCTTGTCCACGTCGCCGGCGTTCGGGCTGACGCGGCGCCACTTGTCAGGCGTCCCCTCGTTGCCGCTCTTGACACGGTCGAACACCGCCGTCTGGCCGTTGCGCGTGATCTCGACGTGCGTCGCGTTATACGCGCGGAACTCGAAGAGATCCTTGCGCCGGTACTCGTCCGGTCCTTTCTTCACCTCGTCGAACAGCGAGCTCTCGACGGTGACCACGGCCGGCTTCGACGCGTCGCGGGCGTAGACGGTCGTCTCGTCCGCCTTGCCGCCGATGAGGAGCGTCGCCTTCGCGCTGCCGGCGTTGAGATTGATCGTCGCCTGCGGCTTGTCGAACCCGTATTTCTTCAAGTCGGCCGGCGTCGCCTGATCGGTGACCAACGACTTCATCCGCGCCGTCTGCACGCGCCCGATCAGGCCCTCGACCGTGCCGTAGTCGGCGCGAACGGCGATCGGCTTCGTCAGCTTCCACTCGCCGCCGTCCTTCGCAATCGTCAGCGACTGCGACGCCGTCGTCAGATCGAGGCTGTCGATCTTGTCGCGATCGACCTTCAGGATGTTCTTGTCGCGGAGATCGAAGGTCGACTTGTTGAGGCTCGATTCCTGGTACGACGAGATGAGAAACACCTTCTTCTCGTCGTTCCGGCGCGCGAAGAGGTCGCTGCCGGTCGGCGTCTTCTCACCGACGAACAGCTTTTTCGAGTCCTTGTCGCCGGCCGCCTTGAACTCGATGACGATTCGCGGATTCGACAGGCCGTAGTCGTTCAGGCTGGCGGGATTCGCGTCGACGACGCGGATGAGATCCGCCGTCGCGAGCGCGTTCGTGATGGCGCCGATCTCCGATTCGTCCGCGACCGCGCTGACGGGATCGGTGATCTTCCAGGCCGATCCTTCTTTCTTCGCGGTCGTCGTATCTCCCGACGCCGAGGAAACCTTGAGCTCCTCGATCTTGTCCGACGCGACGGTGAAGATCTTCTCGAGCTTCTTGCCGGTGTCGGGTGTGTCGGGCTGCTTCCACGTGACGAAGTAGATGTACGCGCCGAGGCCGGCGAGCACGACGGCCAGCGCGATCGTCGACCGCAGTCCGCGCATGGCCTATCGCCTCCGCCACCAGGAGAAAATCCCGGCGCCGAAAATCGAGGCGGGGAGCACGAGCAGCGACAGCCACGTGATGTTCGTCTGCTGCGTCGCCGTCAGCGTGATGCGGCGGTCGTCGGCTTCCTTCGGCCGGATCGAGATCAGGTTCTCCTGCTGCGACAGCCAGCCGACGGTGTTCATGAACAAATCGCGGTTGCCCTGAATGCCGAGGCCCGCGTTCGCGGCGAAATCGGAATCGCCGAACACCACCACCCGCGTCTCCGGCTTCGGCGCCTCCTCTCCAGGCTTGGCCTCCGGCTTCGACTCGTTCGCCGAGGTCACTGCGGCCGACACCGCCGATGCGAGCGCGATCGGGCCCTTCTTGTCGCCTTTCGATTCGTCGAGCGACACCTGACCTGTGGTCAGCAGGCTCTTCACGTCGTGCTCCGCCCAGCTTCGCGGGCTCGACTCGACGAAGGACTGCGCCGTGTGGCCGTTCACGCCGCCGGTGACGGGCGATGCCGAGCGGGCCAGCGGGAACGCGGTCAGGAACTGGAAGCGCTGGGTGATGGCGTGCGACGGGTAGCTGGCCGCGACCGGCACGGACGCATCGGTGCCGATCAGGCGGCCCATGCCGCTCACGTCGACCACCACGTCGTTCCCCGCGTCGATGCCCCAGTCGTGCGCGAGCGCAATCAGGTTCGTCAGCGGCGGGCTGTCGGGTTTCTCCGGCGGATCGAGCATCAGGAGGAGCTTGCCCCCCTTGTCGAGATACTTCTTGAGCGCGTCGACTTCCGGCGCGAAGAAGTCGGTGCGCGGGCCCGCGACGACCACGACGGACGCGTCATCCGGCACCGCGCCCTGCTGCGCGAGCACGACCTTGTCGACCGTATAGTTCTCGCGCCCGAGCGCCGCGGCGATCGCGTTGTAGCCGTCGCGCTCCGACGCCGTCGTGTCCTTCTCGCCGTGGCCCTGCGTGAAATAGACCTTCCGCTGCTGGCCCGACACGACCTTGATGATCCCGTTCGTGATGTCCTGCTCGTTGTCGGACGTGACGCGCTCGGCGCGGCCCTTGTAATTGAGGAGAATCGTGCCGTACTGCTGGATCTGATTCTGCTTCGCGATCGTCGGCTTCTTGTCGGGATCGATGTATTCGGTCGAGAGCTGCTTCGACGCGTACGTGTATTCCTTCAGCCGATCCTGGTAGCGCGGAAAATCCTGCTCCTGCGCGAACACCTTCACGTCGAGCGGCGCGTCGAGCTTCGCCAGCACGTTGCGGCTCTGATCCGACAGCGCGAACTGCTTGTTGGCCGTCAGGTCCCAGCGCTTGTTCTGCCTGGCCCCGATGTAGTTGATCGCGACGAGAATGCCGAGGACGACGAAGATGCTCGTGGCCGCCAGCGTGCCGTATCGGGCTTGGCGGCGCCCGAACATTCTGGTCACTTCGCGCCACTGCGTCGCCGAGTACGCCAGGACCGCGACGAGCCCCGCGAGCGCCAGCGGCCGCGCCAGGTCGCTGTACTTGTTGAACGCCGGAACGCGCGACAGCGCCAGCGCGACGAGCACCAGCGCCATCCCAATCCACCCAACGACGTTCAAGATCCGATTCACCATTTCTAAGTTCTCAGTTGTTAGCTCTCAGTTGTCCGTTTTCAGTTCTCTGTTTTCAACCGCGCCAGCGTTCGCTGTCGACGGACTTCGCCGTCAGGAACAGGCCGAACGTGATGAAGCTCAGGTAATAAATGATGTGCGTGGTGTCGAGGATGCCTTTGCCGAAGTCGTCCAGGTGGCCGACGATCGACAAGTACTGCGTCAGCTTGTCCACCGTCGGCCCGGAGAAGCTGCCGATCCACTCGATGACCCACAGCAGCAGGAACACCGCGAACGTCACCATGCCGGCGACGATCTGGTTCTTCGTCAGGCTGGAGATGAACAGGCCGAGCGAGATGAAGCAGCCGCCGAGCAGCAGCAGGCCGAGATACACCGTCACGATCGGCTTCCATTCCGGCCGGCCGTAGACGAAGAGGATCGCGATGTGGACGAGCGTCACCGCGAGGAGGCTCGCGTAGAGCGCCATCGCCCCGAGGAACTTACCGAGGATGATCTGCCAGTCGGTGATCGGCGACGTCAGGAGCAGCTCGATCGTCCCCGATCGTTTCTCCTCCGAGTACGTCCGCATCGTCACCATCGGCAGCAGGAACAGGACGAGGATCGGCACGTTCTGCGCGACCAGCGGACGAATCAGCTGCTGGTTCACGTTCATCGCCTGAGGACCCTGCATGCCGAACTGGCTCACCTGCATGCTCTGTCGAACGAAGAAGTTCAGAATCGCGACGAAGAAGTAGCCGAACAGCAGCGCCCAGAAGCCGAGCACGATGTACGCGATCGGCGACGCGAAGTACGACTTGAGCTCCTTCTGCGCGATGGCCATCACGTTACGCATTCACGTTTTCTCCTGAATTGACTCCGGCCGGTTCCTGAGCCGCCGGCGAGGCCGGCGTTTCCTCAGTGGTCAGCGAGAGGAAGATGTCCTCGAGGCTCATTCGCATCGGCCGCAATTCCAGCAGTCCCCATCCGCGATTGACGACGGCGCTCGCGAGCTCGCGCCGCACGTCGCGCCCGCGCTCGCTGTCGACCTCGTACGCGGCGAGGCCGTCGCGCCGGTCGGATTCGACGACGCGCGTGACGCCCGGCACGCGGCCGAGGGTGGCGCCGACGTCCGCGACATTCATCCCAGGTGCATCGACCTGCAGATACATCGTTTCCGAGCCGCGCAGCCGCGCCGTCAGGTTGTCGGGGGTATCGATCGCGACCACGCGGCCTTTGTTGATGATGACGACGCGCTGACAGGTCTGCGAGACTTCCGGCAGGATGTGCGTGCTGAGGATGATCGTGTGATCGCCCGCGAGCTCCTTGATCAACTGCCGGGTCTCGATGATCTGCTTCGGGTCGAGGCCGGCGGTCGGCTCGTCGAGGATGAGGACGTCCGGGTTGTGGATCAGGGCCTGGGCCAGGCCGACGCGCTGCCTGTACCCCTTCGACAGCTTCGAGCAGAGGCGATCGACGACGTCGTCGACGCGCGTGCGCGCCATGACCTGACGAATCCGCTGCTGCCGCTCGCCGGGCGGGACGCCTTTCACCTTCGCGACGAAGCTGAGGTACTCGCCGACGCTCATGTCGGGATACAGCGGCGGCGTTTCGGGAAGATACCCGGTCCGCCGCTTGGCCTCGATCGGCTGCTCGAACACGTCGAAGCCGGCGACGATCGCCTTGCCTTCGGTGGCCGGCATGTATCCGGTCAGAATGCGCATCGTCGTCGTCTTGCCCGCGCCGTTCGGGCCGAGGAAGCCGAGGATTTCGCCGCGCTCCACGCGGAAGCTCACATCGTCGACCGCCGTGACGCGGCCGTAGCGTTTCGAGAGGTGTTGAACCTCGATCACTGAGAAGTCTCCTGGATTTGGCGGGACGCCAACCAAAAATGCTAGTCCAACCGGATTAAAAATAGTAGGGGAGGTACGTTCAATGGCTGTAGACGTTGGAGCGCGCGCCCCGGACTTCACCCTCACGAGCCACGAGCGGCAGCCGGTGACGCTCAGTCAGCAGCGCGGCCAGCCGGTCGTGCTCGCGTTCTTTCCGGCCGCGTTCAGCAGCGTGTGCGAGAAAGAAATGTGCACGTTCCGGGATTCGATGTCGAGACTCAATCAGGCGAAGGCTCAGGTTTACGGGATCAGCGTCGACACCTTCTTCACGCTCAAGGCGTTCCACGATCAGCAGAGGCTGACCTTTCCGCTGCTGAGCGATTTCAACAAGCAGGTCATCCGGGACTACGGCGTGTTCAACGAGGACATGATCGGGCTGAAAGGCATCGCCAGACGCGCGGTCTTCGTGATTGATAAGGATGGGGTCGTCCGCTACCGGCAGGTGCTCGACGACGCGCGGAACGAGCCGGATTACGAGAAGGTCTTTTCGACGCTCTCCGTGCTATGATCTGAACATATGAGCAGTTGCTCAGATGTTCACGATAAGGCAACCCTTCTGCCCGAAAGCACGGTGATCGCCCTGGCCGAGACGTTCAGGGCGCTCGGCGACACGACGCGCGTCCGCATGCTGGACGCGCTGTCGCAAGCCGAAGTCTGCGTGTGCGATCTGGCGAGTCTGCTCGGACTGACCGAGTCCGCC
>Ga0075423_10007801_pt1 | contig 10126 bp, 9 predicted proteins | sample SoiMethybrSBSTD2_FD_80114 | JGI IMG/M metagenome (GOLD analysis project Ga0075423, IMG submission 80114) | Bulk soil microbial communities from a Populus tree surrounding site in Tennessee, USA - Soil MetaG P. TD hybrid SBSTD2 | ecosystem: Environmental > Terrestrial > Soil > Tree plantation...
CCCTGTGCCATTCCTTCTGACCTCTCTCTTCGGGGGTCTTCAGCCCCTGCGTGCGCCCGCGGGAATCGCGGGGTCGCCTGCCGATATTGGCAGGCAAGCTACAAAAAAAAGCGCCGCGCGACCATCGGGTCCGCGCGGCGTGTGTCTCGATTGTGCAATCGTTCTACTCCGTATCGAACCTGAACCGCGGCAAGAATTACATGAGGCGGGGGGCCTGTCAATCGAATTCTGGCGGGGCGGCGTAATTCGTCACACCAAGTCTATCAATCGGGTCAAGGGCTGAGAGCCATTCCGTGTTCCGAGCCACCCCGGGATGGCCATGGAGAAGCGGCCGGCCGTGCCGCCGGCGACGAGAATGTGAAGTTCTCCGACACTCGGGAATTTACTGACCATCGAATCGGGTGCCGGCGGATTCTTGCCGAAGCGCAGGTTGGTGCCTTCGCCGTGGGTTTCGTCGGGCAGCAGCGTTCGATACGGAACGCGAATCGTTTCGTGGAGATAGCGCGCGAGATCGTCGCGAGTCCACCCCTCGTCGGCGAGGGTCCGAGCGTGCTCCGGACCGACGATCAGCATGGTGTGCGAGTAGAGCGGGAAGTGCTTGCTGTTCCACAGCCCGGCCATGGACCAGCCAAGTGACCCGGCGAGACTCTTGGCCGTCCGACTGGCGTGGTCGGAGATGCCGTGGGGCGCCTCGCCCGCGAACAGGGTCACGGCACTCGAGCCGGGCGCCAGGCCACGTGAGACGTGGTACGGCACCCAGGGGCTCGCCTCCTCGTGCTCCCCTATGCAATAGGTGTAGCGGCCCGGATGGCCGAACGTCGACATCGAGATCCCGCCGGGCTTCGCGCCGCCGACATTGATCATCAGCAGCCGCAGTGCGCGCCCGATCGTGGCATTCGCGCGGTACCCGGGACCGAAAACACCGAACGAGGAGTTGATGCCGATCCGCGCGCGCACGGGGCCATGGACGACGATGAGGGGAGCCGAGAAGTGGGTCGACGTCGCGACTCCGTGTAGGTTGAACGCGGGATCGCACGCGCACTCCGCGGCGGCGAGCAGGACCGGAAGATACTCCGGGCGACAGCCCGCCATCACGGCGTTGATCGCGGCCTTCTCGACGGTCACGCGTCCGTAGTTCGGCGGCATCTCGCCGAGCAGCTCAGCGCGTGCCCGACGCGTCGACGACAGCATTGCTTCCACGCGCTCGCGGGTCGGCGGCACGACCGGCAATCCGTCGGTCACGCCCTTGTCGAACCACGCCTCGAAATCGTCTGACATTTTTATTGGGGACCCCTTCGGCTTCCCCCAAACCCCCTCATCGCGTGTGGGCAGTCACCGTATTTTTGTTGGGGGACCCGTACCGCTTCCCCCAAACCCCCTCAGTCACGCGTGGGCAGTCACCGGCTCCCCAAGCCGGCCGGCGGAGACGCGACGCGCCTCGATTTCTGCCGGAGGGTATCATCGACCTGCGATGCACCCGTGGCACGACGTCGAGCTGGGCGATCACATCGAGCAGCACTTCCGCGTGATCATCGAGATCCCCAAGGGCTCGAAGGTGAAGTACGAGCTCGACAAACGCACCGGCCTGCTCTGGCTCGACCGGGTTCTGCACTCGGCCGTGCACTACCCGGCGAACTACGGGTTCCTGCCACAGACGTACTGCGACGACGGCGATCCGCTCGACGTGCTGGTCCTCGGTCAGGAGCCGGTGGTGCCGCTCTGTGTCCTGCGCGCGCGCGCGATTGGGGTACTGACCATGCGCGATGAAAAAGGTCAGGACGACAAGATCGTCGCCGTTCACGTCGACGATCCCGAGTACGCGGACTACACGGACATCGGCGACCTGCCGCAGCATCGGCTCCGTGAGCTCGAGCGATTCTTCCTCGACTACAAGGTGCTCGAGCACAAGACGGTGGAGGTCGACCGCTTCCGCGGGCGCGCCGAGGCAGAGCGAGTAATTCGTGACGCGATCAAGCTCTACAGCGATTCGTTCCGTCGAGCCGCTGAGGGTGTCCGACGGGGCCCCGACGGCAGGTCCAAGGACGACCCGCAGAGTCCCTGACGTCCGTTCGACGGGCTGAGTGACGCTTGACGTCACGGGTGCCATTCTGGACGAACCTATTGGCAGGAACTTCCAACCGGCGCCGAGCTCTCCACGTTCACCCTCGCGCGCGAAATCGCATCGTCGGTGAGCGGGCTGCGCCATCCACAACGCGCTGAAAGTCTTCTTCTTTTCGGGCAAGCGCGTGTGGGTGGAACCAAGGCAGAACTGCCCTAAATTACTGGAAAAGCAGACTTTTCCTGCAGCTCTGGCACGGACTGTGCTAATGTACCGACACTCGAGCGGGCCTGTAACGAGTACAGAAAAACTGGAGAGCTGATGTTCTACAACCTGCTGGCCGGGATGTTCTCGAACGACCTCGCGGTGGACCTCGGAACGGCGAACACGCTCGTCTACGTCCGCGGCGAGGGCATCGTGCTCAACGAGCCGTCCATCGTCGCGATCCACCAGGCCGATCACTCGGTGCTGGCCGTTGGACACGAGGCGAAGGCGATGCTCGGTCGCACGCCGGGCAACATCGTCGCCATCCGGCCGCTAAAGGATGGCGTCATCGCCGACTTCGACGTGACCGAGAAGATGCTGCACTACTTCATCTCCAAGGTCCATCGGCGCCGCACGCTGGTGCGGCCGCGCATCGTCGTCGGTGTCCCGTCGGGCATCACGCAGGTCGAAAAGCGTGCGGTTCGCGACTCTGCGATGCAGGCAGGCGCGCGCGAGGTCTACCTGATCGAAGAGCCGATGGCCGCCGCCATCGGGGCCGGCCTGCCGATCCAGGAGCCCGGCGGAAACATGATCGTGGACATCGGTGGTGGCACCACCGAGGTGGCCGTCATTTCGCTGTCGGGCATCGTCTACTCGAAGTCGGTTCGCATCGCGGGCGACGAGATGGATGAGGCGATCGTGCAGTACATCAAGAAGCACTACAACCTGCTCGTCGGCGAGCGCCGCGCGGAGGAGATCAAGGTGACCCTCGGCTCGGCGTATCCGATGGGCGGGGAACGTCGCACAATGGAAGTCAAGGGACGTGACCTGATCGACGGCATTCCGAAAACGATCGTGATCACCGACGAGGAGATTCGCGAGGCGTTGCGGGAGCCGGTGATGACGATCGTAGAGACCGTTCGCACCTGTCTGGAGCGCACGCCTCCCGAGCTCGCTGCCGACATCGTGGACAAGGGCATCGTCATCACGGGCGGCGGCGCGCTGCTCCGGGGTCTCGACCACTTGTTGCGGCAGGAGACGAACCTGCCTGTGGCGCCGGGCGAAGATCCGCTGTCGTGCGTCGCGCTCGGAACGGGGAAAGTGCTCGACGAGCTCGATTTGTTGAAGAAGGTCGCGATCCCCGCGTAGCAACCAGGAGTCTCCAGGGGGTCGACGTGAGGATTCGCGCACTGGCGCTGCTCGGCATCGTCGCCGGCGTCTGCCTGGTGCTGCTCACGCTGCAGATGCGCGGCCGCGCCAGCCTCGCCTCGGAGGCGCTCGCATTGGTCACGACGCCCGTGCAGACGGTCTTGGCGCGCATCAATCACGCCACCCTCGGTGTCTGGGGGACCTACCGCGACTGGAAGAACGTGCGCAGCGACAATCGTCGGCTGCGCGAGGAGGCGCAGCGGCTGCGCGTCGAGGCGCTCCGTGTGTCGGAGACCGACGCCGAGAACCAGCGACTGCGACGACTCCTGGCACTCAAGGAGTCGCTGCCCCTCGAGACGATGGCGGGAGAGATCATCGCGCGTGAATGGGGCGGCTGGGTGCGCTCGCTCACCGTCAACCGCGGACGCGGCGACTCGGTCGCGCGGCTCACGGCGGTCATCGCCCCCGACGGTCTGGTCGGCCGCATCATCGACGTGCGCGCCGGCTCGTCGATCGTGCAGGTGCTGACGGACCCGGCCTCCAATGTGGGCGCGCATGTTGTTCGCACGCGAACGCCCGGCATCGTCGAGGGCGAGCCGCGCGGCACTCTGCGCTTCAAGTACATGGCGCGCGATGGCGGCGGTCTTCGCGTCGGCGACATGGTCGTTACGTCCGGCCTGGGAGGCCTCTTTCCGGGCGGCATTCCGATCGGCCGGGTCCGCTCGATCGACGACCGCGGCGCGGCGCTGTTCAGCTACGCGCAGGTGACCCCGGCGGTGGATTTCGCGCGCATCGACGAGGTGCTGCTGCTGATGGGCGGCGCAGTGCGCGACGTGGCGGCGTCATTCAAGAGCGAAGGCTGATGCGTACCTTCCTCGCGATCGCGGTGCTCGGCGGCGGTGTGGCGCACGCGACGGTCGGCTCTGCGCTGCGCATTGCGGACGTCGCCCCCGACATCCCGCTGATCGTCGTCGTGCTCCTTGCGCTGCGCCGCGGCCCGGAGTTCGGCTGTGGGGCGGGCTTCGTGGCGGGATTGCTGCAGGACGCCGCGACCGGAGGCCTGCTCGGCGTTCAGGCGTTGACGAAAGCCGTCGTCGGTTTCGCCATCGGCGTCGTCGGCACTCGGCTGCGTGTGAGCCAACCGCTCGTGCAGGTGCCAGGCCTCGTCGTGCTCTCCGTGCTGGAAGGCCTCGCGCGCTACGCGCTGCTGCAGCTGTTCCACTTCCCGGCGCCGTTCGGCGAGCTGATGACGTATGTGATCCTTCCACAAGCGCTCTACAATGGGTTCCTCGGCGCCGCGCTCGTGCTCGCGCTGGCCTGGGCCGAGAGCATGAAGGATCGCACGTCGTGAACAACTGGACAGGACCCGGCTACCGCGGCAGCGTCCCGCGCCGCGATCCTACGTACCAGCGGATCGTGGCGCTGTCGATCGTCGTCATGGCGGCGCTGCTGGTGATCGTGTGCCAGCTCTGGTACCTGCAAGTCCTCGAAGGCGGACGCTTCCAGGAGGCGTCGGACAAAAACCGCATCCGCATCCGCCCGATCGCCGCGCCGCGCGGCATCCTGTTCGACCGCAATGGCCTGCCCCTCGTCGACAACCGTCCGGCGTTCACGCTCTCCCTGATCCCTCGCGAGCTCGAGCGCGACCAGGACAAGCGCGACGCGACGCTGGGCCGGTTGGCGTCGCTGCTCCAGATTCCGTTCCAGGAGCTGCAGGACGCCGTTGCGAAGGTCTCGCCGGACTCGTTCCTGCCCGTACGGATTCGGCGCGGGTTGTCCATCGCCGACATGCAGAAGGTGGAGGAGTGGAAGCTCGAGCTGCCCGGCGTGATCGTGGAGGTCGAGCCGCAGCGCGTGTATCCGACGAGCCGTTTCGCCGCACACCTGCTCGGCTACGTCCGCGAGGCCAACGACGACCAGCTCAAGCAGGGCCGCTATCGCCGCGGCGACATGGTGGGGCAGACCGGGCTGGAGCGGCTGCTCGACGAATTCCTGCGCGGCAAGGATGGCGGCGAGCGGATCGAGGTCGACGCGATGGGCCGCCCCGTGCGGCTCGTACAGTCGACGGAGCCGCATCCGGGCGCGCAGGTCGTGACGACGGTGAATCGTCGCATCCAGGAAGTCGCCGAGAAGCTCATGGAGGGCAAGACCGGCGCGATCGTGGTGATGGATCCGCGAAACGGCGACGTGCTCGCCATGGTCTCGACGCCCGCGTTCGAGATCGACCGCTTCACCGGGACGATCGACCGAGACGCGTGGCTGCGTGTGATGAAAGATCCGGATTTTCCGCTGCTCAATCGAACGATTCAGAGCACGTATCCGCCGGGCTCGATCTTCAAGATGGTGCTGACTGCGGCCGGGCTGCAGGAGGGCACGCTCACACCCGCCGACCACGTCCACTGCCAGGGTGAGTTTCCGTTCGGCGGCCGAACGTTCCGCGACTGGAAGCCAGAAGGCCACGGCCACGTCGATCTCATGGCCGCTGTCGCGCAGTCGTGCGACATCTTCTTCTACGGTGCCGGCCTCAAGGTCGGAGCGCCGGCCATCGTGAAATACGGCGCCGCTTTTGGCTTCGGCACTCAGACCGGTCTCGATCTCGGCGGAGAGAAGTACGGACTGCTGCCGCAGCCGAAGTCACAGCGCCGCGGCAAGCCGCCTGTCTGGTACCCCGGCGAGACCGTCAACATGTCGATCGGTCAGGGCCAGCTGCTCGTGACGCCGATGCAGATCGCGCGGTTCATGTCCGCCATCGCCAACGGCGGCGTGTTGTGGAAGCCACGCATCGTGCAGCGCATCGAGCGCCCCGAGCGCGGCGTCGTCTGGAGCGATGCCGGCAGCGTCAACGGCCACGTCGAGCTCAATCCGGCCGTGTGGGCATTCCTGCGGCAGAGCATGTGGGCGGTCGTGAACACGGAGAAGGGCACCGGCGCGGTCGCTCGCATTCCCGGGCTCGACATCGTCGGCAAAACCGGCACCGCTCAGACGATCGCCAACTCGCGATCGGACAAGGGGCAGGACCACGCGTGGTTCGCCTCGTTCGCGCCCGCGCGGGACCCCGAAGTCGTGGTGATCGTGCTCGTCGAGCGCGGCGGCCATGGCGGCTCCGTGGCCGCCCCGATCGCCCGCCAGATCTACAACGCGATCTTCTTCGAGAAAGTCGCCAGCCTCGACATCACCGGCTAGACTCTCTCCATGACCGTGCTGGGCGGCATCGACCGGCGGCTGCTACAGAACGTTGACTGGCCGCTGCTGGGCGCCATGGGCGGCCTCGTGATCCTGAGCGCGACGACACTGGCCAGCCTGCACATCGGCCGGGCCGGCGGCAACGTCGCTTTCCGCCAGCTCGCCTGGTTCGCCTTGGGCCTCTGCGCCCTCGTCCTCATTGCCTCGATCGACTACCGGCGCCTGGTTCGCCTGGCGCCGCTGTTTTTCGTGCTTGGCCTCCTGGGGCTCGCGTCGGTCTTGGTGATGGGCCGAACGGTCTCCGGCGCGCGGCGCTGGATCCTGCTCGGCCCGATGTCCGTACAGCCCTCAGAGGTCTTCAAGATCTGCTTCGTGCTGATGGCCACCTGGGTGCTGACGTCCCGTTGGGCGCAGCCGGTGGGCAAGGCGACGCTGGCGCTGACGGTGCCGGTGCTCGTCGTGCCCGCGCTGCTCATCGTCAAGCAGCCGGACCTCGGCACCGCCCTGCTGTTGCTTCCCGTGATGACGGCCCTTCTCGTGGGAGCCGGGATTCGATTGCGCCTGCTCGGCGGGCTCGCGCTCGCGGGCCTGTGCGCGCTTCCCGTGGTGTGGTTCCTCGCGATGAAGGAATACCAACGCGAACGCATACTCGTGTTCCTGGATCCGTTCCGCGATCCGCTCGGGAGCGCGTACAACGTCATCCAGGCCAAGATCGCCATCGGTTCAGGACAGCTCCTGGGCAAGGGCGTCGCCGGCGCGACACAGAGCCGGCTCGCCTTTCTTCCGGAGCGTCACACGGATTTCATCTTCGCCGTATTCGCCGAGACGTGGGGGTTCGTCGGGTGCCTGGTGTTGCTCACCTGCTATGCGCTGTTGCTGCTCCGCGGGTTCGACATCGCGGCGTCGGCGCGCGAGCCCGTGGGCAGGCTGATCGCGCTCGGGGTCACGGCCCTGTTCGCGACCCAGGTGCTCGTCAACGTCGGAATGGTGACCGGCCTCCTGCCTGTCGTGGGCGTGCCGCTGCCGCTGATGAGCTATGGCGGCACGTCCATGCTGGTGTCGTCGAGCGCCGTCGGGCTCCTGCTCTCCGTGCGAATGCGGCAGTTCCAATGAGACGCGTGCGGCGATGAGACATCGCGCGAGCGCGCCCAAGGGGTGCTGCCGTGAGCAAGCGTATCGTCATCAACGCGGGCCCGATCGAGACCCGCGTCGCCGTTCAGGAAGGTAACCTCCTCACCGATCTGTACCTCGAGCGGCATCGACACCGCTCGATCGTGGGGAGCGTGTACAAGGGCACCGTCACGAACGTGTTGCCCGGCATGCAGGCGGCCTTCGTGAGCATCGGCCTGGCCAAGGACGCGTTCCTCTATGCCGGCGATTACACCGCCAGCCGGGGCGTCGAGGCGGCGCCGCTCGTTCCGCCGGTCATTGACGACGCGGATCCGGACGCGGACACCGACGTGGAAGTCGATGAGGTGGAGCCGCCGCGTCGCGAAGCCGCGGCGCCGATCGAGCAGGTGCTCAGCCGTGGACAGGACGTCCTCGTCCAGGTCTCAAAGGAGTCGCTCGGCACCAAAGGTGCGCGCGTGACGTCGTTCATCTCGCTGCCCGGTCGGTATCTGGTCTACATGCCGCAGACGCAGCACGTGGGTGTCTCGCGGCGAATCCGCGACGATCGTGAGCGCGACCGTCTGCGCGCGGCGTTGCGCTCGCTCCCGCTGCCGCCCGGCGGGTTTATTTTGAGAACGAACGCCGAGGGCAAGGGCGAGACGGAGTTCGCCGCCGACGTCGAGTTCCTGTCGCGGCTGTGGGCCCAGATCCAGGCGCGCTACGAGCAAGCCACCCCGCCGGCCGCGCTGCACGAGGAAGCCGACCTCACGTTCCGTGTCGTGCGCGACCTCTTCTCGCCGGAAGTCGACGAGTTCGTCGTCGACAGCGTCGAAGTGCATGCCAAGTGTCTGGAATACGTGCGCGCGCTCGTGCCCGCGCTCGAGGATCGCGTCAAGCTCTACACCGAGCGCGCGCCGATTTTCGATCACTACGGTATCGAGAAGGACATCGAGAAGGCGCTACGCCGGCGCGTCTGGCTCAAGTCCGGCGGCTACATCGTCATCGACCACACCGAGGCGCTGGTCTCCATCGACGTCAACACCGGCAAGTACGTCGGCAAGCGTGACTTCGAGCAGACCGTGCTGAAGATCAACATGGAGGCGGTGACGGAGGTCGTGCGCCAGATCCGGCTCCGGGACCTCGGCGGCATCATTATCATCGACTTCATCGACATGGAAGTGCCCGAGCACCGCGAGCAGGTGTACAAGGCGCTCAAGCGCGCGCTGGCGGAGGACAAGGCGCGCACCAACGTGCTGGAGATCTCCGAGCTCGGCCTCGTGGAGATGACGCGCAAGCGCGTGCGCCAGGACCTGCGCGCGCTGCTGTCGGTCACGTGTGCCACGTGCCGTGGCAGCGGGGTGACCAAATCCAACGAGACGCTCGCCGCCGAGGTGTATCGCATCATCCACGCGAAAGCGGCCGCAGAATCCGAGCCTGGACACCACGAAATCGTGGCGCGCGTGCATCCCGACCTCGCGGCGTATTTGGAGGAGGAAGGCCGCGAGGACCTCTCGCGGCTGGAAGCGGCGCTCGACGTCAAGGTGATCGTGCAGCTGGTAGACAAACAGCCGCACCGCGAGGACTACGACATCCGGCTGCGCTGAGCGTCCCGGAACCTGCTAGCGTGCGAGCCGCTCGAGCAGCGGCCACAGCGCATCGGGCGACTCCACGTGCGCGTTATGGCCGAGCCCGGGAAGGATGACCGGATCCGGGACGAGCGCACGCAGCTGCGCTTCCGTGCACATGGGGTCGCGCTCGCCGGCCGCAAGAATCACGGCGGCGCGCGATGCGGCGATCAGCGTTGGCATGTCGGGAGCGCCGATGGCGAACGCGGCGGAGTCGAACGCGACTGTCCAGCCATCGGGAACGCGCACGAGCGCGGCATCGCCGACCGCGTTCGGCACCACCAGTCCGGTGAGCCCGGCTAGTTTGAGATACCGCTCGGCTGCCTCGACGCGCGTCCCGTAAACGGGCTGCGGCCGCACGGCCAGCGCCTGCGCACGGGCCAGCTCTTCGTCGGTCCACGTGACCTTGATCCCGAGTCCGCAGACCGCGGAGACTCTCACGCCGAACGCACCGCCGGCGAGCGCCAGCGCCACCACGCCGCCGAGTGAGTGGCCGAGCGCGACGACACGGCTCGCCGAGACGACCGTCGAGGCCACCGCGGCGGCCAACTGAGCGAAGGAGTAAGACGGCAGCCGGCCCGACCCTCCGTGCCCCGGGAGATCCGGAATCACCCAGGAGCCGCGCCAGCGCTTCGTCAAGACCTCGTGCAGCCCGTTCCAGACGTCACCGTTGGCGCCGAGACCGTGCACCAACAGCAACACAGGCTCACCGTGACCACCGTACCGGACGCGGAGCGGCTCAGTCAGGGCAGCACGAGCGAGTTACTTCTCGTCCCGGATCTGCGCCTTCGCTTTC
>Ga0075423_10007804_pt1 | contig 10124 bp, 13 predicted proteins | sample SoiMethybrSBSTD2_FD_80114 | JGI IMG/M metagenome (GOLD analysis project Ga0075423, IMG submission 80114) | Bulk soil microbial communities from a Populus tree surrounding site in Tennessee, USA - Soil MetaG P. TD hybrid SBSTD2 | ecosystem: Environmental > Terrestrial > Soil > Tree plantation...
CTCCCAGAGCATCGGACCACGCTTGTCCATGTGGCAGGAGGTGCAGAGCTCGTTGTTCGACGCCCCGCGGATCATGTGCGGACCGGGCGAGCCGTGCGGGTTATGGCAGTCGGCGCACGTCATCGCGCCTTCCTTGACCGGCATGTGGGCCGTGTGCGCCAGCTCCGAGCGCTTGTCGTGATGGCACTTCACGCACTGCTTGGTGGCGTTCTCGGCGGAGAGAAGCATCTGGCCGCCTGGATCCTGGGGCGAGTGCATGCTGTGGCAGTCGGCGCAGGTGACGCCGTTCTGCGCGTGCGCGCTCTGGGCCCAGTGCATCTGCTCCGACGTCCGGTGACATGAAGCGCAGACGGCCGACGCATCGGCCGGCTTCGCCTTCTTGAAGTTCATGAGGGTCGCGAACCGGGGGTCGTCCTCTTCCCCGTCGGCGGCGACGTGCAGCGAGCCCGGCCCATGGCAGGACTCGCACATCACCACCTTGCCCGACGGGTGCCCCTCGATGGCTGCGCCATGGTGCGGATTGTGGTCCCACGCGGCCCACTGTTCCGCGTGGCACTTTTGGCAGGCCTGGGCGCCGACGTACGTGGCGCGCTCGGACGACGCCGCGGGGGCCTTCGTGTCTTGCGCGAGAAGGGGCGTGGCGGGAACCAGCCAGAACGCCACAGCGAATACGAGCGCGGTACAGAGCCAAAGGGCGCGATTCATATCGGATCTCCGGATGGTACGGGACCAATCGGACGCGTGTTCCGCAACTCGGTATTCCTACTGGAGTAACGATAGCCGTGATGACGCGCGCACACTACGCGTCTGAGGGAGGTGGCACCAGTACTACCTCCGGACCATGCCGGGTAATGGGGACCGGCGCCGCGCGGCGGAATAGAGACCCACCCTCGGGCGTAGACGTGGGTACGATGACGCCCGACACCCCATGGACGCAGAACACGCTCGCGAGCCGCCGCCTCGACCCACGCTGGTGGCAGATCGGATGCCTCGGGAGCCTTCTACTGTACGGCCTCTTCCGGCTCGGCTTCGACGTCTCCCCCGCACAGATCGCGTTGACCATCGGCACCGCCCTGGGCGTGCAGTGGGCGTGCACCCGAGCGCTGCGCCTCCAGGGTTTCGAATGGAAGAGCGCCCTGATTTCGGGGCTCGGCCTCTGTTTCCTCTTTCGTGCCGGCTCGATTTGGCTGGCCGTGGCAGCCGCCTTTCTGGCGATCGCGAGCAAGTTCTTCATCCGCTGGAACGGAAAGCACCTCTGGAATCCCACCAATTTCGCCCTGGCGCTCCTGATGCTGCTCGGCGTCGCGTGGGTCTCCCCGGGCCAGTGGGGCAGCGGACCGACGCTCGCCTACGCCATGGTGTGCGCCGGCGGCTTCGTCGTGAATCGATCCGCCCGAAGCGACACGTCGGTCGCGTTCATCATCGCCTACGCGGTCATCCTCCTCGGTCGCTCGCTCTGGCTGGGCGAGCCGATGACGATCCCGCTGCACCGCCTCGAGAACGGCGCCTTGATGATCTTTACGTTCCACATGATCTCGGATCCGAAGACCACGCCGAACACGCGCATGGGCCGGGTTCTTTACGCGGCGCTCGTGGCGGCGGGCGCCGCCATCGTCGCCTTCGTGCTCTTCCGGCCGAACGGGCCGATCTGGGCGCTCGCCGCCCTTTCACCCCTAGTTCCCCTCATCGATCACCTCCTCCCCGGGCCGCAGTACGAATGGAAGCGGCCGGCGACCGGGCACGCACCGAAAGGAACACAACATGAACCGATGGATGGCCGTACTCGGAATTTCACTCCTGGGAGCGCTGTCGGCGCCGCAAGCTCATAGCTTCTGCGGGTTCTACGTCGCTCGCGGAGACGCCAAGCTCTTCAACAAGGCCTCGAAGGTGGTGCTGGTCCGCGACCAGGACCACACCGTGCTCACGATGGCGAGCGACTTCAAGGGCGACCCCAAGGAGTTCGCGCTGGTCGTCCCGGTGCCCGCCGTGCTCCAGCGCGGCCAGATCCACGTCGGCGATCCGGCGGCGGTGGATCACCTCGACGCCTACACCGCCCCGCGCCTGGTCGAGTACTTCGACCCGAGCCCGTGCCAAATGCGGGCGGAGGAGAAGGCAATGGGCAACATGCGGGCGGCGCCGATGTCCCAAAAGGCGTCCGCGGACGCGGCACGCGAGCGCTCCCTCGGCGTGCGGATCGAGGCGCGCTACACGGTCGGCGAGTACGACATTCTGATCCTGTCGGCCAAGCAGAGCTCCGGCCTCGCGACGTGGCTCGCCGAGAACGGGTACAACGTGCCGCCGCGCGCGGAGCGCGTCCTCTCCGGGTACCTGAAGCAGGGAATGAAGTTCTTCGTGGCGCGCGTGAATCTGAAAGAGCAGACGCGCCTCGGCTTCAGCTACCTGCGGCCGATCCAGATGGCGTTCGAGTCGCCCAAGTTCGGGCTGCCGCTTCGCCTGGGCATGGCGAACGCCGACGGCGCGCAGGAGCTGTTCGTCTACGCGTTGACCCGAAACGGCCGGGTGGAGGCCACGAACTACCGGACCGTCCGCCTCTCGTCGGACGCCGAGGTGCCGGAGTTCGTGAAGGACGAGTTCGGGGATTTCTACCGGTCGATGTTCCGGCAACAGCACCGTCGCGAGGGCGGCGACGTGGTCTTCCTCGAGTACGCGTGGGACATGGCCTGGTGCGATCCGTGCGCGGCGGATCCGATGTCGCGCGAGGAGCTGAAAGGGCTGGGCGTCTACTGGCTGGACGCGCCAGGCGACGGAGGCGGCCCGGGGGCGCCGCGAATCGCCCCGCCGGGCGGCGGCGCGCAGAACGTCTTCGTCACGCGCCTCCACGTGCGGTACGACGAGGCTCACTTCCCCGAGGACCTGGTGTTTCACGAGACCGGCGACCGGGAGAATTTCCAGGGCCGCTTCGTGATCCGCCACCCGTGGCGGGGCGAGGGCGAGTGTGAGGGGCTGGACGCCTATCGGACCCAGGTGCGGGCCCGCCGCGAGAAGGAGGCGGAGACGCTCGCGGATCTGACCGGATGGAGCCCGGAGCGCATTCGGCGAAGGATGGGCGGCGACGCGGACTGGTCGACGCCCCAGGAGCCGAGGCCGTGGTGGGATCGAGTCTGGGGCTCGCCGGTGCGGTGACCGCGCCGGCGGCGCCTTGCTTCACTTCATCCGCGCGGGCAGGATGTCCTTCAGTGTCGTCCGCGCGGCGCGGATCATCTTCTCGGTGGCCGGCCAGTCGACGCACGGGTCGGTCACCGAGCAGCCGTACCGGAGCTTCGAGAGGTCCTCGGGAATCGGCTGGTTGCCCCCCTCGATGTTGCTCTCGATCATGAGCCCCACGATCGATCGGTTCCCTTCCCGCACCTGGTGCACGCAGTCCGCCATCACGAGCGGCTGGAGGAGCGGGTCGCGCGACGAATTGGCGTGGGAACAGTCGACCACGATGTTCGGCGCGAGCCCGGCGGCCCGGAGCGCCTTCTCGGTCATGGAAACGCTGACGGTGTCGTAGTTCGGGCGCCCGCCGCCGCCCCGGAGCACGAGGTGGCCGTGGGCGTTGCCACGAGTCCGCACGATCGACGATCGCCCCTGCATGTTGATCCCGAGAAAGCTATGTGGTCCGGCGGCCGACCTGATCGCGTTGATGGCCACGTCGATGTCGCCATCGGTGCCGTTCTTGAACCCGACCGGCGTCGAGAGTCCGGAGGCCATCTCGCGGTGGGTCTGCGATTCGGACGTGCGCGCGCCGATGGCGGTCCAGGAGACGAGGTCCCCCAGATACTGAGGGGCGATCGGGTCGAGGGCCTCCGTGCCCGCCGGCAGTTTCAGCTCGGCGACCCGGAGCAGGAACGCGCGTGCCCGCTGCATTCCCTCTTCGATGTGGAACGAGTCGTCCATCCGGGGATCGTTGATGAACCCCTTCCACCCGGTCGAGGTACGCGGCTTCTCGAAGTAGACCCGCATGACGAGGCAGAGCGTGTCGCCGACCTCGGTGGCGAGCTTGGCGAGGCGCCCGGCGTAGTCCTCGCCGGCCGCGGGGTCGTGGATGGAGCACGGTCCCACTACCACGAAGATCCGCGGATCCTTTCGCTCGAGGATCCGCCGGAGCGTGGCGCGCCCGTGGGCCACCGCCTCGGACGCCGCCTCGGTGATCGGAACGCGGGCGTGGATCTCGTCGGGGGGCGGCATGAGATCGAGTGCGGCGATGTTGAGATTTTCGAGCGGCTCGTGGGTCATGAGGCGGCGCCGCCGGGGGTAGGAGGCGACGTGGCGTAGAGCTCCAGCGTAGGCTCGCCCTCGTGGAGCGCCACCATTCGCTCGAACCGAAATCCCAGCCGTTTCAGAAGCGCGATCGAACGTTCGTTGTCCGCGTTGGTCACCGCGACGACCCGTCTCATGCCGAATTCCTCTCCCGCCTGTGCCATGACCGCCGACGCGGCCTCGAACGCGTATCCCTTCGAACAGTACTCGGGCAGGAGCGCGTAGCCCAGGTCCGGGTCCTCCAGCGTCTCCCGCCGAATGAGGCCGCACATCCCGATCGGCGTCCGCGAATCCCGGAGTTCCACGCAGTTCAGGCCGAACCCGTGCCGATCATAGCTCGCCATCGGCCCCAGACGCAGATAGTCGCGCGCCGCGTCGAGCGTCCGTACTCCCTTGTCGACGATATTCTGGATAAAGGCCGGGTCGTTGAGAAGTCTCAGGATGAACGCGTCGTCGTCGAGCGAGAAGTGGCGAATGCGGAGACGGGCGGTGTCGGCGACGAGCACGGGCGGATCAGGCCCGCTCGGGAAGGATGATGCGCTCGCTCAGGATCCAGACCTTGGTGGCGAAGAAGAGGCGGATCATCGCGGCGTGATCGTTCGGCGCCACCAGAACGACCAACGCGTCGGCGTCGGTTCCCTTGGTGGGCTTCACGGCCTCCTTCCGGCGCATTCGCCCGCCCAGCTCGGCGAACCAGTGCGGGAGCGCGCTCCGCTGGCCCGTATTCACGACCGCCTTCGAGCGCTCGCCGGACGCGTCCGCCAGGGCCACCTGGCAATACCACTTGCCGCGGGCGGTTCCCTTCGTGGCGAGGCTGAACGTCAGGGAGCGATCCGGCAGTTCGTCCCACGCCTTCACGTTCGGCGTGGTCCGCGGCCGCACCTCGATCCGGCCCTTCTTGTCCGCCGGCATGCGGACGATGAATTCCCAGCGGTTTCGATCGGTCAGGTTGGTGTCGAGAACCATGTACGACCTCTCGACCCCGCGGACCGCGCTCCCCGCGAACGTCCAGGAGGCCGGCCGCGAATCCAGAGGAAGCACTTCGACCCGGTCGAGCTTGTACCGCCTGCGTGTCCGCATCGGTCATCTCCTCGGCTAGGGACTCGCCGCTGGGCGCTTGCGGCGGAGAAGGTCGACGGTCGCCTCCTCCAGCTCCAGGACCACGGACGTGTCGCTCTCGATCAGGGCCAGGATCGCCTCGCGCGGTCCCTGGCGCCACTCCGGGCTCGCGTAGAACGCGTCGTGGCTCGAGGCGCGCTCCGCCAGGCTTCCGTAGGCGCGGATCAGGTAGTAGGAGTGCTCGTCGTGCGGCGAGGGGCCGAAGTCGACGACGTCCACCTTCCACTTTCGGACGAGCGGCAGGGACTGCTCCACGACCAGGCGGTGGAATTCATCGCGTCGCCCGTGCTTCAGGTTGTACGAACGGATCTCGACGAAACGCCTCATTTCAACTGTGGGGCGCCGATCACCGCGTCCGGTTCGCGTGCCGGCCAGGTGGCCGACGCATCGAGCCCAACCCATTCGTATGCCGGCCCGACCGTACGGAATACCCGGAATTGATCCGGGTCGGCCCTGACGTGCGCCTCGAACATGCGGGCCAACCCGAAGGTGAGGTCGGACGGGACGACCACGGCGCGCCGCGAATCGGGGCGCCATGGGTGCATCTGGGCGAGCGCCCGAACGCCCTCGGGGGTCACGCGCGTTTCGGTCACGTCGAGAAAGGTGCAGATTTGCCGGAATCCAGGGTCGAAGCGAGGGTCCGCGCCGAGCGTCTCCGCGTGCCAATGAAGCTCGGCATCGGTCAACATGCCCCATCCTCTGGAGAAGACGAGGCCCTTCGGTACGTCGATCAGATAGGAACCGGGCATGGGCTACCTCCCAGGGGCAATCATACTCCAGCTGGCGCCGCGCGGGCGCGGTCGATCGCGTATCGCATCTCGATCTCCCTGATTCCCGTGCGCTCGCTGACGAATCCATCGCCGGTCGCGCGGAATCCGAGACGTTCGTAGAATCGACGCGCCCGGTCGTTGTGCTCCCCGACGTGCAACACGGCCACGGTGGCGCCCTGCTCCCCACCCCAGGCGATCACGGAGGCTGCCAACGCGTCCGCGATGCCGGCCCCGCGGGATTCGGGGCGCACCCACATGGACATGAGGTAGATCGCGTTCGGCTCGCGGTCATGCACGAAGCCCGCCGCGATCCCGTGGGGACCGTCCGGCCGCTCGAAGACGAAGGTGGCGCCGTCGGTGATCCAGCGGCGCCAGCCTTCCGTGTCCTGTGCGAGTTCATGCTCGAGGGTGGAGTTGAACGCGGCCGGAGCGTCCGTGAGGGCGGCGATCCTAAGACTTCGCACGATCGCCTCGTCGCCGGGGACGATGCGTCGCACGCTCACGCCGCCCCGTCTCCCCCGCCTTACTTCGGCGCCGTCAGAAGCTTCGCCACCGCGAGCGCACCCACCTGCTTCCCCATCGCGGTGCCGACTTCCGCGGAATTACGGTAGTGGACGCCGTCGTAGATCCGGGCGTTCGCCACCTCCTGCATGAAGTCGTCGATGCTGGTCCAGCTGCGGGACGCGCCGTTCGCCGTGGGGCTTGTGGTCGTGAGCGTCGGCATCGGCCCGTCGCCGGCGTCCCCGCGAAGGACGGTGCCGACCGTGGCCGAGAGGATGCAGTGCGCGCACGGATACTCGGGGTGCATCGGCGTCTCGATGAAGGGCGTCCACGCCGAATCGCGCTCCGTCGCGGTGTTCCCGTCTCGATCCCCGTTCCGGATCGCGGTGACCGGCCGCCAGAGTGCGTAGCGGTACTTGGCGTCGAACACCGCGATCGCCGCGTCCTCACACGCCTGGGAAACGGCCGCCAGGAGACGCGCGTTCCGCGTGACCTCGCGACCGGGAACATCGGCGAGCGAGCGGACGACGCCGTGGTAGATCGCGGGCCCCGTGGTCTCCCAGAAGCGCGCGATCTCGGTCTGCTCCGTGGTCCGGGTCGTGCTGTTCTTGCTACCAATCGCCTTGATCTCGTTGTAGTCGCGCGCCCAGGCCTTGCTCGCCAGCTTGGGCGGCGGCCCGGGACGGAACTGGTCGGCGCGCGTCATCAGCCATGGCTTGCATTGAGACCAGTTCGCGGCCGCGGGGGTCACGGTCGGAACGTACACCCCGGGCGCCGTCGCCGGACGATACGAGTCTGCGGCCATCACCATGTCGTCGGCACGGCTCGCCATCACGGCGCCCGCGGCCCGTTCGCCGACCGCGATTCCGTCCGACTTCGGCGCGCCTTCCGGGATCTTCTGCAGAGCGGCCGCGTAGGCCGCTTCGACCGCGGCGGCTTGCGACGGCACCAGCTTCGTGAGCGTCGCGCGCATCGCGGCGGCGACCGCCGCGTCGACCGAGGCGCCGGGAGACGGAGCGACCCCGAGCGCGCTCGCGGGATATTTGGCGGTGACGGCGTTCAGCGCTTAGTACACGGCCGTCTCGACGACCGCGAGCGCTCGAATCGCGGCGGGCGGAGGCTTGAGCTCCATGACGACGTCGCAGGCCGTCTTGTCCCAGTCGGTGACGACGTCCGCCGAGGCTGGGGGAACCGCCTTGGCGAAGAGAAGCGAGAGAGTCACGATAGACAGCAGGATTCCCTTCCGATACCCGATCATCGTGCGGTTTCTCCTTCGGTCTGTGGTTTCAAGGCTGAGTGGATTAAAAGGCCGCCTTCACGCCGCGCCCCGTGGCGGATCCCCCGCCCTCCGCGGGCTTGCCGCTCGTGTCGAAGGCCTTGTACCGGATCGCGGACGTGAACGCCTTTCCGTCGGCGGAGAGTTGGATTTGTTCGGTCAACACGCCGCGTCCGGCCGGCAGCCATCCGGCGCCGTGCTTCAACTCGTCGAAGGCGGCCGGCGGCTTCGTCGCGTAGAACTCGTATCGGGCCTCGAAGCGTCCCGCCCCGATCTCGCGCCAGATCCCGTACGCGGGTGGAACGGGAGGGGCGCCGTCGTAGTTGGACGACTCCGTCATCGTGCCGCCCGCGTTGAAGACGTACAGGAACTCGAGGTCGTGGATGGGCGCGAACGCGCCGCTCTGGAATTGGATGGAGGCCCGCCAGGCACCGATCAGCGCGGGCGGTGCGGGCGCCGCCGGTGGAGCCGGCCGGTCAGCACACCCGACGATCGCGAGCCCCAGAAGCACGGCGAGCGCTCTCTCGGTGACGATCCTCAACGGTCCTCCTCTCGATGCGGACTACGAGTAACGATGAATGATACGTTGGTCCTTTCGCGGGCTTTCGACGCGCCATTGGACCACGAGGCTCGACGGCTCGACGAGCAATTGCGCGGAATAGGTGTCGTCGCCGCATCGATGGGGTTCCCGCGCGCGCAGGGCCACGTCCGTGATCGGAACGAACTCGCAGAGCCAGGCTGGATGGTCGATTCCTTGACGGAGATGCGAGAGACCGAGGGCATTCTCGTCAAGGTGGAGGGTCCAGCGCAACCGATTCCGGAACGAAACGGGGGGCCCACTCTTCGACTCCCACGTCCCGGCCTCCTCCCAGTCCAGAACTTCCGGGCCACGCCCTGTGAACGTCACCGCGGCAACACCGAGCACGGGGTCGTCGGCGCCGCCCGCCGCTGAGTCCGTGGCCTCGACGAGGAGGCGGCGCACCTCGGAAAGTCGCCGCCAGACGAGCAACGGGATCGTCGTGATTTTGTCCACGGGCATCGGATACACTTACCGGAGGTGACGGGCGAAGGGCGCCAAACGTACGGAGGATACCATGGCAACGACAACGCTTCAGGCCAAGAGCCTCATGCCGACCCTGACGGTGAACGACCTCAAGAAGAGCATCCATTTCTATACGGAGGGGCTCGGCTTCGAGATCAGCGACAAGTACGAGGATGAAGGAGTGGTCAAAGGGGTGACGGTCAACGCGGGCGGCGCCTCGCTGGGCATTTCGCAGGATGACTTCGCGAAGGGCCGCGACCGCGTCAAGGGCGTCGGCATGCGCCTCTACCTCGAGACGGCTCAGAACATCGAGACCCTGGCGGCCAGGGCCAAGACGGCGGGAATCGCGCTGAGCGACGGCCCGGGCCCCCTTCCCTGGGGACCGATGGGATTCACCGTGACCGATCCCGATGGATTCAAGATGACCATCTTGAACCCGTCCTAGGGCGAGAGAGTCTGCCTCAGCCGAACAGCCGGACGTAGCAGAGCACGTCGCTCGGCTCGTCCGGCTCCAGATTCGGTAGCACCGAGTGGCGGCGGAGCAATGCCTCGCGTTCGAACCCGCACTTCTCGAGGACGCGCCACGACGCGCGATGGTCCGGGTGGCAGAGCGCATGGAGGCGGCGAAGGCCGAGGGTGGGTGCCAAGCCCACCATGGCCCGAAGCGCCTCCGTCGCGTACCCCCGGCCCCACTCGGACCGGGCGAGCACGTACCCCGCTGCCGCCCGAAAGAGAGTCTCGACCTCGAGGCCGGTGCTTCCGATCAACCGGCCGTCCTCTCGGGACTCGATCACGTAGGGGCCGACACCCCGATCCTTCCATTCCGTTTCGCTGAACTCTAGGAAGAGGCGGGTGTCGTCCGGAGAGCGGTGCCGGGGCCAACCCATGTACCGCGTGACTTCGGCGTCGTTGGAATATCGGGTGAAGATGGGTTCAGCGTCGGCGAGCACGGGACGGCGCAGGAGCAGGCGCTCCGTCTCGATCCGCTGCGGCGCGGGTATCCGGCTCAGCGGCTCAGCGCTCCCTGGTCCAGCACCTCTCGCACCTTGGTCGCGAGCGAGTAGGGCGTGAACGGCTTCTAGAGAAACGCCACCTCGGCCTGCAGCACGCCGTAACGAATCACCGCGTCGTCCGTGTAGCCCGACATGTAGAG
>Ga0075423_10007806_pt1 | contig 10123 bp, 7 predicted proteins | sample SoiMethybrSBSTD2_FD_80114 | JGI IMG/M metagenome (GOLD analysis project Ga0075423, IMG submission 80114) | Bulk soil microbial communities from a Populus tree surrounding site in Tennessee, USA - Soil MetaG P. TD hybrid SBSTD2 | ecosystem: Environmental > Terrestrial > Soil > Tree plantation...
CGACGACGCGCGGGTTTAAGAGCTTCATGCGCATCATGATGAGCAGCGCGGTGCCGCCGGCGATGAGCCGCGCGTCCTCGCCGTGCTCGTCCAATAGTCCGCAAGCCGCTGCGATGCTCTGCGGCTCAAAGTAATCAAATCGTATCATTTACACCATGCGCTCCGTCATTCCCGCGAAAGCGGGAATCCAGTTTTGGTTCGCCGCGGAGTAATCCCTGGACCTCCTCGCGGAGGTGACGGACTTTTTTCGTTCAGCGATAGCCGTTACTTATCCTTCTTCTCCTTCAGCCCCTTCAGCACCTTCTCCGGCGTGATCGGCAGCGTCCTGATGCGCACGCCGACGGCGTCGAAGACCGCATTACTGATCACCGCCGCGGTCGGGTCCATGCCGAGCTCGCCGAGGCCCTTGGCGCCGAACGGACCTGTCGGCTCGTAAGAATCGGCGAAAGCGTGCTTGAGCGGCGGCATATCCCGTATCGAGGGGATGCGGTAATCGGAAAAGTTTGGATTCACCGGCCGCCCCTCGTCGAAGCGGAGTCCTTCGATGAGCGCGTAGCCGATGCCTTGCGCCACCGCGCCTTCGACCTGTCCCTCGGCGCCGACCGGATTAATCACCGTGCCGCAGTCCGACGCGGCGGCGTATTGCAGTATTTTCACCTGCCCGGTCTCGCGGTCGACTTCGACCTCGACGGCCTGGCAGCCGTAGTTGTACGCGCCCGACTCGTTGCCGTAGCGGGTGGAGTCCTGCAGCACGGAATCGGCGTCGAACTTCCCCGACGCCACGATCGGCGCGCCGCCGTTGCGAAACAGCCGCGCGCGCGCCACGTCGGCGACCGGCAGGGCTTTTTGCTCGGCGCCGCGCACGAAGATTTTCCCGTCGCGCGCGACGAGATCGGCCGCATTCGCTTCCAGCATATCCGACGCCTGCTCGAAGAGCTGCTGCTTGACCTTGGAGGCGGCGTCGCGCACGGCGTTGCCGCTGATATAGGTGAGTCGGCTCGCGAAGGCGCCGAGACAGAACGTCGTGAGATCGGTGTCGGCGTGCGACATCTCTACATCCTCGATCGGAATGCCGAGTTCCTCGGCGGCGATCGCGCACATCGTCGTGTAGCAGCCCTGGCCCGATTCGCCCTCGCCGCTTAAGATCAGCGCCTTGCCGTCCTCGTTGAGCTTGATGGTGGCCGAGCTCCCGTCGTAATCGCCGAAGTGGCGTTTACCGCTAACGTGGACGGTGCAGGCGAGGCCGAGCCCGGTATCGGGCTTTTTGTTCGCGCGCTTCGTTTTCCAGTCGATCAGTTCGCCGGTCTTGTCTATGCACTGCTTCAATTCGCAGCTGATGACGCGATTGCCGTGCGGCGAGACGTAGCCCGGCTCGGCGGCGTTCATGCGCGCGATCTCGATCGGGTCGATGCCGAGCTTGTGCGCGGCCTCGTCGATCGCCTGCTCGACCGCCCATTCGGCGGAAGGGTTGCCGAAGCCGCGGAACGCGCCGGTGGGGATCTTGTTCGTGTAGACGAGATAGGCCTGCGTCTTGACGTCGGAATATTTGTAGCAGGTGTCGTGGCGCAGGGCGGCGACGCCGGTGATCGCCGGCGCCTTGGCGGAGTAGGCGCCGTTGTCGGCGACGACGCGTGTTTGCTTGGCGCGGATGTGGCCGTCTTTTTTGAAGCCCATTTTCACATAAATCTTCATGAAGACGCGCGGGCGGCTGCCGGCGAGAAATTCTTCTTCCCGGGTATTGATCAGTTTCACGGGCTTCCCCGCCTTGCGCGATAAGATCGCGGCGACGATCGCGTTGTTGTCGTCGCACGACTTGCCGTCGAAGCCGCCGCCGACCGCACTCTGGATGATGCGCACGTCGGTCTCGCGGACGCCCAGCGCCGCGGCGATGCGGTAGCGCGCGTTGAACAGCGTCTGCGTGTTCATGTAGACCGTGTACTTGCCGGAAGGCGAATAGTCGGCGACGCTGCCGATCGTCTCGATCGCGCAGTGCCACTGCGGCGCGCTCTGGAAGGTGTCCTCAACGATCACATCGGATTCGGCGAAGGCCTTATCGACGTTGCCGCGCTCGACGTCGATCACCATCGCGATATTGCGCTCCTTGTCGTCGTGGACGAGCGGCGCGCCGGGCTGCATCGCTTCTTCGGCGTCGAAGACGGCGGGCAGCTCCTCCCAATCGATCTCGATCAGATCGAGCGCCTCTTCGGCTGTGTCCCGGTCGATCGCGGCGACCGCCGCGACTTCCTCGCCGACGTAGCGCACTTTGCCCACGGAGAGGGGATACTGGTCTGCGAAGAAGGCGCCCCAGGGCTTTTTGATCGTGTCCTCGGCGGTCACGACGCAGCGCACGCCGCGGAGCTTCTCGGCCTTGCTCGCGTCGATGCTGCGGATGCGCGCGTGCGGCAGCGGGCTGCGAAGAATCTTCCCGTAGAGCATCCGCGGCAGGACGATGTCGGCGATGTAGCGCGACTCGCCCGTCGCTTTTTCATAGCCTTCGACCCGTTGCACGCGCCGGCCGACGACGGAGAAACTTTGTTTGGCCATATTCAGCTGGTCTTCGACACCGGCTTGTAGACGCCGAGACTTTGGATTTTCGCCTCGCGCGCCGGCTTGCCGCCGGGCTGGGCGGCGCTGACCCTGCCGTGCATCACCGCCAGGATCGATTCCATGATTTTATAATAGCCGGTGCAGCGGCAGAGATTCCCTGCCATCCATTCCTTGATCTCTTCTTCCGTGGGATTCGGATTTTCGTCGAGCAGCGCCTTGGCCGCGATGATCTGTCCCGGCGTGCAGATGCCGCATTGGAGTCCGCCGTATTCGACGAACGCCTGCTGGAGCGGATGAAGCACGCCGTCTTTGGCCAACCCTTCGATCGTCGCGATCTCCTTGCCGTCGCACGCGACCGCTAGCGTGAGGCACGAGCTGACGAGCCGGCCGTCGACGGTAACGCTGCAGGCGCCGCAGACGCCGATGCTGCAGCCTTCCTTGGTCCCGGTGAGGCCGATGTCTTCCCGGAGCGCATGCAGCAGCAGGCGGTTGGGCTCGACCTCGATGTCGTAGCTCTCGCCATTGACGAGCAGTGTGACGGGACGCTTCATAATTATTAGATGCCGTTCGGAATTTCAGAGAGATGCTTCGCTGCGCTCAGCATGACAAGAATATCAATCGTCGTTAAGTCTGGGATGTCATCCTGAACGAAGTGAAGGATCTCTCCGATCCGATAGACTTACTCCGATCTGCCGGAATGCGTCTTGCCCCATTTCGCGCGCATCGAGCCCAGCGTCTCGCCTTCGCCGACGGGAACGCGCGTCGTGCGAAGCTTCTCGCCGACCTTGTCGGCGTCGCCGGCGGTGGCGAGGCGCGCCTCCTCGTCGAGGGTGTCGGGCCAGAGGCCGAGAAAATAGCCGTGCCAGGGCTCCTGCGGCTCGAGCTTCGGCAGCCCGAGCTCTTCCCATATCGCCCGGGCGCGCTCCATGTATTCTTTTTTCGGCAGCGAGAGCGGCGGATAGTCCGCCTTGCGCGTCGCGTCGATCAGCAGCGACGATTCCATGTTGTCGTAGCGGCTCGACGGGTGCTTGGCCACCATGCCGATCGGCGTCGCGCCGAACGGGCGGTCTTTGACGACTTTGATGTCCTTGTGCGGCTGCGAGCGGTGCGTGATCGCCCACGTCACCGCCACCGGATCGTGCGGATTGATATCCTCGTCGACCGCGATGACGAGCTTTCCGACCCGGTCGCCGTAGGCGAGCAGCGCATCCATGGCGTTCCACGGATCCTGATCGTCGCGCTTTTTCATCCTGAGAACGACGTAAGGCCGGAGATTGACCAGCGGCTCCATGAGCGAGACTTCGAGCACGCTCGAAAAACCTTTTTGCCTTAGATTGCGCAAGATCAGCGTCGCCATGCCCATGGCCTTGATCTTCGAGCTTTCGCTCGGTGTCACCTGGCTGATAATCGACACCCAGATCGGATTTTTCCGGTGCATCACGCCGGTGAGCTCGAAGACATGGCTCAGCGTGCGCGGGTCGACGTAGCCCATCGATTCTCCGAACGGCCCTTCCTCTTCGAGGTAGTTGGTCGGAATGATTCCTTCGAGAACGATTTCCGCGGTCGCCGGCACTTCGAGATCCACCGTTTTGCATTTGACGAGCTTGATCGGCTCGCCCACGAGTCCGCCGGCGAGCGCCAGCTCGTCGACTTCCGGCGGAACCTTCTGCGTCGCCGCGAACGAGACCGCCGGAACCGTGCCCACCGCAACCGCGACCTCCAGCGGGATGCCGCGCTGCCGGCACTTCTCCCAATGGCGCGAGAGATCCTGCGGCGTGCCGGACATGAGACCGCTCCAACCGGCGCCTTTGATAAGGCCGCGGTAATTGCCGACGTTGCGCCGCTTGGTCTCGGGATCCTTCGTGATCCAGTGGCCGGCGGTGATATACGGACCGTTATCGAAACCGGGCGTCGAGATCGGAATCGGAAATTCGTGGAAACCGCCCTTGCTCAAAAGATCCTTCCCGGTGTGAATCTCTTCCATCACCGGGCCGTAGCCGACCACCTCGGGCTCGATCAGGTGATCCATGGCGTGGATCCAGCGGTCGGCGACTTCCTCGGGCCCGCATTTGAGACCCATGCAGTAAATTTCAGCCGAGGCGGCCAAGCCGCCGACCAGGACCGGACTCTCGTACTTCTTCCCCTTGGAGTCGACGACGTTCTCGAACAAAAACGCCTTGCGCTGATCTTCCTTCAACCCGCGGAACTGCCAGCGCACCAGCGGATGCAGCTCGGTGTCTTTATTGATCGCACGCCGCACGCGCACGAGCTTGCCCGCCGCTTCCAGCGCGGCGATCGATTCGCGGAGGTCCTGATGGGGCGTGGCGAAATTCATTGCGAGATTTTTTGTGTATGCTTTTTTGTTCTGTTCCGCAAGAGCGCACCGCTCCAAAAGGCCGCGATTATCGAGGTGAATTTGCAAAGTAGACCCCAAATTCCGTACAATGAGGACGGATCGTCCATGAGCTTACAGATTTTCAACACTCTAACAGGCAAAAAGGAGCCTTTTACCCCCCGGAAAGAGGGGGCGATCCGCATGTACGTTTGCGGCGTCACGGTCTACGATTCCTCTCACATCGGCCACGCGCGCTCGCTGCTCACGTTCGACGTCGCCTACCGCTACCTCGTTTTTTTGGGCTACCGCGTGCAGTTCGTGCGCAACTTCACCGATGTCGACGACAAGATCATCAATCGCGCACATGAGGAGAACACGACCGCGGAGGCGATCGCGGGGAAATACATCAAGGAATTCCAGAGCGAAAGCCGGGCGCTTGGTCTGCTCCCGCCGACCGAGGAGCCCAAGGCGACCCAGCACATCGAGGAGATCGTCGCGCTGATCCGCCGCCTGGAGGAAAAAGGGGCGGCCTACCCGATCGATGGAGACGTGTACTTCTCCGTCGAGAGCTTCCCGGGCTACGGCAAGCTCTCGGGCAAAAAACTCGACGAGCTGGAGGCGGGGGCGCGCGTCGAGGTCGACGAGCGCAAGAAATCGCCCATGGATTTCGCTTTGTGGAAGTCGAGCAAGCCCGGCGAACCGGCATGGGATAGCCCGTGGGGCAAGGGACGTCCCGGCTGGCACATCGAGTGCTCCGCGATGAGCACCAAATATCTAGGACAGCCTTTCGACATCCACGGCGGCGGACGCGACCTGATCTTCCCGCATCACGAAAACGAGATCGCGCAGTCGGAGGCCGCCTACGGGCTGCCGCTCGCGGACGTGTGGATGCACAACGGCTTTCTCAACATCAATCAGGAGAAAATGTCGAAGTCGCTCGGCAATATTGTCGCGATTCACGACATCCTCGCGCATCACGAACCGGCCGCTCTGCGGCACTATATGTTTGCGAGTCATTACCGCAGCCCGATGGATTTTTCCGAACAGGGATTGGAAGAGGCGGAGAAGGGCGTTGAGCGGATTTTCGAAACGATCGCGCGCTTCGAAGAGAGCGCCGGGTCCACGCCGTCCGATCGCGCCGACGCGGCGCTGTTGGGCGATTTCCGCGCGGAGATGAACGACGACTTCAACACGCCGCGGGCCTTGGCGCTCATTTTTGACGAGGTGCGGGCGCTCAATCGCCTGATGGACGAAGGGAAGAGCGCTGAGCTCGCACCGCGCGTCGCGGCGCTCAAGAAAATCGGCGGCGCCTTGGGTCTGCTTCAAGAAGAGCCCGCGCGCTTTCTCGCGCGCAAGAAGGAGCGCTGGCTCGCGGCGCAAGGGCTTTCTCAAAACGAGATCGACGAATCCATTCGCCGGCGCAATCAAGCGCGTCGGGAAAAGAACTGGCGCGAGGCCGATCGCATCCGCGCCGAGCTCGGCGCCAGAGGTATCGTGCTCGAGGACGCTTCCGGAGGAACTATATGGAAGGTGAAATAGGCATGAGGCGCCGCATCGCGGCGTTTGTTTTGGCGGTCGCGGTCGTTGTTTGGCCGTGGCGTGCGCCGGCGCAGGAAAAGCCCGGCGCCGGACAGGAGGCCGCGCAGCTCGAGCTGCGCCGGACGCTGAAGACGCGCGACTACCAGGGGCAAAGCGTCACCGGCGAAGAGCGCGTCGTCCGCCCGCGCGATACGCTGTGGCGCATCCTGGTCGTAGAGAAGGGATTGCCCGACAAGCGCTTTGCACGCTATGTCTTTTTGGTCACCCAGCTCAATCCCAACTTGAAAAAAGCCGATGTGCTTCAAGTCGGCGAGACGCTTTTCATTCCGATCCAGTTCGACGAATTGCTGGGCCAGAAGTCTGCCGCCGTCCAACCGCCTCCTGCCGCGGCCATCGCGCCCGACGGCGACGCCGGGACCATACTCTACGAAGTCAAACCGGGCGATCAGCTCTACAAGGTGCTGCGCACTCACGCCGGCATTCCGAGCGCGGAAATGAAAAGCGCTCTTGCGCGGACCAAGACGCTCAACCCGCAAAAGAAGAACTGGGATACGCTGATCGCCGGAGAGAAGCTGCGACTGCCTGCCGGCGCAGCCGCCGCTGTCCCTATCGAGCAGGCGGTGTCGCTGCCTATAGATCAGCGGGCGGTGGGTCTCGATTACGGAAAGAAAATTGCGGTGCAGGAAAATCTCGAGATCCTCGACTCGGTCATGAAGGCCGTCGGACGGCAGACGCGGCGCGAGGGAGAAGAGGTCGTGCCGCTCAAAGAGGGGACGGTGCATATCGATCGCAGCTCGTATCCGATCGTCCAATCTCCGGACGGGCAGCGCGCGATTCTCGACATGCAGAATAAAATCACCGCCGCGCTGAAGGCGAAGATGGCAGCGGACGCGCCGGGCCTGCCGGTCGTTTCGGTCAAGAAAGGCGCCTCGCTGCACGACGCCGTGACCGGCCTACTCGCACGTCTGGGATTTCAGAACCTGCCAAACAACCAGCCGGTCGTGATCCAGGACAGCGGCGTCGCCGTGCAGGTGAAAGGCGAATGGATGGTGGCGGCGCCGGAGGACGGCGGCGCGATGGCGCAGGTGATGGTCGTCAGCCTCACCGATGGCCCGGGACAGACGCCGGACTACTTAAAAGAATATCTTTCGGTCAAGGGCATGAGTCTGAAAGAGATCCTGCTGCCCCGCGCGACCCCGCCGCCAGCGCCCGAGCCCGCTGTGGCCAAGCCTAACTTTCGAGTCGAGAAATGGCCGGAAAGCGGCGCCGCTCTCGTCGACGCCCTGCTTGCCGACTATGGCATCGCCGCGGCCACCGGCGGGACGTTCTCGATCATGCTGCGTGACGGGATTCGGATGGACAGCAAGGCCGACCGGATATTCGAGTACGGCGGAAAGAAAATCGCACTGGCATTCCGCACGATCGGAGATGAATCGACCAAGACGATGGAGAGCAGCGATGGCATGCGCGTGGTCGAAGTCGATCTCGCCAAGCTCACGCGCCGCGAAATAATCGGACGGCTGCTCTCCGAACTCGGCGAAGCAGCTTCGTATCGCGACCAGCGCTTCGCTGTCAACGATCGCGCCAAGGACAAGCTCGCGCTGACGGTCTCCGGATATTATTTGCCGCAGCGTCTGCTGCTCATCACCGACCGCGAAATCCCGGTGGATCTGGAGAGATTTTTCGGCGAAAAAGGATTGCGGGTGGTCAAATTCTGAGTCAGGCCAGCAGCAATCGCTGATGGGTGAGGACGAACGATGCGAAGCTTGAAGCTTCTCCTGTTGTGCGCCGTCATCGTCGCCGGCTGTTCGACGACCAACGGGCGAAAGGGGATGGGGCCGCGGCCGGGCACACCGGAATATGCCGCCCAAGCGAATTCGGGAGAGCCGAAAGCGCCGGCCTGCTCGACATGGCTCAACCGCACGCGCGCCGGCGGCACCGTCGGAAGCGTCGTCGGCTTCATCGCCGCTAGCGCCGTCGGCACCCCGGCGCTCGGGCTCATCTACACGGCGGCCGGCTACGCTGCGGGCGCGGCGAGTGCGGACAAATGCAAGAAAGCGATCAAGCCGGCGGATGGCGCCGAGGCGCATTCGCGGCCGTCCACTGCAAAAATCCTCGAAGAAGAGTTAGACTAGGCCAGAGCGCCCGTAGCTCAACTGGACAGAGCATCAGACTTCGGATCTGAGGGTTGGGGGTTCAAATCCCTCCGGGCGCGCCATAGCATTCACGCCTCCCGCTGTTCTTAATTTCTGCCGAACTGCAGCATCACGGCGTCTTAAAATCACGGGGCAGCTATGCCCATTTATTTTAGCCGTACAGCAACTGTTTACGCGCGCCTCTGCACCTAAACGACGTAATTGTTCGTGTCGATATCCAGCTTGGGGCGAGATTCTCGCGTCGGTGAAGTCCGACTCGACAAGCGGGGCACCTCGTTCTCCATAATTTCACAGACTTATAATAGGGGCCATACCTACTGAGGCGGTGATATAGATGGGCGCTAGCGCCTTATCAGGCATCGATGCCCGAACCATTTTGGCAGCTAATTCGTGATAATTAAGGACCTTACTTGAAAGTCGTGCGGAGGTGCCCGATTGCATATCGCATTGATAGATAAGGTGCATAGAGCAGGTAGTGATTTCAACTACTTGACAGCCCTTTTTCTGTATATTTTATGGCACATTGCTTGCTCAACTGCTTCCCGCAACTCCCAAATTTTAGGATCGTGGCAGGAATTATGTCGTTCTTTGAACCGACCAAGTGGTATCTCGTTTATTCGAAGTCGCGCAAAGAGGAGCTTGCCGAATTGTCTTTGCGTCTCAAAGGCTTAGACGTTTTTCTACCCCGCTTGGTTTTCCCTTCTTCGGTCGGAAAAACGGGGCAGATCATTCCTCTATTCCCGAATTACCTTTTCACGCGGATCTATGATGCGCAGCAATATCAGTCGGTCCTTTGGACTCCGGGCGTTAAACGGCTCGTAAGCTTTTGCGGTATTCCCGCGAGCCTCGACGAAAGCGTCGTATCTTTTTTAATGCGGCACGCGACTCCCGAGGGAATGATAGCCGCGCGCTGCAATCTCAAGATCGGGCAAGAAGTTCGACTGACGGGCGGCGCCTTCGATGGCCTCCTGGGAATCATCCAGGAACCGCCTGACGGGCAGCGTCGCGTGAAGCTTCTGATGAAGCTATTGAATCGTGAAATACAAGTTGAGGTCCCCATGAAGTTCGTAAAAGCCGACTGGGTACCTTCGTTGTCTAGCCTCAACATACGATCCGAGCTTCCGAAGTCTATTAACTGACTCAGCTCGGTCGGCTTCGGTTTTTCTTCGAAATGGCCGAAAGGCCTCATGGGCGGAGCTATATCCTCGAGGCGCAAAATCTCTCTGCTCGCAAGATCCGGAATGATCAAGTTGCATCAAAATGCGTCTTCGAGTATCATCGGGCGGCCTTGGCTCGTATACAAACGGTTTATCGAGGAGTAGTGCTTTCCCCCCTTTGCGAGCGCCGCTTCATGCGCGGCGGCGGTCGATGGTCTCGCGTAAATTGGGGCGCCTTCTCGAATAATGAATGTCGGGGCCTCGCGTTCGTTCGATATATCGCACTGTTCGCTTTCCTTTTTTTCGCGACGCCGGCGCACGCCAGTTTTTTAGGACAATTTACTCTATCCGGTAGCGAAGAATACAACGACAATATTTTCTTTAGCCAA
>Ga0075423_10007807_pt1 | contig 10122 bp, 8 predicted proteins | sample SoiMethybrSBSTD2_FD_80114 | JGI IMG/M metagenome (GOLD analysis project Ga0075423, IMG submission 80114) | Bulk soil microbial communities from a Populus tree surrounding site in Tennessee, USA - Soil MetaG P. TD hybrid SBSTD2 | ecosystem: Environmental > Terrestrial > Soil > Tree plantation...
CCGCCCATCACCACCCCGCCGCCGCCGTCCAGGCCGTCGGCGCCGCCGACGACCCGACCGACGACCACCACCCGACCGACGACAACCGTGCCACCCACCACGGCGCCACCGACCACGGCGCCTCCCACGACCACCGTCCCGCCCACCACGGCGCCGCCCACCACCGAACCGCCCACCACCGAACCGCCCACCACCGAACCGCCCACCACCACCGGTGCGGACACCGGCACCACCACCACCGCCGTGAGCGCGCCCGGGACCAGCTAACAGGACGCCCCGGGCCGAACAGCGAGCGGGATCTGCCCGCCGGCTGGCATGTCATCTCCTTGCCATGACGTCTGAGCGGTAGGCTAGGGTCGATGCCAGCAGCATCGTGGCAGCCCACCCAACCAGGGCGGAGGCGCGCCCATGACCGACCTTCCCCCGCCAACCGCGGCAGCCGGCGGTCGGTCGTCGCACCGCCGCACCACGGGATTCCTCGCCATCTGCCTGCTGGTGTTTGCGCTGGTGGCTGGCTGGCTGCACTTCTTCGCGCCACGCTCGGCGCCACCCGGGGTGACCATGACCGACCTGCACGGCGTGGCCGACCTGCAGGCCCGGTTCAACGCCGACCGCGGCCAGGCCCGGCTGATCGTGATCTTCTCGCCCACCTGAAGCGAGTGTCGACACGGCGCCAGGTTGGTGCAGTCCGAGATCCTGAAGGCCCACCCGCAGGCGAGGGTGCGGGTCTATGCCATCTGGACCCCCAAGCTGTTCGGGGATGCCCGCAACCGCTGGGACGCCGCCGGCCTCACCGACCCCCGAGTCGTGCACCTGTGGGACGCCACCGACGTGTCCGGCGCCTGGCTGGTCGGCCACGTCGGCGGCTATGAGGGCAGCGACTGGGACACTTACCTTCTTTATGGTCCCGACGCGACGTGGACCGGCCAACCGGCCCCTTTGCGCAGCTCGGGTGGCCCGGTCGATAACTACGTCGACCAGCTCCGGCAGGCCTTCAACCAACTGTCCTGAGCAGGTCAGCCCGCGGCCGACGCCCTCAGGCCTTGCAGCCGACCGGCAGCAGCGGTAGGTTGCCGCACCTTAGGTAAACCTAAATCGTACGGCGAGCCAGGAGGCCGGGGCCCTTGTCCACCACCCAGACGATCCTTCTCGGCGCCATCGCCGGTTTCACCATCTACCTGGGTCTGCCCCTCGGCCGGGTGCAGGTCGGGAGCCTCAGGACCAGGGCGTTCCTCAACGCCACCTCCGCCGGGATCCTGCTGTTCCTGCTGGTCGAGATCCTGGGCCACGCCACCGAGCCGGTCGAGGATGCGGTCAAGGAGGCCGCCGAGGGCCAGGCCGGCTGGCTCCAGTTCGCCGGCCTCGGGCTGGTCTACGCCGCCGGGCTGGGCGTCGGGCTGCTGTCGCTGCTGTACCTGGGACGCCTGTGGAGGCGGCCATCGCGGCCCCGGCCGGCGGGCGTCGGCCCCGGTGCCATGTCGGTGGCCGAGGCCACCGCATCCCGGTCGGACGCCCGGTCGGCGGCGCTTCGGACCGGCATGACCATCGCCGTCGGGATCGGCCTCCACAACTTCTCCGAGGGCCTGGCCATCGGCCAGGCCGCCACCAGCGGGGAGCTGACCCTGGCGATGCTGCTGATCGTCGGGTTCGCGCTGCACAACACCACCGAGGGGTTCGGCATCGTCGGGCCGCTGGCCGCCGCCGACGTGCGCGCCAGCTGGGGCTGGCTCGGCCTGGCCGGCCTGATCGGCGGGGGACCGACCCTGCTCGGCACCATCGTGGGGACGTCTTTCAGCTCCACCTACCTGTACGTGGGCTGCCTGGCCCTGGCCGGGGGCGCGCTGCTGTACGTGCTCGGCGAGCTGCTGCCCCTCGGCCGCCGCCTGTCCTGGGAGGTCACCCTCTGGGGGCTGCTGGCCGGGTTCCTGCTCGGCGTGGCCACCGAGCTCGTCCTGGCGGTCGCCGGCGGCTGATGGAGCCGCTGAGCATGTCATGGGTGAGGTCGGGAGTGACCACGGCGAACCGGGGGAAGCTTGCCGCGTTCCAGTCGGCGGTGAGCTGGGTCAGGGGGACGACCTCGTGGCAGCGCTGGGGGTTGGAGCGGACGCTGTCAGGTGCAGGAACGGGTTCGCGGCGCTGGTGTGGCCACCCGGCCCGGGAACTCTCACCAAGCTCTCATCGGCGACGGGCGGCGGGGCCGGCGGCCAGGTGGCGGAGCAGGTTGATGGTGGTGGTCCGGACCACCCGGGCGGTCAGGGCCGAGGCGGAGCGGTGGTCGCTGCAGACCCGGGCGAGTTGGCAGACCCAGGAGCCGGTGCCGGCGTCGAACACCCCGGCGCCGCCGGGGGTGGTGTACCAGGTGGTGTCGGCGAAGCTGGCCCGACCGCGGCAGCGGACCGGGGAGTGCAACAGCGACCGGACGCCGGGGGGGTGGGGGGCGGTGGGCCCGAGGCGGTCGTACTCGTCGCCGATCAGGCCCGGAAGTCGGGTCCCGGCCCGGACACCGGTGCCGGCCAGCAGCCAGGAGCTGGGGGCGACGACCACCCCGGGGGCTCGGGTGGGGTTGCAGTCGTACTCGGCGCCGAGCAGGCGGCTTTCGGGGTCGTTCAGGGGGGGTTGGCGCCAGTCGGTGGTGACCTCAGCTGGGTTGGTCCGCCAGGCCGGGTCGTCACCGGCCGACCAGGGCTTGTAGTTGACCTCCTGGCGGTCGGGCCCGGTGGGGGAGGGTGCCAGGCGGATATGGCGGAAGACGGCGTTGGCACCCAGGAAGGCCAGGTTGACCCCCCGGCCGCGGGCGGCCTCGGCGCCGCGGCGCATCCGGGTCGACCAGTACTCGTCGTGGCCAAGGGAGACCAGCCCGTGGTAGGCGACCAGTTGTTGCGGGTGCTGGTGGAGGTCGATGTCGGTCCAGTAAGTGACGTCCAGGCCCAGCGACTCGACGAGGCGGACCAGGGGGAGTTCGTTGCCCAGGAAGTCGCCCGCGCCCTGCTCGGCGCCATAGGGCCGGTCGAAGGACACCACCCGGGAACGGGTCTCCAGCCGCCCGTCGGGCCCGACGTAGAGGCTGCGGCCGCCCCAGCGGTTGTAGGCCTGCCAGGTCGTGACCGCGTTCAGCACGACCAGGGCGGCTTGGCTGGTGTCGTCACGGACCGTCAGGGGCACGTACCGCTGGCCGGTGGGGGCGACCAGCTTGAGCAGGTAGTCCCCGGGCGGCCAGGTGTCGTCGATGGGCAGGATGAGCGAGGGGCGCCAGTGGGTGGCCACCATACTGGTCCCCGGGCTGCGGGTCGGGGGCGGCTGCCGCCGTCCGGGCAGCGGACCCGAGCGCCACACCAGCCGGCCCCCCAGCCCCCCATACCAGCCCATCCGGTAGGCCTCGACCCGGAACCGACCGGCCGTGGTCGAGACATACAGGCCCACCCGGCCGCCCTGGGCCACGCTCACCCGGTCGGCCCAGCCCTCGATGGCATGCGCCGGCCCCGGATCGCTGATCCGCCACCGGGTCGTCCCCGACCGCCGGTTCTCCGCCACCACCCAGCCAGGCCCACCGTCTCCCTGGGCGGCCACCGTGCCGGCCGGTGCCGCCGCCGCTCGGCTCGTGGCCACGGCCGCGACCGGCCCGGCCCGCCGCCGACCCGACCCGACCGCGCCGGCCACCGCGGCGGCGCCGACGGCGGCGACCAGGACGGCGGCTCCCCAGGCCGCGACGCGGGGGCGGCCCGTCATCGCGCCGGTCCGGTGGCCGGGGTGGCGGACGGCCCGGGCAGGTCGACCACGGTTCGGCCGGCCAGGGCGGCGGCCATGTAGTCGTGGAAGACCAAGGCGGGGAACGTGCCACCATAGACCGGCCCGCCGTTGAACCGGTTGGTCATCGGGGTCTGCTGGGCCGGGTCGCCGACCCACACCGATGTGGCCAGCTGGGGGGTGAAGCCGGTGAACCAGGCGTCGGCGTAGCTGCTGGTGGTGCCGGTCTTGCCGGCCAGCGGCCGGCCGATGGCGGCCCGGAAGCCGGTCCCGCCCGGCTGCACGACCCCACGCAGGATGCCGACGGCGGTGGCCGCCACCTGCGGGTCCAGGACCTGGCGACAGGCCGGCCGGCCCCGGAACAGGACCCGTCCGCCCGGGCCGGTGACCCGGGCCAGCAGCGTCGGCTGGCAGTGGACGCCGCCGGTGGCCAGGGTGGCGTAGGCGCCGGCCAGCTCCAGCGGGGTCAGGTTCTCGGTGCCGAGCACCAGCGAGCAGTAGTCGTGCAGCGGCGAGGTGATGCCCATGCGCCGGGCCACCGCGATCGCGTTCGAGGTGCCGACCCGCACCATGAGCTGGGCGTAGTAGGCGTTGACGGACTCGGCGGTGGCCCGGCGGAGGTCCAGGCGACCGGCCGCCGCCGGTTCGGCGTTGTGGACGGTGTAGCCGGAGGGGCAGGCCGGGGCGGTCACCGTGACCGGCGAGTGGGTGTCGAAGGTGGTCGACGGCGGGATGCCCTGCTCCAGCGCGGCCACCAGGTAGAAGACCTTGAACGACGAGCCGGGCGGGAAGCCGGTGCCGCCCTGGCCGGTGGCCAGGTTCACCTTGGAGCGGGCGTGGTCGCTGCCGCCGACCATGGCCACCACCGCCCCGGTGGCCGGGTCGAGGCTGACCAGCGCCCCGCCCAGGCCGGTCCCGGCCAGCTGGTCCTGGACCGCCTGCTCGGCCTGGCGCTGGTCGTCGGGCCGCAGGGTGGTGGTGACCGACAGGCCGCCCTCGAACACCTTCCGCCGCCGGGCCGCCGAGCCGGCCGGGCCGAGGGCGCCGTCGAGGGCCTGGTCCTCGAGCAGGGCGCGGGTGACGGCATCCACGACGTAGGGGTAGCGGACGGTCTCGCGGTGCAGCCGGGGCGCCAGCGGCTGCCGTTTGGCCGCCGCGACCCGGGCCGGGCTGGCGAACCCGACGGCCGCCATCCGGTCCAGGACCTCGTTGCGCCGGGCCCGGGCGGCCGCGCCCCCGGTCGGCCGGAACCGCGTCGGGTTGGCGATGGTGCCGGCCAGGGCGGCCGCCTGAGCCAGGGTGAGGCGCCCCACCGGCCGGGAGAAGTAGTGCTCGGCCGCGGTGGCGATCCCATAGACCCCGTCGCCGAAGTAGACCTGGTTGAGATAGGCGGCCAGGATCTGGTTCTTGCTCAGGTGCCGCTGCAGCTGGGCGGCGTCCAGGGCCTCGACCAGCTTGCGGTGCAGGCTGCGGCGGTCGCCGGTGACCACGTTCTTGACGTACTGCTGGGTGAGGTCGCTGCCGCCCTCGGCGATGTGGCGGCTGGCCAGGTCGGCGAGCGCCGCCCGGACGATGCCGCGCAGGTCGAGGGCGCCGTGGGAGTAGAAGCGGGCATCCTCGATGGCCAGCACGGCGTCGCGGACGGTCATCGGAACCGCCGACAGCGGCACCACCGTGCGGTCCTGGTCGCCGTGGAGCACGGCCAGCACCGACCCGTCGGCCGCGTACACCACCGAGCTGGTCGCCGGCACGGCCAGCAGCCGGCCGAGCGGGTGGCCGTCGCCCTCGACCTCCCGGGCGGCGGCCATGGCCGTCCAGGCCGTGGGCAGCAGCCCGGTCAGGGCCAGGCCGCTCAGGAACACGCTGGCCGCCAGCACCACCACCAGGAGGCGGCCCAGGGTCCGGCGGGCGCTCACGGTGCCGGCCTGGAGGCCATCGTGGGCGGTTGGACCGGCAGGCTGAGGGCGAAGGTGCTGCCGGCGCCGGGGGCGCTCTCGGCCCAGATCCGCCCGCCGTGGGCCTCGACCAGCTCCCGGCAGATGGCCAGGCCGAGGCCACTGCCGCCGCGGGCCCGCGTCCGGGCCCGGTCCAGCCGGTAGAAGCGGTCGAACACCTGGGGCAGATGCTCGGGGGCGATCCCGGGGCCGGTGTCGGTGACCGCCAGCCCGGCCCCGTCGGCCTCCTCCCACACCCGGACCTGGACCGAGCCGCCGGCGCCGGTGTACTTGACCGCGTTGTCGACCAGGTTCATGACCACCTGGGTGATCCGGGTCTGGTCGGCCACGACCGCGGCGCCGTGGGGCGCCTCCACGTCGAGCCGGATGCCCCCCTCTTCGGCGAGCGGGCGCAGCTGGACGGCGACTCTGGTGGCGACCTCGCCCAGGTCGACCGGCTCCAGCAGCAGCTCCAGCCGGTTCTCGTCGCGGTGGGCCAGGGTGAGCATGTCGTCGACGATCTTGCTCATCCTGGCCACCTCCTCGGCGGTGCTGCCGAGCACCTCGCGGGCATCGGCCGCCGGGTCGTGGTCGCGCAGCGCCACCTCCAGCTCGGCCCGCATCACCGCCAGCGGGGTGCGCAGCTCGTGGGAGGCGTCGGCGACGAAGCGGCGCTGCTCGACCACGCCGTGCTCGATCCGCTCCAGCATGCCGTTGAGGGTCCGGGCCAGCCGGGCCAGCTCGTCGGCGGCGTCCGGGACCGACACCCGGTCACCCAGCCGGTCGGCGCCGATCGTCCCGGCCTCCTCGGTCATCCGGTCCACCGGCCGCAGCGCCGCCCTGGCCAGCAGCCAGCCACCCCCGCCGGCCAGGGCCAGGGCGACCGGGCCGGCGACCAGGAGCAGCAGGCGCAGCCGGTCCACCGACCGGTCCAACTCGGCCAGCGGGGCGGCGACCACCAGCGCGGTCGGCGCCCCCCGCCCGGTGCGTCGCAGGGCCAGCACCCGGTAGCGGGCCCGGCCCGGTCCCGTCCGGACCTCGGCCCGAAGCTGGTGGCCGGCCAGCACCCGCCGCAGCATCGCCGGGGTCAGCAGGGACCGGGCCGGGGCGGCGGGGCCGGCCCGGTCGCGCACCTCGCCGGTGGCCGACACCAGCTGGGCGGCCGTGTCGCCCGGGGGCAGACCGGCGACGCGCCGGCCGGAGATCACCGCCAGGCCGTCGTCGTCGGCCAGCACCGCGGCCGCCTGGCTGTCGAGCCCCTCGTCGACCTCGGCCACCAGGTCGGCGCGCAGCCGCAGCAGCAGGAACGAGCCCAGGGTGGCCAGGATCACCGCCAGGAGGAGCACGTACCAGGCCGTCAGGCGGGCCCGGACGGGGAGGCGGGCGAGCCAGCCGAGCACGCCCCTACGCCGGTTCCAGTCCGTAGCCGACCCCACGGACGGTCCGGATGCGGACCTGGCCGCCTGGCTGCTCGAGCTTGCGACGGAGATAGCCGACGTAGACGTCGACGACGTTGGAGAGGCCGTCATAGTTGTAGTCCCAGACGTGCTCGAGGATGGCGGTGCGGCGCACGACCTCGCCGGCGTGGCGCATCAGGAACTCGAGCAGGGCGAACTCGCGGGCCGACAGCGGCAGCGGCTGGCCCGAGAGGGTGGCGGCGTGGGCGGCCGGGTCGAGGACCAGGTCGGCCACGGTGAGGACGGCCGGCCGCTCGGGGACGCCCCGGCGGACCTGGGCGCGCAGGCGGGCCAGCAGCTCCTCGAAGGCGAACGGCTTGACCAGGTAGTCGTCGGCCCCGGCGTCCAGGCCGTTGATCCGGTCGGCCACCCCGTCGCGGGCCGTGAGCATGAGCACCGGCGCCCAGCGGCCGGCCTGGCGCAACCGCCGGCAGACCTCGACGCCGTCGAGGCCGGGGAGCATGACGTCGAGCACGATGGCGTCGTAGTCCCACTCGGTGGCCCGGTGCAGGCCGTCGTGGCCGTCAAGCGCGGTGTCGACGGCGTAGCCCTCCTGCTCCAGCCCCCGCCGCAGCGCCCTCGACATCTTGATCTCGTCCTCGACCAGCAGGACCCGCATGCCCACCACCTCGGTGACCATCCTCCACCAGCCGGCGCGATCCGGCATGAGAGAACGGTGAGAAAGGCGTCACCGGAACACGCCGGTGTGACCCAGGGAGTATCGGCCCGGCTGCGGGTAGACGCACAGGCCGTGGGGACCGGGGCCGACCGGGATGCGGGCGCGCAGCCGCCCGGTGCGGGTGTCGATGGCGTACACCTCGTCGTCGTAGCGGCCGGACAGCCACAGCAGGCGGCCGTCGGCCGACACCCCGCCCATGTCCGGGCTGCCCCCACCGGGGAGCCGCCAGACGGCAGCCACCTTGCCGGTCGCGAAGGACAGCAGCGAGACCGATCCGGCGGCGCGGTTGGAGACATACAGGTAGCGGGAGTCCCGGCTGACGTACAGTCCATGCGCCCCGGCGTCGGTCGCGACGAAACGCTCGACCCGGAGCCGGGCGGCGTCGAGGACCCAGACACCGCCCGATGCCATGTCGGCGACGTAGAACGCGCGGCCGTCGGGGGCGAGCTTGACATCCTGCGGGACCGCTCCCGGCGGCAGCTGGATCACCCGGACCACCCGCTCGTCGGCGACGTCCACCTGGACCAGCTGGCTGCTGAACTCACAGCTCGCCAGCAGCGAGCGTCCGTCGGCGCTGAAGTCGAGGTGGTCCACGCCCAGGCAGGGCACCGTCAGCTGGTGTCGCAGCCGCATCGTGCCAGGGTCGCGGAAGTCCAGGCGGCGCTCGCGCTCGGCGACGACGATCGCCCGGCGGCCGTCGGGGGTGAAGTACAGGTTGTAGGGATCGGCCACCGGCACCGTCCGCCCGGGAAGGCCACTCGCCGGATCGATGGCCGTGAGGCTGTTGCCCTGGTCGTTGCCCACCCACAGGGTGCGCAGGTCCCACGAGGGGGTCACGTGCTGCGGCTGGCGGCCGGTGGGGAAACGACGGACGGGCCGGAACGTGCGGGCGTCGATCACCTCCACGGTGCCCCTGCCGCTCTCGGGGACGTACACGAGGGCGGGGAACCCCCGGACCAACGGGCTGAGCCGGCCGGGCCGCGTGGCCGCGTAGACATCGTGGCTGTCCAGCGGCGGCGGCATGCCGGGCAGGCCGGCGGCTGACGAGCCCGCCGCCGGCGCCGTCCCGGCGGCGGGGCCGGACTTGGGCGACGGCCCTGGGGCGCTGGCCGGCCGCCCGCCGCCCTGGGCGTCGCGAACGGAGCCGCATCCGGTCACGGCCACGGCGGCGAGCACGACCGCCACGGCAAGAGCCCGTCGACCGAGTGGAAGGGCCGGAGCAGGTCCCTGGCGCTCGGTCACGGCCGTCACCTTCTCGTCGCCCTCGGCATCGCTGCATCCTGGCAGGGAGCACATGAACGCAGGCTGAACACGTCCACCGCCCTCGAAGCCGCCCGACCGGTGACGAAGGGCTTCATGTAGTAGTAAGCCCGGCGGATGAGCGGACTGGCGCGAGCAGGGCAAGGGTTTCTCGACGCGGATTCCGGGTAGAGCTTGACCGTTCAAGTAGCGCAAGGTTCGACAAGGCGGCCAAGGACGAGGTCGAGGCCGAGGAGCTGGCCGGGGAGGGCCACGGCCTGTGGACGGCCCGGGTCTATCCCAAGACCCAGGCCCGGGTCGGGCGGACGGTGGAGCTGGCCGTGGACACCAGCGGGGTCCACTTCTTCGACAAGGACACCGCCTGGCCATCGGCCACCCCGCCACCCAAACCACCAACGGCGAAACCAGGACAGGCGCCCCACGCTCTGTCTAGGCTGAGCTCACTGGCCCCGGCCACCCGGGTCCTGACGGCGACCAGGCCGGAACCGCTTCGCGTGGGGTTGCGGCCGCCGGGCGCAGGGTCCCCGGCGGCCGCGGGTCGGCTGGTCAGCAGGACGACTTGTAGAGGAACGGCTGGACGTCCGGGTTGTTCATGTTGTCCTTGGTGACCACGACGAAGCCGGTGCCGATCTTCTTCTGGACCGGCTCCCCCTTGAGGGCGGCGACGGCCTGCTCGACCCCGGCCTTGCCGATGTCGGCCGGCTTCTGGGCGATCAGTGCCTGGACGATGCCCTGCTTCAGGTCCTCGACCTGCTTGGGGCCGGCGTCGAAGCCGACGATCTTGACCTTCTGGGCCGCGCCGGCGCTCTGCAGCCCGGTGGCGGCCCCCTCGGCCGAGAACAGGTTGGTGCCGAAGATGCCCACCAGGTCGGGGTGGGCGGCCAGGGCGGCGGTGGCCTTGGCCGCGGCGACCTCCGGCTTGTCGTTGGAGTACTCCTGGCCGATGTACTTCAGGCCCGGGGTGTTCTTGATCTCCTCCTCGAACCCCTTGGCCCGGGCGTCGGTGGTGGAGATGCCGGGCTTGACGTTGATGACCAGCACCGAGCCC
>Ga0075423_10007809_pt1 | contig 10121 bp, 8 predicted proteins | sample SoiMethybrSBSTD2_FD_80114 | JGI IMG/M metagenome (GOLD analysis project Ga0075423, IMG submission 80114) | Bulk soil microbial communities from a Populus tree surrounding site in Tennessee, USA - Soil MetaG P. TD hybrid SBSTD2 | ecosystem: Environmental > Terrestrial > Soil > Tree plantation...
CCGCGAGTCGCCATTGAACGGATGAAGACACCCTCATCTAAACCCAGCGTCTGCATTCTTATTCGATCACCAAGGATTGCGCCCCCGGAAAATGGACTGGAGGGATCGACAGCAATGATGCCAACCCGTTCGCCTTGTTCTCGATAATGCTGAGCTAACTTGTCGACTAACGAAGATTTCCCCGCACCAGGAGCCCCCGTAATTCCTATGACAACTCCCCCGCGCGACGCCTTATAGATCTGCTTCATCAGAGCTGAGGCGTCTTCGGATCCGTCTTCGATTTTCGAAATTGCCCGGGCTACTGCGGCGGGATCGCCTTCATCAATGCGCTTTATCAAGCTGTCTGGTTCTGAAGTCATCTTTGTCAGCACAACTCTCCGACGATTGACCGGCCCGCAAGATCTCACGCGCGATAATGATTCGTTGTATTTCAGAGGTGCCTTCACCAATCGTGCAGAGCTTTGAATCGCGCCAGTATTTTTCGGCTGGATAGTCTTTGGTGTATCCGTAACCGCCGTGTATCTGAATAGCTTCTTCGCAAACCTCAACGCTTATCTCCGATGCAAAAAGCTTCGCCATCGAAGATTCCTTCGTTGTTTTCTTCCCCTGATCTTTCATCCATGCCGCGCGATACATCAGCAGCCTTGCAGCGTCGATTTGCGTTGCCATATTTGCCAGCTTGAATTGAATCGCCTGAAACTCCGAAATGGGCTTACCAAACTGCTGGCGTTCCTGCGAATAGCGGACGGCTGACTCATATGCTCCCTGGGCAATACCGACCCCAAGCGCAGCTATTGAGATTCGTCCTCCATCCAGAATCTCCATTGCATTTACAAAACCCTGTCCCTCATCACCCAGTAAATTGCTGTCGGGCACAAAGCAATCTTCAAACACCACGCTGGCAGTTTCTGAAGCACGCAGGCCGAGCTTGTTCTCCTTCTTTGACGGAGAGAAACCATTCATTCCCTTTTCGAAGATGAATGCAGATATTCCCTTACTGCGTTTACTCCTATCGGTAACCGCCATTGCCACACAAGTGTCAGCATGGATCGCGTGGGTGATGAAGTTCTTCGATCCATTAACGATCCATCCACCATCCGCACGCACCGCTGTTGATTTGGTGCCTGACGCATCAGAGCCGGCACTTGGTTCAGTTAGTCCCCACGCCCCAAGATGTGTTCCTGAAGCCAGCGGAGTCAGAAACTTTTTCTTCTGTTCCTCTGAGCCATAATTAAAGATGTGGTTGGAGCAGAGTGAATTATGGGCGGCCACGGAGATCCCAACCGAGCCATCCACACGCGAGAGTTCTTCGATGATGGTCGCGTATTCGACATAACCCATTCCCGCCCCGCCATACTCTTCGGGAAACAACACACCAAGCAGTCCGAGATCTGCCAGCTTTGGTTGCAACTCAATAGGAAAATGCTGGGATTCATCCCACTCCATCACGTGTGGCGCGATCTCTGACTCTGCAAACTCGCGTACACTTGCTTTGATTTGTTTTTGTTCTTCGGTTAATTCGAAATTCATAGGGTTAGTTTAATAAAACCTCGAAATAGTCGCGAATGCGCGAGCCGTTCCTGGAAGCGGTCAGTACCACCTCGCGGTAGCGGGTGGGTGCGCAGCTTGTTTTTAACGATTGATATTGGCTGCGCACCCACCCGCTACCGCGAGGTGGTACTGACCCGTTTCTTCATCAGTCGCTTTACTTCACCAGTTGTCAGTAACCGCCAGTGACCCGGCTTTAGACTCTCATCAGTCAAAGAACCGATCCGTATACGACGCAGCTTCAATACCGAATGACCAATCAGATCGAACATTCTACGTACCTGTTGGTTCTTTCCCTGATGTAACAACACTTCAAACCACGCGTTGTTCTGAGTTTCATGCAATAACTTTATTTTTGCGGGAGCAGTACGAGTGCCATCTTCGAGTGTTACGCCACGCCGTAAACGCCCGATCGCCGCCTCGGTAGGTACACCTTTCACTTTAGCTTCGTAGACCTTATCAACTCGATTGCGTGCAGACGTGATGTAGTTGGTTAACTCTCCATCGTTGGTCAGGATCAGCAAGCCTTCAGTATTGAAATCAAGACGACCCACTGGATGCACTTTACCGACTGAGTGTGGCAATAACTCAGTGACTAACGGGCGACCTTCAGGGTCAGACAGGCTGGAGAGGTAACCACGAGGCTTATTCAAGAGGACGTAGACCTTTTCCCGCTTCTTAAGTTGCGGGTTGATCAACTTGCCGTTGACTTTGATGTGGTCCTGATCCGGATCAGCTTTGGTACCAAGTTCGGTAACAACCTGACCGTTAACTGAAACCTTGCCACTAATGATGAGCTCTTCCGCATGGCGGCGCGATGCGATGCCGGCTGCGGCGATTAATTTCTGAAGACGGTGTTGCATTTCGTGAATCGTAACGCTCTGTCCGACGAACTTTAGTTTGTCGTCGCGCTGGTTAATCGGACGATAATTCCTCTGAGGGCCTCAATGCCAACAACGACAAACTAAAGTTCGTCGGACAACCACTTCGATTCACGTCTAAGTCCCGCCACTTAAATCCTGGAAGTCTTCGACGCTCGGCAATTCTGTCAGATCCTTTAACCCAAACTGCAAAAGAAAATCTTTGGAAGTGCCGTACATCATCGGACGACCGATAGTTTCTTTCCTTCCCTTCGCAACGATCAACTTCTTATCAAGAAGTGTCTTAATCGCAGATGGCGATTGAACACCTCTGATCTCGAGAATCTCCGGGACAGTGACAGGTTGTCGATACGCTATGACCGCCAAAGTCTCGAGCGATGCAATCGTCAGTTTTGCGCTGGGACGCGTTCGTAGTAAACGTCGAACGTATTCATGGTGTTCTGGCCGGGTAGCAAACTGCCAGCCACCCGCAACTTCTCGTAACTGAAGTCCGCCATTGCGTCCATTAAACTCCTCGGCAAGTGCAGCAACGGTTTCTCCCACAGCATCGCGATCTTCTTTTAAGACGCCTGCAATCGATTTGATACTGAGCGGCTCTTCAGAAACAAAAATCAAGGCCTCGATTATGGCGGCTCTTTCCGATTGACTCGGGGGAGCCAGGGCCTCCGATTCGTCATCAATCTCTTCTGCTTGCGATGGATCAGCAGCTTCGACCTCAGCAACCATCGCAGCAAGCTCTCGGGCAGCTTCTTCGTTCAGCGCCGCCTCGTCCGGAGTCTCCGCTGTTTCTTGATTATTAGTTTCTTCGTTAGTTGCCATTATTTACGATGCGACACGCGCGACAATATCGCCAAACGTTTCGCGCTGGAATAGTTTTATCTCAGTAGTCCTCACTAGTTCGAGAACTGATAAAAAGGCAATCACTAATTCGCGTCGAGAACGGGCTCGTTCAAAAAACACTCTGAGATTGAGTTCGCCCGATGATAAGACCATGTTACGCAGACGTTCGAGCATTTCAGCCATGGAAATCTCCTCGCGCTCTATTTCCAACAGCACTTCTTCTTTGTGACGCGCGAGAATATCCTGGAAAACCTTCAAGAGATCGAAGACGCCCACCGCTACTTCCGGATTGTTCTTGTCGGTCTCAAGTTCGGCACGACGAAATACCGCTTGCTCTACCGTCGCTTTCGACCAAAGCATCTCCGCGGCCGCCTTATATTTCTGATACTCCAGGAGTTGATTTACGAGATCTGTCCGCGGGTCTTCGATCTCCTCACCGGGCGCGAGAGGATCGCGGGGGAGCAACATCCTGGTCTTGAGTTCAATGAGAGTGGCAGCCATCACCAGGAAATCACCTGCGACTGCTATATCCAACTCCTGCATTACACGCAGGTAGCGCAAGTACTCATCAGTAATGCGTGCGACGGGAATATCATAAATACTTACCTGCTCCTGTCGAATCAGGTGAAGTAACAGATCGAGTGGACCCTCAAACTCTCCCAAAAGAATCTTCAGATCGTCCGTGACGTCGTCAGAAACAATTCTGGGCACGGCGCCGGCAACCTTCAACGGCGTCTCTGAAGTTTTCACGGCGGTTTTCTGGATTTCCTCGTCCACTGTCAGTTTCCCGCGGCCGTCAGGCCAACTTTCTCGAAGACTTGTTTCAGAGTAACCGACGCAATGCTCGCTGCTTTGTCACGACCTTGACTCAGAATTTGATTCAGTCGCTCGTCAGTTATATCTCTGACTCTTTGTTGAATCGGCTGTAGAAATTCGATAGTCGCTTCAGCAAGTTCACCCTTCAGCTGAGCATAACCTTTTCCGGCAAAATGCCCTTCAACTTCCTGCGGCGTCTTGCCGGTTATCAGGTGATAAATCTCGAGCAGATTGTTAATGGCGGGACGTGATTCATCGAACTTTATTTCCGTTCCTGAATCAGTCACCGCCCGCTTGAACTTTCGAGTCACCGTGTCTGCGTCGTCCATCAACAAGACACAACCGTTCGGATCGTCATCAGACTTCGACATCTTCTTCGAAGGATCTGAAAGCGACATGATTCGCGCTCCGACCTTGGGGATGTATGGCTCGGGAACTTTAAAAGTCTGCCCGTAGTCACGGTTGAATCTTATTGCGAGGTCGCGAGTCAACTCGAGGTGTTGCTTCTGATCGTCACCGACCGGAACGAGATCCGTCTGATACAACAAAATGTCAGAGGCCATCAAAACAGGATAATCAAAAAGACCAACGGACACATTCTCTTCCTGTTTCCGCGCTTTATCCTTGTACTGCGTCATGCGCTCGAGTTCAGACATGCGAGCAATACCGTTGAGTATCCACGTTAGCTCAGCATGCTGGTGCGCGTCAGACTGAATGAATATCGTCGAGACGTTCGGATCTATGCCAACAGCAAGATAGATGCGAGCAAGATCCCGCGTTTTTTCCGCAAGCTGTTTGGGATCTTGTGGCACCGTCAAAGCGTGAAGATTGACGATGCAGTAGAAGGCCTCGTACTCGTTTTGGAGTGCTACCCAATTTCGCAGGGCTCCTAGATAGTTACCAAGATGAACATTACCCGTAGGTTGGGCACCGCTAAAGATTCGTTTTGGCATTCCTAAGTTTTATAGCAACAGTAAGAACCGTAAGATCGAGAGTACGGGCCTGAATAATAGATCCAGCAAGCCAGCCTGCATCGCAATCAACAAAATAATGAAGCCAAAACGTTCAAGCGCTTCCAATGCTGGCTTCATACTTTCCGGCAAGAGCGTATATAGAACTTTACTCCCATCCAGCGGTGGGAACGGAAGCAGATTGAAAACAGCCAGCGACACATTTAATAAGAGTGCTCGAAACAAAAAGATCTGCACGGGCTCGCTTAGCCCAGCCAACGATGTGCCGGGGTCAAACAAGGTAGTGCGTTGAACTACCTTGATGATCAGCAAAGCAACGATTGCGATCGTCAGATTCGCAAGGATTCCCGCAATAGAAACCATGATGTTGGCGATATCCTTGTTACGCCATCTCAACGGATTCACTGGAGTTGGCTTACCCCATCCAATCAAGGGAATACTTGCCAGCGGCCCACCGATACTACCAATGACAAAACCGGCAATCGGAATCAAAAGAGTGCCAATAGGATCGATGTGAGCGATAGGATTCAGCGTGATCCGACCGAGGAGGCGTGCGGTGTCATCACCAAACTTGTACGACATCCATGCGTGGGCGGCCTCGTGCGCGGAAATCGCGAACAACAGCACGACCATATAGATCACAAGTTGTGGGATTAGTTGTTCTGCGTTCACTCAGAATCTCACGGCGTTACCGGCTCAAAACAGAGCGGCCAACTTAGCACTCCAAAAACTAGGTGTCAAAACATTGCCGGTTTCCACTTGCCGATTGGCGATTTCTGTTAAGACACCGGCTCAACATGGAGATCTTCCTCAAATCGGCAATTGGAAAATCGCAAATCGGAAATCTACCTTATTAGCGTGCCCTGAATCTGCATCGGGAGACTGTAAACGGAGTCGATCGAGACCGCAGCCATCTCACCACTGGCGCTAAACGCAAGTCCCACCAGATTTACTCCAGCAACCACAAGACTTGCATTCTGTCCGTCTGGCGAGATACGCACGATTCCTCGACGTCCTCTTAAAGAAGCAGCAACGTATAGATTGCCGTCCAGATCAAAAGCGAGTCCTTGTGGGCGACCGAGTCCTTTGTAGAAAACGTCAACTTCACCATCTTTGTTCACTCGCCAAACACAATCAAAACTCGTGACGGTCGGTCCGGTAACGTAAAGCTGATCATCAGGACCAAAGGCGAGGTGATAGGCCGACACTGAAGGTTCCAACTGAGCAAATGGTTTCTCTTCACCAATCCCATTCACTCGAAAGATCGTTCCAGTACGATCGCCTACATGCAAAACGCCATCGCGATCAAAAGCGATTCCGGTAGCTACTCCGAGGTTGCGAGAAAAAGCGACCGCATCTTTAAAGGGGTTCACCCTGTAGACCGTGCCATCGAGACGACTCGTCACAAACATCTCGCCGTCAGGGCTGAATGCAATACCCGTCGGATTAGGAATATCACCCGAGTATTCGATCACATCACCGCTTACGTCGATCCGAAATAATGTAACTGGCAACTCTTCACCGCGTGAACCAGAACGCGTGACAAACAAAGAACCATCTTCAGGGTCAAACGCGGGATTAGCGACTGGATGCAAATCGCCCGCGAGTTTGCGGCCGATTTTAAAGGGCATCGGCTCTGTTCGAACATCTCCGCTTTTCAGTGTTACCTGTACCGGTCCACCACGGCGGTCATCAGGGATTGTTGCAAGGACTCTTTTACAACCGAGCGCTACAATTCCTCCGGCAGTTTCGTTGAACAGAACCTCACACTCGTCTGGATCGCTGGTATCAAAGCTCTCGCAATCGACAATAATTTCTCCTCCCGCCGTACCGTAGACAGGGTCGATTCTGTTGATTTTAGGTTGATCTGACATTTCCGTTGTACGCAGATCCCATTGCTGTATAAACGCTCAGACCTTACAAATGGCTCATCATACTTCGCCCTCAGATCGAAGTCTAACCTGTGCAGGACAGGCTGTTAGCCTGTCGCGCTTTTAGGTGGCTTCACTATTTCGTCAGGCGGGATGCTCGGTTTGGAGGATAAGCTAGCAGCCTGTCGTAGCCGGCCGTAAGGACCCTACCTTGCTGTGCTATAATCCGGCGCGCAGTTGTTAGTGCGGACTTTCAGAGTAACCCGAGTTTAGACTTTCCGAGCAGAGAGTTGCGCACGATCGATATCTCAATGTTTAGACGACTCTGCGACTCCGCGTCGCCGAGCAAAACAGCAGCTACCCCACATACGACGTTTACCGCCCGTAATACTCATTCTGTAACTACAGAGTCTCCACCCATCGCAACCGCTTCGAAGTTCGGGAACATAACCGGTCAAGGAGGGATGGATCCATTACTAGCGCTTTAGGCAACACGCTGGGACTAAAACCGAACCAACTTCGTCGTATAGAAAAACTCTATACGCGCCGCATTCCTCCAGACCAAATCGTTACTCCAGAATTTGCTCGCCAACTCGGAGAACTGTCTCACGAAACTCGTCGCCAGATCGGGGTGCTCATTGATCGTAAGGGACACATTCAATACGTGATGGTTGGTGATAATCGTCGAATCGAGCTTCCGGATTTCAAGCGCGTCCGCGTTGCGTCCGGCCGTTTCCGTGGTTTGCGATGTGTTCACACGCATCTTCGCGGCGAGCAACTTACACAGGATGACCTGACCGACCTTGCTCTCTTGCGTTTGGATTTGATGGCCGCGATTGACGTAGATTCGAATACGGGACTTCCCGGACTCGTTTATGCTGCGCATCTGTTACCATTACACGCCGGTGATTTGGATCATACAACTGCTCCCGATGTGTACGCGTTTCTGGAACCGCGAATGACGTCCCAGCTTGATCTCGACTTCCTGGAACTGATCGATTCCCTCGAAGATGAAATGGCGAGGAACCGTCGAGCAGCAAGACGCGCTGAAGTTCGCGATCGCACGATCCTGGTCGGTGTAGCGACAGGACCAATTACTGATGCAGAGGAGTCAATGGCCGAACTTGCAGAGCTCGCGTCGTCCGCCGGTGTGGTGGTTCAGGACACGATCATTCAACGACGTTCGGCTATCGATCCGCGTACGGTTTTGGGCAAGGGGAAATTGGATGAGCTGATTATTCGGGCGCTTCAATTGGGCGCGGACATGCTCGTATTCGACAGTGAATTGTCTCCGGCACAAGTTCGTTCACTTTCGGAAACGACAGATCTGAAGATTATCGACAGGTCGCAGTTAATACTCGATATATTCGCGCAGCGAGCACAATCGAAGGAAGGAAAGATTCAAGTAGAGCTCGCGCAATTGAAATATCTTTTGCCGCGCCTTATCGCAGGACAAGACTCAGCGTTTTCACGGCTGGCGGGTGGAATTGGAGGCCGAGGTCCGGGCGAAACAAAACTGGAAACTGACCGCCGGCGCGTCAGAGATCGGATCAACCGGCTCGAAAGAGCAATTGAAGAACAACGGCAACGACGTCAGGAACGGCGCAAAGCGCGAACGCGACAAGCTCTTCCGGTTATCTCGATTGTCGGCTATACCAATGCGGGCAAATCCACTTTACTTAACGCGCTTACAAAGAGTGAAGTCCATGCTGAACAGCGAATGTTTGCCACTCTCGATCCCACCTCAAGAAGGTTGCGCTTACCCCGTGAACAAGAAGTAATTATTAATGATACGGTGGGTTTTATTCGTGATCTGCCGCCAGACTTAATCTCAGCCTTTCGAGCCACATTGGAGGAGATCGGCGGCAGCAGTTTGCTGGTGCATGCTGTCGATATCTCCAATCCTCGGTGGCCGCAGCAAATTCGGTCCGTCAAGAGTATTCTTGCCGACTTACATCTAAGTGATATTCCGACAATCCTCGCTTTGAACAAGACGGATTTAGTTGATGAGGAGATCCTTGATGCGGCGTTAAGGCAGGTTCAACCTGAAGCAAGTGAAGTGATTGCCATATCCGCGATTTCTCAAGCAAGTTTGACCCCATTACTGGAAAAGGCCGGCGCGATTTTAGCTCGGAATCTGGCCCGTCCCTCGCAGCACGATGACCAACGAAGATTTGCGATTTCGCATATAGCATAATGGGTCTTAGGCCACGCTTTAAAAGCCCTCTCAGTCAAACTCGCGACAAACTCGTGAGCTACGCGATTCGTCCATTCATGCTTTTCGAACCGCGTAAGCGCTTTCTTCTCTTATCTGCGATTTTGATTGCACTAACGACTGTACTCCTCCTGACTGGCCCTTCGTCAGCGCTCACTGAAACCTACAAGGAAGGTCAAGTCTTAAACCGCGCAATTGTTTCGCCTGCTGACATCACCACAGTTGACATCGCAGACACAGAGCAGAAAAGAGCCACAGCAAAAAAAGCGGCCCGGCCCGTCTTCAATTTTGACTCAAGCAGAGCCGAAACATCTGTCCAAAGTTTTCGAGCTGCATGGGACGATCTCAAGAAACAATATGCCTCGGGAGTGAGCAAGCCCACCTGGAATGGTGAGGGCGGTAACGCCGTCGTGCGTGCGATCCTTAGTCACAGCTTCAATGAAGCCGATCTCGATCGTCTGACTGCCATTATTCGTGAAACCGCTGCCAGCTACATCTATGATGACAATGATGCCGACCGATTGGACCAGGATATTGTCATTGTCGACGTTCGCAATCCTCTGTCGCAAATCATAATGCCGGCACCTCGAACACGAATGATTGCAGTTTCAGCTGCCCGCCGTAATCTCGAATTACGCATACTCAATCTGCAAGGCTGGACACCGGAACAAAAGGCTGCGGTTTCTGCGGCACTGGTTCCATTGATTCGACCGAACGTCGTACCCGACCAGGCTGCCACTGCCGCCGCGCGCGAGAGCGCAGCAAATCAAATCGCACCAGTTGTAATTTCACTAAAGCGGAATCAGGTGATCGCCCGTGAGGGAGATACTGTTACGGCGACTACGCTTGCACAGATCGCGGCCATCAAGGACACAGGTCATGAAGGACGACCATTTCAGAATATTCTCGGGTTGTTCCTTGTTGTTGCGGCAATATACTGGGCCGCCTGGAAGTTCACCGAACATCGTAGTAGCAGCAA
>Ga0075423_10007810_pt1 | contig 10120 bp, 7 predicted proteins | sample SoiMethybrSBSTD2_FD_80114 | JGI IMG/M metagenome (GOLD analysis project Ga0075423, IMG submission 80114) | Bulk soil microbial communities from a Populus tree surrounding site in Tennessee, USA - Soil MetaG P. TD hybrid SBSTD2 | ecosystem: Environmental > Terrestrial > Soil > Tree plantation...
AGGAGTGCGGGAAGGACGTCGGTGACGCGGCCGCGCGTCCCGAAGCTGCCGTCGTCGGTCGTGGTCACGTACTCGCAGCCCGCGGGCAGCCGGTCTGAGGGCCACAGGTACGCGACGGAGCGTCCTCCCATCACGAGCGTGACGTTACGCCGTGGTGCCTCCTGTTCGGCTATCACCCGCATGGGCGCGATGCCCGTTCCGCCTGCGACGAGGAGCAGGTTCCGCGTATCGCGTCGCACGACGAACGAGGTGCCGAGCGGGCCGAGCAGATCGAGCGCGTCGCCCGCGCGGCGTTCGGCGATCCACTCTCCGCCGGTGCCGAGCGGTTTCACGATCAGCTCGATCTCACCGGCACGGCGGTCGATACCGCAGAACGAGTAAGGACGCCGCAGCAACGGATCCCAACCCACGCCGGGGCGGACGTGCACGAATTGACCGGCGTGCGCCTGAGTCGCGATCTCGGGGGCGCGGACGAGCAAAAGAGCTCCAAGCTCTCCGATCTGCGTGTTGGCTACGACGCGCCCTTCCTCGATGAGCACGGTGCAAGTCTCGCAGACGGGAACGGGGCCGCCGAAGCGGCCCCGTTCGCTGACGCGAGCGCGAAGGCTTTAGCCCTCCTTGTTGCCCTTGATGTCGAACGTAAAGGTGATAGGAGCGTCCAACGAGCCATCCGCCTTCTGCGGGTAGTAGCTGTATTCGACCTTCGCGAAAGCCATGCTGACCTGGTCCGCGGGCAGCGACTCGCTCTGCCCCGAAGCGCCGGCCTGAACGGAGGTAACCAAGATGTCGTTCATCTTGATGATGAGGAATTCCTGCTGTCCCTTGCCAGCCTTGCGTACGGTGATCTGGGCGTCTTTGATGTGCTCACCGGTCGCGCATGCCTTGAGCAGCAGAGGCGAGGCTTTGCTCGTGTTCGACGTGAAGTGAAAGTCCTGGAACTGGACCTTGCCAGCGCCGCCTCCGCCTCCGAAGGCTAGCGTGCCTGATTGGGTCGCGCCCCAGCTGTACGACAAGATGTCGATCTCATCCTTGTGCTTGTCATCCAGGCTCTCGCCTTTGATGTCGCCGATCTTGGCAAAAATGTCCGATGCCATTCGTTTCTCCTACTCCAGCAGCTTGAGCTTGAACGCGGCCGTGCCGCTTCCGCCCAGGCCGTACGTATCTTGGTGCGCGGTGTAGCTGCCGCGGGCACCGGTGTACTTGCCGGTACCGCCCACGATCGCGAAGCTCCGCTCGACGCCGCCACCGGCACCCATCGCGACGATGGATCCTTCCGCGAGGACGAGCGTGTGGATCTCGAGGCTGCCGATACCTTGACCGGTGACCTGGAACGGTGAGTCGATCGCCATACACGCGGCGTAGAACTCGCCGCACTTGTCGCCGTCGGGCGACGTGATGAGCTCGCCGTAGACGGAATATGAGTCGCCTTTGGTCGGGATCTTGTCCGCATCGGCATGCCAACCGCGGCCGAAGAGCTCGATCGTCTTCCCGCCGGGGATGGGAACGGCCGCGAGCGCGGGACGCTGGTCGCTGGGTCTGATCGCGAGCGCGGCGGCTCCCGCAGCTGCGGCCGCGAAGAAGCCACGCTTCAGGACAGTGCGTCTGCCAGTCGCTGGGATAGGTGTAGTCATCCCTTCTCCCTCCTTGCGCGGGGACGCTAAGTCAGCGCAACGCGCTGTCAAGCCGTCCGGAAGACACAACAGGATCAACCGGCGTGCACTCAGCCGGACTGCACGACCTGCTCGAGAAAACCCAGCTCGAACATGCGGCGCGCGGCCGGCAGGCCGGCGCGGGTATAGCCCTCGAGGTCAGTGACGCCGGCGCTCTTTGCCCCTTCCCCGAGGGCTTCGCGCAACGTCCGGCTGCCGTTGAGGTTGGTCAGGAGCTGGAGCACCTGGCCGTCCATACCCGCCTGGAAACCGATGCCTTCGTCCATCGTCAGATTCATCCGCTCCATCTGCGGCTCGCCGTTCAGGAATCTCAGCTTCTGCTCGGCAACCGCCTTGGGCACGACGCGCATGCGCACATCCAGGAGCCGCTCGCCGTCGGTGGCACCGGCGAGAAGATCGTGGGCGGCGAACACGCGCTGGATGTGATCGCTGGCGGGCTTGAGACGTTCCGCCGGCAGCGGATCCGTGCGGAACCAGTTCGCGCCTGTGCGGCGGCGCAATATCAGGGACCCATACGCGATCCCGCGGATGCCGAGCTCGCGGTAGTACGCCATCCAGGTGTCCATGATCTGGCCGTACTTGGCCGGGTCGCCGGACTCCATCTGATTCCACACCGCCGCTGTTTCGAGGGGCTTGTCGGTCCGGTAGTGAAGGAGCCAGGCATCACAGCCGCTGCCCTCGACCCAGCGCCGGACCGCCTCGACCTCATCGCCGTCGGGGTCGGCGACCCAGCTGATCTGCACCGTCCCAAACCCGCCCTCGGCGAGATGTGCCGGGATCGAACGGACGACCTGCTCGGACACGCTGTCGCCCTTCAGACCGCTGTCGCGATAGATGTACTCGCTGGCGGGCGAGATCACGTACGGCGGGTTGCACACGATCGTGTCGAAGCGCTCATCGCCGACGGGTTCGAACCAACTGCCGACGCGGTGCTCGATGTTCGGAGTGAGGTTCAGCTGCGCGTTGAAGGCGGCGAAGTTGATGGCTCGCGCGCTGACATCAGTGGCGAGCACGCGCTCGGCGTGCGGCGATGCGAGCATCGCCTCCACACCGCAGCCTGTCCCGAGGTCGAGGAACGAGCGGACCTGTCGCCTCACCGTGAGATGCGCCAGCGTCACCGAGGGGCGATGCACCCCGGGCACGTGATCCGCCGGAGCGGCTTCGCCCGCCCGCAGTCGCACATCAGAGGTGATGAGCAGGTGGTCGTGCGGCACGATGCGGACGAGCGGACGCGCCAGTTCACCCTGACGCTCGACGACATGCAGGAGCTCGAGGTCGTCGATGGTGAGCGGCGCGATCGCCGGTGCGAGTTCGGAGATCGGCACGTCGAGGTCGAGGATGAGGACCTTCACGAGCGCGCCGAACTCGCCGTGCTGCGCGAGCTGCCGGATCTGAACTGGGATCCCCGACGCGCGCGAGACGATCTCGTCCCCACTGCCGAGCGCTTCGCCGATCCTTTCCCCGGTGAAGGACACCGCGACGAGCATGTCGCGCAGACGGCGAACGAGATCCAACTGGTCGAGCGGCAGCGGTTCGGCCACTGGGCGCGATGTTAGGTGCGGAGCGGCAGACCCACAGAGAAGGTGTAGCCGTCGGGGTCCTCGATCAGACAATCGCGCCATCCATGCGGCGGCCAGTCCTTCGCCGGCGCAAGAACGGTGTGGCCGGCGGCACGCGCGCGACGCTCGGCCTCGTCTGGATCGATGCCCATGAGGCGGATCTCTACACCGAAGCCGCGCTTCCCTACCTCGCGGAGGCGCATGCCCCACGGCTGGCGCGAGTAGGTGCGATCGGCGTGCAGCTGGATCGTCGCGCCGTCGCGCTCGAGGGCGGCGTAGTCCGCAGTTTGGTGAAGGATGCGAAACCCGAGGACCTCCGTATAGAAAGGAGTGCTCCGCGCAACGTCGCGCACGATGAGATTGAGTGACAGCCCAGCGAGCGTGCGGCCGTACTCGTCCGCGCTCATGAACTGCGACTTCATGCCCGCATCGCCGCCCACCACAGTGGAAGTGTGAGGCCGAGGAACGCCGCGCCGACAAGCAACGCCGGCGCCGCGCCGACCGCAGCGAGCACGCCACCGAGCAGCGCGCCGCCCGCCGCACCGGCGTCCTGCCAGGTGTGCAGCGCCGCGAGGATGCGCGGGCGATCGTGGTCCCGGGAGCGGCGGGACACGACGAGCTCGACCGCGATCGTCGTGGTCAGCCCATTGACGAACGCGACGCCGCCGATCACCACGAAGAGGACGGGGTCGGGACGCAGCAGCGCGAGCAGCGCGACCGAGATGAGCGCGATGACCGTGGACGTCACGAACGCGCAGGTCGCGGAGCGGTCGCTCCAGCGACCCGCGATCGGTGTCCACACCACCTGCGCAACGCGCTGCGTCAGCGCGAACGCGGCGGCGACGAACGTCGCGGGCACGACGAAGGCGAAGATCGGCGCACCATCGTGAAATAGCTCGTCCACGCGAAAGCCCCCGGCCGCGACGAGGATGCCCGCGTAAAGCCCGAGCTGGACGGTCGCCGTGACGAACAGCGCCAGGAGGCGCGGCTCCCACACCGACGCGGGGACGTGCCCTTCCTCGGGAACGCGGATGCGCCGCCGCCAGCCCAGCGCGAGATACGCCGGACCGACGCCCGCTACGAGCGTGAGCGCGGCCGCCACGACACACGCGCCGGTCCACCCGATGCTCTCGATCGCGAACGGAGCGAACACCGCACCGGCGAAGTAGCCGAGGCCCCAGACCGCGCGCGTGTTGCCGATGCGCCGGCCGGCATGCGACGCCGCATCTTCGAGAGCGGCGAGGAACGAGCCGAGTCGCAGCAGCGAGTAGCAGAAGCCCCACAGCAACCGGCCGACGAGGAACACGACGAGAGCGGCGGGAAGCGCATACATCGCGGTCGACACCGCGCTCAGCACGATCGCGACGAAGATGAGCGTGCCCGCGGGAAAGCGCTCGTACAGCCGAGCCGCGAGCGGATTCGTGACAAGGCGCACCCAGCGGTTGAGCGAAAGGATCACGCCGACCAGCGGTCGCGAGATGCCGAGCGACGCGGCGCTCACCGGAAGGACCGTGTAGAGGAGCGTGTCACCGAGCAGCGATGCGGAGACCACCAGCGCGGTGGAAAGCGCCGGCGCCCCGCGGTGTTCCGACGCCTCGGCGGGTCGGCTCAGTCCGCGGCCGCCACGGCCGCGGGCGCCCGGTATTCGGCGAGTGGCGCGACGGAGTAGCTCACGGCGCTCGCGCGCAGCGCGGTGACGACCGCGAGCGCCGTGTCGAGCGAGGTCAGGCACGGGACACGCGCCTCGACCGCGGCGCGCCGGATGAGGAATCCGTCGCGGTCGACCGTCTTGCCCATGGTCGGCGTGTTCACGACGGCGGCGCAGCGACCCGACCGAACGATGCGGAGGATCTCGTCGTCGCCTTCGGACAGCTTGCCGACCTCGCTCACGTCGATACCGAGAGATCGGATGAGCGCGGCGGTGCCGCTCGTCGCCACGAGCTCATATCCGAGCCAGTGGAATCCCTCGATGATCGCGACGACCTCCTGCTTGTCCTTGTCGGCGACCGTGATGAGCACGCTTCCACTCGAAGCCGGCGCGAGGCCGGCCGCGACGAGCGACTTCCACAGCGCCGGAGCGAATGTGCGGTCGACACCCATGACCTCGCCGGTGCTCTTCATCTCCGGGCCGAGATAGGTGTCGACGTCCAGGAGCTTCGCCATCGAGAACACCGGCGCCTTGAGTGCGACCAGGTCACCGGAAGGCCAGAGTCCGTCGTCGCGCGCGTATCCCTCTGCGGCGAGCGTCGAGCCGAGCGAGATCGCGACCGCGAGCCGCACGAGCGGGACGCCGGTGACCTTGGTGAGGAACGGCACCGTGCGGCTCGAGCGCGGATTCACCTCGAGCACCCACACTCGCCCCTCCTCGACGATGAACTGGATGTTGAGGAGCCCTTTGACCGGGAGCGCGGCGGCGATCTGCCGCGTCAGCTCAACGACGCGGTCGCGCTCCGCGGGAAGCAGGTTCTGCGCGGGGTATACGGCATAGCTGTCGCCCGAGTGCACGCCAGCGCGCTCGATGTGCTCCATGATCCCGGCGACGAGCGTGTCGCGGCCATCGCTGACAGCGTCAACCTCGACTTCCTTGCCGCGGAGATATTTGTCGACGAGGACACGACCGGTACCCGCTTCGAGTGCCGAGCGGAAGTAGCGCTCGAGATCGTCGTCGCTGTACGCGATCTCCATCCCGCGACCACCGAGCACATAGCTGGGCCGCACGAGGACGGGATAGCCGATCTCGCCAGCGATCCGCCGAGCCTCAACGAAAGACTCGGCTGTTCCGCCCGGTGGCTGCGGAATGCCAAGCGCATCCGCGAACTCGTGGAATCGGCGACGATCCTCGGCAAGCCCGATGGCGTCGGCCGACGTGCCGGCAATGACGCCACCGATGCCTTCGACGCGCTCCGCGAGATTGAGCGCCGTTTGCCCGCCGAATTGTGTGAACACGGGGATCGGCGCGGCGGCATCAACGCCGCGCTCGACGATGCCCTCGTTCTCCAGTACCGAAGCGATCGACTCCTCGTCGAGCGGTTCGAAATAGAGACGAGACGATTCGTCGAAGTCGGTCGACACGGTCTCGGGATTGGAGTTCACGACGATCGACGCGACCCCGAGATCGCGGAGCGCGCCGGCGGCTTGGACGCAGCAGCAGTCGAACTCGATCCCCTGTCCGATGCGGATCGGCCCCGAGCCGAGGATGACGGCCTTCCGTCCGGGCAGCGGCTCCGCCTCGTTCTCGGTCTCGTACGTTGAATAGAAATAGGGCGTGACCGCCTCGAACTCCGCGGCGCAGGTGTCGACCATCTTGTAGACGGGACGGATCCCCCACTGCGAGCGCAGGCGGCGCACGTCCGTCGCGAGCATGCCGGCGAGGGTCGCGATGTCAGCATCCGCGAACCCAAGCCGCTTCCCACGTCGCAGCAGCGTGGGCGTCGGTGTCTTTCCCTGCAGCTCGTCCTCGGCGAAGCGCACGATCGACGCGAGCTTGCGTAGGAACCAGCGGTCGATCTTCGTGCGCTCGTGCACGTCCTCGACCGTGGCCCCGCGACGGAGCGCGGCGAACAGACGCCAGAGCCGGTCGTCGGTCGCGCCATTCGAGAGGAATCGATCGAGGAACGGCGCCGGCTCTGCAACCTCGACCCATGAAGGCGACTCCCACAGGAGACCCTGACCCTTCACCTCGAGCGAGCGGAGCGCCTTCTGCATCGCTGCCTCGAACGAGCGGTCGATGGCCATGACCTCGCCGGTCGCCTTCATCTGCGTCCCGAGCGAGCGGTCCGCGCCGGGGAACTTGTCAAAGGGCCAGCGCGGGATCTTCACGACGACGTAGTCGAGCGCGGGCTCGAACGCGGCGGACGTGCGCTTTGTCACCGCGTTCGGGATCTCGTGCAAGCGCTTCCCGATCGCGATCTTCGCCGCGACGCGCGCGATCGGGTAGCCGGTCGCCTTCGACGCGAGCGCCGACGAGCGCGAGACGCGCGGGTTCACCTCGATGACGTAGTACGGGACCTGCGCGTCGGGCTCGGCGGTCGGCGACCTCTCGGGATGCAGCGCGAACTGCACGTTGCAGCCTCCCTCGATGCCGAGCGCGCGGATGATCCGCAGCGCCGCGCTGCGAAGCATCTGGTACTCCTTGTCGGTGAGCGTCTGGGAGGGGGCGACGACGATCGAGTCGCCGGTGTGGACGCCCATCGGGTCGAGGTTCTCCATGTTGCAGACGGTGATGCATGTGTCGCCCGCGTCACGCATGACCTCGTACTCGATCTCTTTCCAACCGACCAGCGAACGCTCGACGAGCACCTGACTGATGGGAGACGCGGCGATGCCGCGCCCGCAACGTTCGACGAGCTCGTCGCGGCTCGACGCGAAGCCACCGCCGGTCCCGCCGAGCGTGTAGGCCGGACGAACGACAAGCGGGAACCCGACGCGGTCGGCGAATGTGACGGCCTCATCGACGGTGTGCACCGTCACTGATTCGGGCACCGGCTCGCCGATGCCGATCAACAGCTGCTTGAAGGCCTCGCGATCCTCCGCTTGCTGGATCGCAGACAGAGGCGTGCCGAGAAGACGCACTCCGTACCGCGCCAGCACCCCGGCCTCGGCGAGCGCGACCGCGAGGTTCAATCCGGTCTGCCCGCCCAGCGTGGGTAGCAGGCCGTCCGGACGCTCCTTCGCGATGATCCGCTCGAGCACTTCGACGGTCAGCGGCTCGATGTAGGTGATATCGGCGACGCCGGGGTCGGTCATGATCGTCGCGGGGTTCGAATTCACGAGCACCGTCTCAATGCGTTCTTCGCGAAGAGCGCGACACGCCTGGGAACCGGCGTAATCGAACTCCGCGGCCTGTCCGATCGTGATCGGGCCCGAACCGATGATCAGGACCTTCATGCGCTCACGGGCGCGCAGCCGCTTCGCGAACGTCGGCGAGGAAGCGATCGAAGACCGGCTCGTTGTCGCGTGGACCCGGAGCACCCTCGGGGTGGTACTGGTAGGTGCGGATCGGCAGCGTGCGATGCGCGAGACCTTCGACCGAGCCGTCGTTGAGGTTTCGCGCGCTCACGTAGAAGTCGCTGCCACTCGGGATGGAGCCTTCGTCCACCTGGAACTCGTGGTTCTGGCTGGTGATGACCACGTTACCGGTGCGCACGTCCTGCACCGGATGGTTCGCGCCGTGGTGCCCGAACGGAAGGCGCGAGGTCGTCGCTCCGATGGCGCGACCGACCAGCTGATGACCCAGGCATATGCCCAGGATCGGGACCGGCCGCGCCGTGCCGCGCTGCGATACCGCGTCGAGGAGCAGCTTCACGTTGTGGGCGATCTGCGGGATCGTCGCCGGATCGCCCGGGCCGTTGCTGATGACGATGCCCTCTGGCGACCACGACAGCACGTCGCGCGCGCTCGCGGTCGCCGGAAAGACCTTCACGGTCGCACCGCGCGCCGTGAGACAACGAACCTGGTTCTCCTTCACGCCGGTGTCGAGCAGGGCGATCTTCGGACCGCTTCCGACCTGCCGTCCGGCACCGGTCGCCTCGACGACGAGTGGTCGTGCCCCAAGCGGCGCGGAGGCGCGCGCCTTCGCGATCGCCTCCTGCTCGACCCCCGGATCCTGTGCGAGGCCGGGCGCGACCTGGAGCAGGGCGCCGCGGAGCGTCCCCTTCGCGCGGAGGCGGCGCACCAGAGCACGCGTGTCCACGCCCGAGATACCGGGAACGCCGAACTGGCGGAGGTAGGCGTCCAGATCGACCGTGCCCTCGCGACAGGTCGAGTTCAGCTCGCGGACGACGAGCGCTTCGACCCATGGGCGGCGCGACTCGGCCGCGCGCTCGAACGTCCCGTAATTGCCGATCAGCGGATAGGTGAGGACGACGATCTGGCCGTTGTATGACGCGTCCGATGCGATCTCTTGATAGCCGGTCATCGCCGTGTTGAAGACGACCTCGCCTGACGCGGCGGATGCGTCACCGAACGCCTCTCCCCACCACGCCGTGCCGTCCTCGAGCGCCAAGACCGCCGCCCTGGTCATCGGTGCATAACTATACGTTTCTGATGCATAAAGATGCAACTGCGTCTCGGCGAGCGTTCGCTCAGCGAGAGCCGACCGGCGTCGCGCCACGCAGACCTCCCTCATAGCGGACTTCGCCACCAACGACCGCGTACACGACGCGACCACGGAGCTTGCGTCCCACGAGCGGCGTGTTCTTCCCCATCGACACGAGCGCCTCCGCCGCCACGGTCCATTCCGCGTCCGGGTCGATCGCGATCCAGTCGTCGTCCGGGATCGAGATACGGAGGATTCCCGCTGGGCCGGTCGTCAACGCGCGGATCACGGTGTCGCGGTCTCCCCAACCGGCGTTCACGCCGCCCAGCACGAGCGAAAGTGCGGTCTCGAGACCGCTGATCCCGAATGCGGCCTGATCGAACTCGACGTCCTTGCGGACCGATGCATGCGGCGCGTGATCGGTTGCGATCGCGTCGACTGTGCCGTCCGCTAGACCCTCCCAAAGAGCGCGCACGTCACTCCAGGCACGGAGCGGTGGGTTGACCTTCGTTGATGAGTCGTACGGGGTTGCGGTCCTTGTTGGAGCGGGAGGGCTCTCTCGCTCGAAACGGGCCTGCTCCCGTTTGCCCAATGGACGGCCGTCCTGCGTCGCAGTCTCAACTCTCGCTCGAGAACCCTCCCGCTCCCAAGCAAATGTCCGATCACCTGCGACCCAGTCCTCGGTCATTGAGAGGTGGTGCGGAGTGACGTCGCAGGTGATCCGAAGGCCGCGCGACTTGGCATCACGGATCGACGCGATCGCGCCTCTCGTGGAGATATGGGTCAGATGAAGTCGGGCGCCGGTCATCTCCGCGATCGAGATGTCTCGAGCGACGGCCGTTTCTTCGGCCGCG
>Ga0075423_10007812_pt1 | contig 10118 bp, 9 predicted proteins | sample SoiMethybrSBSTD2_FD_80114 | JGI IMG/M metagenome (GOLD analysis project Ga0075423, IMG submission 80114) | Bulk soil microbial communities from a Populus tree surrounding site in Tennessee, USA - Soil MetaG P. TD hybrid SBSTD2 | ecosystem: Environmental > Terrestrial > Soil > Tree plantation...
AACCTCGACATCAACGCGTTCTCGAGCGACGTCAGGGTCAGCAACGTGCACGGCCGTCAGAAGCTGCACACGTTCTCAGGAGGGGTGACGCTTCGCGACGCGGTCGGCCCGATCGACGCCGAGACCTTCAGCGGCGACATCGAGGTCGACCTCGCATCCAACGCGAGCGGACGTATCGATTTCGACACGTTCAGCGGAGATCTGAGGTCGGATCTTCCGATGTCCTACAAGTCGGGAAGCCGCCGCGGGGCGCACGGGGAAATCGGATCCGGTGGAGCGAACACGCTGAAGTTCCACACGTTCTCGGGAGACGTTCACATCCGGTAAGTCCGGACCTGACGTAGCGTCCGCCTTCAGGCGGACCACGACGAGGCGGACTACCGCAACGTGAACGTCAGCTCGATGTCGACCGGGACGGACACGGCCCGGCCGGCGTATGTGCCGGGCCTGAACCGCCACTGCTTGACGGCTTTCAACGCCTCCTGATCGAGACCGAAAACCGGATCGAGTGATCGTACGAGGCGAACGGCGCCTACCGATCCATCGGGCAGCACGACCAGGCGCACGGTCACGAGACCCTGAATCCGCGCACGCATCGCTTCGGGCGTGTAGGCCGGTTTTACTTCTTTAATCACAACGGGCGACGTCGCTCCGTTCCCGACGTGGAACGGATCGCCCGATCCGTCGCTCCCGCCAGGACCGCGGCCACCGACTCCATCAATACCAGGCTCGCCGCGCTCTCCCGCTCCGGCCGGCGTTGCATCGGCGGTTGGTGGACCTGTCAGAGGAGACAGGACGCCCGGAAGCACCTGCAGATCCGCAATCGTCGCCGCCGCGGGAACGTCATACGGGACCATGCGACCTTGTGCCGCACGTCGCAATTCATTTCTGGTCGATTGCTGCTGCGCGTGCGTCCCGCTGTGTGGGGTTCCGATGCCGGTCTGTCCGCCCACCTCCCGGATCCACGGGATCGCCTGTGATACGTCGGCGGCGATTTTCGTCAGATCGGTTCCCGGGTTTACACGCCCGATCATCATGCCGATGATCAGCAGCGGAATCACGTGCGCCAACACGGAGATGCCAAGAGCGCTGACGGCGGGAGTTCGCGGCATACGAGGTTAGGACGATCCTCGACTGCGGCTGGTCTGGGATGGCCCGCCTTCGCGCCGCCGGCGCGTCGGCGCGCCAGCCTTCGCTACGAATGCGACCGAAGGCTGGGATAGGATGCCGGTTCATGAGCGTCACGACCGCTGAGCCCATCTCCCCCAGGCGCTGGGCGATCGTCGGCCTGCTGTTCACGGCATCGCTGATCAACTACTTCGATCGCGCGACGATCTCCTTTGCGCTGCCGCTCATCTCGACCGAGTTGCACCTCGGACCAGAAGCGAAAGGCGTGCTGCTCTCGGCGTTTTTCTGGTCCTACACGCTGATGCAGATCCCGATGGGCGTGCTCGCCGATCGCGTCAACCTGCGCTATCTCTACGCGGTCGCCTTTGCGCTCTGGTCGTTCTCGCAGGGGCTGATGGGGCTCGCCAGCGGGCTGGGAATGCTCATCGTGTTCCGCATGATGCTCGGCGTCGGCGAAGCGATCTATCTGCCTGGCGGCTCACGGATCGTGAGCGTGCTGTTCCGCCCGGAGGAGCGCGGGCTCCCCTGCGGCGTATTCGACGCAGGCACGCGAACAGGGCTCGTCGTCGAAGGCGTGCTCGTGCCGTTCATGCTGACCCACTACGGCTGGCGCACGACGTTCATGTTCGTCGGATTCGCGGCGCTCGCGTGGCTGCTTCCGTGGTTCAGCATCACGCCAAAGAACCTGCGCGGTCCCACGGACGCGGCTGCCCCGCACACCCGGTTGACGAGTTCCTTCGGCGCCCTACTCACCAACCGCAACCTGATTGGCGTGTGCATCGGGTTTTTCTGCTTCGACTACTACTGGTATTTCCTCGTCAACTGGCTGCCCGACTACCTGGTCACCTCGCGCGGCCTCACGATCGTCAAGGCGGGCATCTTCGCTGCGCTTCCCTATTTCGTGTTCGGCGTAAGCGAGCCGATCGGCGGTTGGATTGCGGACCGCATGATCCATCTGGGGTACGACGAATCGCGCGTGCGCAAGGGGATCGTGACGTTCGCGTTCCTCATGGGACTCTTCCTGGTGCCTGCCGCGAGGGTCACGACTCCGACGACCGCCGTGGCGCTGATCATCGCCGGATGCTTTGTCGGGCTCGCGACCGGCAACCTGCTGGTCATCCTGCAGAGCTGCGCGCCGCCGCAGGAGATCGGCCTCTGGACCGGCGTGTACAACACCGTCGGCAACATCGCCGGGATCCTGTCGCCGATCATCACGGGGTTCCTCATCGCGAAGACAGGTTCCTACACGCCGCCGTTCGTCCTCTCGGCGACGCTCATCGCGGTGGGTCCGCTCGCGTTCTGGTTGATCGTTGGAGATATAAAGCAAGGACGTAGGACATAGGAGGTAGGAGGTAGGAGGTAGGAGGTAGGAGGTAGGAGAGCGCCTGCGGCCCGAGCGAGGCGCGAAGTCGCCGAGCGAGAGCGCGTGGGGGTGGGGCCTCACGCGCAGTGAGAAGCGCCTGCGGCCCAAGCGAGGCGCGAAGCCGCCGAGCGAGAGCGCGTGGGGGTGGGGCCCTCCGCGCAGTGAGAAGCGCCTGCGGCCCGAGCGAGGCGCGAAGCCGCCGAGCGAGAGCGCGTGGGGGTGGGGCCCCACGCGCAGTGATAAAGGTAAAATTGGCGGATGGCCCTCGACGAACGCGCCTTCTTCAACGAGAAACCGGAAACGCGCCAGGGAAAATACACGTGCCCGAAATGCCGGCGGACGGCTGATTACAGCATCCGCTGGGTCCGCCGCGCGAAGAAGGATCGCCTGCCGCCGGGCGCGACCGACGAGGATCGCGCGAAGTTCGCCAAGCTGCGCGATTACCTGCTGCGCGTCGACGACGAGGTCGTGTGCAAGACGTGCGGGAAGAAGTTCGAGATTCCGTCGCAGCACTCGCTGATGTTCGTCGACCAGCTCGCCGGCCTCCCCAACGAAGCGGACCTCGAAAAGGAGATTGCCGCCGCCTCCGGGGAGCCGGAGCCGCCGCGGGACAGCAAGCCGCAGCTGCCGGCGCGATTCACCCGCAAATCGACCGGCTGGAAATAGCGGTCGCCGCGCAACGGCGTCCCGCCTGTGTTAGCATGGCGTCCTCCCCAGCCAGAGAACGAGGAGTCGGCCATGGCACTCGACCTGCGCCCGTTGACGCTTGGCGAGCTACTCGACCGCGCGTTCACCATGTACCGCCGTCACTTCCGGCTGTTCGTCGGATTGATGGCGCTCCCGTCGCTGTTCACGCTCGTCTTCGCGCTGACATCGGAGCTGATGCAGGCGCTGGCGAGGAACAAGGCCGAGTCGTTCGCCGGCGCGACTCCCGAGGCCATCATCGGGATCTTCCTCGGCGGCAGCATCGCGTTCATCGCGATATTCATCGCGTATCTCGTCACCTACATGGTGACGCTCGGCGCGACTACTGTCGCCGTCTCCGAGATTTACGCGGGACGTGAAGCGACGATTCGAAGCGCGTACGCGCGCGTGCGCGGCCAGATCGGGCGGCTCATGCTGCTGTTCCTGCTCATCGCGCTGCGATTGATGGGTATTTTCGTCGGTGTGGGATTCGTGATGGCTATTGGGGGCGCGGCGCTTGCGACCGCCGTTGGCGGCGCGGCGGGCGCGGTCATGTCCGGCATCGGCCTCGTGGTCGGCGTGTTCGGTCTCATGCTCGGATCCTTCGTCTTCGCGCTCCGCTACTCGGTGAGCGTGCCCGCGCTCATGCTCGAAAACGTCACCGCGAGGAACGCCATCCGGCGCAGCGTCAGCCTGACGAAGGGCAGCCTGGGCCGCGCGGCGGTGCTTGCGATTTTCGCGACGATCCTCGCGTACGCGGCGTTGTTCCTGCTGCAGGGTCCCTTCACGATTGGCGTCGTGCTGGCAGGGCCGGAGACGAACGCCGCGCTGGCATTCAGTCTCATGGGCGCCGTGGCTGGAACGATCGGTAGCGCCATCACCGGACCGATTATGATCGTCGCGCTGGCGGTGTTCTACTACGACGTGCGGATCCGGAAAGAAGGGCTCGATCTGCAGCTCATGGTCGCAAGCCTCGATCACCAGCAGATCACACCCGCACCGGCCGTCTAAGACAATCTTGCTCGCACACGCCGCGCTCGCCGCCGTCATCGCGCTGGGGATCCAGCCGGCGGGCGGCGCGGCGATCGATCTGCCCTCCTACATCGACGAGCTCGAGCGCACGGCGGGAGCGATTCGCGGTGCCGCGGACGCCAGTGAAGCATCCGCCCCGCTTCCCCTCCGCTGGACAGTCCGCACCGGTGCCGAGGTCATCACCGTGGACGCCGCATGGATCCGTCAGGATTTGATGACCGCAACAGCGGAGTCATGGCCGGCAGTCCGCCGGCGGGTCGCGGATCGGCTCGACGCCATGCGCCTCGAAGCAACCGGCGGGCGCGCCGAGATTCGCGGCGATCCTGCCGCAGTCCTCGCCGCCACGCTCGCGGCGGGAGAATTTCAACGCGCCCAGGCGTCGTCGAATTGGTTCGAGCAGCTGCGGGAGCGCATTTCGGAGTGGCTGCTCCGGCTCTTCAGGCGTCTCTTCGGCGCCTCGATGGGAAACCGAACGATCGCGGAGACGCTCGCCTGGATCGCGGGCGCGGTGGCGCTGATCGCGCTGGCGATGTGGCTGGCAAAGACGATGACGCGCAGGACGCCCGCCACTGCTCTCGCGCTCGACCAGGCGGCCCGCCGCGCGCCCGCCCGCGACTGGGCGCTTCGCGCGCTGGCTGCCGCGCGCGCCGGCGATCTGCGCGAAGCGGTGCGCTGCGGATATCATGCCGCCGTGCTGCGGCTCGAAGAACAGGGCGCGTGGATTGTTGACGATGCGCGAACACCGAGAGAGTACATGCGTCTGCTGCGTGGGGACGATGCGCGGCGCGACACGCTCGGCGATCTGACACGTCTCTTCGAGCAGGTGTGGTACGGGTGTCGGACGGCCACCAATGACGACGCGCGGCACGTCGCCGCGCACCTCGAGCGGCTAGGATGCCTGCGTCCCGGCGATCAGACGATCTGACGATCCTGATCGTCGCGTTCGTGGCGATGGCGCTGCTGACGGTCGCCGCATTCGTCGTTGCGCCTGCCGATTCGTCTCCACGCGTCATCGGATCCAGCTTTTCCACGCGTTCCGACGGCGCGAAAGCGGCGTATCTCGTGCTGAAACAGCTCGGACATGCGGTCGAGCGCTCGTACGATCCGATCGCCGCGATCGGCGCTGAACCGGGCGCGACGACCCTGATCCTCGCGAGTCCGGCCGAGGAACCTTCGCGCCAGGACGTCCGAGCGCTGCGGAGCCTCGTCGAAAACGGCGCCCTGCTGCTCGCCTACGGTCGCTCGGCCGCACCATTCATTACGGACGCCAGGCGCCAGGACGAATCCGAGCTGGATGACAAGACACGCGAGTTTCCGCATCCATCCCGTCATCGTTGACCGTCGATGCGCCGATGGTGATCGCCCGTACCATTCCGGCGCCGCAGCTCGAGCCCCGATTCGTCGCGGTCTTCGGGTCGGTCAGCGAGCCCGCGGTTGTGACGGCACGCCTCGGTCGCGGCCGGATTGTGTGGTCGCTCGACGATACGCCGATCACGAACGAGGGCCTTCCGCGCGCATCGAACGTCCGCCTGCTGGCAAATGCCGCGGGAACACCCGGTGAGAGACGCATCCTGTGGGACGAGCATTACCACGGTCAGCGCCGCTCGCTGTGGTCGTACTTCGCGGGCCCCCCGCTGCCCTGGGCCGGCGCGCAGCTGGCGCTGGCGGCGCTGGTCGGGTTGACGGCGGCAGCACGCCGTCGAGGACCGATTCGCGCGCGGGTGATCGTGCCGCGCACCTCGCCGTTGGAGTTCGTCGATACGATGGCGTCGCTCTACGAGCGTGCGGGCGCCCAGCGCGCGGCGGTCGAAGGCGCTCGCGCGCACCTGCGGCGGCGGCTGGGAGCTCTCTCTGGCGTGCCGCGCTCCGTGTCGGACCACGCCCTTGCGAAAGCCGCGGGCGCACGCCTGGGCCTCGATAACGAACGCGTCGACGGCGCGCTGCAGTCTGCCGCAGAACTGCTTCGGCATGGCGTGTCGCGGGCGGCCGACGCGGTGCCGGTCGTTGCGGAACTGCAGGATCTCGCCGCGGCTGCGACGCAGTCAAGAACGGCACGAACCGCCGGGCCCAAAGGCCCGGCCAACACGTACTCGTAGGGCGCCCCTTCAGGGCCGCCTCACCACGATCACGGAGCCGGAATGAGCAGCGCACTCGAACGCGTCGGAAGCCACGCACGGCAGGAACTGGGGAAAGTCATCGTCGGGCAGCCCGCGCTGATCGATCTGCTCGTGCTGACGGTCGTCTGCGGCGGCCACGCGCTGATCGAAGGCGTGCCGGGGCTCGCCAAGACGCTGGCGGTCCGGACACTCGCGCGCATCCTCCGGCTGCGCTTTCAGCGCGTGCAGTGCACGCCGGATCTCATGCCTGCCGATATCATCGGCGGCGACATCTTCAACATGGCGACGAGCACGTTCACGACACATCAGGGCCCGGTCTTCACCGACCTGCTGCTCGTCGACGAGATCAACCGCATGCCGCCGCGCACGCAGGCGGCGCTGCTCGAAGCGATGGAAGAGCGTCAGGTCACGATCGGCTCGGCCGGCCACCGGCTCTCGCCGTCCTTCACCACGTTTGCCACCCAGAATCCGATCGAGTTCGAGGGCACGTATCCGCTGCCGGAAGCAGAACTCGATCGATTCTTCGTCAAGATTCGCGTCGACTATCCGGACAAGGCGGCGCGCGACGAGGAAGCGATCCTCGAGCGGCATCATCGCGGATTCGACGCGCGAAACATCGACGCGCTGGATTTGCAGCCGCTCGATCAGGCCGACGTGCTCGGCGCGCGCGGCGAGGCGGCCGCGGTGACCATTGAACCGGCGCTCTTCGGCTACATCGCCGACGTCGCCCGGCGGACGCGCGATTGGCCGGCGATCACGCTGGGCGCAAGCCCGCGGGCGGCGATCCACCTGATGCAGCTCGCGAAAGCCATGGCGGCGATCGACGGCCGCGATTACCTGCTCCCCGACGACGTGAAGCGGGCCGCGCCGCCCGTGCTGCGGCATCGCGTTGTGCTGACGCCCGAAGCCGACCTCGATGGGTTGACCAGCGATCAAGTGATCGCCGACGTTCTCGCGGCGGTCGACGTCCCGAAGTGACCGCACGCCGCCTCGCTCCTCCGTCCGTGAGCGCGGCCGCTCGAACGCGGACGCGATTGTCGCTTGCGCCGACACGCCGCGCGGCGGCGTTCGTGGCGCTGGGCGTCGTCCTCGTCGCGCCGGCGTGGATCGACCGTCGCGCGGCATTCCTGATGTTGGCGTGGAATGCCGTCGTGCTCGCCGCGCTGGCGGCGGATGTGGCGCGGCTGCCTCGCCCGGACGCGCTGCGTATCACGCGCAGATGGAACGGTCCGCTGACGATCGGCGCGCCCACGACCGTCTCTATCGACGTGGAGAACCCGGGCGGGCCTCTCGTTGTCCGCCTGACCGACTATCTTGACGATCGCCTCGCGCCGGAGCTCGAGACGGTAACGCTGCGCGCGGCGCCGCACCGATCTGCGACGGCTGATTATCAGGTCACGCCGTGCGAGCGCGGCGATCTGCGGGCAGGGCAAGTCCTGATCGAATACCGCAGCTCGTGGGGACTCGTGGAGCGGTGGGCCGAATCAGACCTCGCCCAACAGGTCCGGGTATATCCGGATCTGCATGAAGGGCGGCGCCACGCGATGTATCTGATTCGCAGCCGCCAGATTGCGCGAGAGAAGCGGCGGCAGCGCCGTGCGGCCGGCGGCCGTGAGTTCGATCGACTGCGCGATTACCAGCCGGGCGACGAACGGCGCGACGTGAGCTGGATGGCGTCGGCGCGTCGCGGACGCCTCGTCGCAAAGGTGTACCAGCCGGAACGCAGCCAGACGGTGTGGCTGCTCGTCGACGCGGGGCGGCTGCTCCGCGCGCGCACGGAGGGACAGACGCTGCTGGATCGCGCGACAACGGCCGCGATCGCGCTCAGCCAGGTCGCGATGACATCTGGCGACAACGTCGGCGTCGTCGCGTACGGCCGGCGAATCCTGCATCGCCTGGCTCCTGCGCGCGGCCCGGCCCAGATGCGGCGGATCATCGACGCGATGGCTATCACAGCGGCGGAGAGCGTGGAGGCGAACCATGCGGCTGCGGTCGCCGCGCTTGTCCAACGGCAGAAGCGCCGCGCGCTGGTCGTGTGGCTCACCGACGTCGCGGAGACCGCCGGGATTCCGGATGTAATCGATCATGCCGGCGCGCTCGTGCGCCGCCACGTGGTCGTGTTCGCCACGATGCAGCAGCCGGAGCTCGCGGCAACGGCGGCGCTCGCCCCTGGGTCCGCGCCCGACATGTTCCGGATGCTCGCCGCGCAGGAGATGGTCGATCGGCGCGAGGTGCTGCTGCGCCGCCTGCGCCAGCGCGGCGCGCTGGTGGTCGAGGCGACGCCGCAGTCGCTCGCGGCGGGCGTCGTCGATCGATATCTCGAAGTGAAGGAGCGCGGATTGATCTAGGACCCGGGATGCGGGATCCGGGATGCGGGATCCGAAAATGCGATGCGCCCGCCTCCGCTGGCGCACCATTGGGAGCCAGCTTCGCGGCGAAGGCGGGGAGCCGTAGCGTCCGCCTTCAGGCGGACTGGGGACGCACGGCAAGCAGATACAGCGACAGCAACACGAACAACGACCCGCCGATGATGAACTTCACCAGCGGATCGATCGCCGTCGGAGATACGAACCCTTCAATCACACCCGCGACGATCAGCAGGGGAAACACGCCGAGCAGAAGGCGGATTGCGGCCGCTCCGGATTCCGCGAGGGCGTCGCGGCGCGAGAGCGCGCCCGGCGCGATGATGCCTCGCGCGAGCAGCAGGCCGGCGCCGCCCGCGATGAAGATTGCGGGAAGCTCCAGGACGCCGTGAGACGCCACGAAACTCCAGAGCGCGACGCTCATCCCCGCGCGGGCGCACGCCGCGCCAATCACGCCGATCAGCAGGCCGTTGAACAACATCATGTAGATCGTTCCGAGCCCGGCGAGCGAGCCGGCCGCGAACGCCGTGAACGCGACGCTGAGGTTGTTCGTCATGATCGCGCTCGAGGCGAGCGGTTTGATCGAGACAATCGAATGCGTCCACATCTCGCGGCGCTCGATCGTGTCCATCATCGCGCCGCCGAGGACGAAGCGCTCGAAGCCGGGATCGGCGATCGACAACAGCGCCCCGCCGAGCCCGCCGATCGCAAACAGCGCGGCGGCTGCCGCTGTGTACCGCCACGTCTCACGGAAGACCTGTGGAAACGTCCGCGCGTAGAACGCCACGAGGCTGCGACGGCGCGCCGGCCGCGCGGCGTACACCAGGTTGTGCGCGCGGCCCAGAAGCTGATTCAGGTACGCGGCGAGCTGCGCGTTGGCCGGGTTCTCGCGCGCGGCCGACAGATCGGCGGCGGTCTGGCGATACAATAGCGCCAGCTCGCGCAGCTCGGTGTGCGCGAGCGCCGTCACACCGGCGCGGCCGCGCGCGAGCAGCGCTTCCAACCGCGTCCAGTGTTCCTGTCGCCCGGCAATCCAGCGGGAGGAGAGCGCCGGTGCCGCCATCGGAAAAGCTTACCATTGACACACCGGAGCACATCGCGCTCGAGTTCTCGCTCGCCAGCGCGGGAAGCCGCTTTCTCGCGATCGCCATCGACACGTTGATCCAGTTTGGGTCGATGCTGGTGCTCGTCTTCGTCGCCGGGATGCTCGGCGCCGTGCTGCCGCGGGCGACGCTGTCGTGGGCGTTCGCGGTTCTGATCTTCGTCGGATTCCTTCTCTATTACGGATACTTCGCGTGGTTCGAAGCGCTGTGGAACGGCCAGACTCCCGGCAAGCGCGCCATCCGGCTGCGCGTGATCTCCACATCGGGACGCCCGATTACGCTCTACGACTCGCTGCTCCGGAATCTGCTTCGGATCGTCGACCAGGTC
>Ga0075423_10007813_pt1 | contig 10118 bp, 9 predicted proteins | sample SoiMethybrSBSTD2_FD_80114 | JGI IMG/M metagenome (GOLD analysis project Ga0075423, IMG submission 80114) | Bulk soil microbial communities from a Populus tree surrounding site in Tennessee, USA - Soil MetaG P. TD hybrid SBSTD2 | ecosystem: Environmental > Terrestrial > Soil > Tree plantation...
CGTCGGCGCCGACCTGCTCGACGTACTTCCTCGGAAGCACGATGCCCGCCGCGGTGGCGGTGGTCCCGTAGAACGTCATGAAGTCCGGCCACACGTCTTTCAGGTGGAACCGTACGGTGAGCGGATCCACGACCTGCACCTCGCGCACGCGCGTCCGGAACTCGCGCGCCCCCGCACCCTGATAGCGGTCGTAGGTCCACTTGACGTCTTCCGCGGTGATGGGGTCGCCATTGTGGAAGGTGAGGCCCCGGCGCAGCTTGAACTCGTAGGTGAGGCCGTCCGGGCTCTCCTTCCACGATTCGGCGAGGCTCGGGCCCATTTTCTGACCCCCCGGCAGTGGCCGGACGAGCGCGTCGTGCACCGCGTAGAGGACGCCGAAAGGCGTGATCTGCGGGGGGGCCGTGGACGGGTCGAGCCAGGTGGGGGCGAGGGTGACGTGGAAGGCCACCGTCAGCTCGCCGGCGGGCTCCTCGGCGAAGACGGAGCGCGAGGGGCCGAGCAGCAGGCATCCCGTGACGATGACGAGGAGGAGCGATCGGAGCGCGTCGAGTGTGGGTCTCATGGGAGCTCCTTTTGCTCGCGCGGTACGCTATCACGATTCGCTATTTCTCGCCGAGGTAGGTCTTGCGGACGAGGTCCGAGCGGAGCAGCTCCGCCGCCGCGTCCTGCAGCACGATACGCCCGGTCTGGATGACGTAGCCGCGATGGGCGACGCGCAGGGCCATTCGTGCGTTCTGCTCGACGAGCAAGATCGTGGTGCCCTGGCGGTTGATGTCCTGCACGATCTTGAAGATCGTCTCCACCAGGATCGGCGAGAGGCCCATGGACGGCTCGTCGAGCAGGAGCAGACTCGGCCGAGCCATCAAGGCCCGCGCGATCGCCAGCATCTGCTGCTCGCCGCCCGAGAGCGTGCCGCCCTTCTGCGCGATGCGCTCGCGCAGACGGGGGAACAGCGTGAGCACGCGCTCGAGGTCGGGGGCGATGGCGGCGCGATCGGCGCGCGCGAACGCGCCCATCTCCAGGTTCTCGAGCACGGTCATGCGTGGGAAGATCCGCCGGCCTTCCGGGGACTGGGCGATGCCCAATCGCACGATGCGATCGGTGGCGAGCCCGTCGAGGCGCTGGCCGTTGAAGGTGACGGTGCCGCGGCGGGGTCGCACCGCCCCGAGGATGGTGCGGAGGGTGGTGGTCTTGCCGGCGCCGTTGGCCCCGATCAACGTGACGATCTCGCGCGGCTCGACGGTCAGCGAGACACCACGCAGCGCCCGGATGCTGCCGTAGTAGGTGTGGACGTCGACGAGGGCCAGCATGCCCGCTACCGCGGGGCGCCCCGTGCGGCCAGCTCAGCCTCGTAGCCGGTGCCGAGGTATGCCTCGATGACCCGCGGATGCCGCTGGATCTCCTCGGGCGTTCCCTCGGCGATGCGCGTGCCGTAGTCGAGCACCGTGATGCGGTCGGAGATCGTCATCACGACCTGCATGTCGTGCTCGATGAGCAGGACGGACAGGCCGAGCTCGCGGCGCAGGAGCCCGATCAGGCCGGTCAGGGTCTCGGTCTCCCGCGGATTCATGCCCGCGGTCGGCTCGTCGAGCAGGAGCAGCCGCGGCTCGGTGGCGAGGGCGCGGGCGATCTCGAGCCGGCGCTGATCGCCGTAGGGAAGATTGCGCGCCAGCTCCTGGTCCTTGCCCCCCAGCCCCACGAAGTCGAGCAACGCCCGCGCCCGCTCGCGCGCCCGCGCCTCCTCCGCACGCACGGCGGGCGGCCGGATCACCGCGCCGGGCACAGTGGCGCGGAGCCGGCAGTGCTCGCCCACGAGGACGTTCTCCACCACGGTCATGTTCGCGAAGAGACGGATGGACTGGAACGTGCGGGCGATGCCCCGCGTCACGATGGCATTGGGCCGCAGACCCACCAGGGAGCGGCCCTCGAAGGTGATGGCGCCGCCGTCCGGCCGCACGAGGCCGGTGACCACGTTGAAGAACGTGGTCTTGCCCGCGCCGTTCGGGCCGATGAGGCCGATGATGGCGCCGCGCGGGACGACGAGATCCACGCCGTTCAGGGCGATGACCCCGCCGAACTGCTTCGCGAGCCCGCGGACGTCGAGCATGAGCCCCGGGTCCGCCGCCGCACCCGGTCGGGCCGCCCGCTCGCGCAGAAACGCGGGCAAGGCCTCCACGCGGGGGGCAGGCGGCGGGGCGAGCTCGCCGGCGTCGTCTCCCTCCCCGGCGGGGACGGGGCGGACCCGACGCCCGGCCAGGCCCTGTGGGCGGAGCAGCATCACGAGGACCAGCCCGAGCCCGAAGAAGAACCAGCGCCACAGGGTGAGGTCGGCGGTGGCAAGCAACGGCACTCCGAGACTCCGCCCCACCCACCGCGTGAAGAAGGTCGTCTCGGCGAGCACGACGCGGTCGAAGATCGTGATGAGCATGGCGCCGAGGATCACGCCCTTCAGGCTGCCCGCGCCGCCGAGCACGACCATGCACAGCAGCATGATCGACACCTGGAACTCGAACGCCCCCGGCGTGATGGCCTGGAGCTTGGCCGCGTAGACCGAGCCCGCGAAGCCCGAGAACGAGGCGCCGAGGGCGAACGCGAGGAGCTTGGTCGAGATCGGGTTCACACCGGTGCAGTCGGCGGCGGTCTCGTCCTCGCGGATGGCCATCCATGCGCGGCCCAGCCGGGAGTCTTGCAGCCGGCTCATCGCCCACAGCGAGAGCGCGCCGATGACGAGGATCAGGTAGTACCACGGCAGCGGATCGGTCTCGAACGGCACGCCGGGAAGGAAGGGGCGGCCGACGGGGTTCACACCGTTCTCCCCGCCCGTGAGGTTCAGCCGCTCGATGGGCCGCCATCCGCCGATCTGGATGGTGACGTCGCCGAGGTTGCGGATGGCCACCGGGATGATCTCGCCGAAGCCCAGGGTGATGATGGCGAGATAATCCCCTCGGACACGGAGCGTCGGCGCGCCGATCAGGGTGCCGAGCATCGCGGACACCGCGGCGGCGATCCAGATGCACAGCCAGAAGCTCCACGCGTGGCCGTAGAGCGGCGAGCCCAGCACCGGCGAGTTCAACAGGCCCATCGCGTAGGCCCCGATGGCGAAGAAGGCCGCGTAGCCCAGGTCGAGCAACCCCGCGTAGCCGACCACGATGTTGAGCCCGAGGGCAAGGAGGACGTAGATCATCCCGTCCGAGACCGCGTGGACGGTCTGAAGTCCGAGGGCGCGGTCGATGAATGGATACGCGAGCACGAACGCGATGAGCAGGACCACGCCCAGCGCGCGCCGCGTCTCCACGCCGGTCAGACCTTCTCGGGGGTGCGGTCGCCCAGGAGGCCCTGGGGCCGGAACACGAGGACCAGGATGAGGATGGAAAACACGATCGCGTTGGTCCACCGCGCCGATATGTACTGATCGCTCCACGCGGACAGGAACCCGATGACGAGGCCGCCCAGCGCGGCGCCCGGCATGTTGCCGATGCCGCCGAGCACCGCGGCGGTGAAGGCGCGCAGTCCCGCCTGGTAGCCCATCCACCACATCCCGATGTTGTAGTAGAGGCCCTGGATGAGCCCCGCCGCGCCGGCAAGGGCCCCGCCCACGAAGAAGGTGAGGAGAATCGTCCGCTCGACGTCGATGCCCATGGCCTGCGCGGTTTCGCGATCCTGCGCGGTGGCACGCATCGCCTTCCCCCAGCGCGTGCGCGTCACGAAATAATTGAGGCCGATCATGAGGGGGATGGTGGCGCCCACCACGAGGATGTCCTTGGTGGTGATGAAGATGGCGGAGTCCACTCCGAACCACTCGCGCAGGATGTCCACCGACGGGAACACGTCGGGATACGCGATGGGGGCGGGCCCCTTCCACAACAGCGCCAGGTTCTCGAGCATGAACGAGACCCCGATGGCGGTGATGAGGGGCGCCAGCCGCGAGGACCGCCGCAGGGGCCGGTAGGCGACGCGATCGATGGAGACGTTGATGAGCGCAGTGCTCAGCATCGTGAGGACGAAGACGAGCGGCAGCAGCGTGACGAGCTGCCAGGCGCCGAGGTTGCCGGAGATGCCCAGCAGGGCGAACCAGGCCATGGAGATGAAGAGGCCGAGCATGAACACGTCACCGTGGGCGAAGTTGATCAGCTCCACGATGCCGTACACCATCGTGTAGCCCAGGGCGATCAACGCGAAGATGGCGCCCCGGGTGAGGCCGTTGATGGTCTGCTGAACGAGAACTTCCCACCACTCCACGGTCGGGGTCCGGTGAGATGGGGGGAGGGCCGGCGGCGGCCCTCCCCCCGGCTGGGGCTACTCGAGGATGGTCTCGAACTGGAACTTGCAGCCGATGGGCCCGTCCGCCTTCACCACCTTGAAGCCGGACATGGTGTCGTAGTCGACGTCACCGTTCTCGTCGAAGCTCCACTTGCCGTTGATGCCTTCGTAGTTCTTGGTCGACGCGATGGCCTTGCGCACCGCCTCGCGCTTCTCCGTCACGTCCTTCGCCTTCTCGATGGCGGGCGCCGCCTTCTTGATGGCCTCGATGATCACGCGCGTGCCCTCGGCCGCATAGAGCGCGTACGAGGTCGGCTCCTTGCCGTACTTGCTCTTGTAGGTCTCGTAGGTCTTGGCGCCCACCCCGCGCATCTTTTCGAACGGCAGGCCGGCGAAGGTCACCCGCATGTCGGTGGCAAGGGCCGCCTCGCAGGTTGCGCCCTTGAGCAGCTCTTCCTCGAGGAGACCGTCCGGTCCCATGAAGCGGGTGCGCGGCGCGGTGAGGCCCACTTCTTTCATCTGCCGCACCACCACCTGGGCGCCGGTCTCGATCACGCCGCCCATGTAGACGAGGTCCGCGCCGGACGCGCGGATCTTGGTGAGGATCGGCTTCTGGTCGGGCTGCTTCCAGTCGATGCCCTCGTTGGAGACGACAGCGAGCCCGATCTTCTTGGCGGTGGCCTCGAAGACGTCGGCGATGCCCTTGCCGTAGAGCTCCTGATCGTTGAGGAGGAACACCTTCTTGGCGCCCATCCGCTTCGCCCACTTCGCGCCCACCGCGCCCTGGATGTCGTCGGCGGGGATCGGGCGGAAGTAGTTCACGAACCCACCCGGCCGGTAGATGTCCGGCTCGCCCGGCGCGGCGCCCCGCTTCTTGGTGAGGCCGGGATAGGTGTTCGCCGGCGTCACCTGCGCCATGTGCGCGCGGTTGGTGATGGGGATAGAGACCTTGGCCGCGCCGGAGTTGTAGGTGCCGATGTAGACGATGGCGAGCGGATCGGCCACCGCCTTGTTCGCGTTCTCGGCCTCGACCGCGCCGTCCCACTTGCCGGTCTGCGGCGAGGCGTCGTCGAGGTTGACGATTTCGAGGCAGAACCCCCCGGCGGCTCCGCCCGCCTCCGCGACGGCGAGCTCGACGCCGTTCTTCATGCCCGTGCCCTCAGGCAGCATCGCGCCTTGCATGGGCCACGACGTGTACAGACGCAGCTTGCCCTTCGGGCATTGCTGGGCCTCGGACGTGGCGGCGAGGGCGACGAGGCCCAGAAGCGCGACGGCGAGGACGAGAAACCGCGGCACTACTCTCATGGCTGGCCTCCCTGGTCGGCGGTAAGATCATCGAGACCCGGGTCGAGTTCGCCGGTATGAGACTATGGCTCCCGCTCGATTGTCAACGGCTCATCGCTTGCCCGTTCGCTGGGCAGGCCGCCGAGGAGGAGACGCGGTGCCGCCACCACGGGTGATCTACGAGGCAAAGCCGGGCTCGCCGCTGGAGGTGGATCGCGCGTTCTACGGCCGGGTCGCCGCCGACACCGGCCGCACCCTCGTCGATCGATTTGTCGTGCCCCGCCGCTCCGGCCGCGCGTGGCCCGTCCGCGCGGGTCAGGTCTTTCGTATCATTGCCATCGAGGGCCCGCAGGTCGCCGACCTCAACGTGTGGAGCCTCGCCAACCCGCGGGAGCGCTTCTGGGCGTCGCGCACGCGCCAGCTCCATCAGGCGCACCTCTCGACGTTCGACCGGCTGTGGTCGTGCCTGCCCTATCTCCGCCCGCTCCTGACGATCACCGCCGACACCATCCAGTACGGCATCGACGAGGACGGAGCGGGCTGCCACGACCTCCTCGGCACGCGCTGCGATCCCTACGTGCACAAGCTCCTGAACGGGGAGGAGTTCGACCTCTGCTGCCACTCGAACCTCGTCCGGGCGGTGCGGGGGTTCGGCCTCGCCGAGTCCGACGTCCACGACGTGCTCAACGTCTTCCAGGTCACGGGCCTCACCGCCGAGGGCCGCTACTTAGTCAAGCCGAGCCCGGCCCGGCGCGGCGACTACCTCGAGTGCTTCGCGGAGATCGATGTGCTCTGCGCGATCTCGGTGTGCCCGCACGGGGATCTCTCCGTGCCGGTCTGGGGCCCCGACGCCGCCGATGCGCTTTCCGTCTGCCGGCCGCTCGGGGTGGAGATCTGGCAGCCCGACCCCGCCCAGCTGCGCGAGTGGCGGCCCTTGCCGGTGTCCGACTACCACGGGGGCCACGCGCTACGCGGCCCCGAGGATGCGTCCCATGGCTGAGCTCGTGACGATTCCCGCCCGTCGGGGCAAGGCCGCACGCCTTCGCGCCGGCCAGCACGTCCGCGTGGTGAACACGCACGGCGCCCAGGTGGTGGACACCTGGGCGTTCAGCGCCGCCGATCCCACCGAGTGGATGGCGATGGACGCAAGCCGCGCGTGGTTCCTGAAGCTGGTACCCGCGCTGGGGGACACGCTCCTCACCAACCGCCGCCGCCCCATCCTCATGCTGGTCGAGGACACGTCGGGCGGCGCCCACGACACCCTGATGGCCGCGTGCGATCGAGAGCGCTACGGCCTGCTCGGAGTGAAAGGCCACCACGACAACTGCCGCGACAACCTGCACGCGGCGCTGGGCGAGCTCGGCGTCGCGATTCCCGCCACGCCCGCGCCGCTGAACCTCTTCATGAACATTCCCTGGACTCCCGCGGGCGTGCTGAGCTGGGCCGAGCCGGTGTCGACGCCGGGCAGCTACGTGCGCCTCCGGGCCGAGATGGACTGCGTGGTGGCGTTCTCCGCCTGTCCGCAGGACATCCTCCCCATCAACGGGCGCACCGGGCAGACCACCGAGGCGCACTTCCAGATCGAATAGGAGGCAAGACCATGTCCAGTCTCCTGGGTCGCCTCGTGGGCGCGCTCGCGCTGGTCGCCCCCCTTGTGACCGTCGCCGCGCCGGCGCGGGCCACCGAGGAGATCGTGCGGATGGAGACGCGGGTCGTGGACTGCCAGGACATGCTCCCGGGAAGCCTGGGGTGCCAGCAGTACGTCCACACGTACACGACGACGAACCCCAACGAGACGAAGGCCGGAAAAACGTTCGTTGTCTACACCAAGGCGGAGATCGACGAGCGGCTCAAGAAGCCCAGGGTGTCCGCCGACGATCCCGTCATTCAGGCGCTCGCCGCCGAGATCGCCGAGCTGCGCCGGTCCATCGCCGAGGCCAGCGCGGTGTGCGTGGAGACGCCGCGCGCGGCGGCCGCGCGCGACTGAGCGCCGGCGCCCGCCTCAGCGGTTGGCGCGCGCGAGCACCGCGTGGAGCAGCACGTTCACGCCCGGCGCGGTGTAGTCCAGCTCGGCATGCTCCGCCTCGTTGTGTGAGATGCCGTCGCGGCATGGGGTGAAGATCATGGCGGTGGGCGCGATGCGGGAGATGTAGTACGCGTCGTGCCCGGCCTGGCTCAGGATGTCGCGGTGCGGGACGCCGAGGGCCTGGGCGGCCTCGCGGATCAGGCGCACGCAGCCTGGATCGAAGCGCTCGTTGCCGAACTGCCACTCCCCGGCGATGCGCATCTCCACGTTGGCGCGTCGGGCGCAGTCGGGAATCGCCGCCTTCACCTCCGCGAGCATCTGATCGGCCACCGGGCGCTCGGCGTGGCGCACGTCGCAGGTGAGCTGCGCGTACTCGGAGAGGATGCCCGCCTTGTTGGGCCAGGCGATCATGCGGGCCACCGTGGCCTTGCCCTCGGTCGCGTGGTACTGCCACCCGATGTCGTTCACCGCCACCGCGAGCATGGCCGCGCCGACCAGCGCGTTCTTCCGCCGGTCCATGGGCGTGGGCCCGGCGTGCGCCGTCTCCCCATGGATGTCCACGTGCATGCCGCGCGTGGCGTAGCCGCCCACGACGATTCCCACCGGGACGGTCTCGCGATCGAGGATCGGGCCCTGCTCGATGTGGAGCTCGAAGTAGGCGTCGATGGGCCGGCCGCCCACCGCGGTCTTGCCGTTGTAGCCGATGCGCTCGAGCTCGGCGCCGAAGCCCTTGCCGTCGTCGTCGCGAAGAGCGAGCACCCAGTCCAGGTCGAACACGCCGGCGAACGCGCCGGAGGCCACCATGGGCGGCGTGAAGCGCGCGCCCTCCTCGTTGGTCCAGCACACGAGCTCGAGCGGGCGCTTGGTGCGGAGGCGCTGATCGTCGAGCGTCCGCAGGACCTCGAGCCCGGCGAGCACGCCGACGATGCCGTCGTACTTGCCGCCCGCGAACTGCGTGTCGAGATGGCTGCCCATGAGCACGGGGGGCAGGTGATCCTCGGCGCCCGGCCGGCGCGCGAAGATGTTGCCGACACGGTCCACGGTGACCGTGCAGCCCGCCTCCGTGCACCAGGTCACGAAGACATCACGCATCTCCTTGTCCGCGTCGGTGAGGGCGAGGCGGCGGAGGCCGCCCGCCTTTCCAGGCCCGATCTCGCCCGAGCGCATGACGGTGCTCCAGAAGCGGCCGGCGTCGATGCGGGGGGAGGTGTCGAGGGTGGCCATGGCGCTGGCAAGAATACCCCACCTGGGTTACAAAAGGGCCGATGAGCGATCTTCGCAGCGCGGTGCTCGCGCGCATCGACGACGACGAGACGGTGGCCCTCGCCAAGAATCTGATCCGGATTCCGTCGTTCACCACGGAGGAGACCCCGTGCGCGGAATGGCTGGCCGCCTATCTGCGCGGCCAGGGTCTCGAGGTCACGCTGCAGGAGATCGAGCCGGGGCGGAAGCAGACGATCGCGCGCCTCCGCGGCAGCGGGGGCGGGAAGTCCATCATGCTGAACGGCCACATCGACATCGATCCGCTCGCGGGCGGGTGGACGCGCGACCCGTTCGATCCCTGGGTCGCCGGCGGCAAGCTCTTCGGTCACGGCATCTACAACATGAAGGCGGGGGTGACGGCGTGCATCATGGCCGGCCTCGCCCTCAAGCGCGCGGGCGCGCCGCTGCGGGGCGACGTCGTGATCGCCTGCGTGGCCGCCGAGCTCAACAGCGGCATCGGGACCCTCTACGCCCTCGCGCACGGCCAGCGAACCGACATGGCCGTGGTGGCCGAGCCCTACGGCGCGCGCACGATCCTCACCAAGCATACCGGCACCATGGACGTGGTCGTCCACACGATCGGGCGCGCGACCCACATCAGTAAGAAGGAGCAGGGTGTGGATGCCATCGCCTCGATGACGAAGGCTATCCAGGCGATCAACGCCATCGAGTTCACGCACGTGCACGATCCGGAGCTGCCCGGGCTCCCTCGCCTCAACGTCGGCTCCATCATCGGGGGCCGCGGCCGCGACCACAACCTGCGCGGAGCCTACACGGTGAGTGACTTCTGCACGGCCTACGTGAACGTGCGGTTCAACGCGAGCCAGACCGGCGAGACGGTGCTGGCCGACATCCGGCGGGCGCTGGAGGGTGTCGCCGCCGCCGATCCCCGCTTCGAGTACGAGATCGAGTTTCCGCCGCTGCCCGCGCGGGGCCTGGGCCGTCTGGCGAAGCAGGCGGTGGACGTCCCCAAGTCCGAGCCCGTCGTCCAGATGGTGCGGAGGAACCTCCATCTGATGACTGGGGCCGAGCCCGAGCACTTCGGTGTGCGACTGCCCCAGAGCTACGCCGGCAACGACACCACGCATCTGTGGGCCGCGGGTATTCCCTGCTGTCTCTACGGCCCCGGCGGCGGCTATACCGACTATCACGACGTGCACGTGGAGCTCGCCGATCTCCACCTGTGCACGCGCGTGCTGGCCCTGACCGCCCTCGAGGCGGCCCTCTGAGCTACGTCGACCCCTCCACCGGCCGGACGTATCCGCTCGACGAGGCGCGCTGGCGC
>Ga0075423_10007817_pt1 | contig 10117 bp, 9 predicted proteins | sample SoiMethybrSBSTD2_FD_80114 | JGI IMG/M metagenome (GOLD analysis project Ga0075423, IMG submission 80114) | Bulk soil microbial communities from a Populus tree surrounding site in Tennessee, USA - Soil MetaG P. TD hybrid SBSTD2 | ecosystem: Environmental > Terrestrial > Soil > Tree plantation...
CAGGGTGGGTGTGAAAGGCTTGCCGTACGGCCGCTCCGGATCCTGGGCCTGCCAGGCCTCGCGGCCTGAATAGACGCAAACCGCGTCGCCGGGCTCGAGCCGGATCCCGCGCTTGGTCAGGATGTCGTCGAGCTCCCAGCCGTGCACCGGCCGGTCGTGCGTCACGCACGGCACGCCGCGGTGTCGGGGGACATCGAGCATCACGCCGCGGGTGATGATGCCCTCGGACCAGTGCTCGACCGAGCCGAACCGCGCGCCCTCGAACGTGATCTCCTTCTTCGGGTCGCGGCCGTTCCACATCGCCTGCTCGTCCCAGGTGTGGCAGAGCGCGTCGATGTGCGTCGAGGCGATGCCGTGATAGTAGATGCCGTAATAGTCGGCGGAGAAGCCACCCTTGCCGCGCATGTGGGTCTTCATGAAGTGATGGGCCGGCAGCGGGTTATTCGGTCCCGGCTCCTTGGGGAACGGTCGGCTGAGCGACACGCTACGCCCGTTCTTGACGAGCCGCGCGGCGGCCGCCCGCTTGGCCGGCGTGATGAGATTGATGGCGCCGAGCTGGTCGTCCTTGCCCCAGCGGCCCCAGTTGTTGCGCTGGCGGATCCAGCCGAGGACTTCCTGCTCTGTCGGTAAGGGACGTTCGGGCATCGTGACCTCCCAGTGATTCTTGCCTGATGGCGCGCTATGGTATCAGGCGTGACCGGGGAGCCCGGCTCGACGTTTTTCGCGCTCACCCCCGACCGCGTCCTGGACGCGGTCGAGGTCGGGGGTCTGCGCTGCACCGGCCGCTGCCTGCCGCTCAGGGCCTTCGAGAACCGTGTGTACGAGGTCGAGCTCGAGGACGAGCGGCGGCTGGTTGTGAAGTTCTATCGCCCCGGGCGCTGGTCGCGCGAGACGATTCTCGACGAGCACGCCTTCCTGGCCGACCTGGCGGCGGCGGAAGTACCGGCGGTCGCGCCGATCGATCTCGGCACCGGCGCGACGCTGAGCGAGATCGAGGGCATCTTCTATGCGGCATTCCCGAAGGTGCGCGGGCGCTCGCTCGACGAGCTCGACGCCGAGAACCGTCGCCGGATCGGCCGGACCATCGGCCGCATGCACGCGGTCGGTGCCTCGCGCGACGCGCCGAACCGCCCGCGGGTGGATACGAAGCGCTACATCCTCGAGCCGCTCGAGGTGCTGATGGCCGGCGACTTCATTCCCGCCGGGCTGGCGCCGCGCTACCGCGACGTGGCCGTTCGCATCGCGGAAGTGATCGCCAAACCGTTGGCGGCGGCGCGCGTGCAGCGGATCCACGGCGACCTGCATTGGGGCAACATCCTCTGGACGCCCGATCCGCTCCTGGTCGACTTCGACGACTGCCTGGTCGGCCCGCCCGTCCAGGATCTGTGGCTCCTGGCGCGCGGCAACTCCGAGGAGGCGCGGAAGCTCCGAGAAGATCTTCTGGAGGGCTACGAGCTCTTCCGCGAGTTCGACCGATCGACGCTCGCCCTCTGCGAGCCGCTACGCGCCATGCGCATCGTCTACATGTCGGGCTGGATCGCGCGGCGGTGGAGCGATCCGTCGTTTCCCCCCGCGTTTCCGATGTTCCGCAATCACAATTACTGGAACCAGGAGTACGAGGAGCTCGTGCAGATCGCCGAGGGGCTCGCCTAGAGCGAGTCGACGACGGAGCGCGCGAGGCGGGGCAGGTCGGGATCGCGCGCGCCCATGATGAGCACGGTGTCGCCGGGCTGAACCTCGCTGACTACCCACTGCCGCGCTGCCTCGTGATCGCGCGCGTAGCCACACTTCAGGGCTACCGGCAGATCGGCCGCCAGATCCCGGCTCGAGATGTCCTTTGCGACGGTCCCGCCCGCGTAGAAGATCTCGGCATAACAGAAGCGGTCCTGCGGCCGGAGCAGCGTCGGGATCAGCGCGCGTAGCTCGGCGCGCAGGAACCGCGCCGGGCCGTAACCGTGGGGCTGGAAGACGGCAACGACGCGCGCGGCGCCCGCCTGGGCCGAGGTGATGGCCGCGCGGAGCTTCTCACCGTTGTGCGCGTAGTCGTCGACCACCAGGATGTCGCGCTTCGAGCCGACCACCTCGAAGCGGCGGGCGACGCCGGGGAACCGCGCGAGCACGCTTGCGACGGTCGCCGCGTCCAGGCCGAGCTCGAACGCCACCAGCGTGGCGGCGGTGGCGTTCTGGAGATTGTGCAGGCCGGGCTGCGGGAGATCCAGGGTGATGTCGCGGCCGGCGTGGCGCAGCACGCCCCGGGCCCGCCTCGGCCCGACACTGATCACTCGCAACCGCGCATCGGCGTCGGCCGACAGCCCGTAGCTCGCCCCCTTGAAGCGCTGCCCGAGCGCGGTCGCCTCCGGACAGTCGGCGCCGACCAGGAGTCGGCCGCAGCTCCGGGCGAAGGCCGTGAACTGCGGGCGCAGCGCGCTGAGCTCGTCGTGATCGCGGCTCACGTTGTGGATGACGCCGATCGTCGGCCGGTAACCGACGAGGGTGCCGTCGGACTCGCAGGCCTCGGCGACAGCCGGGCCGTTGACCGGACCTCCGACGAAGCAGCCGCCGACGCCTTCGCCCGCGAAATCGGCGCCGCCCAGGACGGTGGCGGGCACGCGTCCTTCACGCAGCAGCCAGCCGATCATGCCGACGATCGTGCTCTTGCCGCTCGTGCCCGCGACGGCGACACTCGGCGAGGCCGCCTCGAGCACCTCGGCCAGGAGCTGCGGTCGCGGCAGGCACGCGATACCGAGCGCGCGCGCCGCGCGCAACTCGGGCGTGTCCGCTTCGACGGCCGCGGAATAGACCAGCCGATCGATCGCGGCGGTGATGGCCCGGCCGTCTTGCGCAACGATATCGATGCCGAGGCGCCGGAGCGGCGCTTCGATTTCCTGCTTCTTGCCGAGATCGAACGCGCGATCGGAACCTTGCACGGCGTGGCCGCGCGACCGCATGAGGCTGGCGAGCGGCCCCATGCCGGCGCCGGCCACGCCGGAGAAGTGATAGCGCAGGGCCGTCACAAACTGACCTGCTTGCGGGGCTCCAGCTGTATAGCGGTCTCCAGGTCGCGCGCCTCTGTGACTTCCTTGAGGCTCCGGAACGGCAGGTTGAACACGGGCCGCGACGTCGTCAGGATCATGGCGAAGTTCAGCGCCGCCCCGAGCAGATGCACGACCGGCAGCGCCAGGACCTCGAGCATCTCATCGGCCTTCACATGGAGCCAGTCGAGGTCGCGCCGGAAGTCGTCCATCGCCCGGCGCCAGAACGGCTCCGGCCGCGCCGCCAAAGACCGGATCGACTCGGCCTCCATCGTTGGCTGCCGCGCGATGAGGGCCAGGAGAGGCGGCGTTCCGTACTGACCGAAGAGGAACCACGTGAGACCGCGGACGCCGAACCAGCCGAACGCGGCCGTCGCCAGCGTGGCCGTGTTGTCTCGCGCGATCCACGGCATCGTCACCTCGACGACACCACGGTACAGGAACATGACCTCGAAGAACATCGAGAAGATCTCGATCCCGAGGATCTGGGCCAGGAACTTGCCGTCGCGCTTGCGGACGGCATCGACCAGCGCCTGTACACACGCGAAGCTGGCGACGATCAGCGTGAGCACGAGCATGTAGAGGACCGGGATAGTGAACCGCGAATCGTCCGCGCCGGTGAGATCGGCCACCAGCAGGGCCACCCGCGGCTCGAGCGTGTAGGTGAATACGGCCGCCTCGAGCACGCACCAGAACAGGAGCATGACGAAGGCGAGCCACGGCACGCCCGGCTGCAGATAGCCGCGCATCAGCATGCCTGACATGGCGAACGGAATGCCAATGATGTCGCGCACGAACCCCACGACCAGCTTGGCGAGCAGCCGCGACAGGCCGAACACCCAGCCCAGGATCACGGCGGCGACGCGGATCATGCCCACCCAGTACAGCCACACCGACAGGGCGGCGTCCCACCACGCGAGGAGGATCAGCGAGACGAAGCGTGTGCGTCCCGCGCGGAAGGGCAGGGTGTAGAGGGCGAGCGTGGTCGACCAGACGGCGACGACGCCCAGGAACACCGGGAACAGGAGAAAGATATACTTCGTGGCCGCTAGCCAGCCACCCTGGGCCTCGAAGAAGAAATTCACCATCATCTGCTGCAGCGCCGGAACCCAGGCTATCGGGCCCGCGATCAGCTCCGCGAGCCCGCGCCAGGCCTCCGGAAGTTTGGCAATGATCCGGTCAATCATCTCAGCCCTCCTTCAAATCAAACCACACTTGTCGGACGCGTCGAAAAAGCTCCGGCGGCTCGAGCTACGGGGCTTCGCCGAGGTTACGAGCGGACCAGGGGCTTGCCGTCGGCTCGGCAGTCGGCGTCGAGAGGCTACGCTCGACCCGTGACGGCGCGACCTGTCGCTCGTACGGCTGTCGCTCGTACGGCTGTCGCTCGTACAGCTGTCGCTCGTGCAGCTGGCGTTCGAGCAGCTGGCGCTCGGACCAGGCCGAGCGCGGCGGAGTCGAAGTCGCCACCGCGAACGTGATGGCCGGTTCCGTGTGAACGCTGGCCACGGGGATGACAACCGCCGGATGCTCGACTTCGCTCACATGACCGTACCGTGGCACGAGGTCCGGGCGCCCAATGCGCCGAAGAATTCTCGACACGTACCGGCGGGTCTCGCGGTACGGGGGGACGCCCCGGTAGACCGTCACCGCCTGCTCGCCGGCGTTGTAGGCCGCCAGCACGAGGGGCAGGTTGCCCCGATAGCGATCCATCAGGCGGCGCAGATGCCGGACGCCGCCCTCGATGTTCTCGTACGGATCGAACGAGTCGGAGACTCTGAGGCTCGACGCCGTGTCCGGCATGAGCTGCATCAGGCCCTGAGCGCCGCGCCGCGAGACGGCGCGCGGGTTGAACTCGGATTCCGCCTCGACGATCGCCGCGACCAGGATGGGCGGGATGTCGTAACGGACGGCCACCTCTCGGATGTGAGCCTCGATCTCGACGATTTGCGTGATTTCGACACTGGTATCTGTGGCGTCCTCGCGCGCCATCTTGACCGCTTCGGAATCAAGCGACGCGAGATTCGCCTGCGACACGAGGTAGGCCGGGACCACGGTGAGCAACAAGACACCGAGCCCCAGCACGTGGCGCGTGAGCGGAGACACCGCGTCGCGCTGCGTGAAGCCTCGGATCGTCGCGTCCATTCGGTACAAGAAGTCCTCCAGGCGTGGTCTTTGGCCAACGGCATTCCGGGTGTGCGTGTAGCGTAGCGGCGTTTGAGAACGCAACCGGAATGCCAGCCGCCAAAAGTGACAAAAGCCAGCCATTTTGGGGCGTTACAGCGCAGCCGGACCTCCACCGTAGTGACGACGGGCGTCAGCCCTGAGACACCGACGTGCCACCTGGTCCCCTGGTTCCGGAAATCAGGCTCGTATCCGACCGCTAGCCGCGTCTAGGCTTCTCGCTTGGCCGCCCCAGCTGCGAAGCCCGAGGTTCGCGCACTCGATGAAACAGTCCAGAGCCGTGGAGAGCTCGACGAGGCTCTTCGGCTTGGCGAGCTCGAGCGTGGCCTCGGTTCCGCTGAAGACAGCGTGGGCTGCGCGGAGAACGCTCGACGCGGCGTGACCCTTGAAGGTCTCGATCCAGGACTGGTCGGGCTGACGGTTCAACCGGAAACGAACGACGATCCGATTGCCGGACGTTCGCCTGTCGTACGTGGGATCGCTGACACGCATGATCGGCATGAGGACTCCATGGTCGTGACGCCCGAGCCCGTCGCCCGGCAAGTCCGGCGCACCGAAGCGGAGTCGTTCGGGTGCCGACCTGGTTCGAGGACCGTCGCTGCGATCGACCGATGGCCTACCGGGGTGGTAGGTGACCAGATGTGCGAGTCAGGGTATGACAGCACACGTGGGTCGATGTGTCCAGTGGCCCATTCCTGATAGGCTGTTGTGCGCGCTGCAGGCGGTCGCGGGGCTGGGGCCCCGCCGGCCGAGGCGCGCCAAGGGATGGTTGTGCGCGCTGCAGGCGGTCGCGGGGCTGGGGCCCCGCCGGCCGAGGCGCCTATGGATCAACCCCGCAGCGAAGGGCGGACGGAGGTTCGAGCATGAGACACCGTATTGCCGCGATTCCGGGTGACGGAATCGGCAAGGAAGTCGTGCCCGAGGGCATGCGCGTCCTCGACGCGGCCGGACGCCGGTTCGGCTTCGACATCGAGTGGACGACGTTCGACTGGAGCTGCGAGCGCTACACCGAGACTGGCCGAATGATGCCGGAAGACGGGCTCGACCGGCTCCGGCAGTTCGAGGCGATCTTCCTCGGCGCCGTGGGATTTCCGGGTGTCCCGGACCACGTCTCGCTCTGGGGTCTCTTGATTCCGATCCGGCGCGGCTTCCATCAGTACGTCAATCTCCGACCGGTGCGGCTGCTGAAGGGCGCCAGGTCGCCGCTCGCCGGACGCGGACCGGCGGACATCGACATGGTGATCGTGCGCGAGAACAACGAGGGCGAGTACTCGGAAATCGGCGGCCGCCTCTACCGGGGCACGCCGGAGGAGCTCGCAGTCCAGCAGTCGGTCTTCACGCGCCGGGGCTGCGACCGCATCATGCGCTATGCGTTCGAGCTGGCGATGAAACGGCCGCGCCGCCACGTGACGTCGGCGACCAAGTCGAACGGCATCATCCACAGCATGCCGTACTGGGACGAGCGCTTCGCCGCCATCGCGACCGAGTATCCGGCCGTCAAGTCGTCGCAATACCACATCGACATCTTGACCGCCCACTTCGTGCAGCACCCCGACTGGTTCGACGTCGTTGTCGGCTCGAACCTCTTCGGCGACATCCTGTCCGACCTCGGCCCGGCCATCGCCGGTTCCATCGGACTGGCGCCGGGCGGCAACATCAATCCTGAGAAGGAGTATCCGTCGATGTTCGAGCCGGTTCACGGCTCGGCCCCCGACATCGCGGGCAAGGGCCTCGCGAACCCGGTCGCCCAGATCTGGACCGGGGCGATGATGCTCGAGCACCTGGGTCACGCCGACGCGGCGCGCGCCGTCGTCGGCGCCATCGAGCGCGTCGTGGAGGAGGGCAAGACGCTCACTCGCGATCTCGGTGGCCGCGCGTCGACCTCCGAGGTCGGGCAGGCGATCGCGGCGCTCCTCTAGCGCGCGAGATGAACTACTTCGGCCACACCGTGCTGGCTGTTCGCTGTGGCGGCGATCGCGCCTTCGTGCTCGGCGCCATGCTTCCCGATTTCGCCGCGATGATTCGGGCGCGGCCTCCGCGTGTCGACCATGCCGCCATCGAGGCGGGGATGCGTTTTCACTGGCGTACGGACGAAGTCTTCCACCGCTCCGCCGATTTTCGCCGGCTGACCAGTCAGGCGGTGGACTGGCTATCGGCTCGGGGAGTCCGGAGCGGCAGCGCGCTGGCGGTGGCGCACGTCGGCGTCGAGCTCTTGCTCGATTCGGCCCTGTCCGGAGACGAGCCGGCGCAGCGGGCGTACCTGGGCGCGCTGAAGGGCGCCACCGACGGGGAGCTCGGCCGGCACCTGACGTGGACATCGGACGAGGAGCGCGAGCGATTCGATCATCTTCGCGTGCGTTTGCTGGACCGTGGCGCCATTGCCGGCAACATCGCCCCAGAGCTCGTGGCCGAGCGTCTCCGGCGCGCACTGGCCGACCGTCCGCGGCTCGCCCTGGACGACGCCGCCGTGCTCGCCGCGCGCGACTGGGCTTCTGCCGCCCGCCCGGGCGTCTCGGCCTGCGCCGCCCCGCTGGTGCACGAGCTAGCCGCCCAGCTTCTCTGACTGCTCCCGATTTCTAAGCACGGCGGGGCTGCTCAAAAAGGTCCAGGTGCGAGGCGGCGCTCGGCTGCGCGCGAGGCGTACCGGGCTGTACGTTGAGCGGGCCTTTTCAGCAGCCCCGCTAGCGTTCGTTCGAAAGAACCAGCGTCCCCGCCGCCGAGAGCATCCCGCCCATGCCGTTGACGAGGGACAGCTTGGCGTTCGGGACCTGACGAGCGCCGCATTCACCGCGGAGCTGGCGGGTCGCCTCGATGATCGGGAAGATCCCGTACATCCCGCTGTGGGTGTAGCTGAGCCCGCCGCCGTTCGTGTTGATCGGGAGCTTGCCGCCGGGAGTCGAGCGTCCTTCGGCGAAGAAGTGCACGCCCTCGCCACGCTTGGCGAGGCCGAGCGCCTCGAGCATGAGCGGCGGGCCCGAGGTGAACGCGTCGTAGAGCATGATGTGGTCGAACTCGGTGCCCTTCACGCCTGCCATCGCGAACGCCTTCTCGCCGGATTTCCGCGTGGCCTCGCTGAACGTGAGATCGCGCATCTGCGTGAGCATCACGTGCTCGCTGCCCTCGCCGGCGCCGCGCACGTAGACCGGCTTCTTGGCGCAGTCCTTCGCGCGATCGGCCCGCGTCAGGACCACGGCGCCCCCGGCGTCGGTGACGAGGCAGATGTTCAGGATGTTGAAGGGCCACACCACCGGCCGCGAGTCGAGCACGTCCTTCACGGTCAGGGGATCGCGATTGCGCGCCTTCGGGTTCAGCGCCGCCCACTTTCGCGTCGAGACGGCCACCTGCGCCCACTGCTCGAGCGTGGTGCCGTACTCGTGCATGTGACGCGTGGTGATGAGCCCGAAGTAGGTCGGCGCGCCGCCGAAGCCGTAGGGGAACTCGAACTGGCCCGGCAGCAGGTTGTCGCGCCGCGGCGAGACGCCGACGCCCGAGCGTCCGGACTCGCCGTGGCTCACCACCGCGACGTCGCAGAGGCCGTGATGGAGCGCCAGCACGGCGTGACCGACCATGATGATGAACGAGCAGCCGCCGACGGTGGTGCCGTCGACGTAGCGCGGCACGACGCCGATGGCCTCGCCGATCGTGGCCGGCGAGTGCTGACCCGCGGTGAAGATGCCGTCGATGTCCGACACCTTGAGCCCGGCGTCGCGCACGGCGTTGTTGATCGCCTCCACGTGCAGGCTGAGCTGGCTCTTGCCGGGTAGCGTGCCGATCTCGTCGCTCTCGTCCACGCCCACGATGCAGACCGAGTTGCTGAGCTCGCGCATCTTCGCCAGGTCGCTCATCGCGCGCCTCCGACCGGCCGGAACATCGGCAGGCTGACCTGGTCGGTGAGCTTCTCGAAGCAGACCTCGACGGGCATGTCGCAGCGGATCTTCTTCGGGTCGGGCTCGATGCCGACCAGGTTGCTCAGGATGCGCGGGCCTTCCTCGAGCTCGACCATCGCCAGCACCACCGGCGTCTTCACCTTGAACGCCTTGTTGAGGATCTGGTGGGCGATCTCGAACGAGAAGAGCTTGCCGCGACCGGTCGCCTGCACCCAGCCGATGTCGCGCGAGGAGCAGAACGGGCACGCGACGCGCGGGTACATGAACGGCTTCCCGCATGCGCGGCACTTGGGGATCATGAGCTTGCCTTCCCGGGCGCCGTCCCAGTAGGGCTTGCATTCGGGCGTCATCGGATTCGGGAGCGGGCGTTCGAGGTCCATGGGCGAGGATTCTAACCCAAGCTGAGGTAAAGTACCGGCCCGTAGCGCGGCATCGAGGAGAGAGAGGAGGCCCCACCATGGCCCGGAAGCCAGACGCATCCAGCACCCGGCCCGTGACCGACGCCGACGTGGACCCCCGTCATCGCTGGGACCGTCCGCTCCAGGCGCCGGGCCACACCCAGGTCGACTTCGAGGAGCGCGTCGACTTCCGCCGCCTGCACGCGTATCGCCTGGGGCGCGCGCGTCAGGCGCTCAGGCACTCGGGACTCGGCGCGCTGCTCATGTTCGACCAGTACAACATCCGCTATCTCTCGGGCACCGTCATCGGCGAGTGGGCGCGCGACAAGCTGACGCGCTGGTGTCTCTTGACCGGGAACGGCGAGCCCTGGGTGTGGGACTTCGGCTCGGCCGCCCGCCATCATCGTCTCTACTCGCCGCAGATTCCGCCGCGCCAGTCCCTGGCCGGCATGGTCGGCATGCGCGGCGCCGTCTCGCCCAAGGCGGGGCTCTTCGAGAAGGCGGCGGCAGAGATCCGCGACATCCTGCGCGCCGAGGGCGTCGCCGGCATGCCGCTCGGCATCGATCTGGTGGAGCCGCCGTTTCTCTTCGCCCTTCAGGAAGCGGGCGTCGAGGTACG
>Ga0075423_10007821_pt1 | contig 10115 bp, 5 predicted proteins | sample SoiMethybrSBSTD2_FD_80114 | JGI IMG/M metagenome (GOLD analysis project Ga0075423, IMG submission 80114) | Bulk soil microbial communities from a Populus tree surrounding site in Tennessee, USA - Soil MetaG P. TD hybrid SBSTD2 | ecosystem: Environmental > Terrestrial > Soil > Tree plantation...
CCGACGATCGCGCATTTCTCGACGAACTCGCGTGGAGGGTGGCGGAGATCACCCGCAACGCTCTGGCACCGAAGCCCGCGGCTCCCGGAGTCTCTTCGACCTCGTGAGAGTTCGCCGGCGACGGGCGGGGACGGTCGGTGGTTGATCCGATCCGCGACCCGACCCCGCCGGCGGTCCCCGCGGACACGCCCTCCGCGGGAGTTCCCCCGACCGTCACCAGCGTCGACGTGACCCGTCGGTTCGCCCCCGGGACGCTCGTGGCGGGGCGCTATCGCATCGTCGCCGTCGCGGGGGTCGGCGGTATGGGAGTCGTCTATCGCGCCCGCGACGAGGAGCTGGGCGTCGACACGGCGCTGAAGGTCCTCCGCCCGGACCTCGGCGCCGATCCGCGCGTCCTGGAGCGGTTCCGGACGGAGCTGCGGCTCGCACGCGAGGTGAGCCACAAGAACGTCGTGCGCATCCACGACATCGGCGAGCACGAGGGACTCCGCTTCCTGACGATGCGGTACGTCGAGGGGCGCTCGCTCGCCGAAGTCCTCGAGAAAGAGGGCCCGATGCCGGCGGAGCGGGCGGCGGCGATCGCCCGCCAGGTCGCCTCGGCCCTGGAAGAGGCGCACCGGGCGGGCGTGATCCACCGCGATTTGAAGCCCGGGAACGTCCTGCTCGACCGCGACGACGTCGCGTACGTGACCGACTTCGGGGTCGCACGATCGCTCGGAGGCGACGGGTTGACGCGTGCGGGGGCGGTCGTCGGAACTCCGGACTACCTTTCGCCCGAGCAGATCGCGGGCGACCCGGTCGATGCGCGGACCGACCTCTACGCGCTCGGCATCGTCCTCTTCGAGATGCTCACGGGAGAGCTTCCCTTCCGCTCCGGCTCCCAGGCGGAAATGCTCGCGCAGCGACTCGCCGGTCGCGCGCGCGACCTCTCGGACGCCGGCGTTCCCGCTCCGCGATGGCTCGCCGCGATCGTCCGGAAGCTCCTCGAGCGCAGCCCGGCGCGCCGCTATCCGACCGCCGCGGCGGTCCGGGAGGATCTCGACCGGGCCCGCTCCCCGCGTCCATCCGCGCGCCTTCCACTCGGGATCGCGGTCGCGGCGGCGGCTCTGATCGCCGTCGCCCTGGGGATCTTTACCGCGACGCATCCGCGCGGAAACGCGCCGGAGAGAGCGGCGGGAGTCCCTCGTTCGCAGCCTGCCCCGGTTTCGACGCGCGAGGCCGTCGCCATCCTCCCGCTCGCCGACGAGACCGCCGATCCCGGTCTCGCGTGGACGAGCACCGGCATCCCCGAGATGCTCGCGGCGAGCCTCTCGGAGGGGGGGGACCTGAGGATCCTCGATTCGCTGCGGGTTCTGCGCAACCTGCGCGACCTTCACCTTTCCCCGGGCCGTTACGACGAGGCGGCTCTGCGCGAGCTCGCGGACCTCTGGAACGCGGGGCGCCTCGTCACCGGAAGCGTGCGCCGGGCCGGGAACGCGCTGCGCGTGGACCTGAAGCTCGTGCGGGTCGGTCCAGCCGGCCTGAAAAGCCGGACGGTCTCCGCAGAGGCGCCCGGACCCGAGGGCCTCTTCCGCGTCGTGCGCGACCTCTCGCAGCGCGTTCGCGCCGAGCTCGGGTTCTCCGGGCCGCCGGCGGTGGAGAAGCCGGTCGCGCCGGCCTCGATCGAGGCGGCGAAGGCGTACGAAACCGGGCGCCAGCTCCTGCTCGCCGGCGACGACCTCGGAGCGGCGCCCGCGTTCGAAGAGGCGGTCGCGGCGGATCCGAGCTTCACGCCGGCGCTCGAACGGCTGGCCGAGACCTACCAGAGCCTGGGCCGCCACGAAAAGGCGGAAGCGGCGGTCGGTCGGGCGCTCGCGCTCGTGGGCTCGAGCGACAACCGCCTCGCGTACCGCGTCCGCGCGCGCAACGCCCTGCTCCAGGGAAAGCCCGAGGAGGCGGAGAAGCACTTCCAGGAGCTGCTCGCGCGATTTCCATTCGATGCCGAGCCGCGGCTGGATCTCTCCGCCGCCCAGGCGGCGCAGGGACACAACTCGGAAGCGGTCGCGACTCTGAAAAAAGCGGTGGAGCTCGATCCCGGCGATCCGCGAGGGTGGTTCCAGCTCGGCAAGAACGCGATTCTCGCGGGCGACAGCGCGCGCGCGGCGAGCGACTACCTGGTGCGCGCGCTTGCGCTCTGGACGCGCCTCGGCAACGAGAAGGGGAAGGCGGACGTCTTGAACGCGATGGGGGTCGCGCACCAGCAGCTCGGCGAGTATCCGCGGGCGCTCGAGAACTACACCGCGGCCGCCGAGGCGCGGGATCGCATCGGCGACGACCGCGGCCTCGCGTCGACGTTGCGCAACCGCGCCATGGTGGACGTCTCGCTCGGCAACTCGCGCGAGGCCGAGGCGGACCTGGGACGCGCCCGCAAGCTCTTCGAGAAGATCGGCGACAAGGGCGGTCTCTCCGACGTGATGAACGACTTCGGGCTCCTCCACGAAGGACGGGGCGCCTACGCTCGGGCCCTCGCCGCATACCAGGACGCTCTGAAGATCCGGCGGGGAATGGGGGACGAACGGCTGCTCGCCCAGAGCTACGACAACGTCGGTTACATCTACTACCTCGAGGGCGAGTACGACAACGCCCTCGTCTACTGGAAGCAGGCGCTCGATCTGCGGCGGAAGATCGGCGAGAAGAACGGAATCGTGCTCTCCGTCCAGAACATGGGATTCCTCCAGACGGCGCAGGGAAAGTGGGACGACGCCATGAAGTCGTTCGTCGAAGCGCTGGAGGACAGCCGCGCCATCGGCTTCAAGAATGCGGAGGCGATCTCGCTCGGGAACATCGCGACGTTGTCGGCTTACCGCGGTCGCGTCGCCGCCGCGCTCGACTCGTTCGCCGCGGCGCTCGCGCTCTTGAAGCCGCTGGACCTGAAGCCCGCGCTCGCGGAGTTCACGCTGAAGGAGGGGGCGGTGCGGCTCGACCTCGGCCAGCTCGACGAGGTCCGGACGCGGCTCGCGGCGGCGGACGCGTGGCTGAAGGAAACGGAGAACCGCGAGCAGGCCGCCGACCTCGAAACGCTTCGCGGACAGTGGCACGCGGCGCGGGGGGAGACGGATGCCGCGCGGCGCGCCTTCGCCCGGGCGATCGAGCTCGCGAAGGAGAGCGGCAGCCCCGCGACGCAGCTCCACGCGCGGATCTCGGCCGCGTCGTCCGCGGCGGACGCCGGTGACGCAACCGCTCCGGCCGCGGAGCTTTCGAAGGCTCTGGCCGAGGCGCAGTCGCTCGGTCACGCGGTGCTCACGATCCGGGCCGCCGAGGGACTCGCGCAGGTCGAGCTCCTCCGCCACGAGGCGGCCCGGGCGGAGATGCACGCACGACAGGCGCTCGCCGTGGCGGAGCGTACGGGATGGGAGGCGGGGCGCTACCGGCTCCACGGTCTCCTGGCGCGCGCCCTGGAGGCGCGCGGCGACGCCGCCGGGGCGAGAGAGGCCTGGCGGGCCGGCGCGGGAGAAGCGCAGCGCCTGGGGGAGAATGTGCCGACCTCCATGCGGACGTCTTTTCTCGAGTTACCCTCCGTCAAGGAGACCCTCACGCACGCTCCCTCCAAAGGAAAGCTCGGTGGTTAGGCTCGCGGCATTCTCTTTGGAGCCGGGAACCGGGAACCGGGAACTTCCGTGAGCGCTCCCGACCGACTCGACCGCATCGCCGAGCAGCTCGCGCGGATCACGTCGGAGAACGCCCGGCTTCTGGAGAAGGTCTCCGAATCCGAGCGGCGGTTCCGTCGCGTCTCCCGCGGAGTGCTCCGCCTCCAGGAAGAGGAGCGCGGCCGGATCTCCCGCGACCTTCACGACGGCATCGGTCAACTCCTGACGGCTCTGAAGATTCAGCTCGAGCTCCTCGAACAGGAGGCCGCGTCGATCACGCAGCTCACCTCCCGGATCGCCGTCGCCCGCGAGCTCGCGGACACGGCGCTCGCCGAGGTCCGGCAGCTCTCGCACCTGCTGCGGCCTCAGATGCTGGACGAGCTCGGTCTCGAGCCGACGGTCCGTTGGCTCGCGCGGACGTTCCAGAAGCGGACGGGGGTCGCGGTCGACCTCGCGATCGAGGGCGCGGAACGGCGCGCCGACCCGGCCGTCGAGACGCTCGTCTACCGGATCGTCCAGGAGGCTCTCACGAATGTCGCCCGGCACTCGGGCGCGAACGCCGCCGCGGTCAGACTTCGCCGGGAGCCCGACCGGTTGACCGTCAGAATCGAGGATCGCGGCTCGGGGTTCTCGCCCGAGACGCTGCTCGCGGCGGGGGAGGACGACCGGGGGTTCGGCGTGCGGGCGATGCGAGACCGAGTCGAGTTCATGAACGGCCGGTTCTCGATCTGCTCGTCGGCGGGGAACGGAACGACCGTCGAGGCCGAGATCCCGATCCGGGACGCCGCGCCGGAGAACGCATGAGCCCCCGGATCCGCGTCCTCGTCGCCGACGATCACACGATGGTGCGCCAGGGGCTCGTCGGGATCCTCAAGGCGAGCGAAGACATCGAGGTCGTCGGCGAGGCGGCCGACGGCGCCGAGGCGGTCGACAAGGCGACGAATCTGAAACCGGACGTCGTCGTCCTCGACGTCAGCATGCCCCACTTGAACGGGCTCGAGGCGGCGCGCCGCATCCGGGAAGCACTCACCGGGACGCGCGTCCTGGTGCTGACGATGCACGACGACGAGGAGTACGTCCTGAAGATGGTTCGAGCGGGCGCATCGGGATATCTCCTCAAGGACAGCGCCGCGTCGGAGCTCCTCGCCGGCATCCGGGCTCTCAAGGGGGGCAAGCCTTACTTCGGTCCGCACGCGACCCGGGCCCTCGCCGAGGCCTACCAGAGTGACCGGCCGCTGGCCGACGATCCGTTCGAACGGCTGACCGATCGCGAACGCGAGATCTTCCAGCTCGTCGTCGAAGGAAAAACGAATGCGCAGATCGCCGACATGCTGTTCATCAGCCCGAAGACGGTGGACAACCATCGGACGCGCATGATGGAGAAGCTCGGCGTGCACGGGACGGCGGAGCTTGTCCGCTTCGCCGCGAAACACAAGCTGATTTAAGCAAGTCGCGGGGGCAGGTCCCGAAGGGGCCTGCACCTGCCTCCTTACGAGCCGCCCCGAAAATGAGGTGGCTGGCTGCGCATTTTGAGGGTCCCCCCTCATTGCGCGGTTCCTCGGCAGCCGCAATCGTGGGTGTCGGCTACGCGTATGGATTCCCGACCTTCGGGTTTACGCAGGAACACGGAGCGATCGCGCCGGCGATGGCCCTTCCACTGGTCGTCCTCGCTGAGGGATTCACGCAGTAACGGTTCGAGGAAGGAGTCACACCATGAGCTCTCGCCTTCGGAAGACAATCTCCGGCGTCATCGTCGGCACCGCGGTCGCAATACTGGTGCTGGTGGTGGCATCCGCAACCGCGGCGGCCGCCTCGAAGCGCCGGTCCGCGGTCCGCGCTGAGGCGGCCGCGGCCGTCCAGCCCAATGTCAGCGGCCCGGCCGCGTTCGGACAATCCATTCCGGTTCGCGACATGCCGAAGACCTCGGCCCCGAGCGGTCTCCCTCGAGAACCGGAGATCGACCAGGAGGCGCCGCTCATCCATCCTTCCGGGGATGGGAGCTTTCGCGGCCCGGACCCGGCGCTCCAGCAGAGCGCTCCCGGCCCGGGAATCCCGCCGACCAGCCAGAACTTCGAAGGGACCGACGTGGGAGAGAGCAGCAGCGACGGCGTCTTCGTCGGAGCGCCGCCCGACACGAACGGCGACGTGGGACCGAATCATTACGTGCAGATCGTGAACACGGTCTTCTCGGTGTATTCGAAGTCGGGGACGCGCCTGACCGGCCCGACCCCGATCAACAACATCTGGAAGAGCGCGCCGAACGCGGCGCAGTTCAACTGCACGACTCAGAGCCGGGGCGACCCGATCGTGCAATACGACCCGCTCGCGGACCGCTGGCTGATCAGTCAATTCAACTTCCCCGGCGAGGCGGTGATCGCGCCCCCGTTCGACCAGTGCATCGCGATCTCCCAGACGCCCGACCCCACCGGCGCCTATTACCTCTACGACTTCAACTACAGCGCGACGCTGTTCAACGACTACCCCCACTTCGGCGTCTGGCCCGACGCGTACTACATGTCGGTGAACCAGTTCGATACGAGCACGCCCAACACCGACTTCCACAGCGCCGGCGCCTGCGCTTTCGAGCGGACGAAGATGATCGCCGGAGACTCCAGCGCCCGCAAAGTGTGCTTCGACGAATCGACCTTCGACCCCAAAGACGCGAACGGGAACTACATCTACGGAGGGCAGCTGCCCTCCGACCTCGATGGAACCGGGGTGGGAGCCAACTTCGTCGGCGCGCCCCCGGCGGGCGAGCCGAACTTCTTCCTGCAGTTCGTGGACAGCTCGACGGCGGGCAACGACAAGCTGCTCCTGTTCAAGTTCCACGTCGACCGGTCGAACCCGGCGAACTCGACCTTCGGCAACGGGAGGCCGAACGGGAACGGAACGCCGATCCAGATCCCGGTGGCCGATTTCGGTCTGGTCTGCAACGGCGATCAGACGGCGGAAGATCGCAACTGCATCCCCCAGGTGGACGCCGATCCCAACGCCGACTATTCGCTCCCGGGGATGCCGGACGTCGGCGACTACCTGGACTCGATCGGTGACCGATTGATGTACCGGCTGGCGTACCGGAACTTCGGCGACCACGAGTCGCTGGTCTTGAACCACACGGTCAACGCCGGTCCAGGCGATACGTTCATCGGTAACGGCCACGCGGGTATCCGGTGGTACGAGCTCCGGGCTCCGAACGGGACCCCGACGGTCTACCAGCAGTCGACCTTCGCTCCCGACGCGGCCCATCGCTGGATGGGCTCCATCGCCATGGACGGCGCCGGCGACATCGCACTCGCGTACTCGAAGTCGAGCGCGACGACGCACCCGGCCATCGGCTACGCGGCCCGACAAGCCTCCGACCCTTTGAACCAGATGACTCTGGCCGAAGGGACGATCATCCAGGGCACCGGTTCACAGACGGGCACCGGACGCCGGTGGGGCGACTACAGCTCGATGTCGGTCGACCCGAACGGCTGCACCTTCTGGTACACGCAGGAGTACTACGCGGGCACCGGCTCGTTCAACTGGGCCACCCGTATCGGATCATTCACTCTCCCGAGATGCGGCGATCCTCAAGTGAGCTTGAGCGCGTCCTCCTCGATCGTCCGGGAACGGAGCGACTTCACCTACACCATCGGCGTGACGACGGGGCAGAGTCCCGTGCTGGGCGCCACCGTGTCAAACGTTCTGCCGAGCGCCGTCACGCTCCTGTCGGTGACCTCGAGTCGAGGCTCCTGTCAGGGCACGGCCACGGTCGTGTGCAACCTGGGCGATCTGCCTGCCGGCGACCTCGAGACGATCACTCTCAAGGTTCACTCGAGAGCAGCGGGCACTCTCACGGACACCGCGACGCTCTCCCTGTCGAGCCCGGACCCGAATCTCGCGAACAACACGGCGACCGTCGCGACGCAGGTCTACAACCCCTGCGTGCCGCCGGGAGCCGTCATGGCCACTGACCCGACCGGCGACCAGACCGGGTCGGCGCAACAGGACCTGACCTCGGTGGCGATCGCCGAGCCCTACTTCGCGCCCGGCACGAACAAGCTCGTCTTCACCATGAAGGTGCAGAACCTGAGCCCCACGCCGCAACCGAACGCCTACTGGTACGAGCACTTCTCCTACGGAGGCGTGACCTACTTCGTCGACATGGAAACGACGACCAATCCGCTGACGCCCACGTTCAACTACGGCTTCTTCGCGCCGGACCCCACGACCGGTGTCAACACGGAGAACGTCCTGGGACAGGCGGATGCGGGCACGTTCACCGCGGACGGCACGATCACGATTACGCTCTCCACGAGCAACCTGGATCCGGTTGGAGCGACGCCGCCACCGTCGGCCGGGTCGCTCATCTCCGGCGTCCACGGCGAGACCCGGAACCTCGTCGGGGTCCTCCTCGTCCTGGCCGACTCCACCGCCGGCGGGACGTACACCGTTTCCGGCAACGACTTCTGCGCCCCGAACACTCCGCCGACGGCGGGCCTGCAGGCGTCGCCCGTGAGCGGTCCGGCCCCGTTGACGGTCAACTTCAACGCCTCGAGCTCGTCGGATCCGGACCCGGGAGACTCCATCGCCTCTTACACGTTCTACTTCGGGGACGGCTCTTCCCCCGCGACGCAGTCGAGTCCCACCGTTTCCCACCTGTATGCCAGCCCCGGCACATACCACGCCACTCTGACGGTGACGGACTCGCACGGGCAGGAGAGCACCAACGCGGCGAGCGTGGACATCCAGGCCACGCCTCCGCCCTCCGCCGACATGGCGATCGTCAAAACGGGCCCGGCGACGGGCCACGTCGGACAGGCCATCGTCTACACGATCAAGGTGAACAACAAGGGTCCCTCTGCGGCCGCCGGCGTCAGCGTCACCGACACCATGCCGAAGAACACGGGGTTCGGCTCGGTGACCTCGACCCAGGGCACGTGCGCTCCGAGACCGCATTCACAGCTGGTGGTCTGCGACATCGGCAGCATGGCGAACGGGGCCACCGTGACGGTCACCCTCACGCTGAAGCCCACGACGAAGGGCAACTTCACCAATACGGTTTCCGTTACCGCGGCGTCGCCCAACGATCCGGTTTCCGGAAACAACACCGCGAGCGTCACGACCAAGGTTTCGCCGTGAGATGAGTTCTTTTCGACGAAGTGGGGCTGTTCGGCAACTGACATGACCGCCGACGCTCTTCCCGAGCGGGCCCGCGAGGGCCCGCTCTTGTTCCCGCCGCCGGTCTCTGCTCCTGCGAAATGAGGAGATGACCTCATTGTGGTGATGGTCGTCACTACGCGAGAGTCAGACAACAACCGTGCGAGTCATGCCCCACAAGAGACGGCCCGGCGGCAGACCTCTCGTCCTCGTGATCGAGGAGGAAGCGTCGATTCGAGCGCTTCTCCACCGGATCCTCGAAGCGGAGGGATGCGCGGTCATACCTGCCGGGAACTCCACCGAGGCGATCTCCATCCTGGGGGAGTACCCGGATGCCATCGATCTCGTCATCGCCGACATCGCAGAGCCGGGAGTCCGCGGTCCGGCGGGCTTGGTCCACCGGCTGACGCCGACGACGAGATTGCTTCTGCTCTCGGTCGGCACGACGGCCCCGGCCGATTCCGAAGAGGCGACCGAGAGCCTCGTTCTCCTTCACCGGCCGTTCCGGTCGAACGCTCTCCGCGACCGGATCCGCACGCTCATCGGAGACTTCGACTCCCCGGCCGAACGCTCCGATGAATGAGGACCCCCGCCCTCCGAATTGAGGAGGTCCCCTCATTGGCAGGCCTCCGCGAAAGGCGTGGGATGGGGACGGAGGAGGAAACAACGTCATGAGCACCCCCCGCTCGCGACATCTGCGGTCGTTCCCCATCGCCGCAACGTTTCTGGTTTGTCTGCTCGCATCGCCCGCGCGCGCGGCGACTCCCGCTTCCGGCTCGATCTCGGAGGCGGCTCCGACTACGAACTGGACGGGAGCGTTCATGCAGCCGACCGCCGGGCCGTGCGGCACCCCCAACGAGGCGACTTGCGACAACTATCACTTGACGATCGTTCCTCCGTCCGCGGCGTACGGCCCGTACCTTGTGGAGATCCGCCTGCAGCCCGCGACCGTCGGCGACTGGGACCTCGAGGTGTATGCCCCCGACGGCAGTTTCGCGAAGGGATCCGGTAACGCGGCCGGAGTGCTTGAGATCACGTTCCTCGTGAACCCCGGCTCGGGCGTCTACACCGTCACGGCGGCGCCTTTCGCGCCGGCGATCGGCCCGGATGGCAACAGCTACAGCGCGAGCGCGACGATCAAACACCACACTTATGTCAACGCCGTGCAGGGGAACGATCCCGCGGCCTTCGTCAACTACGCCGCGCCGAGTCCGCTCGGCGTCTCCGCCGGCGAGCCGTCGATCGGGGTCAACTGGAAGACCGGCCGGGTTCTCATCGAAGCGATCACGCAGACCCTCCGCGTCGCGTTCAACGACTGCTACACGCCGGCGACCGCCGCCTGGGAAG
>Ga0075423_10007823_pt1 | contig 10115 bp, 8 predicted proteins | sample SoiMethybrSBSTD2_FD_80114 | JGI IMG/M metagenome (GOLD analysis project Ga0075423, IMG submission 80114) | Bulk soil microbial communities from a Populus tree surrounding site in Tennessee, USA - Soil MetaG P. TD hybrid SBSTD2 | ecosystem: Environmental > Terrestrial > Soil > Tree plantation...
ACTACAGCGGCAAGACCAACGGAGGCGTCAGCGCCGATACCGGCCTCCGCTTCCCGGGCCCGCTCAGCGACATTTTCGTCTGCCTGAAGAACGGCCCGGTGCTGGCGGTCACGACGTCGTCGTTCAACGCGCGGTACACGGGCCGCTCGGTCACCGTCCGCTGGCGGACGGCCTCCGAGGCCAACGTCCTCGGCTTCAACGTCTACCGCGTGTCCCACGGCCAGCGCGTGAAGCTGAACAAGCGCCTGATCCCGTCGGCGAACGTGCTGCACGGCAAGAGCACCAGCGCCTACTCGTTCAGGACGCGGCTCGCGTCGAAGCGGCTCGCCGCCTCGTCGCGGTACCTGCTGCAGGAAGTGCACACGAATGGCTCCAGGACCAACTACGGGCCGATTCGTGCGCGCAACGCTGCCTAGCGGTTAGTTCGATCTAGCGACTTCTAGCGAGGGCCGATGCGATATCCGATCCGGATCGCATCGGCCCTCGCAGTCGTTTCAGCGAGCGCCGTTCTGGCGCCTGCTGCGCTCGGTGCGCCGGTGCCCAGCAGGCTCGAGCAGCAGTGGTCGATCGTGTCGGGCCAAGCGGTCAAGCTGCTCGTGAACAAGACAGCGTGGACCCGGGTCGGGCGGCAGCAGCTCGTCGCGGCCGGGCTTCCGGCAAAAACGCCGACCAAAACCCTGCGCCTCTACGCGGACGGCCGCGAGGTGCCGATCCGCGTGGTCGGGACGTCTCATGGCGTTCTCGGCCGCAAGGGCGCAATCGAGTTCTACGGGGTTGCCTTGGACACGCAGTCGACGGATACGCATGTCTACTGGCTGGTCTGGGGCGCGACGGACTCGCGGGCGAAGCGCGTCACGACGACTCGCACCCGCGTCGCCTCCCGGGGCGTGGCGCAGAGCTTCCTGACCACGTCGATCATCGCCCCGACCGACCGGTACTTCCAGCTCAACACCGACGCCAAGGACACCTCCGACCACTTCTACGGGCCGACGATCCTGCCCGGCAAGGCCGCGAGCGAGGAGATCCAGGCCGTCGACCCGGCTCCCTTCGGCGCACCGTCTTTGACCGTCGCGCTCCAGGGATACTCGACGTTGAACCACCGGGTTCAGGTCAAGCTCAATGGCGCCGTCGTCGGCACGGTGTCGTGGGAGGGCGACGGCTCGGGGACGGCGCGCTTTCCCATCGACCGAAGCAAGCTTCGCGCCGGCGCGAACACGATCTCGCTGGAGGCAACCGGCGGCGAGCTCGACTACTCGCTGTTCGACTCGGCCAAGCTCTCCTACGCACGTCAGTTCAAGGCGGAAGGCGATCGGCTGACGTTCGCCCTGCCGGCCCGCAGGGTCGCGCAGATCGCCGGATTCACCAGCAGACAGATCCGCGTCGTCGACGTGACCGCGCCGGCGCTCCCGAAGCTGGTTCGCGCGAAGGTTCGCCACGGGACCGCCGGCTACAGCGTCACGGTCCCCGCCTCCTCGAAACCACGGCGGCTGATCGCCTTTGCTTCTCGCCTGGTGAAGCGCCCGGCGGGCGCCGTCAAGAACCAGCAATCGAGCTGGTACCGCGCCGGCCAGGGCGCGGACATGGTGATCATCGCGTACCCGACGTTCATTCCCGCACTCCGGCCGCTGGTCGAGTTGCGGGAACGTCAGGGACTCCATGTCGACGTTGTCAACATCCAGAAGCTCTTCGACGAGTTCTCGTTCGGCGCCCACGACCCTGGCGCGATCCGCACGTTCCTCGAACGGGCGAAGGCCGTCTGGAAGCCGGTCCCGCGCTACGTCCTTCTCGTCGGCGACGCGACCGTCGATCCGCGGAACTACCTGAAGCTCGCCGACGAGGACTACGTACCGACCAAGCTCGTCAAGACGTACTACCTGCAAGCGCCGTCCGACGACTGGTTCACGGACTTCAACGACGACGGGGCGCCCGACATGGCGATCGGCCGCCTGCCCGTCGACTCGGCTTCCCAGACGGCGAGTGTCGTTGCCAAGATCGTCCGCTACGAGAGCACCGCGGCCTCGGGACCGAGAGACGCGCTGATCGTGGCAGACCAGAACGAGGGCTTCGACTTCGAGGGATCCGCCGCGGGCCTCGCGTCGCTGCTTCAACCCGCGGCGACGACGCAGATCATCAGGCGCTCGCAGAGCGCGAGCAACACGGCATTCCGCACGCAGGTCGAGCAGGGCCTGAACGCCGGGCCCAGCGTGGTCGAGTACGTCGGCCACGGCAGCATCGACCGCTGGGGAGCAGGGAGCTACCTCCCGCCGGCCGACGCGAAGTCACTCCACAACGATCAGCTCTCGATCTACGTCGTGACGACGTGCCTCAACGGCTATTTCGTCGACCCGTCGCGTGTGAGTATCGGAGAGGCGGCGCTCGAGGCGCCTGCGGGCGGCGCGGTCGCTGTGTGGGCCTCGTCGGCGCTGGCCGACGGCGGTCTCGACCTGGCCCTGAACCGTTCACTCATCAGCAGGCTGTACGACGGAGGAACGGCAACGCTCGGAGAGAAGGTGATCGCGGCGAAGCGCGCGGTGCAGGATTCCGACGAGCGCCGGAGCATGGTTTTGCTGGGAGATCCGGCCACCCGAGTACGCTAGAATGCTGTGCAAGCACCCAAAGAGGGGGTTCTCGTGGAGCAGTCCGATCCGAGGGAGAAGCAGGTGAAGAAGCCGTACGTCGCGCCTGTGCTGACGCGCTACGGCGACATCGACGAGCTGACGCATGGCGCGTTGCCGACGACGACGGCGACGGATATCAACTCGAAGGTCGGCTAGGCCGAGACACATCCAGAGTTTCCTGCGGGCCCGCGCGAGCGGGCTCGCGTCGTTCTGGCATGGAGCGAGCGGCGGGGGCCAGTGGGTTTGTGACGTTTCCGGCGGAGGCGGGCTTTGCCCGCCGTAGCCACAGCGCGGGACGCGCGTCTGCCGTTTAAGAAGGGGGCGAACGGGGGAGACCTGGTTTCCCCCGTTACAGGAGGCGGGGGCCAGTGGGTTTGTGACGTTTCCGGCGGAGGCGGGCTTTGCCACAGCGCGGGACGCGCGAGTGCCGTTTAAGAAGGGGGCGAACGGGGGAGACCTGGTTTCCCCCGTTACACAAGCTGGTTTCCCCCGTTCCAAGAGGCCTCTGCGCCGGAGGTCCTGCGGTGTCCTCCGGCGCCCATCCCGCCAGCTCACCGCCGGGAGGCGCGGCAAGAGCGATCAAGCCGCGACGAGGCCCGCCAGATTATCGGTGCCGCGCCGTATCCGCACTACCGTACTTTTCGGTAGTCCGGGTAGGCGCTTCGCCGTATCTTTCGGTCGGCCCGACGCTGGAATTCCGCACCAGGAAGTGGTACGTTCAAGCAGTTCGCCGGCCGATAGAAGAGGGCTCTCAAGGAGGGGACAAGATCCATGCGTAAGCGTCTGCCACTGGTGCTTTCGATGACGGCGCTTGCCGTCGCCGTGCTGGGCTTCACGCCGCTCGGCGATGCTGCGAGCAGCGTCGTCCGCGTTGCGATGTTCGCGAAGAACGCGGGCAAGCTCGACGGACACTCCGTCTCCTCCACGGCCAAGCCGAACGCGATCCCGCTCCTGAACAGGAACGGCGTCCTGCCCGCGCGGATGATCAAGGACATCTCCGTGGCGGTCGACAACGTCGGGCCACGCGGGCCGCAGGGCGCGCAAGGCCCGCAGGGGCCGGCCGGGCCGCCAGGTCCGAAGGGTGACACGGGCGCATCAGGCATCAACGGCGAGCGCGGACCGACCGGCGCGGCCGGGCCGGCCGGCGCGAAGGGCGACAAAGGCGACACCGGCGCGACGGGCGCGACGGGTGCCCAGGGTCAGAAGGGCGACACGGGCGCGACCGGCGCAACCGGCGCAACCGGCGCGACCGGCGCACAAGGCGCGCAAGGCCCGAAGGGCGACAAGGGCGATAAGGGCGACAAGGGCGACAAGGGCGATCCGGGCAGCGCCGTCGCGTTCGCGCGCGTGAGCCTTGACGGCGACGGCAACGCCAGCGTCAGCAACGCGAAGGGCGTGAACGGCGTCTCGGTATCGACCGTCGATGGAAACAGGCTCGTTTGCTTCGACCTCTCGGTCAGCGCGTCGAACGCCGTCGCAACGGGTCGCATCGGCTCGAGCTTCCGTGGTGTCGAGGCAGCAGCGCCGGCAGGATCGGTGGGTTGCGACAGCCCGAACGCCGACGCGGGAGTGCTCGTCCAGGGGACGAACGCACTCACCTTCGACGTCGCGTTCAACTAAGGAACTAGCGTGGGGGAGGCCGAGCCTCCCCCACGTACACTCCGGCGCGTGGCGCGCACCGAGGACGTCGGCGTCGGGTCGATCCCGCTCGAGTGGGATGCGCCGCTCTACCGGCAGGCCCAGACGCAGCTCGATCAGGCGCTCCCGTTCGCCGCGGTCGACGACCACATCGCCGAACGCATCCGCTATCCCGAACGCGCCCTGATCCTCAGCGTGCCCGTCCACCTCGACGACGGGCGGCTCGGCATCTTCCCCGCCTACCGGGTGCAGCACTCCTCGATCCTCGGTCCCACAAAGGGAGGATTGCGCTACGACGCCGAGGTAACGCTCGGCGAGTGCGCGGCGCTCGCGATGTGGATGACCTGGAAGTGCGCACTTCTCCGCCTCCCGTACGGCGGGGCGAAGGGCGGCGTCCGCTGCGAACCCAAGCAGTTGTCGTCCGAAGAGCTCCAGCGGCTCACGCGGCGCTTCACGGCCGAGCTGATCCCCCTGATCGGGCCGCAGGAGGACATTCCGGCTCCGGACATGGCCACGAACGAGCAGACGATGGCCTGGATGATGGACACGTACTCGATGCAGGTCGGCCACGCCGTCCCGGAGATCGTCACCGGTAAGCCGATCTCGATCGGCGGCTCGGTGTTCCGCAACGAGGCGACGGGGGCGGGCGTGGTCATGGTGACCGAACGCGCCTGCGAGCGGATGGGGCTCACGCTGGCGCGCACCCGGTGCGTCGTGCAGGGGTTCGGCAACGTCGGCGCCGTCGCGGCGCACGAGCTCGCCGGCAAGGGGGCTACGGTGGTCGCGGTCTCGGACGTCTCGGGCGGCATCTACGATCCGGCGGGCCTCGACCTCGATTCGGTGCGCGCCTGGGCGCTCGAGAATCCGCACAATCTTGCCGGCTACCCGGATGCCGACCACGTCTCGAACGCCGAGCTCCTCGAGCTGCCGTGCGAGGTACTCGTGCTCGCCGCGCGCGAGGATCAGCTCACCGAGGACAACGCGGGTCGCATCCAGGCGAAGATCGTCGTCGAGGGCGCGAACGGGCCGACGACGGTGGCGGCGGACGCGATCCTGCGCGAGCGCGGCATCGTCGTCCTGCCGGACATCCTCACCAACGCCGGTGGCGTTACGGTCTCGTACTTCGAGTGGGTGCAGGATCTGGGGCGGCTGTTCTGGGACCGGTGGGAGATCCGTGCGCGGCTGGCCGAGAAGCTGAACGACGCGTTCGACCGCGTCTGGGAGCTCGCGGAGGAGCTCGATACGAGCCTGCGCGTCGCGGCGCTCGTGGCCGGGATCCGTGAGGTCGCGGCCGCGCTCGCCGCTCGTGGCATCTTCCCCTGATGGCGCTCGTCCGCGACGCGATGGTGCCCGATCCCCGGGCGCTGCCTTCGGCGACGCCGGCGCGTGAGGCCGGGCAGCTCTTCCTGCGGCCGGAGGTGCGGGCAGTTTTCGTCGCCGAGTCGGACCGCCTCGTCGGCGTCATTACCCGCGGAACGCTGATCCGCGAGGTCGTCGTCGCCGGGCGCGATCCGACAGCGGTCACGGTCGGGGAAATCGCCGAGGAGCCGCGTTTCACGCTTGACTCCGGCCTGCCGCTCGACGAGGCATTCCACTTCCTCGAGGACCACGACCTCGAGCGGGTGCCGGTGATGGAGGAGAGCCGGCTGGTCGGCGTCCTCAGCCGCGCCGTCGTCCAGCGGCGGCTCGCCGAGGACGAGCCGCCCGAGCCAGAGCCGGAGATTTGAGCTCTAGCAGCAGGTAAAGGCGCCGGGAGGCGCGTCGCCCTCGACCGGCTCGGGGAGCGCGGCCGCCTCGAGAGCGGCGCCCTGCAGCAGGTCGCGCTCGCTGGCCTCGAGGTCGGCGAGCGCGAAGTGATCCATCGTCGTGTCGAGAATCACCGCGCCGGCGACGATCACCGGGGCTCGCTTCGGGTCGAGGGCCGGGATCCGGCGGCGCTCGGCGAGCGTCACGGCGGCCAGCCGCTCGAGCTGCGTCCGGACGCCCTCTCGCGTCATCCGGTGCCCGTGGACGCGCTCGTCGTCGTACTCTTGGAGCCCGAGATCGAGCGCGGCCAGCGTGGTGATCGTCCCCGCGACGCCGATCGCCTCCGTGGGACGGATGTCGGCCGGAACGCGGGAGCTCAAGAGGTCACGAACCGCTGTGGTGCACGCGTCGAGCTCGTTCCGCTCCGGTGGGTCGGTCTGGAGGTAACGCTCCGTTAGCCGGACGCCTCCGACGTTGAGGCTGTCATGCCACGCGGTCGAGCCGTCGGCACCGACGATCAGCTCGGTCGACCCGCCGCCGATGTCGATCACGAGCGTCGGTCGTTCGAGCTCGCGTCCCGCAGTCGCGCCGCGGAACGTCAGCCGGGCCTCGTCGTCGCCGGCGAGAAGCCGGGTCGCGAATCCGTAGCTCCATTCGATCTCACCGAGAAAGGCCTCGCCGTTCTCGGCGTCGCGGACGGCGCTCGTCGCGACTGCAAGGACGCGTTGTGCCCCGAGCGCCTCAGCCTCGCGGCGGTAGTCGGTGAGGACGTTCCGGACGCGGGCGATCGGCTCGGGGAGGAGTCGGCCCCGCGCGTCGACGCCCTCGCCGAGTCGCGTGATCTCGGTCCGTCGCGACACGTCCTCGACGGACTCGTCGACGACGTCGGCAACGAGGAGGCGCGTGGAGTTCGTACCCAGGTCGACAACGGCAACGCGCACGCGACGAGAGTAGCGACCCGCGCTATACTCGCCTCCGCGACGCGGGGTGGAGCAGTCAGGTAGCTCGCCGGGCTCATAACCCGGAGGTCGCAGGTTCAAATCCTGCCCCCGCTACTGCGAACGGCGCCGGAAACGGCGCCTTCGTCTTCTAAGCGCGGCGTCGCCCGCTGCGTGTGCTCCAGCGGCGCCGTCGCAGAATCTCGCGGGCGGCGTTCAGCCCGGGCGTCCCCATCACTCCGCCGCCGGGGTGGGCGGCCGCACCACACAGATACAAACCGCGGACCGGGGTCCGGTAGCGCGCGTAGCCGGGCACCGGACGGAAAGCGAAGAGCTGACCCGGAGTCATCGCACCCTGGAAGATGTTGCCGCCCGTGAGGTTGAAGACGCGCTCGAGGTCGAGCGGCGTCAGTACCTGGCGATCGAGGACTGACGCCTTGAAGTTGGGCGCGTACTCGTTCAGCAGGTCGAAGCAGCGATCGGCGAACGCCTCACGCTCGTCGTCCCAGGAACCGACGCGAAGCTCGTACGGCGCGTACTGCACGAACATCGACATCAGGTGGTGGCCGGGCGGTGCGACCGTCGGGTCGACTGACGAGGGGATCGTGCACTCGAGCACGGGCTCCGTGGAGGGGCGGCCGTACTTGCCGTCGTCGAACGCCCGCTCGATGTAGTCCTGATCCGGACAGATGTGGATGGTGCCGCGGTGCTGAGGTCCCGTTTCGGTACCCGGCAGTGCTAGAAAGTTCGGCAGCTCGGCCAGCGCCACGTTGATCTTCAGCGAGGCGCTGGCATAGCTGATCCGCTCGACGTCGGCCACGAACGCTTCGGGCAGCGCGTTCCGGTCGAGCAGGCGCACAAAGGTCACGCGGGCGTCGGCGTTGCTGGCCACGACGGGGGCGTGGTACTCGTCGCCGCCGGTCAGTGCCACACCGACGGCCTGGCCATCGCGGACGAGGATGCGCGTCACCTCCGCATCGCAGCGGATATCCACGCCGAGTCCCCGGGCGGCGGCCGCCAACGCCTGGGTGACGGCGCCCATTCCACCGCGCATGTAGCCCCATACGCCTCGCGCGCCTCCGGCCTCTCCCATGACGTGGTGGAAGAGCACGTAGGCGGTGCCCGGCATGGATGGACTTGCCATCGCGCCGATGATCGCGTCAGTCGCCAGCGTCCCTTTGAGCTCCTCGGACTCGAACCAGCGATCGAGAATCGGGCGCGCGGCGCCGGTGAGGATCTCCACCGCCTCGCCGAGGTCGTCGCCCAGCCGCCGGAAGGCTCGTCCCAAGGAGAGCAGCGTTGTGAGGTCGCCGAGGCGCGGTCTCGACAGATCGGGTGGCGCCATCGTCAGCGTGGGCTCAATGACCGCCGCCACGCGCTCGAGCATCGCCACGTACTGCGGATAGCGAGCAGCGTCGCGCGCGCTGAACTTGGCGATCTCTTTGCGGTTGAGGTCGGCGTCCGGGCCCATCATCAGCGAACGGCCGTCGGGGAACGGGGTGAACGACGAGGGGTCTCGCGCCAGGACCTCGTAGCCGTAGCCGGTGAGCTTCAGGTCGCGAACGATCGCCTTGTCGAACAGGCTGTTGACGTATGCGGCGGTGGAGACCTTGAAGCCGGGGAAGGTTTCCTCGGTAACGCACGCGCCGCCGACGACGTACCGCCGCTCGAGGACGACCACGCGCAGGCCGGCGCGCGCGAGGTAGCACGCGGTCACGAGCCCGTTGTGCCCACCACCGATGACAATGGCGTCGTAACGCGAGGGCCTCAGTGCCATGCCGCCGGGATCGTGCCACGCCGCGAAACGCCACCGCGTGCGGCGCGCTGACGCTCCGACTCGAGGTCGGGGACGTCGCTAACTCTGCGTGTACGAGTGATGCTCGTGGGCGACGAGCCACCGACCCCCTTCTTTGCGCAAGCCAATGGTGAGCCGCAAGCGCTGGTCGGGGTTCTTCTCGAGCTCACTCGGCCTCCCACAGCGCAGAAGCGCGTACGCGAAGGCGACGTCGGCGCCCGCCGCGACGTCAAGCGACACGAGCTCGAAGACGGCGCCCTCTTCGAGCCAGCGGAAGAACTGCGGCCACGTCTCGCGGTACTCGTCGATTCCTCGTGCGCCGTTCTCCGGGGGAGGCACGTCGAACATGACCACGTCGTCCGTGTGGTCGGCGAGTACGCCGTCCAGGTCGCGTTCCTGAACGGCGTGCACCCACCGCTCGATCAAAGCTCGGATCTGCGTCTCGTCGTCCACGGTGACCGGAACTGTGCCGGCGCGCGTGGCGCTAGTTCCGGCCCTATACGGACAGACGCCCAGCCGGCGGACTTGACAGCCTGCACGTAGCGTGTCGCCATGAGCGCGGAGGCGCCACTGCGCCGCGATGTCCGGCTGCTCGGGGAGCTTCTCGGTCGAGTCCTGGTCGAGCAGGAAGGCGAGCCGTTGCTTGCCGACGTCGAGCGCGTGCGTCAGCTCTCCCGAGAGGCGCGCCGAACCGGCGACCCGGAACAGCGAGCGTCGCTGGCCGCCCGCGTACGAGGCCTGCCGCTCGAGCGACAGGCCCTTGTTCTCCGCGCGTTCGGCCTCTACTTCCAGCTGACGAATCTCGCCGAGCAGTATCACCGGGTGCGGCGCCGGCGCCTGTACGAGCACGAGCAGCGCGTCCCGCGCGAGTCGCTTGCGGAGGCGTTCGCGCGGCTCCGCGCCGCCGGTGTGGACGAGGGGGAGCTGAGGAGGACGGCGGCCGGTGTCTCGCTCGAGCTCGTGTTGACGGCGCACCCGACGGAATCGACCAGGAGGACGACCCTCGAGGCCCAGCTGCGGTTGAGCGGTCACCTCCGTTCGCTCGACGATCCGGCGCTGACCCCGTCGGAGCGCCTGCGGGTCGAAGGAACGATTGCCGAGGAGATCACGGCCCTCTGGCAGACGGACGAGGTGCGGTCGCGCCGCCCGCGCATCTCCGACGAGATCCGGCATGGCCACTGGTTTTTCGAGCAGAGCTTGATCGACGAGGCGGCGGCCTTGCTGGCCGACTACCGGTCGCTCGTCCCCGGCGTGCCGGTGCCGCTGCACTTCGGAACGTGGATCGGCGGCGACCGCGACGGGAATCCGGCCGTTGGCGCAGACACCGTGGCCGAGGCGCTGGCGCGCGCCCGCGCGCTGCTGCTTCTCCGCTACCGCGGC
>Ga0075423_10007825_pt1 | contig 10115 bp, 6 predicted proteins | sample SoiMethybrSBSTD2_FD_80114 | JGI IMG/M metagenome (GOLD analysis project Ga0075423, IMG submission 80114) | Bulk soil microbial communities from a Populus tree surrounding site in Tennessee, USA - Soil MetaG P. TD hybrid SBSTD2 | ecosystem: Environmental > Terrestrial > Soil > Tree plantation...
CGCCGACGCAGACGAGTCGCAGCGTCCCACCCGCAGCACGATAGCGCGCGAAATAGTCGAGCAGCAGCGGCGTATTCTTGGTATCGTCGCGCCGGCCAACATACAGCACAAACGGCTCGTCGATCTGGTAGCGCTCGCGGAAGCGCTCGGCGCTGCTCGCGAAATCCATATCGACGCCCTCGCCCAGCATCAAGATCCGGCAGTCGTCGAGCGTAAACAGGCGTTGCGCCAGCGCTAGCTCGGCGGGCGAGTTGAAGATCAGCGCGTGGCTCATCGCGATCGCCTGTCGATACAGCTGCATATACGCGTAACACTCATCGTGAACGCACGGAATCACATAGGCACGCCTGGCCGCGCGCGCGCCCCAATAGGTCGTGCCGAACATGTAGGGGATGAACAGAAACAGCCGCCGTCGATCAGCCGCTATCGCCGCCTCAAGCTCGTCGCTGCCGATGATCTCGCGTACGAAGACCGCCTCCTCGATCAACGTCAGCCGCTCGCCAGCCAGCAGCCGCCGGTTGAGCATATCGAATGCCTGCGCATCGCGAGCGCGCACCGGGAAGCGCTGGACGCGCACGCCGTTGACCAGCTCGACGCCGGCGGGAAACGCCGGCTGCAACCAATCGCTCACCAGCCCACCGGCGGTGGTCGTGAAGACCTCGACCGGCACGCCGCGCGCAACGAGCTCCTCGGCAGTGCGGCGGCACTGTAGCTCCGCGCCGCCGGGAACCTGTGGCCCGTACCAGGGGATGACGAATGTGATCGTCGGTCCCTCCCAGCGAAACCGCTGCGACCGTCCCGGCGCGTGATCGCGCTGCGCCTGCGGCTCGCCGCCGCTATGTCGCGCTGCGGGCCTACCGATCATGGCTTTGCTGAACGGTCTCCTCAAGCTGCCGCACCTGCTCGCGTAGCTGAATCAGCTCATCGCGCAGCGCCTCGATCTCGTCGGTGCCCGGCTGGGCGCGGTTGCGCTGGGAAAAGTGATTGAGCGCGCGAACGATATTCGCGTTCAGCTCGGTCTGGCGATAGATCATCGGGTCGAGATAGCTGCGCACCTCGTTGTGCAGCCGCGCGCGCACCACATCCCACACGCGGCCCAGCGCCGAGCGCGCGGGCGCGAGGTGCAGCGGCTCGTAGATCTTATCCCACTGCTTGTTCAGCTGATCGAGCGCCTGCACCAGCTCGCTCTCGTCCTGCTGCACGCGGCGCTCGCTGATCTGCCGGCGCACCTGGCGCATGATCGCCGCGACATCGACCGGTGTCTCGGTCGCCGTCGTCTGCTCGCTCGGATCGGAGATCGTCATTATTGGTTCCTCACTGGTTGATTGTTCAGCACATTCCGGCACGCCCGCCGCCGCGTCTGCGCGCCAGCGCCTGTCTGTGCGCAATCGATACCCTGCCTCGGCGCGGCGCTCGCGCTCCTCCTCCACAACCGTATGATGCAGGTGGCGCAGCACGGCGATCAGCTCGTCGCGCGCCGCACGCGCGTTTGCCCCATCGCGACGTTGTGGCAGCAGCTCAGGCAATTCGAGCAAGCCATCGATATAGGCGTGCTTGCGCGCGAGGCTATCGGCGATGCTCCAGCGACCGATCTCCTCGCGCTCGGCGTGTACGAACGCCTGGCTGATCTCGTCGAGCGCGCTATGCTTCAGCACAAAGCGTATGCGGTTACGGTGGTACGCCCGCTGGTGCGCGGGACTCTGGCCCTGAAGCGATGCAGTCTCGTGGTGCCGCAGCCGCGCCGTCGGCGTATAGATCACCTCGAAGCCCGCCGCGCGCGCCCGATAGCAGAAGTCGCCGTCCTCGTAGTAGGCCGGCGTAAACCCCTCGTCGAGCAGGCCGATCGCTGCGAACACCGTTCGGCGTACGGCCATCGACGCACCCGTCACATACTCCACCGACTCCTCGGCATCGTACTGCCCGGCATCGGCCTCGCCGGTGCCGCGATGCCGCCCCGTCGCGAGTGGCGCGAGCACCTGGCCACCGGCATGCTGAAGCGTCGTACCATCGGGAAAGAAAATCTTGCAGCCAACCACTCCAGCCCGCTCGCGCCGGTCGAACACCTCGACCAAGCCGCGCAACCAGCCCGGCTCGACCTCGGTGTCCTGGTTCAACAGCACGATCAGATCGGGGATGAAATCGATCGCGGGGACGCGACCAGCTAGCAGCGCGTGCAGCCCAGCGTTGTTGCCACCTGCGAAGCCCAGGTTGCGCGCATTCGTCAGCAGCGCCACCATGGGGAAATCGCGCCGCACCAGCTCGACCGAATCATCGACCGAGGCGTTATCGACGACCAGGACGGCGTGCCGGCCATCATACGCCTGTGCCAGCACCGACCGCAGACACACGGGCAGAAAATCGCGACCGTTCCATGCCAACACCAGCACGACGACGCTATTCATGACCGCCCGCCTCGTAGTGCAGCTCGGTCGCGCCATCATGCAGGGTCGCGAACTGAGTCGCCAGATCGGCCTGAACGCGATCAGCCTCAGCGACCGCATCGTCGAGCAGTTGCACGGTGTACATCAGCCGGGTCAAGCGATCATTCATGTCGCCGTCGAACTCGCCAAGCGCGTGGATGCTCGACTGCAAAGCGACGACCTGCGCCATCAGCGCGTTCATCTGGGTGCTGAGCGCGCTCCGATGCGGATCAAGCGCCTCGATCTGCGGGATGATATGATAGACCAGCTTGACCGTCGCGGCGTTGAACTCGCGCTGCTGGGCGAGCAACGGCCCGAGTACACGCAGCGCCAGCTGCTCTACGAGCCGGCTCAACAGCCCGCCCTGGCGCGCTGGCGTCCCAAACTGCCAATGCTGCTCCATCTGTCTGATCAGCTGCTGTTCGTCGTGCATTGCTGTGTCCGCTCCCTCTGAAAGCTGCTCGGTCGGTCGCGCGCTGGCGAGCCGTGTCACGGATGGCTGTCGGCAGAAGCGCATCAGCGGAGCGAGCGTCTGCGTCCATGTATACTGTTGCGCGAGCCGACGAGCGTTTGCGGCATAGCTGGCGCGGCGCGGCTGATCGTCGAGCAGCTCGCACAGCGCTAGCGCGACACCGCCGACATCCTGCGGCGCAACGACCAGACCCAATTCGTGCGTGCGAACCAGCGCCGCCGCCGCATCGCCGTCGCTCACGAGGCTCGGCAGCCCCGCCCACAGATGATCGAGGAAGCGCGAGCGCACGGCGGCGTACTGCGTCTCAAGATGCTGGTGGTGCAGCGAAACGGCCACATCGGCATCGAGCAAAACATCGGCGCGCTGCTCGTAGGGAACCCACTGATCATAGAAGAAGATCGCGCGGTCGAGCCCAAGCGCGCGCGCACGCTCGCGCGCGATACCCGGCGCGCGCATCTCCGCTACGTTGCCGGGATGCCGGCCAGCGAGAAAAACCAACCGTACATCAGGGCGGTGCGCGACGACGCGCGGCATGGCCTCGACGAGCGTCAGCGGGTCCATCCAATCCCACAGTCCTCCCGTCCAGAGCAGCAGCGCGTCGTCGTCGCCAATGCCGGGGAGCGTGCCGCGCAACACAGCCTCGCGCTTGCGTGGCGGGTCGGACGGCAAGCCAAACGGCACCACATCGATCAGCGCGCGCAGCTGCCGATCGCCATCGACCAGCGCGGGTGTGATCCTCCCGCGCAGCAGCAGCGCGCCGATATACAGGTCGCGCTGGCGCTCGGTCGCGCAGAGGAAGAAATCGCCTGCGCCAAGCTGCTCGTCCAGCAGCCCACGGTCGCGCTCGTATTGGGCGACGCGCTGGTCTTCGGGTGCCGTGCGGAAAAGCTCCAGATTCTCCAGCAGGACGGGGTCGTACAGATCGAGCGCTAGCGGCTGCTCGATCCGCGCCAGCTCGGGGTGGCCAAGGAGCACAAAGCCATTCGCCAGCACAACATCGGCGTGGCGCAACCAGACGGCCAGCGATGCCGCATCGCCCCAAACGTAGCTGCCACACATGAAGGATTGCGACTGGCGATCAATCGGCTGCGGCGCGATCAGCGTCACCGGCTGCTGCGCCGAGAGGACGCACGCGATCTCCCAGGCGCGGATGCCCGGCCCGGCCATACGCTGGCCAACGACATCGTGGCTGATGATCAGCAGTCGCGCTGGCGTCCGCACATCGGTGTCTGGATCGTGCAGTTCTGCATGGGGGCGGTTTGCCGCATCAGATTGAAGAAACGTCGTTGCCATGGATGGACGATAGTACACCTAATCGGCTGGTTCGTCAAGGGTGTGCAGAACCGCTGAGGCGCTGAGGGAATGAGGCCGCTGAGGGGGCGGGTTCAGCGGATTCAGACGCATTCCTTGCCAGACAGCATCGGTAACGCGGGCATTAGCGGGTGCCTACGGTCACAAGTTCGGCGTGAAGGTCGTCGTCGGGAATGATATCGCCACTCTCGTGCATGACTTCTTCGATCATGGCGATCGCCTCTTTGATATTATCCAGCGCCTCATCTCTGGTGCGCCCCTGAGATAGTGCGCCGGGGAGCGATGGAACTTCCGCGATCCACCAGCCATCTTCACCAGGGCGTAAGAGCACTTGTCGCATTGTAATGCTCCCTGATCGGTAACACAATCAATAAGCAATAAAGTTTCATGGAACTATTATAGCAGATGAGGTGGGGCAGGCTTGCACAACGCAGGGCTTGCCCCTGCGCCTGAGGCGCTGAGGGAATGAGGCCGCTGAGGGGGCGGGTTCAGCGGGTTCTGCGGTTCAACTAGGTAGGGGCACGATATATCGTGCCCCTACGCGCCTTCAGCGGTCTTCGCGTGCCTTCGCGTGCCTTCGCGGATCAAAACCGGTTACAGGCGTTGCTAGCGGATGCCGCTCAGCTCGCGCCCCAGCAGCCCCAGCAGCACCACATAGGGTGTGCCGGCGTTCTCGGGGTGGTACTCGAAGCGCGCACGTTCGAAGTGCTGCGTCAGGTATTGCTGGCCGTTGGTCGGGTTCGTCTCCATCGTCGCCTCGGAGAGCGGCGCACCAAACAGCGCCAGGCTCTCCTGAAAGCTCTTGCCCGACTGACCGTCGAATTCCAGCCCGTGGCTCGACCAATAGCCCCAGAACTCCGGCGCGATCCTGTGGCCGGTCTGCGCGAAGTAGTGCGCGGCAGCGGCATCGCCCTTCCCAAACGTCGTCCAATCGCGCCCCTGCGTCACCAAGCTGTCGGCACCGAGCCGGCCAAGCAGGACATCGTATGGCCGCGCGTTCTCGGGGTGCAGCTCCAGGCGGTTGCGCTCAAACAGCTGGACCTGGAAGGTGCCCGCCTCGACTTGTTGGCCGTATTGCCCGGTGATCGGGTAGCCGAACACTGGCAGCCCGCCATTCTGATTCCAGTACTCGAGGATCCGACCGCAGACCTGCTGGCCGGTCTCGGCGAACAAACGGCAGGGGCCGGCGGTTTGTGGCGGCGGCGGCGGTGCGGTGTGGTATTTCGCGGCCCACTCCTTCGTCAGCTGCAGGTAGGTGTCGCCGTACTGCTCGCTCGGCTCGATATGCGAGCCCTCGAAGAACTCGTTGAAGCTGGTCAGGACGACTGCGGCGGCGTTGTGGTCGATCGCCATCTGCCAGGTGCCGCGATAGTAGTCGCCGTTCGCGCGATCCTTGCGGTGCCCGTTGCGAACCTTGATGTCGTCGTAGCCGGGCATCGCCGTCGCAATAAACGGCTTGCTGGCAGCGTGCGCCGTATTGTAACTATCCAGCCGCCGCCCGTAGGAGGCCATCGCCGCACCGGTCGCGCCCTCCCACGAGATATCGAAGTAATAGAGCGCGTCATAGACATCCAGGTAGCTGAAGTTGTCGATGCCGCCGAACCAGAACTGGTCGCGATTGGGGTCGGCCTTGTCGCGCAGCTGCTGCCAGGTGGCGACGCCGCCAAGCGAGGGCGGATTGAACCAGAACACCACTGGCTTACCCTGGAAAGTGAAATAGGCCGGGCTGCTGGTGAAATCGCGCCGCAGCACACCGAGCGCGCTCGCCAAGCCATCGACGCTGCGCATGCCGCCGTCGAACGCAGCCGACTGGTCGGGGATGATCGCCACCCGGATATGGCGACCGCTCTCCTGCACCAGTTTCAAGAGCCGCCGACAGCGCCCGTCGAGCCGCTTCTCGGAGGGGCCGTACCAGGTGCAGATCAGCGCGTCGATACCCGCGTCGTCGGCTTGCTGAATGTGGCGGCGCAGCACAGCATCGTCGCCGCCGCTATAGGTCGGCGCGGGCAGGTCGCTCATCCGCGCATAGGACCAGTCGCTCTTCTCGTACCAGGGATAGTAGAAGGCCATCACGGGGTGGTCATTAGCTGCGTGTACGTGGCCGGCGGGTGCGACGAGCGCCAGCGCGCAGGCCAGCAGACAGATCAACGCCAGCGGCCGGCGGATCGCATGTGAGATCATTGATGCTCCTGACATTTCGTGGCTAGCCATCGGCGCGTCGGTCGATGCGCAAACGGCTGGACATACCATGCAGCGACGGCTTGAACAATGACGGGGATAATAGCAATCTTTCCGGTCGCGCACAATAGGCCATTGGTCCCAGTCGCACTCACGCACGGTTAACCATTCGTTATTTGCCTTCGTGTCGCGTGACAGCCGCTGTATGTGTGCGCTGTTACGTGTGCCTTCGTGTCGCGTGGCAGCCGCCTGCGGCGTGAGTGCGGGGGCTTCGCCCCTGGACCCCAAAGGGACGTGGGCAATAGTTCAGCGCCGGGTGGTCATGCCTCCGTTGCTAGCGTCATGCATTGGCTCTGTACATGCAGTGGGAGAGCTGCATCACAACAGCGGCGGCACATGTCCCTTCGCGGCGAGGCATGACCGCATACACTCGGGTGGAAGAGCATCACATGCTGGAGGGGGCCGGGGAACCGCTGCCGGTTCCCCGGCGGGGGTGTGGGGGCGGAGCCGCCCACAAATGCGTAAGCATCACGCATGCTGGGGCTGCGATAGCATCATACGTCGCAAGGGCGCGGGGGCGAAGCGCCCTGCAAAACCGTATATCACACCCGCCAACACACAACGCCATGCCTCAGTATGATACAATAGGCCGAGCACTCACAAGGTAGATCAATGATCAGCAATCGGCACATACGCGATACACGAACTGTGGATGCAAGACAAAGCGCAAACGCGGCGGCCTCGTCGCTCGGCGCGCGTTGGTCGTTGGCGATTGTGTTGATGCTTGCGTTGCTGCTGGCGGCCTGCGGTGCCACGCCGGGCGAGACTGCCGCGCCTGCCGCGCAAACCGGCGGCGGCGGCATCAGCCCCGAAGCGGTCGCGCACAGCTTCTTCGAGGATCTTGCTGCTGCGCTGAAAGATCCGGTGCTCGTGCGCGACGAGTCCAGAAGCTACTGGGTTGAGCGCTTGAGCGGCTACTTCGCCCCGAACGAGCGCGACGACCAGCGCGAGCTGCTGAGCAACACGCTCGCCAGCTTCGCCAATGGCGTCAGCCAGCTGAACCCCGATCAAACGCTGTCGCTTGATCTGCGTTTCGACGGCGTCGAGAAGCTCTCGGTCAACGGCGATAATGCGCTCGTCCGCCCGCTGAATGCGAGCATCTACCTGGTGATCGCGCACACGACTGATCGCGGCCCGATCACCGATTACGATCAAACGATCGGCCTGGATACGATCATCGGTCGCGCAGACGGCGCGATTCCCGTGGTCCGCATCGGCGATCGCTGGTTCCTAACCGAGGGATAAGGAAATCACCCTATGGCTCCGATCGCTGTTCCGCCTGCCCAGCCCGCAACGCTGCTCAAAACCCACTTCGGGCTGGCCGAATTCAACCCTGGCCAGCGCGAGGTCATCGACGCGCTGCTCAACCAGGGTGCCGCGCTCGCCGTCTTCCCGACCGGCGGCGGCAAGTCGCTGTGCTACCAGCTGCCCGCGCTGCTCTTCGAGGGTGTCACCGTCGTGATCTCGCCGCTGATCGCGCTGATGAAGGATCAGATCGATGTTCTGCGCGCGCGTGGCATCGCCGCAGCGCGCCTGGACAGCTCGCTCTCCGACGAGGAGTTTCTCGATGTCAACCGCCAGCTGCGCGCCGGCACGCTGAAACTGCTGTATGTCGCGCCGGAGCGCTTCAACAACGAGCGGTTTTTGGAGCAACTCGGTCGGATACGTATCGCGCTGTTCGCCGTCGATGAGGCGCATTGCATCTCGGAGTGGGGCCACAACTTCCGGCCCGATTACCTCAAGCTCGCTGATACGGCGCGCGCACTGGCGGTCGAGCGCGTGCTGGCGCTGACGGCCACCGCAACACCAGCGGTCGTGGACGACATCTGCGCGAGCTTCGACATCCCGCGCGATTGCGCGTTTGTTACCGGCTTTCACCGACCGAACTTGCTGCTGCGCACGACGCCGCAGCGGGCCGAAGAGCGCGGCGCGGCGCTGATCGAGCGGCTGCGCCGCCGGCCACCCGGCGCAGGAATTGTGTATGTCACGCTGCAAAGGACCGCCGAGCGCGTGGCCGCGCAGCTGGCGAACGCTGGCCTGGCGGCGCGCGCCTACCACGCCGGCATGGAGGACGACGAGCGCACGTCGGTTCAGGAGTGGTGGAAGGCGTCCGACCACGCGACGGTCGTGGCGACGATCGCGTTCGGCATGGGCATCGACAAGGCCGATGTGCGCTACGTCTATCACTACAACCTGCCGAAGAGCCTGGAGAGCTATAGCCAGGAGATCGGTCGGGCTGGGCGCGATGGCGCACCGGCGATCGTCGAGATATTGGGCAGCTTGGAGGATGTAGCGGTGCTGGAGAACTTCGCGTATGGCGATACGCCGACCGATGCGGCGCTGCGCAGCCTGCTGGACGAGGTGCTGAGCGCGGGCGCGGCGTTCGACATTGGCATCGTTGAGCTGTCGAACCGCCACGACATCCGGCCGCTGGTGTTGCGCACCGCGCTGACCTACCTGGAGCTGCTCGGCATCCTCAAACAGGGCACGCCATTCTACTCCGGCTACCGCGCGCGCCCGCTGCTGGCGCTTGAGGAGATCGCCGCGCGTTTCGCGGGGGAGCGCGCCCAGTTCGTGCAGGACATCTTCGCCTTGGCGCAGAAGGGCCGCACCTGGTACTCGCTTGATCCAACGCAGATCGCCGAGGCGCTGGGCCAGGATCGGCAGCGGATCGTGCGCGCACTGGAATATTTCGGCGAGCAGGGCTGGATCGAGCTCAAAGTCGCCGATGCGCGCCAGCGCTATACGCGGCTGGTCGAGCAGCCGAATAGCGCTGCGCTCGCCGTCGATCTCTTGGAGCGCTTCGCACGCCGCGAGGCGCAGGAGGTCGCGCGCGTTGGCCAGGTCGTCGCGCTCATCGCGCACGCCGGCTGCCAGACGAACATGCTGCTGGACTATTTCGGCGAATATCGAACGGCAACTTGCGGTCACTGCAGCTTCTGCAAGACACAGCGGGCGATCATATTTCCTGAGCCGGCACCGCAGCCCGCGATCGACACCGTCCTCGATGCTGACGTGTTCGCTGCGCTGTGCGACACGGCACCTGCGGCGCTTGGCGATCCGCGTCAGCAGGCACGCTTTCTGTGCGGCCTCAGCAGCCCGCGCTTGACCCAGGCGAAACTGTCCAAGCATGGCTTGTTTGGGGTGTTGGAAGGGCGACACTTTAGCGATGTGCTGGCCTGGTGCCGACATATTCATAGTACAGCGCAATAGTATTCCAACGTGCGTTGCCCATGCTGCTCACCACCGGGTGCCCTCTGGGCGACACCAAGGACACGCCAGTCTCGCGTGAACCTTTGTGCCCATTGTGCCTTTGTGGTGCAAACTAATCCTGTTAATCCTGTCACGCGAACCAAACCGTGCGCTGGAGTACGAATCACGCGATGAACGATGCTCACCCAACTCATTTAACGCTGTCGGTGGGGCCAACCCGGACTGACGTGGTGATAGGTCGCGGCCTGCTGGCGCGCGGCGCTGATCTGTTGAGTGCCTATCGGGACGCGCGGCTGCTGCTTGTCGCCGATGCGCATGTCGCGCCGCTGTATGCGCTGCCACTGCGCGATAGGCTGGCGCAGGCCGGGTACACGGCGTCGGTGCTGACGATCGCGCCGGGCGAGCATGCAAAGACGCTCGCTACGTTGATCGACCTCTACACGGCCTGCCAGGAATTGCAG
>Ga0075423_10007827_pt1 | contig 10113 bp, 5 predicted proteins | sample SoiMethybrSBSTD2_FD_80114 | JGI IMG/M metagenome (GOLD analysis project Ga0075423, IMG submission 80114) | Bulk soil microbial communities from a Populus tree surrounding site in Tennessee, USA - Soil MetaG P. TD hybrid SBSTD2 | ecosystem: Environmental > Terrestrial > Soil > Tree plantation...
ATTACGGACGCGAGTTGATGGAGCTTCATACGCTGGGTGTCGACGGTGGTTACACGCAGCGAGATGTCCGCGAAGTCGCGCGCTGCTTTACCGGCTGGACGCTTTTGCGCCCGCGCGGCGACGCCGAGTTTCATTTCGAGCAGCGCCTGCACGATCCGGGCGAGAAAATCGTCCTGGGGCGGCGGATCACCGCTGGAGGCATGGAAGACGGTCTTCAAGTGATCGATCTCTTGGCGCGCCATCCGTCCACCGCGAAATTTATCGCTACCAAGCTGGCCCGACGCTTTGTCGCCGACGATCCGCCGGCAGCGATCGTCGATCGTGCTGCCGAAGCATTTCGCCATAGCGACGGAGATATGCGCACCGTGCTCAGAACGATCATCGATTCTCCGGAGTTTTTCTCCGCTGAATTCTATCGCGCCAAAGTGAAAAAACCTCTGGAGTTTGCGGCCAGCGCCCTGCGCATTACCGCGGCGGATGTGAGAGTAACTCCGCAGTTGATCCGCTATCTCGGCCGTATGGGCGAGCCCCTCTTCCTCGCGCAACCGCCGACGGGCTACCCGGACTTGGCCTCGTCATGGATCAGCCCCGATATGCTGCTGACGCGCATGAATTTTGCCGCCGACCTCGTGACGAACCGTCTGGAAGGCGCGCGCGTCGCGCCTGAAGCGCTACGCGATTCTCAAGCTTTGATCCGCTTGGTGGCTCCTGATTCCCTGTCTCCCGCCAGCCGACGCGTGCTCGCCGACATCGACGAAAAAGAAGCGCCCGCCATGTTGCTGGCGGCTCCAGAATTTCAACGGAGGTAAACGTGAATCGGTCACGCCGTTCGTTTCTTAAATCCACCGGGCTCGGATTCCTGGCCTTTGGCTTACCGCCGAGTTTTCTCGTGCGTGCTGCCGGTGCCGAGCAGAGCGCTCGCGGAAAATCGCTCGTGATCGTTTTCCAGCGCGGCGGTATGGATGGTCTTAACGTCGTTATTCCGTTCAAGGATCAAGCCTACTACGCACTGAGGCCAACGATCGCGGTAAAAGAGCCGGCCTCCGGCGAGGAGCGCGCGATTGATTTGGACGGCTATTTCGCTTTGCATCCTGCGCTCGCGCCTGTCAAAGCGATTTATGACAAGCACCAGCTGGCCATCGTGCACGCGGCAGGTTCTCCGGATAACAGCCGGTCGCATTTCGATTCCCAGGACTATATGGAACTCGGGACGCCGGGAATCAAAAGCACCCCCGAGGGATGGCTCAATCGCTATCTGAGCGAAAACCACGTAGCGGACTCACCCTTTCGGGGGGTGGCCGTCAGCCCGCAGATGCCGCGAATGTTAGCTGGAAGTGCGCCGGCTTTATCTATGTCGTCAATCGAGGAATTTCGCTTGCGTAATCTAGCCATGGCGCCTGCGCTTGAGAAGCTCTATATGAATTCCACCGATCCGTTGTTTCGTCAGGGCGGCAAGAGCTTGTTCGAAGCCATGGCCAGATTGCGCGTCATCGCATCGAAAATTCCGCCAAGCACCGCAGCCTATTCAGCCGGGCGGTTCGGCAATGGTTTGAAACAAATTGCGCGGCTCATTAAAGCAGACGTCGGGCTCGAAGTCGCATTTACCGAAATCGAAGGTTGGGATACTCACGTTGCCGAAGGCGGCGCTACGGGGCAGTTAGCCAATCGACTGAAAGAACTGGGCGAGGGCCTTGCGGCATTCTACCAGGATTTGGGCGATCGGATGAACGATGTCGTCCTCGTCACAATGTCTGAGTTCGGCCGCACCGCCCGGGAAAACGGCAATCGCGGCACCGATCACGGCCACGCCAATGTGATGTTCGTCCTGGGCGGCGGCGTGCGCGGCGGAAAAGTTTACGGCCGCTGGCCGGGACTCGCGCCCGAAGTTCTTTATGAAGGACGAGATCTCGACTTGACCACCGATTACCGCGCCGTTTGCGGCGAGGTGCTCGCGCGCCATTTGCGTCAACGCGACCTTAACAAAATTTTTCCCGGTTTCCGCGCCGCCGGATCAGTCGGTCTGATCGCCTAAAGCAGCGCTGGATTTCTCTTCCGGCTCGCCATTGGGAGCGAGACGATCTTGGGAGTGATACTGCAGCTCGTAGAGGCGCGCATAGAGTCCGCCGCGCGCGAGCAACTCGGTATGCTGTCCTTCCTCCCAGATTTCGCCGTTGTGCACGACGATAATTCTATCGGCATTTTTGACCGTAGATAGCCGGTGCGCGATGATCAGTGCCGTGCGATTCTCCAGCAGCTCGTCCAGGGCTTTTTGAATCAGCGCTTCCGTTCGAGTGTCCACCGAACTCGTCGCCTCATCGAGAATCAGAATCTTCGGATCGAACGCGAGCGCACGGGCAAACGAGAGTAACTGCCGCTGCCCTTGTGACAGCGTCGAACCGCGCTCCTGGACTTCCTGGTGATAGCCTTCTGGCAATCTTTCAATCCAAGGCGCAATTTGCGCGCGCCGTGCAGCGTCCAGGATCCGCTCCGCGGAAATGTGCGGATCGCCAAGCGTGATATTGGTCGCGAAATCCCCGGAAAAAAGAAACACGTCCTGCAGCACCAACCCGAGGTGGCGACGCAGCTCCTGCTTGTTCCAGTCACGAATGTCGATCCCGTCGACGAGTATTGCCCCCTGTTGAACATCGTAAAATCGGCAAAGCAGCGAGATGATCGACGTTTTGCCCGCGCCAGTGGGGCCGACCAGCGCGACTTTCTCACCCGATCGCACCCGAAAAGTAATATTCTTGAGAACCGGCTCGTCTGGACGGTAGGAAAAACAGACATCCCGGAACTCGACCTCGCCTGAAAAGTGCTCGGGTCGGATCGGCCGCGCGGGATTTTTGATGGTTTTCCTGTTGTCGAGCAGCGCAAAGATTCTTTCCGCAGATGCCATCGCCGCCTGCATGATGTTGTATTTTTCCGCCAGATCGCGAATCGGCTGATACATGCGCTGGATGTACTGAATAAAAGCCACGATGACCCCTGCCTCGATCGCACTCGACAGCATTCGTTGGCCGCCATACCAGAGCAATAGGCCGACACTCAGCGCGCTGAAGAGCTCGATGATCGGAAAAAATACCGCGTTGTATCGGATGCTGCGCAAAAGCACGTTACGATAATTCAGATTCACCTCTTGAAAGCGGCGGTACATTTTTGCTTCTTGCGCAAAAGCCTGGATTGTGGCTACCCCGGCAATGTTTTCCTGCAATCCGGCATTGAGCCGGCCGAGGATGAGACGACTTTCCCGATAAACATCCCGAGCCCGCCGCCGATAAAACCGGCTCAGGTAAACAATGATCGGAAAAGCCGCAAGACAAACCAGTGCGAGTTTCCAGTCTAGCCAAAGCATCGTCGCTGCTATACCAAAGACAATCGCCACATCCCCCAGCAAACCGACGACACCAGTACTGAAGAGTTCGTTCAACGTTTCCACGTCATTGATCGTCCGGGTCATCAGCCGTCCGATCGCGTTGCGGTCGAAATAGCCCAAATCCTGGTTCTGCAGATGAGAGAAGATTTCCACGCGTAAATCGTGCATCGCCCGCTGGCCCGTATATTCGGTGGTGTAAGTCTGCACGAAAAGCACGATGAATCCGAAGCCGACGACTCCCAAATAGGCGAGCGCTATCAAGTCGAGGCCGTGCACATCGCGCTGCGCAATGTACCGGTCGATGGCGATTTTGGTGATGTAAGGGCCGAGCAGCTGGCTCACGGTCTGCAGCATCAGAAAAGCAAAGGAAATAGCCAGCAGCTTCGAGTAGGGCCGCAGGTAACGGAGAATCCGCGCCATCAGCCTCGCGTCGTAGGCTTTCCCGAGAATCTCCTCTTCCTGATGCTCTTCTTGGCTCACCGATGTCCTTCCGCTCGACCGATCGCTTCAACTTCGTGGATCACTGCCTGATACCGGTAGAGCTCATAGTAAGCGCCCCGTTGGGCGAGCAGCTCATCATGAGTTCCGCGCTCGATAACTTCGCCGTTTTTCAAATAAATGATTTGATCGGCATGGCGCTCACTGGAAATCCGGTGCGAGATCAGAAGCGTCGTCCGCCCGCGCATGAATTGCCTGAGTTCGCGCAATATTTCTTCTTCCGTTTCCGCATCAACGCTCGAGAAAGCATCGTCTAAAATTAAAACCGGCGGATCTTTGATGATCGCGCGCGCGAGCGCGGTGCGTTGCTTTTGCCCGCCGGACAAGCGCACGCCGCGCTCGCCGATGACCGTTTCGAAGCCGCTTCCGAATGTTTGAATCGTTGGCAAAATCTGCGTCACTCGCGCCGCTGCTTCGAGGGCCCCGTTGTCGCCGTTTTCGGTTCCGAGGAGAATATTGTCTTTGATCGAGCCGAAGAAAAGAAAAATATCCTGGGAAACATAGCCGATGGTTTTTTCCAGCCGGCCGCGAGCCATTCGTTTGATGTCGACTCCGTCGATGAAAATCGTGTCATCCGGAGGCTCGTAAAGCCGGAGCAGCAAATTGGCTAATGTACTCTTTCCCGAACCGGTTTCGCCCACGATGCCGCAAAACGATCCCGCTGGAATCGACAAATTGATATTCTTCAATTCCGGCGATTGATCGTTCGAGTAGCTGAATGTGAGAGCGCGAATCTCGATTGCGCCTCTGACCGGTCGCGCATCATTGTCCGCAGATAAGGAGGCGTAACGCGGCGAGATGGGTGTGTCTAAAACTTCGGCAAGTCGGCTCAGGGCTGCCGTGCCGCGCTGGTATTGATTGGCAGTATAGCCGATCGCCATCAGGGGCCAGGTGAGCATCGCCAGATAACCGTTGAACGCGACGTATTCGCCCAAGGTCATCGTGCCTTGCAGCACCTGCCGCCCACCGAGCCAGAGCACGACGGTCGCTGCCACCCCTGCCATCACCTGCATCAAGGGCCAAAAAATTCCCCAGAGTGTCGCCAACCACATGGTTTTGCCGCGATATCCCGAGCTGATTGCCTCGAAACGGCGGATTTGGTTCTGTTCCTGAGCATACGCTTGAACCACGCGAATGCCCGAGAGGTTTTCCAGAACGAATGCGCTGAGCGCGCTCAGCTGCTCTTGAGTCTCGCGCGAAAAGCGAAAAATCTCTCGCCCAAAAAATCGTACCACCACCGGAATCAGCGGCATCGCCAGCATCGACCAGAAGGTGAGCCGAGGATTGATGGTGATCATCAAACTCAAGCTGAACACAAGCACAACCGCGGCATCGACCATCGCCAGGGAGCCAAAGCCCATCAGTTCCCGGACCGCATGGATGTCATTGGTGAGACGCGACATGAGATCGCCGGTTTTGTTGTTCTGGAAATACGTCAACGGCAATTTCTGCAAATGGGAGAATACCCGCTCGCGCAGATCCGCCTCACAGCGGCGCGAAAAACCATGGATATTGATACGCCAGCAATACCGGAAAAACCCCTGAAAGCTTGCCGCGAGGAGAATCAGCAGAGGGTATTTAATTAATGAGCGCTGGGCATCGGTGCTGTGAAGCGCGGTGTCGATACCGCCCTTGATCAGCCACGGCAGCGCGATCCCGGCAAGATCAGTGCAGACGAGCGAGAGAAGCCCGAGAATTAGAAAGCGCCGATAACGCTCAACAAGAAATTTGATCCGGTGGTAATGGCGTAAAATCGTCGTATCCTTCTATTTGGATCGTCACTCCGAGCATTCGTGGCGCAAGCAGGTAGGACCCAGTTCTCCGCTTGGAAAAAAATCCCCCTTACATCCCCCTTTGACAAAGGGGGAAATAGAGGGGGAATTCCGACTTCAGACTGACGATCAGTACAAATTCCAAATACGCCCGGCTACGGCTTCGTGATCCCGTGATCACGAAATACATCGGACCAGCCGCCATCCATCAGCTTTGCCGTGATTTCGAGCAATGAGGTCACCGGCACACGCACCTGATCCATACTATCGCGGTCGCGAATGGTCACCTTCTCATCGGCAGCAGCTTTCTCGTCGCCAACTGTCTGCACGTCGACTGTGACGCATAAAGGCGTTCCAACCTCGTCCTGCCGGCGATACAGCCGGCCGATCGATGCGGTGTCGTCATAAACTGCATACCAGCGCTTGCGCAACTCCGCGCAGAGTTTATGCGCAGTCTCGACAATGCGCGAATTTTTCTTTAGCAGCGGTAACACGGCGATTTTGATCGGCGCCAGCTCGGCGTGAAGGTTCAACACGACTCGCTTTTCGCCTTTGACTTCTTCCTCGGCGTACACATCGACGAGAAAAGCCAAAGTACCGCGATCCGCGCCAGCCGACGGCTCGATCACGAATGGCACGACTTTCTGTTTGCTCTCTTCATCGAAATACTCCAGGGCTTTGCCGCTGAACTGTGCGTGCTGTTTTAGATCGAAATCCGTGCGGTTGGCGATGCCTTCGAGCTCGCTCCAGCCCATGGGAAACAGATATTCGATATCAGCGGTGCGCTTGGCGTAATGCGCCAGCTCATCTTTGGCGTGTTCGCGCAGGCGGAGATTTTCCTTCCGAATGCCGTAGCGCGAATACCACGCAAAGCGCTCGTCAATCCAGCGCTGATGCCATTCTTCGTCCGTCCCCGGCATGACAAAGAATTCGATCTCCATCTGCTCGAATTCGCGGCTGCGGAACGTGAAATTGCCCGGCGTGATCTCGTTGCGAAAGGATTTGCCGATCTGGGCGATGCCGAACGGCAGCTTCATGCGCATCGACTGGAGCACGTTATCGAAGTTGACGAAGATGCCCTGCGCGGTTTCGGGTCTTAGATAAGTCACTGCAGCGTCGTCTTCCACCGGCCCCATGAAGGTCTTGAACATCAAATTGAACTGCCGCGGCTCGGTAAGCTCACCCTTGCCGCAGGCTGGGCAAAGCGTGCGCTTTTTGCCGCAATGTTTGCAGGCTTCGCCGCCAGGGATAGTGAATTTGTTGCCCTTGGTCGCTTCGCAAAAATGCACCCAGGGATCGTCATCGAGCTTGTCGGCGCGAAACCGCCTTTTGCATGCGCGGCAATCGACCATCGGATCCGTAAAGTGGTCCAGATGACCGCTCGCCCGCCAAACTCGCGGATGCATGAGAATAGAGGAGTCAAGTCCCACCATGTCGGCGCGGTTTTGCACCGAATCGCGCCACCAGACGCGCTTGACGTTGTTCTTAAGCTCCACGCCCAGCGGCCCGTAGTCCCAGCACGAGCCCGTGCCGCCATAAATCTCGCTGGATTGAAAAATAAACCCGCGCCGCTTGGACAGCGACACGATCTTGTCCATGTCGACCATTGAGAAACCCTATGTTGACGAGAATTTAAACAATCTAATGGATAGGGGTGGGAGAGTCAAAACGGGGAAATTCATATTTAACCGAACAACAAATCAGATAATAAAATCCAGCAGAAATGATTTACCTGCTCAGGTACCGGTGCTTTGCCCCTCCGAAGCTATCGACAGGCTCTCCGCATCTTTTGGAATTGCTTTAAACAACCCGTCGGAAAACGGCCCTTGACGTCGCGGGCGCAAATGTACTATGAAGCGCTGCATTTTCTTCAACGGACGTTGGCTCCAAGTTTGGAGCCGTGGGTCCGAGAACGTCAGTGGAGTTTACAGATCTCATGGAATTGGAAGGAGTATAAACACGTAGTGAGTTAAACCTGGAAAGCTTCTCTAAACGCTTCGACGCCAGTATAGATTTTGCACCGGTAAAGCATCTTCGCGCGCTGACGCAGACATATGAAATCAACTTGTGCTGTCGCCATCGTTTTATCTCTCGTCATCACTTGCTTCGCTTCAAAATCCAACGCACAAATTGTCTCACCAAGCTTGCCCCGGTTGCGTTTTGCTGCGGCAGAACGTGACAAAAAGTCAACGAACCAAGTTGCTGTTCAGACCATAGCTAAAGGCTCTCGAAGCGGAGTTCGCGAGCCGTCTCAGATCGCAATTCGCAGCCAAGGCGAGTGGCAAAAGCTCTGGCGCCAACATACTTCGACCAGCACAGCTTCCGGTCCCCTACCAACCGTAGATTTCGACAAAGAAATAGTTGCCGCTGTCTTCCTCGGTGAAAAGCCGACGGGCGGCTACAATGTAGAAATTTCCTCCGCGGAACTTACCGATAGCTTACTGACTATTTTCGTCAAGGAGACCTCTCCCAATCCTGGAGCGATCGTCACCCAGGGATTCACCCAACCGTTTCACATCGTTCGTATTGAAGCAGCCACAGCCGAAACAATCAGCTTCAGGAGGGCGCCATGAATAAGCGATTCAGCATCATCACGATCATCTTACTGGTGCTGCTAGTTTTAGATATCCGCTTCAACTCGCAATATGCGGCTGAGCCCACGCCTCAGGCGCAAATGTCAGAACATGTGGCGGATGAAGTCATCGTAAAGTATCGGGAGGGTGTCGATGAATCGATCAAAGATCTCGGCCGGTTCCGGGTTGCCGGTAATCGAAAGAAAAGTTTCAGGTCCGTTCGCGGCTTGGAGGTAGTCAAGCTACCAAAAAACGTTTCCGTCCAAGAAGCAATCGCACTGTACGAGCAAGATCCAAATGTTCTATATGCCGAGCCCAACTATATCCTCAGACTCACAGCCAAACCGGATTTGACTGCGACTCCCAATGATCCAAGTTTTGGCAGCCTTTATGGATTGACCAAGATCAATGCCCCGGCCGCCTGGAACGTTACGACCGGCAGCAACAACGTCGTAGTGGCTATTCTCGATACCGGTTACGACTACAATCACGTCGACCTTTCCGGAAATATTTTCAACAACCCGGGTGAATGTACCTCTGACGGGGTGGACAACGACGGCAACGGCTATGTCGATGACTGCCATGGAATCAATGTCGCCTATGGCACCTCCGATCCGATGGACGACAATGATCACGGCACGCACGTAGCCGGTACTATCGGCGCCGTAGGTAATAACGGCATTGGCGTAGTCGGTGTCAATTGGAACGTCAAGATGATCTCTTGCAAGTTTTTCGACGCCAATGGAGAGGGAACGACCGAAGGCGCCATCGAATGCCTGGACTATGTCAAAGCGTTGAAAGATCGCGGCGTCAATATCGTTGCGACCAGCAATAGCTGGGGCGGCGGGGATTTTTCGCAGGCTTTGTACGATGCCATCGATGCCCAAAGGCAGAGCGGGATTTTATTTATTACCGCAGCCGGTAACGGCAACGCTTTCGGTGTCGGCCAAAACAACGATAACGCGGCCTTTTACCCTTGCACCTATTTTTTACCCAATATCATCTGCGTCGCTGCAACAACGAGTACGGATGCCAAGGCCGGATTTTCAAACTATGGGAAGCACACGGTGCACGTCGGCGCTCCCGGCAACAATATTCTTAGCACGCTGCCTGGCAACACATACGGCTCGTTGAGCGGCACTTCGATGGCGACACCGCACGTGAGCGGTCTTGCGGCTCTCCTCAAAGCACAAGATCCAAACCGGGACTGGCGCACGATTAAAAACCTGATTTTAGCCGGAGGCGACACGGTCAGTTCCATGGCCAATACAATCACCGGCAAGCGGATCAATGCCAACGGCGGCATGACGTGTTCGAACAAAGTCGTTCAAGGCCGTTTGCAACCGGTCCTCAGCACAATCAGCGCATCACCCGGTGTGCCGGTCTATCTGGCCTACGAAAATATCAACTGCGCTACTCCCAACGGGAGTGTGAGTGTTTCGGTAAGTCCTGGGAATCTGCCCGTGACGCTTGTCGACGACGGAACCGGAGGCGATCAAGCCGCAGCCGACGGCATTTACTCAGCTCAATGGACGCCCTCGGCGACAGGTACCTACACGATCACTTTCCCTGGCAACGACAAAGTAACCGTCAACGTCGCGAACCCTTCGATCAGCGTTACACCCAGCTCGTTAAATTTCGGATCTGTGTACGTTGGAAATTCCGTTGATCTTAATTTCACTGTCGCAAACAGTGGCGGAGGAGTCTTGGTCGGTACTGCCGTGACGAATGCCCCTTTTGCAATTGTTGCAGGCGGATCCTACAACCTCTCAGCGGGGCAAAGCCAAACTGTTACTGTCCGCTTCACTCCCACCTCGGCGACGAATTTTTCCAACAACGTGAATCTCACCGGCGGCGGTGACGCGAACGTTTTAGTTACGGCAGTTGGTGTTCCACC
>Ga0075423_10007831_pt1 | contig 10108 bp, 7 predicted proteins | sample SoiMethybrSBSTD2_FD_80114 | JGI IMG/M metagenome (GOLD analysis project Ga0075423, IMG submission 80114) | Bulk soil microbial communities from a Populus tree surrounding site in Tennessee, USA - Soil MetaG P. TD hybrid SBSTD2 | ecosystem: Environmental > Terrestrial > Soil > Tree plantation...
CTCGTATCTGGCGGCTTGGGTGAAGCAGAAACCGGCGGGCCCATCATGAATCTCGTGCCGCGCTCGGGTGGCAACACGTTCGCCGGGTCTGCTTTCTACAGCGGCGCGGGCGAGTGGTCGCGCGCGAACAATGTCGACGATGAATTGCGGGCGATCGGGATTCTGGAACCGTCCGCGCTCATCAAGGCGTTCGATGTCAACGGATCCTACGGTGGTCCCATACTGCGAGATCGTTTGTGGTTCTTCGGCACCGCCCGAACGTTCGGGCAGGCGACGGCCGTTTCCGGGGCGTACGCCAACCTCTACGCCGGGGACCCGACGCATTGGGACTACGCGCGCGATGCAGGAGTCGTGACGCGCAATGCATCACGTTATGACGTCTTCTCGATCCGCTTGACCGACCAGCTGACGCCGCGCAATCGGGTGTCGTTCTCCCAGGAAAACCAGTAGCGCTGTCAGGGTTCCACGCTGACGCAAAGCGGGGAGGGCTGCAGGGGGCGCAGCGGGGACTGGATCGCGATCGGGAACTCCACCAACTCGCCAGAAGCGTTTCCCGGATATCACGACCTGCCGTACTACGTGACCCAGGCGACGTGGTCGTCGCCGGTATCCAATCGGCTGCTGCTCGACGCGGGATTCTCGCGGTTTCATTACCGGTTCGCAGGCAACGGTCAGGTGCCGCCCGATGGGCTCACCGATCTGATTCCGGTCACGGAGCAATCTTCCATCTATGGCCTCGCGAACTTCAGCTATCGCGGCCTCTACGATCCCAACGCGCATGCCTTTGCAGACAACAAAGCGACATCGCTGCAGTGGCGGGCGTCAGTCGCGCGTGTCAGCGGGGCGCACAACTTCAAGGTCGGTTACATGGGCTCCAGCCTGGTGCAGACCTCGGGGCGCGTCGCCAACGATTCTCAGTTGCGCTACACATTCAACAACCGCAGTCCCATCAGCTTTGGATACCTCCTCGCGCCCCGGTGGGACACGACCGACCGCACGATGACCGCGGCGCTTTTCGCCCAGGATCAATGGACACTGGGCAAGTTGACGCTGCAAGGCGCTGTTCGGTACGACCGCGCCTGGAGTTGGGCGCCGGCCGAGGGCAACGGCACGACCGAGACGTCGATCTTCAACCCGGAGCCGATCTCGTTCGAGCGCACGGTGAGCGTCAAGGGCTACAACGACATCACGCCGCGATTGGGTGTCGCCTACGATCTGTTCGGTACGGGCAAGACCGCTCTCAAGGCCAACCTCGGGAAATATCTCAAGAGCGCAGAAGTCGGCGGTGTCTACGCCGCGAACAACCCGGCTGTGAAGACCGTGACGCGAGTGACGGCACGGCCGTGGACAGACGGCAATCGAAATTTCCGGATCGATTGCGACCTGTCCAATCCACGACTGCAGGACAACCTGGCGTCAGGAGGCGACCGCTGCGCGGCGCTGGGAGGGAATGACCTCAACTTCGGTAATCCGAATCCGAACCTGACGACGATCGACCCGGGCATCCTGGAAGGGTGGGGTGTTCGCGAATCCGACTGGCAGTTCGGCGTGTCCGTTCAGCAGGAGGTGCTGCCGCGCGTCGCATTGGAAGTCGGCTACAACCGGCGCTGGTTCCAGAACTTTCTCGTCACCGACAATCTGCTCATCGGGCCGGAGGATTACCAGCAGTGGACGCTGACGGCACCGCTTGATCCTGATCTCCCAGGCGGCGGCGGTTACCCGGTGACGTCATACGACCCGACGCCCGCCGCGTTCGCGCGCGGTGCCCGGAACTTCCAGACGTTCGAGACCAATTTCGGGCCGGCGCGCACGTGGTACTGGCACGGGGTCGATGTCACCGCCAACGCGCGATTAGGAGGTGGCGTCACTCTCCAGGGAGGCACCAGCACCGGGCGTGGCGTACAGGATCGATGCGAGACGGTGGTCAAGATCGATAGCCCCGATCCACGCGGTTGCGCGGTGACCGAGCCGTGGATCACGGCGGTGCGAGGGTTGGCGAGCTACACAATTCCCAAGGTTGATGTGCTCGTGAGCGGAACGTTCCGCTCGCTGCGCACGACGATCCCCTTCCTGCAGGCGAACAACTCGGCCACCAATGGGGCATCGCTGTCAGCCAACTACAACGTTCCGAACACCGTCGTGCAGAGTCTGCTCGGCCGTCTGCCGTCCGGTTCCAACGCGAATGGCACGACGATCGTGAACCTGGTGGAGCCGGCGCAGGTGTACGGCGACCGCGTCACCCAGATTGACATGCGCTTCGCGAAGATCTTTCGGTTCGGCTCGAGACGGGCGGATGTCGGCGTGGACCTCTACAACCTGTTCAACACCAACGATCCGGCCGGCTACGAGCAGACGTTCGACTACGCCACGCAGGGCGCGAGCTGGTTGCAGCCAACGTCGATTGTGCCGCCGCGATTTGTGCGTCTGAACGTGACGTTGAATTTCTAGCGAAGCTCCGTCTCAGACCACTCGTTACGCGACCGAGGGTAGGGCTTCCGGGCCTCTCGCCTTACCTTTCGGCTGGCGTTCGACCTTCGTTTCCACTTTGGCGTTGATGTTTGCGCCCTCCTGCACTAACAGGCGTCCGCACGTGACGGTTCCTTCTACTGATCCTCCCTGGCGCACGTCGAGCTTCTCGCGCGCGACGATGCTCCCGACAACGGATCCCAGCGTCGTGACCACCCTGACCGTCATATCCGCCATGATTGTCGCGTGCGGCCCCACGGTTAATACATGATCGGGCAGGTCGATGCGGCCTTCCACCGTACCGTCGATGGTCAGGTCTTCCGATGCTTTGACTTCGCCCTTGATGAAAATGGAACGTCCCAGATGCGCGCGCGTCTCGCTCGCATCACCGGCCTTGCGCGGTCCGCTGTCAGGGAGCGGCGCAGGCTGAACTTGCTTCTGTCTCGGATCCTCTTGATTCCACATGCCAGGTACCTCGCCCACAGATCTCGGCTCGGCGCGTCCGACAGCTTAGGGCTGGACGCGCAGCCCGTCCTGTTTTGAAGCCCGCGCCCCGAAGACCGTGATCGGCCATAAGCGACGTCCCTACAGCGACTTGCTGGTCGCTATGGCGGCATCGTGTTCAAGAAAGGCGCACGTGATCTCGTGGCGTTTAGGCGACGATCCTTGGGCACCAACGACAGGGCCCGATTTCTCCAGCCTTTGTGGAACTGCCGCGGGTACCGTGCCGCTGGCACGGCGGTTGCCGGATTCGTGATGATGGGTGAACGTCTCCGTGTGATCGTTGCGTTGGGAGATGCCTTTGAAGGCGCGGCCGTCTACGATGGGCTCCTTTCGGCTGGATTCGATCCGGCGTGGTGTTCAAATGTGCGCGAAGTTGGGGATGCGATGCGAGCCCAACCTTTCGATCTTGTAATTGCGGACGTGTCCCTGGCGCTGGATGGCCGTCTACAGAGTGAAGGCCGCGCGCGCAATCCACTCACCCCAATCATCCTGATCGGCGACCCTGGTTCGCGGCCTGTCAGCTGGAGCGGGCGGACGATGCACCTGACGCGACCTGTCGATCAAGCGATGCTCACCTGCTTTGTGACGATGGCTCTGCACCAGGACAAGCCCGTTAGACGATCGGTGCGGAAACGGGTCAATCCGATCCAGGCCGTTGTCAACGGCGTTCCCGCGCATATCCTCGACGTCAGCGCGGAGGGGTTGCGCCTGGAGCTGCCTGGAGGTCGACGGTCGGTGCTTCCGCCTATCTTCACCGTTCGGCTGCCGCTCGCCGATCTTGCCCTCACGGTGCAGCGCAGATGGACTCGGTCCGAGTCGAACTCTGCTCAGACGATCTGGTACGGCGGCGCGCTATCACAGAACCGGGCGAGTATCGAGCAGAGATGGCGCATTTTCATGGATACGCTTCCCGTCGTGAGCGAAGGCCACGTCTCGCTCGTCGGGTGAAAACCGACGCGGTCAGGGAGCCGGCTTTATTCCGAACTCGACCCACTGAACGAGCTGGGAGAACGCTGTTACGAGTTCCTGAGACGTGAACGTGCAGTGGCCATATCCATTCACCGTCCCAGGGACGGTGTGCTGGACCAGCAAATTGGAATTACCGGCCGCGGCGACGGCGGCGCCGTACAAATCGCGGTGAAAACCCGGCGCGAGCGGATCGCGAAAGGTCGAGATCGTGAGGGCCGGGATCTCGAGATCGCCAGTCGGCGTGTAGTTCTGGTCGACGTAATTCAGGCCTGCGGGTGAGGCTGAGAAACGTTGAACGCTCGCGTTGATCGACTGGAGAACCATCGCGGGAAGAGCCCCTGTGTAATCGGTATCGGAATTGTCGAAAAATGGCCGCCCATGGGTGAGCGAGAGGACGTGCGGGTAATTGCTCGCACCGACGAGCGCGGTCACGATCGATTGAATGAGCTCCGCACCGCTCGCGAATGGAACAGGTGTTTGTGTGATGCGGGCGATCGTGGATGCCCCGGTCAGATTGGCTGACATCGCCGCGATTGCGGGGAGGATGATGTCAGACGTCACATCGATGTCCGCCGGGACGTCTACGAGCGTACCGGTGAGGACGCCAGGATAGAAGAGATCGAAGAGGACGCGGACGTTTGCAAAGTAATCGAGCTCCGGACGCAGTCCGCCCGAAACCGGGCATGCGGCAAGCAGGCCTACGAACTTTCCGGGGTACGTTTCGACGAGCTCGATGGCGATGAGTCCACCCATCGACCCACCCGCGGCGTAGATACGACTGGGATTTCCGAATTTCGAAGTGAAAATACCCAACAACTGATGGGTGCGCTGCGCGCCGTCCTTCACCGCCCAGCCAGTCTCCGAAAAGCTCGAGACGGCAACGGCGAACCCTTGAGGTACGAAGAGCGCGATCACTCGCTCGGCGTCAGGTGGGATTGCGACCGGCTGGTCAGGAGAAACGAACCCGTGTGCGTAGAGGACGAGCGCGCCGTTCCAGGCCGTGGGCCGCACAAGCCGATAGAGCGCTCCCGGGCCGAGCGTGCCGTTGACGACATTATCGGCACGCGCTGAAGCGGCGAGTCCCAGAACCGTCGCAACGACGAAAAACACGACGAACGCGCTTCGCTTCAACATGACGACTCCTGCTTCCCTTTGTAGCTAAGCAGCTTTTCGAGCTGCAGGACATTGCAGCCGAGGGATGACGTGCGTTCGCGATCGATGGGGAGCCCGGCGGCGAGCGCCTGATCTTCGCTCATGCCTGCCCGTTCGAGCTCCAGCAGGCTGTAACCGTCAGCGAAGGCGACTTCACGCCCGGAGATCGCCCTCGGCTCCAGCCGAGACCTCGGCTCCAGCCGAGACCTCGGCTCCAGCCGAGACCTCGGCTCGAGTCGAATTTCTGTACGGGCGAACCATCGGCGAAGAACATCAATCATTGCGCGAGCTCCATGAGGGCGGTGCGCACCAGTTTCTTCACAATGGCGATCTTGTACTCGTTCTGGGCTAGCGGACGCGCCCCGGCAATCGCAGCCCGCGCCGCTGCCTCGATTGTCGTCCGATCGAGCCGCTTGCCATCGATCTCTCGTTCGGCGTCCTGGCTGCGCCACGGGATCGGTGCCACTCCGCCGATGACGATACGAGCGTCACGAGCCAGGCCGGAATCGAGGCGGAGCGCGACGGCAACGCTGGCGATGGCGAAGTCCCACGAGTTGCGCATCGCGTACTTGATGAATGTCGACCGTACGCCGGCCCGGATCGGCACCGTGACCTCGGACAGGATCTGTCCGTGCGTGACTCGATGCATGGAGGTGATGTTTTCAGCCGGTGGCATGAACAGGTCTTCCAGTGAGACCTGGCGCGGCGCCGGGCCGTGAATCGTGGCGGTCGCGCCCAACGCGATGAGGGCGGGGGCCGTATCGGACGGCGAGACTGTGTAGCAGCGGTTCCCGCCGAAGATCGCATGCTCTTGATTCACGCCGTGACGCGCGTCGCATTGGATGCCGCCGGCGCGATAGCAGTACCACGGACCACGATAGTACGGACACCGTGAGTCCTGCAGGAGGTTCCCACCGATCGTGCCAACGTTGCGGATCTGGGGTGTAGCCACGCGCGATGCAGCCTTCGTCAGCGCGGGGCACAGTCGGTTCAGTTCGACATGGCGCTCCAGGTCTCCGATCGTCGTGAGCGCTCCGATTGAGACTCGTTCCCCGCTGACAGTCAGCTTGCGCAGGTCAGGTATCGTTTTCAGGTTGATGACAAATCGCGGTGTCCGCCGGTGCTGCTTGAGTTGATCGAGCAGGTCGGTCCCGCCGGCCATCAGCGCGGAGTCGAAACCGTGCCGCGCCGAGAGATCGACCGCTTCGTCGATTGATCGAGGCGACAGCAGCTCGAAAGGCGCGGGCTCGTCTACCGCAAGCTGCCACACGTCACACCAGCCTTCCGGCGCGCTCGAGCTCGCCGTAGACTCGCGACCAGGTGAACGGGATCTCACGCATGCGCACACCCGTCGCGTTGTAAATCGCGTTGGCAATCGCCGCGGCGGCGTTGAACATCGGGTTCTCACCGAGCCCCTTGGCGCCGAAGGGACCGGCCGGCACCGGTGACTCCACCAGGATCGGCACGATCTCGGGCACGTCGAGGACGGTCGGCGGACGGTAGTCGTAGAGCGACTGCGTCACGGGAATGCCGCTGTGCGGATCGATATGCAGTTCCTCGGTCATCGCGTAGCCGAGTCCCATGATGGTGCCGCCATCGACCTGTGCCAGCGCGCCTGGCAGATGAATCACGCGTCCACAGTCGTGCGCGGCGACGAGCTTCAGCACGGAAACCTGACCGGTCTCCATGTCTACTTCGACTTCCGCGAAGCTCGCGCCCCAGCTTTCGGCGGAGGGATTCCACACGTAGAAGCCGAGGCCGACCAGGCCGCCATCGGCGACAATCTGACGCGCGAGCGCCTCCGTCTGCTCGTGCAGCTTCGGTGTCGGGTCCTTCACGACCTGCCCCGTCGACTCGTCGAGATAGGGATTGAGATCGGTTGCGGGATCGAAGTACGGCGTGAAGTCCGTTCGTGCCTGCGTGCGGCCGGTTCGAAGCGCTTCTATCTGCCTTCGGAGATCGATTGCGGCGTTGTACATCGCCTTTCCGTGGCAGTGCACCGCGCGGCTGGCATCGCTCACGAAGTCCCACGTGCACGTTGCGCTGTCACCCCACGTGCAGGCGAGCTGATCGACCGGCATGTCGAGCGCGTTCGCCACGATGACGGCGATTCCGGTGTGCGCATTGGTGCCGAGATTACCCGAGCCGATCGGGACGTGGACCTTCCCGGCACGATCCATCCACACCAGACCATTGGAGGCATTGCGGCCGCTGTGTTCCTGGCTGAATCGCAGTCCGATGCCGCGGCGGATGGTCCCCGACTTCTTCGACGGATGTTGCCAGCTCTTCCAGCCGATCGCATCAGCCCCGTCCTGGAGGCACGCCTCGGCGCCAATCGCCATCAGTGTGACGTCGGGCACCACGTCGGTGTCGATCCGATCGCCGGCGTGCAGGCTGTTCCGTCGCCGGAACTCGAGCGGGTCCATGCCGATCGCATCGGCCACTTCGTCGACGTGCGTTTCGCGCGCGAACACCGCCTGCGGATGTCCGAAGCCGCGGAACTCGCCACCGACGGGCGAGCTCGTGTAGACGCAGTAGCCGTGATACCAGTAGTTCGGGATGCGGTAGGTTGCGACCATCCCCTGTCCGGCGACGCTCACGACGGCCGGTCCGCTCGAGGCGTAGCCGCCGGTGCGCGCGATCGCCTTGCACTCGAATGCCGTCATCGAGCCGTCCTTCTTCACCCCGGTCTTCAGGTAGAAGATGAACGGATTCCGGGTGTCTTCGGCGAACAGCAACTCCTTCAGCGTGTATTCGAGCCGCACGGCGCGTCCCGTCTTTCGGGCCAGCAGCGCGGCGATGCCTTGATAGAGCGTCTTGCCGAGCGTGTCCGTGCACTTGCCCCCGAACCCGCCGCCAACGTACGACGAGATCACGCGGACGTTCCGGCGATCCACTCCAAGCGCGTTCGCGATGGTTTCCTGCGCGGCGAAGACGCTCTGCTGCGAGTCCCACATCGTCACCTGTTCGCCTTGCCATTGCGCGACCACCGCGTGCGGCTCGATCGGTGCGTGGCACTGAATCGGCGTCACGTAGCGCCCTTCGACGATGATGTCGGCTTGAGCGAATCCCTGCTCGACACTGCCGCGCTTGTATTCGACCGTCGGCATCCGCGCCGGCTGCGGGCCGGCGAACCCCGCGACAACACCATCGTCGTGAATCGCGCGGGTGTCGGTCTCGAGATTGCGCTCGGCATCTGGAAGCGCATCGTGCACGTCGTAGACCACCCGAATCAGGTCCAACGCTCGCTGCGCCGTATATTCATCGTCTGCGGCGATTGCGGCGACGGCGTCGCCGACGTAACGAGCTCGCCTGTTCATGAACAGGCGATCGTTGCGGACCGGCGAGCGTTCGTTGGCGCTGGCGCTGTCGCGATATCCATGCACATCGCGGAACGTGACCATGCCGCGATAGCCTGGCAAGGCGCGCGCGGCGCTGTCATCGACCTCATGGACATCCGCAAGTGCGTACGGAGAGCGAACCACCTTCGCGTGCAGGACTGTGCGTGGCGGGTCGTCGGCGTGGAAGCCGATGTCCCCCGCATATCGGGCGCTGCCAGTGGCCTTCTCACGAGCGTCGAGCGCCGGAACCGTCGATCGCAGCGCTTTGGCCGTGACACCCTCGTTGCTCTCAACGAGGGCGGCTGGTCCGATCTCACCGCACGAAACGATGGCGGCTCGTGCCGCTGCGAAGCCGTCACGTAGAGGCGGGTCTTTAGACCCGCCTGTCTCTTTAGACCCGCCTGGACATCCAGCGCCAAACAACACGCTCGCGATTTCGTTTCGATAGTTGCCGCAGCGGCACAGGTTTCCGCTGAGTGCGTGGCGCACTTCAGCTTCTGTCGGCGTCGGCGTTTTCTGCAGCAACGCCACGCCCGACATGATCATTCCGGGCGTGCAATGACCGCACTGACTCCCCATGTGATGAATGAAGCCTTCCTGAATCGGGTGCAGCGCTTCATGACGTCCGATGCCCTCGATCGTGGTGATCTCGCGACCCGTTACATCGAGCGCCAGGAGCATGCAGGAGTAGACAGGTAGCCCGTCCATCAACACCGTGCACGCGCCGCATTGACCCAGGTTGCAGGACTTCTTGGTGCCGGTCAGGCCGAGGTCTTCACGAATGGCCAGCAGCAGCGTGCGCTGGTGAGGCACGCGTAACGGACGTGTCTGCCCGTTGATACGCAGTTCGATGTCCGCGTAAGAATGCTCGTGAGTTTCGGCCGATCCACCCGCGGCCTGGCCTGACTCGGGCCGAAGCACTCGCAGTTGGCGGCCCGCGCCCACGAGCGCTGCTGTGGCGACGACGACACCCGCTCCAGCCCGGATGAAGGATCGGCGCGACGGATCGCCGGGATCGGACACCTCTTCGAGACGGGAAGCGAGGTCTGGTTCGTCTTCAGTCAACTATCAGCTCCAATTCCCAACTTCCAACTCCCAACTCCCAAGTCTCAATTTCGAAGCGCTCGATTCCCAAGATCGCGATTTCGACACACCGAGGCCAAGCCGGGTCCATAGAACAGGACCCGGCCTACGCTACCGGGATCGCTCCTCGTCGCGCGGTCGCCAACGTGCCGCATCGTTATACAGGTTGAAACTCGATCCCCGAAGATGTCCCGTCACCATCGACACAAGACGCGGCCAGTTCACGCGAAGAAGGCCGAAGTACACGTGTCCGACGAGGATGGCGATGAAAGAGAAGGCGCCCAAGTCGTGGGTCAGGCGCATCAGTCGCATCCAAGGGTGACTGAATGTTCCCCATGCTTCGGCGCTGATGAACAGATACGCGCCGCTCACGATGAGCTCAGCTGCCAGCAGCGTCAGACACGCGTGATAAATCTTCTGCCAGGGATCGTATTTACCGAATGCCGGATACTCGCGCGTGCGACCGAGGAAGTTGGCAGCGATGAGTCGGAGGTCCCGCAGGTCGCGCGCATCGAACCACATGGACCGGCCGTCACCGCGCCTGGGTGCCACGACGATATGCAGCGCGAGGCCGAGGACGAAGAGAGCGGCGA
>Ga0075423_10007832_pt1 | contig 10108 bp, 5 predicted proteins | sample SoiMethybrSBSTD2_FD_80114 | JGI IMG/M metagenome (GOLD analysis project Ga0075423, IMG submission 80114) | Bulk soil microbial communities from a Populus tree surrounding site in Tennessee, USA - Soil MetaG P. TD hybrid SBSTD2 | ecosystem: Environmental > Terrestrial > Soil > Tree plantation...
AAATGTCCATCCAGCCATCGTTATCGAAGTCGAAGAAGAGACCGCCGCCGCCACACGTCTCGGGGAGGTGTCGCATCTCCGAGCGTCCGTTATCGTGGACCCAGTTGATCTTGCTCTGCGCGGCTGGGACTTCGACAAACGTTACGCGCTGCGGTTGCTCGGCAGACGTTCGAAACCAACCGCTGCCAACAAGCAATGCCAGAAGTGTAACTAAGCAACAATACTTCATATAAATCCGTCCAAAAACCCGCGTAAATCTGCGTTAGTTGGGATACTTCTCTCCCGGCTTCACGATGCGAATGAAATGATCTGTGAACTTGAAATGCGCCGCCTTGATTTCAGTCTTCGGCAAGTGCTCAGCGACAATCCGCGGTTGAATATGCACGTCGGTCCTGGCTGGACGTCGAGAATTTCTTGTGACATTCCAAACACGACTGGTCACCCAGGAAAATAGCGTACGCCGGAGTTCGCCGTGGGTGCCAGCGCTGCACAGTGCCAATATGTCCCCTAGCTACCGCGAGGGCAAGCAGCCCCAGACCAATGGCTATGGCAAGAATCTTTATAGTCTGTGGATACAACTTACTTCCGGTCGCGTTGATTCGATTCAATGCTGATTTTAGTTTTCGGGACTGGGTTTTGCAGTAGCTGTCCCTGAGGCGCCGTCCGTTTTTTTGGCGTCAGCCTGTTGGTTGAATTTTTCCTCGAGCTTCTTGAAGATCTCGTTCTCGCGATCCGCGTCCGCCTTGCGGCCCGCACGCAGGTAGGCACGCGCGAGGGCAAAGTGCATCTCCGGACTTTCAGGCGCCAGTCGCACACCCTCCTGCAACTCATTTATCGCCCGTTCAATTTGTCCGACCTCAAGCAAGACTCTACCGAATACATTGCGAGCTGCATACATTCGCGGCGCCAGTGCTACCGCCTTTTCCGCGAGTGGTAATGCTGCATCGTAATCACGCCGCTTCAAGTACTCGAATGCCATTTGAATAAGTGCGGGATGATGGTTCGCATCCAGTGCCTGCGCCTGCTGAAACTCTTTCAGGGCTGCTTCGGCGTCCTGAGGTAGGATGAAGACCCCAAATGAATAGTGAGCATTCGGATCATCGGGAAAGCGCTTGAGCAATTCGTCAAAAGCCTGGCGAGATGCGTCTGTTTGTCGAGCAGCCATGCTGGCGCCCGCTCGTCCGGCCAGCAATACTTCTTCGCGTTTGTCTCCAGGAATCTCATTCGGCAGAAATGGCATACGGAGCATGATCAAGCCAAACGCTTCGATGATTTTCTGGTTGTCATAACTCTCAAGCTTTCTCAACGCGTCAAAGGCCATTTCAAATTCGCCAAAACGAACGTACAACAACGCGGAGTGATATATAACGACTGAAAGTAGCTCTTTGTTACCGTTGAATCCGAGAGAATAGGCGCGGTCGAAAGATGCAATGCTGCGATCATATTCGCGCGTCTTGAACTGACACAAGCCGAGCATTGCCCATGCTGGTCCTCGCCCGGGCTCAAGCTCCACCAACTTGCTGAACAAGTCTCTCGCTTCAGGGTACAGATCTTTTTCGTAATGAATTGCTCCCAAGTACCACCAGCCGTCAGCCCATTTCGGCCGGATTCGAACCGCGTTCTTGTACGACTCAATAGCCTCGTCGAGCCGGTGTGCAATCCGAGCCTCATCGCCAAGTTTGACGGCTTTCTCAAACTCGGCATTGGCTTGCGCGGTTGTTTTCGCGCCCGAAGTTGCTCGCCTCGACTTAGATTGCGCGTGTAATGTCAACGAGCAGCTCATTGCGAAGACGAGTAGTATCGAAGAGGAAATACGTAGGTTGTACATGAGCGCGCGCAAGGACTTATCGACTCTCCTTGAGCTCATAGAATTGATCTTCGAATGGGTCGGGTGGCTTGGTCGGTGCGGCAGGATCGGTGGTGTTCTGAGCGCCAGGCTGTTTCGCCTGCTTGTCTGCTGTTAACTTTTGAACAGCAGCTTTTTCCCGGTCGCCGTCCTCTTTTCGATTGAGCCGGTAGTAAACAGACGCCAATAACACACGAGCTTCAGAAAACTCAGGAACTTCTTTCGCAACACCTTCAAGCAATGGCAATGCATCCTTGAGTTTGGCCAGCGCAACGTAAACCGCAGCCAAATGATAACGAGCGTATTGGTCGCGTGGTCTCAGAGCAATGGCGCGCAGTAGGTATCGCAGAGCCGCATCGTGTTGCTTGTCCTGCCGGAGCAAGACACCTGTAAATAGATTGGCGTCGAAATCGTTTGGATTGGTCTCAAGTTCAGCTCGAAAAGCCGTCATAGCGCTCGCAGCGTCGCCCATTCGCATCAGCGCGCGACCATACCAGGCTTGTAACGTCGGCAGCTTGGCATCTAATTCAATCGCACGCCGAAACTCTTTGATGGCTCCGTGACCGTCGTCGGCGAGAAGCAGCGTCGAGCCCAGCAGCAGATGAGCTTCAGCGGAATCGTCGTCATGAAACACCCTATCGATTAGCTGCTGGCCGCGAGTTAATTGACCGTCGCTAAGAAGCGCGCTGCCCAATAAAAAAGCGACCGCGCGATTATTGGGATCGGCGTCGGCGAGCGGCGATAACGACTCTATCACCGTCTTGTACTTTCCGAGTCGCACGTTGCAATCGGCGAGAAGCAAGACGGCGTTCGGACGTTGTGGCAGAGCTGCCGGAGCATTGGCCAGGAATCGCGTCAGTTCATCCGCTGCGTCGGAGAACATCGCGGCTTTGTAATAAGCAAGGGCGAGATTGAAACGAATGGTTTCGTTCTTTTGGTCGATCTTGAGTGCTTGTGTGTATTGGTTGATGGCGGCTTCGTAACGCCCCAGCTTTGAATACGCCGCACCGAGATTAGACCGCACTTCAACACTCTGAGGATACTTGGCGAGAAGCGACTCATAGCCCCGAATCGCGCCTTCAATGTCCCCGGATTCGTGCAACTTTATGGCTCGAGCAAAGGCCGCATCAGCCGACTCCGGTCCGCTCTGCGCGAAAGCGGGTACCGCAAGTACGCACGCCACAAGGAACGTGAAAAACAGCCATTTAGCTTTTGCCATTTCTACTTCCGACTGAAGGAATTCGTTGGCGAAAAGTATACAACAGCGATGTCTTTCATTTCCAAAATGCTTTCCTCAAAAGTAGGAATCGCACTTTCAAAGGGCCGTTTTTGTTTGGCGCTATATATAAACCCGCCTATACTTCAGTAACCGCCCGACGATTAAATAGAGGGGACCGCAACAATGAAACAATCAGTAACCCTGCTTCTTGCCATTGCGTTGGGTCTTGGTGTTATCAGTCACAGCGGCGGGCAAACCCAGCAGGGTGGCGATGACGTAATTCGTGTTCGCAGCAACGAAGTCAGACTCGACATCGTCGTCAAGGACAAGAAGGGCCGGCCAGTCAAGGATCTGACCGCCAACGATTTTGAAGTTCTCGAAGATGGGGTTACTCAGAAGATTGCGTCGTTTCGCTTCGTAAATCGCGAAGGTCCGCCTGACGCTAACGCGAGTCCAGCAACAGGAGAAAGTAACGTTGGTTCACAGCCCGCGGCATCACCGGCCGTCTCCAATCGCACAACTCCCGGCGTAATCGCTCTCGTTTTCGACCGGCTTTCGCCGGAGGCTCGCGCATTGGCAAAAAAGGCCGGACTTGCCTACGCGAACGAGGGCATGGCAGGCGGCGACTTCACCGGAGTATTTAGGATTGATTTGTCTTTGAACACTCTACAGCCATTCACTGACAACGCGGAGTTGGTGAAGGCGGCAGTCGAGAGCGCAACCGGCGCAACCGGTTCGACTTATGCGTCGAGTGCGCAACGAACCCGTGATCTTGCGGATCGCGGTTCCGCCCTGGACCGTCAGATCGACTCTGCACAAGCAGCAGCAGGCATGGGCGGTGATAACAGTGGAGCGGCTGCGGCCGGGCAAGCGGCTGGACAGGCTGCTGTCGCGCAAAAACTCATGGAGATGGAGTCGAACATTCTCCAACAGTTCGAAGCTCTCGAACGAGATCAACAGGGGTTTGCGACAATCAATGGCTTGCTTGCGGTGATCAATCCGATGCGGAACTTGCCCGGTAGGAAAACGATTATTTTCTTTTCGGAAGGCATCGCGCTGCCTACGTCCGTGCAAACGAAATTTCCAGCGGTAATCAGCGCCGCGAACCGCGCAAACGTCAGCATTTATACGATTGATTCGGCAGGTCTGCGAACTCAGAGCGGAACGGCGGAGTCGGCGCGCGAACTCAACTCAATCGTAGCGCAACGCATAGGTCAACAAAGCCGGGGCACTGACCGTATGTCCAGTGGACCTTATATGAAATCCCTGGAAAGGAACGAAGAACTGCTACGCTTTGATCCTCGCAGCGGTCTCGGCCAGCTCGCCGATCAGACTGGCGGCTTTCTAATTCACGACACCAATGACCTGGCAAACGGTGTGCGTCGAATCAATGACGACATGCACGGCTATTACATGGTTACTTATGTCCCAAAGAATGAGGACTACAATGGAAAGTTCCGTCAAATCAACGTGAAGGTAATTAAAGCAAGTCTGGATGTACAAACTCGCAAGGGCTACTACGCCGTTGAGTCGCTGGGCCAACTGCCTGTACTTGATTACGAAGCGCCGGCCATTGCAGCAGCTCGAAGTGCAGACCCGAATTCAAAAAACGTTCGGCTCATCGGTTCCGCCCTGAGTTTTCCCGCACCCAATCGCCCGGGACTGTCGCTGATTCTAGCAGAGGCGCCACTCTCCGCTTTCTCGTTCAGCAGCAATGACAATAAAACTTACAACGCGAATTTTTCTTTTGTCGCATTAATCCGAAATGAAGCGAACCAGATTGTCCAAAAGCTTAGCCAACACTATCCACTGACTGGTCCGGTGGAAAACCTGGACGCCGCGAAAAAAGGAGACGTGCTTTTCTATCGCGAAACACAACTCGCGCCCGGCAACTATACGGTGGAACTCATTGCTTACGATGGTTCGTCGGAAAAAGTGAGTCTTAGGAAGGCCGCACTGACAATTCCGACTGTCGACGAAACGAAACCCCGGCTCAGTAGTGTCGCCGTGTTACGTCGAGCAGAGCGACTCACACCAGAGGAGCAAAAACGTGACCAGCCATTTCGTTTTGGTGAACTCCTGGTTTATCCGAACCTGGGTGAGCCGGTAGTTAAGTCGGTCGCGCAACAGCTCGCATTCTTCTTCACAGCCTGGCCTGCAAAGGCGTCGACAGAACCGCTACAGCTCAATATTGAGATTCTGCAAAATCATCGCTCACTCGTGAAAACACATGGTCAACTACCTGCCCCAGATCAACTGGGACAGATTAAGTATGCAAGTTCCTTCCCGTTGGAAAAATTTCAACCTGGAGCTTACGAGTTAAAGGTGACAGTTGGTGACGGTAAGAATACGGTGAGCCGTTCGACGAGCTTCACTATCGCGCAATAGCGCCTCTGCGGGATTCTATGGACATTTGCGGGCGGTAACTCTTTGCTCCGGAGGAGCAAAATGTTTAGTCCCGCGTGTCAAAATTATCCCCGCTCCGGAGGAGCGGAATGTAAAACCCCACCTAAGAAAACCACATAGCGCTCCTACGGAGCGCTCACCTCATTATGATTGCGTGGCTATAAACATGGTGCTCCTCCGGAGCACTTCCTAAACGTGGTGCTTCTGTGGGACCGCTCCTACAAAACGATTGAGCAAACTACTTTGTACACTGCCGATCGGCAGAAGATTTACTGCTTGGAATCCCGAGTCAGCTTCTTCTCGAGTTCTTTCGCTTCCTTCACATATTCTCCCTTGGGAGTTTCATCCAGATATGCTCGCACCGCGCGCAAGGCTTCCTGCACATCTTGCCGGCCCAGAAATATGCGAGCCAAATGGTAGTGAGCGGCAACACATTCGGCGCCTCCCATCACCAGAGCTTTTGTCAACTCCCTTTCAGCAGAGGCCGTGTCGCCCGACTCCAGCATCGCAACGCCCAGCCAAAGACGCGCGACAGGCCGTGTACTGTCGATTGCAATTGCCTGATTCAGTTGTGCGATTGCACCGGCGTAATCCTTCCGCTCGACGCGCACGAGGCCGAGATTAAATTTCGCATTAAAGTTCTTCGGATCTTTCTCGATCACCATTTGGAAAGATTTTTCTGCCTCGTCAATTCGTTTCAATTTTAGAAACTGCGCGCCAAGATCATTTCGAGCGGCCAGATACTCCGGATAAAGTGAGACGGCCTGCTCAAAATGAGATGCCGCTTCAGAGACGTTGCCCTTCGCGACCGACTTCAAACCGAGTTCGTACTCTTTCCTTGCGTCGGCAGGGACTGATTGCTTTAGTTCCGCCACGGAGACAACTCTGGACCTGTTGAATGCAAACGGAGACTTTTTCTCGCGTAACTGAATAGTAATTTCCCCAGTTATCCCGCGGCCCAGCGCGATCTTTTGAACCACCGGTTCAAACTCTTCTCCTTCGATTTCGGCCTGTACGTAGTAGACACCTTCGGCCAAATTGTCGAATCGAAATTCACCGTGCTTGTCCGTGTATCGATTAGACAGAGTCATTAATTGTGTCTTCAGCGTAATCCGAATGTGTCGCTCGGCAGAGAACCCCGAAGGCAACGCAACACGCCCTTCAATGACAGCGTTGTTCGTATCGGCGGTCTTATACTTGGTATCAGCATCGACTGGGGCTTGCGCCGGCACAACAACCACTGACATGAGAAACATCGCCATGACAACAACGCAACGAAAATTCATAGCTGTCCTCGATTCCTGGGTCGCAATGATAGCGCTGTAATGGTGTCGCGCCAACTTCAATGACATCAAAAGAGAAACGGCGCGAGTAGCAAATTGATGCCACTCGCGCCGAGTTGACTACTTGACCTTTAGGCGTGTCGCCTAGAAGTAAAACTTGAACGCGAACTCGACGATTCGTCGTCCATGTTTGTTTATGATCTTGCCAAAGTTGTCTTTCGTGGCTTGATCATACGAATAGCCTTTGGTCGGATCGCAAACGTTTGTCGTGCCTCCCAATCCATTTGGAACGTCCTTGGTCTCATTGCAGGTAGTATTGAGCGTCAGATAGATATCGCTGGCGCCGAAACCACCGGCAGTCGTGATCTGACTGGGGTATGCCTGGTTGAAGACGTTGAAAAAGCCCGCGCGGAACTGAAACTTCTTGGTCTCGCTGAAGTTAAAATTCTTGAAGAAGGAGACGTCAAAGTTGCTCCTGCTGGGAGCTCTCAAGTAGAAGGGTGGTTGTGCCGGACCAGTGTTCGGGAACTTGGGAATCGCAATGGAGTCCAAGTTGAAATACTTATCACCAACCTTGCTACCACCGGCCGATGGATTGTTTAGATACACCGGCGCGACTGCTCCAACGCTTTGGCCCAGGATATTAAATGCGTCGGTGCCAAACCAGGCCAGCCCAGACCGACCATCATTTATGGCACCGCTAAACCTCAAGCGAAGCGGTACACCGGTCTGGAATGTCGTGATGCCGGATAGCTGCCACCCGTTGAAGACGCCTCGAGTAAGCTTGTTCTCAAAGGACCCTCGGGCCAATTTCGGCAGGGTGTAGTTATACGACAAGTTAAAGACGTGTGTGCGGTCGAAAGGAAGAATTCCCCAGCTTCTGCCGCGTGTGTCAATTGGATCGGCCCACGCCGATCCGTCCGTCTCGTTGGTAGCTACCGTTCCAAGGGCCTTGGCGAAAGTGTAAGTGGCAAAGTACTGGAGGTTCTTACCAGACTGATGGCTTAGCGTCGCTTGTAAGGAGTGATACGAGGACGTGCCAGTGAACTGGTAGAAACCAACAGTGTTGTAGGCCGGAAACGGTTTGAATTGGTTTACGATAGAAGTCGCAAGTCCGGACCGGTTTGCCGGAATCGAAAGGTCAACACCATTTACCGTTCCACTGCTCAGTCTTCCAAGCGGAAGGATATTTACCGACCTCTGCTGCGGCAGATGTCTGCCCTGAGTTCCTACATAGGCAACGGAGAAAATATTGTTACCGGGTAGTCTTTTCTCAATCGTCAGGCTGAAGTTCGCGGTTCGCGGCAAGTCGTTTGACTGGAGGTCGCGCGAACTTACGTTGACGTTCGCGAAGGCAAACGGATCAATCGTGCTGATATTTTTGAAGTCAAGAGTAAAGTTGGGTATCGAATCCCAGTTAATCGAGGCGCCGTAGGTGTTGGGCATCTGACCACTTGAATAGTAATCGTAGTTACCCTGCACACGGTTATAGAACATTCCAGCTCCGGCTCGAATTACCCAGTCACCCTTGCCCCCAATGTCCCATGCCACATTAATTCGCGGCATCAAGGCCACACCGGGATTGGGGAGCACGCCCTTCGGAATTTCTCCTCGAGATGCAAGCTTGAACCCATTGGGCTGCGTTCTGTCTTTATTGATGAAGATTCCCTGACTCTTAACGTAAGCCGACGGATCAAACAGAACGCCCAGACCGTTTCGTTCGTAGTTCTGCGGGAACCAGGCAAAACGCAGTCCAGCTTCAAACGTGAAGTTCGGTCGCACTTTCCAACTATCTTGTGCATAGAACTCGTAGTTGTAGTAACGGAAGCTGTCGGCCGGGCGATCTGTCGCCTGCGTGAATGACGCAGGACGTCCAACATACAAGTCAGCAAAGTTATATCCAGTTCCACCATGGCTTCGGGAACCACCGCAACCACCACAGATATTTTCAAACCCCTCAGTAATAATATTGGTATCGTGGTTGGACTGCTGGTTCTTGTTAGCCTGCTCGATGAACGCACCAAACTTCAGAGTGTGTGTGCTGTAGACTTTCGAAAGATTATCGGTGAGCGAGAAGCTGCTATATGGAGAACGGATCGGGAATCCATACGCATTGATGAAAACCCCACTCCACCAATTATTCGTGTAGCCGATAGGCACGAATGGGTTACTGCCAGCGAAGTCGACACCTGCACAGTTGTTACACACCGTGGAATTGGCTTGTCCCTTGAAGCCGACTTTATCCGCCGCGGTTAGCCCTAAACCCTCAAAGGACACCTTGTCTGGCTCAGCATAAGTGTAATAGAGATCCAGCTTGCTGGCGGCAAACAACACTTCATTCGTCATTGTTGAATTCACAATGCTCGTCAGATTGGCAACGAATGATTTCCCGGTGTTGTAGCTGGTCAGTTTTCCAGGAACCTCAAAATTTGACGAATCCCACCAGAGGCCGCGAGGGAATCCCTGCTCCTCATATTCGCGAGCGAATTTGACGTAGAGCTTGGTTTTATCGCTGATGTTGTAGTCGACCCGCGCGTTGTACTGGCTGCGATCATTTGGCCGCAAGACACTGTATACGTAATTTTGACCGCCGGTGCGGTTTGGCGCTGGAAAGAGGTTCAGCAACGCTGCGCCCAGGTTGTTCTTGCAAGCCGTCAGGCTAGTCGCTGCCTGGCCGCCAACATCCACGCCGTTGACGATGCACCCCTTCGGATAGACTACAGGGGCTCCAGTGAAGTCCCCCGCTCGCTCTTTCAAGGTTGGAACCGTAAACAACGAGGAGCCTTCGTCCACTCTTTGATAGTAGTATTCAAACCCAAAGAAGAAGAACAGCTTGTCACGATTACGATTGAAGTTTGTCCAGGGAAGCAGAATAGGACCACCGATGTTGCCGCCAGGATAGTTGTACTGGCTCTCTGGTCGCACTACGTTGTTGATGGTGTTGGAACGATCATTGGCCTGAAACTTAAAGTGTCGCACGTAATCGTAGACCGTTCCGTGAAAATCTCGGCTTCCGCCTTTTGTGGTTGCGCTGATTTGCACAGCGCTCGTCCCGTGCTCCGCGGCATAATTGCTTGTCTGGACCTTCACCTCCTGGACCATGTCCGGATTTGCGGTGATGACGGTTCCATTATTTGATCCGAAATCAATCATGCGGGCGCCGTCAATCTGCACGTTGTTTTGCTCGCCGCGCAGCCCGTTGACGTGATACTGCGCGTTGGCGTTGGCCCCGGCTCCAAAGCCAATCTGCTCAAGTGAAGTGTTGTCAGGAGCGACCACACCAGGAAGAATTCGCAAGAGCTCAAGAGCGCTTCGACTAATGATTGAAAGATTATCTATCTGCGAAGCGGTAAT
>Ga0075423_10007834_pt1 | contig 10106 bp, 9 predicted proteins | sample SoiMethybrSBSTD2_FD_80114 | JGI IMG/M metagenome (GOLD analysis project Ga0075423, IMG submission 80114) | Bulk soil microbial communities from a Populus tree surrounding site in Tennessee, USA - Soil MetaG P. TD hybrid SBSTD2 | ecosystem: Environmental > Terrestrial > Soil > Tree plantation...
CCGCCTCGTTGAGTCGGAAGGTTCTAATGTCTGATCTTGAGCGCAACAAGCAGGTCGTCCTCGACTACTACCAGACGGCATTTTCTGGCAACCCGGAGAAGGCCATCGCAGATCATTTTGGTGATCGCTACATTCAGCACAATCCGGACGCCGCGGATGGGCCCGAGGCATTCACGGCCTTCGTCAACTGGCTGCGTGGCGAGTACCCGCAGCTGACGCTCGACATCAAGCGGGTTCTTGCCGAGGGCGACATGGTCGTGACCCACTCGCATCTCGTCCTCGAGCCCGGTACTCCGGGACGTGCTCTGGCCGACTTCTTCCGTCTGGAGAACGGCAAGGTCGTCGAGCACTGGGATGTCATCCAGGAGGTGCCTGAGAGGTCCGCCAACTCGAACACCATGTTCTAGGTGGCCCCGCGGCTGGAATCAGGCGCTGGTATCGGCCGCGCGTGCGGCTATCCAGTCGACGAGTGGGAGTAGTCTCTCCGTGAGTTCGCGGCCCGGCGCCGTGAGGGTGTACTCGACACGCGGTGGGACCTCAGGATGGGCCTCGCGCAGCACGAGCTGATCCGCTTCAAGTGTGTGGAGCGTTTGCGCGAGCATCTTGTCCGTTACTCCTCGGAGCTGGCGACGCAGTTCCCCCCAACGCATCGTCCTCTGCGACAGCGCCACCAAGACCAGGACCGCCCACCGACTGGTGACGTGGTCAAGCAGGACGCGGCTTGGACAGTTGGGCTCGAACACATCGGTCGCGAGCTCTCCGCGCGATGCATCCACTCGGCCACCTCCCGATCAGCGACAGACCACGGCATTGGATCCGGTGCCGGACACCGTGTGCTTGAGCCTATAGCGGCGGGGGTTAGGTGAGCGGTGACGGCGAACACTTCGTCCCACTGCCGAAGACCGGTTCCGGGGGCCAATCCGCCAAGGCACGAGTGCGGCTGTCTCAGCGGGAACGGTGGTACTCGCGATGGAAGGACGACGACGCTGTCTCCAATCCGGCCACTTGAACGGCATCGTCGCAGCCGGACAGCCGCCGGGACCAGCCGATGGTGGAAGTCCTGCGCCCTCGTCGTGGAATCGGCGAGGGTGCAGGACAGGCTCCCCTCCGGGCAGCGGAGACGCGATGGTGCGTGTTCGTCGGGTCGTTGATGCCGGCCCTGTCGCTGCCCTTTCCGGCTCGTGCCGACTTGGCCAGGGTCCTGATCTCACCCGCTCGGAGGGACGCGAGTACGCCGATCGGCCGCACTGGGGCTGCAGCTACGTCGTGTCGACCCACTCCCCTAGCAAGTCGGCCACGCCCATCGACAAGTCCCGCAGGAACCGACGTATCTGACGCCGGACCAGGGCCCCTCCGTGCTCGTGTCGCGATCCAGGCGGCGCCGACGAGGACGGCGGCGATCGCCGCGGCTAGGCCCAATGCCATGTGGTTAGGGGCTTCGGCAGCTTGTGCCAGGTAGGGACGCTGGCAGGACGCTGACAGCCTGGGTGGGTGGCATCGTGGGCTGTGGGGCCAGCGGCACCCATTAGGCGCTCGGGATCCAGGCGCGCGCCGAGGCGCTGTCGATGAAGGACCAGGCCGCCGAGGACCGCTACCGGGAGGCGATCGAGCGGGTCGGGCGCTGCCGCGTGGCAACCCATCTCGCTCGGGCCCATCTCGTCTACGGTGAGTGGCTGCGTCGTGAGGGTCGCCGACGCGACGCCGTGCGCAGTTGCACGCCGCCCACGACCTGCTGGCGGCAATGGGTGCCGAGGCGTTCGCGGCCCGGGCCGCACGCGAGCTTCGCGCCATCGGCGACCGCACCCGCAAGCAGACCGCCGAGTCCGCCGGCCAGCTGACCGGACAGGAGCTCCACATCGCCAATCTGGTGGCGACCGGCGCCACCACCAGACAGGTTGCCGCCCAGCTGTTCCTGAGCCCGAGAACGGTCGACGCCTATCTCCGCAGCATCTTCACCAAGCTCGGCATCACGTCCCGGCGCCAGCTCAGGGAGCTCCAACTGCCCGAGCCGGCCAACTGAGTCCCGAAGGCAACGCCAGGCGGCGCCTGTGGTGTCCGCCGAGCTCCGGGATTGGGCAGTTGCCGGGGGTGCGGCACTAGCTATATTTGAGAGTCCAACACTTGACAACTCCAAGTATTGGTGGTTACTGTCCCGCTTGCAGAAGGGAGCGGGTCGTGCTCGGAGACGGTGGCGGAACGACGATCAGCCTGCGCGTCAACGGGACGCGCTACGACCTGCGGGTCGAGCCGCGCGTGTCGCTGCTCGACGCCCTGCGTGAGGGTCTGGGCCTGACAGGGACGAAGAAGGGGTGCAACCAGGGCGCCTGCGGCGCCTGCACGGTCCTGGTGGACGGCCGGCGGATCAACGCCTGCCTCGCCCTCGCCATGGTGTACCAGGACAGGGAGATCACCACCATCGAGGGGTTAGTGCACGACGGCGAGCTTCACCCGCTGCAGGCCGCGTTCATCGAGCACGACGGCTTCCAGTGCGGCTACTGCACGCCAGGCCAGATCCTCTCGGCGGTCGGGATGATCGAGGAGTTCCGCGACGGCATGCCGAGCGCGGTCGCTGACGACGTCGCGGCGGGCCCGGCCGAGTTCTCCAGCAGCGAGATCCGGGAGCGGATGAGCGGCAACATCTGCCGCTGCGGCGCCTACAACGGCATCGTCGAGGCGGTACGGCAGACGTTCGAGGGGGAGGCGGCCCGGTGAAGGACTTCACCTACGCCAGGGCCGAGAACGTGGCCGCCGCCATCGACCTGGTGTCGCGAACCCAGGGGGCGAGGTACCTCGGCGGCGGCACGAACCTCGTCGACCTGATGCGCGAGGGCATCGAACGACCTGACGCGCTCGTGGACGTCACCCAGCTGTCCCACCGCATCGAGGAGCTCGACGGCGGCGGCATCAGGATCGGCGCGGCGGCCAACAACGCGGCGGTCGCCAACCACCGTCTGGTCCGCGAGCGCTTCCCCTTCCTGTCGCAAGCGATCGTCTTCGGCGCGTCCGCGCAGATCCGCAACGCCGCGACCGTCGGCGGGAACCTGATGCAGCGCACCCGCTGCTACTACTTCTACGACCAGGCGGCCGGGTGCAACAAACGAACGCCGGGAACGGGCTGCGACGCCATCGGGGGGTTCAACCGGATCCATGCCGTCCTGGGGACCTCCGAGCACTGCATCGCCACGCACCCCTCGGACATGTGCGTCGCGCTCGCCGCCTCCGACGCCGTCGTCCAGGTCGAGAGCGGCCAGGGAGCGCGACGGGTTCCCATCGTCGACTTCCACCGGCTGCCAGGCGACATGCCCGAGGTCGACACCAACCTCCGACCAGGTGAGCTCATCACGGCTGTCGAGCTTCCCGCCCTGCCGCTGGCCAGGAACTCGATGTACCGGAAGATGCGCGACCGCTCCAGCTACGCCTTCGCGCTCGTCTCGGTGGCCGCGGCCCTCAGGATCCACGACGGCGGCATCCAGGACGTCCGGCTGGCCCTGGGCGGCGTCGCCCAGAAGCCCTGGCGGGCCTTCGAGGCCGAGGGGCTCCTGCGGGGCGCGGAAGCGACCCAGGAGACCTTCCAGCGAGCGGCGGAAGCAGAGCTGCGAAGCGCCAAGGGACGCGCCCACAACGCCTTCAAGATCGAGCTGGCCAAGCGAACCATCGTCAGCGTGCTAGAGCGCCTGGCCGGCAACGGGAGCACGCGATGAGTGCCTTCTCGAGACTGATGTACCTAGTGATCCAGCGGGCCGCCCGCTACCTGCCCGACAAGGCGCCCGACCCATTGCGGCACAAGCATGACCAGCTCGGGCGGCCGCTGCCCCGCGTCGACGGACGGGCGAAGGTGACGGGTGCGGCTCGCTTCTCGGCCGAGTTCAGGTTCGACAAGCTGGCCTACGCGTCGCTGGTCTACAGCACCATCGCCAAGGGGACGATCTCGAGGATCGAGACTGCGGCGGCGGAGGGCGCGGACGGGGTGATCGCCGTCATCACGTACGAGAACGCGCCGATGATGAAGAACCCGCCGATCGTCCCGCCGTACAACTCGGGCGAGCGTCCAAAGGGCACGGCGGCAAGCGACCTGCCGGTGCTGGGCGACAAGGTGCACTGGAACGGGCAGCCGGTGGCGATCGTCGTCGCCGAGACCCTCGACCAGGCCGAGCATGGAGCGTCGCTGGTCCGCGTCCGCTACCGGGCGGAGCGGCCCAGGCTCTCCTTCGACGCCGTGAAGCACGAGGCGACCGCGCCGGTGGACGTGGTCGGCGAGGAGCCGACGGTCGAGATCGGCCAGGCCGAGCAGCGCCTGCAGCGGGCTGAGGTGGTGATCGACCACCTCTACCGGACACCGCGCCACAACCACAATGCCATGGAGCTCCACGCGACGGTCGCCGCCTGGGACGACCACGGCGGGCTGACCCTGTACGACGCCACCCAATATGTGTACGGGGTCAAGGACACGATCGCGGCGGTGTTCTCGCTCCAGCCCGACAAGGTCCGCGTGGTCACCAAGTACGTCGGGGGCAGCTTCGGGTCCAAGGGCAACGTCTGGAGCAACACCATCCTGTGCGCGGCCGCGGCGAAGGCGGTCCGGCGTCCCGTCCACGTGGCCCTGTCACGCCGGGGCGTCTTCAACGTGGTCGGTGGCCGGAGCGTCACCGAGCAGCGGGTCGCGCTCGGGGCGGACAAGAACGGGCACCTCACCGCGCTCATCCACACCGGGGTCAGCGCGACCACCCCGCACGGCCCCTTCGCCGAGCCCTTCGGGGCCCCAGCCCGCTACCTGTACGCCACCGACTCCCTGCTGATCGACCAGAAGATCGTCCACCTCGACACCGTGACGAACACGGCCATGCGGGGACCCGGTCCCTCAGTCGGGACGTTCGCCCTCGAGTCGGCGATGGACGAGCTGGCCCACGAGCTGGGCCTCGACCCGCTGGAGCTGCGCCGGATCAACGAAGCCCACACCGAGCCGAGTACCGGCCGGAGGTTCTCGAGCCGCCACCTCCTCGAGGCCTCCGAGCGCGGCGCGGCGCGGTTCGGTTGGCAGCCCCGGGCGCCGCGCAGCCGACGCGACGGAGCGTGGCTGGTCGGGCAGGGCGTGGCGGCGGCCCAGTACCACGTCGTCCGGTTCCCGGCCACGGTCCGGGCGCGGGTCAACGCCGACGGGACAGCGGTCCTGCAGACGTCGGCGCAGGAGAACGGCATGGGGACCGCGACCGTGCAGATCCAGCACGCGGCCGAGCGGCTGGGCCTGCCTGTCGACAAGGTCGCCTTCGAGTACGGTGACACCAACCTGCCGAAGAGCGCGCCCGCCGGCGCCTCCAACCAGACCGTCGCCCTCGTCCAGGCGGTCAAGGACGCGTGCGAGAAGCTGCAGCGCGAGCTCTTGTCACTCGCCGGGAACGGTGCTCCTGGCCCGCTCTCCCGCACCCGGTTCGACCAGCTGGAGGCCCGCGACGGTGGCCTGTTCCGCAAGGACGACGGGCGCCGGGGCGAGACGTACGCGGCGATCCTGCAGCGCCTCGGTCGCGAGTTCATCCAGGTGGAAGCCACCAGCGGCCTCCCGTTCGAGACGATGAAGTACGCGATGCACTCCTATGGCATGCAGTTCTGCGAGGTGCGCGTCAACGAGGAGTCCGGCGAGGTGCGGGTCGCCCGCTGGCTCGGCTCGTTCGACTGCGGCCGAATCCTAAACGCCAAGACGGCCACCAGCCAGTTCCGCGGCGGGATCATCATGGGCATCGGGGCTGCATTGACCGAAGAGACCCTGTTCGACGAACGGTCCGGCCGCATCATGAACCCGTCCCTCGCCGAGTACCACGTCCCCGTCCACCTCGACGTGCCGCACATCGAGATCCTCTACACCGACATCCCGGACGACCACACGGCCGCCGGCGCGCACGGCATCGGCGAGATCGGGATCACCGGCGTCGCCGCGGCCGTCGCCAACGCGGTGTTCAACGCCACCGGCAGGCGCATCCGGGAGCTGCCGATCACCCTCGACAAGCTCCTCTGACCCGGTCCACCGGCTAGGCTTGCCCCATCGACGATGCGGCGGGCACGAACCGGGCAGGGCCGAGATCGTCACGCCGGTTCGGAAGGAGCGCGTGGTGGCCGGTGCGAACGCTGCAGGCGAAGGGGCCGAGGATCCGGCGGCCGAGGCCCTGCTGCACGACCTCCTGGAGCTCGAGTTCGTCCTCTCCAGCCAGATCCGCGCCCTGGCCAAGCAGGTGCTGGGCGGGCTGGGGCTGACCGCGCCGGTGGCGAACGCCCTATGGCAGCTGGGCCTCGGCCGGCCCGCGCCGCCAATGGGAGAGCTCGCCGCCAGCCTCGGCGTCGACCCCTCCAGCGTCACCTTCCTGGCCGACCGTCTGGAAGCGCGGGGCCTGGTCGAGCGGCAGGTGAACCCCGCCAACCGCAGGAGCACCGCATTGGTGCTGACTCCCGAGGGGGCCCGGGTCCGGCGCGAGCTCGTGAAGGCGATCGCCGCCCGATCCCCGATGCGGCGGCTCTCCACCGCCGAGCAGCGACAACTCCTCCACCTGCTCGCCAAGGCCACCCGCGACAGCCCCGAAGGGGACGGGGCGTAAGGCTGACCGCCACCAGCGCCCGCGAAATCCGACCCTAGCCGCAATGCCATCCGGTTAGGGGCTTCGGCAGCTTGTGCTGGGCGGGGCTGGCAGGACGCCGACCGCCTCGGCGGGCGGCATCGTGAGCTGCGGCCAGGCGCGATGGGCGGCGCGCTTGAGCTGGTAGCTGCGCATCGTGCGGTTGACCGCTCTGGGGAAGGCCCGCAGGCGACGTGGGCGCAGCAGCTCAGTGAGCAGCTCCTCGACCGCCACCTGGACTGCGGCGGCGATCTGCTCAGGGGGAAACGCCGGCCGGGCGATCACCTGGCGGCGTACGACCTGCAGGCTGCGGATAAACGACAGCCGGTCGGGGTCGAGGTCCTCTTCGAGCGCGGCGGTGTGCATCACCGCCCGGAGGGCGTAGTGGACCAGCAGGTGCGCTCAGACCTCCTGGGCGACCAGTTCGGGGCTCTTGGAGCGCAGTACCTGCTTGGGGCCGCGCTGGGTGGTCTTCAACTCCGCCAGCGCGGTCTCGACCTCCACCCCTCGGTGTACAGCGCCGCCAGTTCGTGGGCGGGTGCCATGGCGGGATCAAGGATCGTGGTCACCAACGGTAGCGGTCGGCGCTGGTGCGCCGGCCAGGGGTCAGCCACGGTGTACTCGATCACCCGCACCGTGATCGGATGGCGCCGTTGGCGGTCGGTGCCCGCATACAGCCGCGACCGCCACGACCCATCGGCCAACACCTGCTCGACCGGCAGCTTGGGGGCGGTCTTGCTGCCGCACCTGACGCCGTTGCCTGATGGCTCTCAACGCGCTCCCAACGGCACCGCGCTGACCCTGTACTCCTTCGGCTCGACGAGCACGCCGGGTCTGTTGACGATCCGGCCAGAGGTGATGCAGAGCTGGGACGCCAAGATCGTGAGCCCACCGTCGCTGTTCCCGGACGACGAAGGGCTCCTCGGCTACGTCGTGGAGGCCAGGAACAACACCGGTTACCAGCGGAAGGGCGACAGCGGCTACCCGTACCTGGTCCAGACCCCGGACGGCCAGGTCGCAATCGCCGGAGTCGCGTCGGCGGAGACCGAGGTTGACAACGTCAACTACCTGGAGGCCGCTCCGGTCGCGGACAACCTGGGATGGATCAACCGCTGCGTCGCCCGGTGCCACCAGATCACGGGGAGCCGGGCGTACTCCCAATCGGGCAAGGGGACGCCCGCCAGCCCATACCGGAGGCCGCAGTTGGACACCGCGGTGTACGAGCTCGACTTCCCGACCAGGACAGGCACGGTCGAGGCGGACGGCTGGGCGATCGCCTTCATCGACGTGGAGGCCACCACGCCGTTCAAGCTGTCCCGGTCCGGCACCTGGACCGCGTCGACAACCGGCCCGCCCGCCGTGTCGAGCTTCACCTTCGACTGCGACACCGGGCTCCAGCGGGGCCGCTGCCGGGGCACGATCGCCAAGGGCGGCACTACCTAAGGTGCACGTGCCGATCGAGCTGCTTGTGGTCCCGCCGGCGGTGAAGGGTGCGCCCGCGCCCAGCGTTACCGTCGTCCACAACTACACGGCCGGGCTGCTCGACTACACCGAGGAGGGCGAGGAGGACACCAGCAACGGCGAGACCGGGTCGTGGGCGACGACCATCCAACCTGACGACGAGGTCCTCGAGCCCGCCACCGTTACCGTGACGACCGAGCTGCAAGCCGCGTGAGCGGGCACGTCCCGAGCAGTGGAGGAGCCGTCGGTCGGGCCTCGGCGCCGGAACGATCGACGACACCGATGGCAGCGAGCCAAGCAGCACTCCCCGATTCGTCGCGCAACGCCGAGTCAGCGGTCCAGCGAGGCAGCCAGCCAGGTGGCACAGTGCCCGCGGTGCCCCACCGGTGCCCAGTAGGTCGTCGGCGTCGTAAAGCGCATCCTGCGCCCTACGACAACCTGTCCAACTACCGCGCGCCGTTGTCATCGCCAGCCTCCTGCTGTGCCTCGACACATGAGCCGCCGGACAGGCCGTAAGCCACGACCTCAGCCGTGCCATAACGGATGAAGCTTCGCCGTTCGCTCTACGCTCGACCCGAAATCATCGGAGGAGAGCAGTGCGCCGGGGCGCGGCCTCATGCCGGGCGGTGCTGGGCAGTTGTCCAGTGGCGGCGGTCAGGGCCGTGGCGCAGGTGCCGTCACCGCGGAGCCGTCGTGGGTGGCCGAGCGCCCCCAGTCTCGGTGACCCGGGGCGAGGTCGGGCCGCCCAGGGGGTGTCGCCGGTCGCGAGGATGTCCGGACGCCGGCCAGGCCGGTCGTTCCCCTGTCCGCCTCGTCCGGTCCGCCGTGGGGATGTCCGTCCAACCGGTCGAGCGGACATCCAGCATCCACGCGTCCGGTGTCCAGGCGTCCGGGGCATCCGGGTGTCCGGACGGACACGCTCTGGTGTCCGCGGCGCTGCCGCCGCCCTGTCCGCGCGCTGGACCCCGGACTGGCTCGGTGTGGCGGGCCGCCCCGGCCGGGCGCAGCGGGTCGACATGCCGCCGTGGTCCGCGGGCGGCGTGGTCGCCTGCCCGCATCGGTCCTGACGGGAAAGGGATGGTGCGGCGTTGGCCGTGGCTGGCTCGCATGAGGGTCGACCCCTAGCCCAGGGCCGCCGCTTGGCCGGCGTCCCGGCTGCGGCGCCGCCTTGGCCCCAGCGGCCGACACGGGCGCTGGTCCAGGGCCAGGATGCCGGCCGGCTGGCGGGGGAGCATGGGACAGAGCAGGTGCTCACCGGCCCCGCAGGGCGTCCCGGGCAGGACGCCGGCGTGGTGCTGACCAATGGGCCTGGACCAAGAGGTGGTGACCACGCTGCGTGGTCGTTGGCCGAGGGCGGTCCCGTGGCGTCCAGCTCCGGAGGGCCCACTCGGTTCGGTGGGGGAGCAGCCTGCGGCCGCGGCGCGGCCGCAGCGCGTAGGGAGCGCTGTCCCCTAGGTGCTGACAGGTCCTTGACCAGCGAGAACAGTGGTGGGCGCGACAGGGTTTGAACCTGTGACCCCTTCCGTGTCAGTTAACGCGGGCTTACCGCTGTGCTAAGCGCCATTTTCCCAGGTCGCGTTCGACCGTAGATGGCAAAGTTAAGTGCTGTCTTGTCGAGGACGATATGCACGCGCCGAGCGGGGGAGAGCCGTCAGAAGCCATCGGGCCAGCTTCACAGCGCTCGCTCCTTACTGATGTCACTCGGCTCTCTACCCACTCTCACCTGCACTAACAGCTCCTGCGCCAAGCCTACGCCGTACCAGGAGCCACCTGCAGCACCGCCCAGGTCAGCACCAACACCAGTCGTCTGCGATTGTGCGTGCCATAACGGATGACCGTCGCCGTTCCGCACTACCCTAGGCCCACAATCTTTTCCGACGAGAGCAATGCACCACGGGTGCGTTCGCTCGCGCCAACGAAGGCGGGGGAGGGAGCGGCGGGGTGGTGGCCGACATCGCCAAGCTCACGATAGGGCGGGAGGCCTACTACACCCGCGAGCTGGCCACCGACCACGAGCAGTACCTGTCCGGCCACGGCGAGTCCCCA
>Ga0075423_10007837_pt1 | contig 10105 bp, 9 predicted proteins | sample SoiMethybrSBSTD2_FD_80114 | JGI IMG/M metagenome (GOLD analysis project Ga0075423, IMG submission 80114) | Bulk soil microbial communities from a Populus tree surrounding site in Tennessee, USA - Soil MetaG P. TD hybrid SBSTD2 | ecosystem: Environmental > Terrestrial > Soil > Tree plantation...
GTTTGGCCAGGGATGGAAAGCAAACCGCTCATCACCGGCAGCATTCTTTCCCTTTTTTCGAAGGGACTGAGGAAAGTCGTCAGTTTGGCAAACCTTTCCTCGCTGCTATCGGTCGGGTGAATTCGGGCTGTTGCTTGAATATTCTCGATCACGGGGTGCAGCATGGTGTTCTTGTGGAAGGGGGAGCCGTGAAACCTGAGGATGGTGCGTGCCTTGGCCCCGAACTCAGCCTCGAATTGCTGTACCAGTTTCGATTTGCCGATACCCGCTTCCCCAGCCACGATCACGGTCTGGCCGACACCATCCTTCGCCAGCTCCCAGTGATCGGAAAGCAGCTCGAGCTGCTTCTTGCGGCCAATCAACGGCCGCGTGATCTTCGTTTCGATCGCCAGGCTATTCCTGCCCTTTCGTTCCACGACGCAAAATAGTTGCACCGGACCGATGTTTTTCAATTCGCGGACGCCGAGGTCCTGGTAGATGAAAACTTCGCTCGGTAACAGGCGCTTCGTTGTTTCAGTGATGACGACCGTGTCAGGGTCGGCCTCGGCCTGGGCTCGACTCGCTACATTTGCCGCTTCGCCAACAACAAACTGGTCGGCGACGACCTGGCCAGTGTCCACCCCCACACGCAGCCTGAGCTCGACGTCGTGCTTCTGCTTGAGATCGATGTTGAAGGACCGGATGGCTTCAATGATCTTCAATCCAGTCAGCACCGCGCGATAGGCATCGTCTTCATGCGCGACGGGATAGCTGAAGTAGGCCATAAAACCATCGCCCATATACTGAGCGTAGTAGCCCTCGTACCGTTCGATGATCTGCTTCGAAATGAGATGAAAGTTGTTGATCGCGTAACGCAGGTCTTCAGGATCGAGGTTATGGGCCAGGACGCTCGAGTCGACGAGATCGCACGACAGCAGCGACATTTGCCGCCGATTGGCGCCCGCTTCCGGGGCGCGGGCGCGATGCGCCGGCAGATTCGGCGTGGCGGTGGGATCAGCGGGGGCCTTCGGCACGACCGCGCCACAGCTGTCGCAAAACTTGTTGCTGGGTGAAATCTCGTTTCCGCACTGAGGGCAGCTGAGGGCGACGAGCGCCCCGCAGCCACCGCAGAATTTGGCATGCTTACGATTTTCGAAGCCGCACGTGGAACACCGCATGCCCAATTTCCCCCGCCAACCGATCGTTGGCTCTAGGCTTTAGTCTAAAACACACTGATCTCCGCTCGCCTGACCCTCCTTATCTCCCATTGAGGTTCTAGGGGGCCACCGACGCGTCCCGTTAACGCCGAGGGCCATTTTAGGCTGGCGTCGAAGAGTGGCAAGGCGCACGCTTCAGACCTCAGGTATTACCCTGATTTCGACTAAAGAAATGGCGAGCCTCGGTGGCGGCGGTGACCGTTCTCGCCGCTGCTGCGGTTTCTGCCGAAACGGCGGGGTGGCTGGTCAAGACAACTGGTCTGGACTGCAACTATCGCGGGCGCGGCGAGCTACGGCATACACGCGCCAGGCTAGATGCCCAGCAAGGCGCCGGCCCGCCCTTGCGGCGGAGCGCAGGCCCGAGCCGAGCGATAAAACGCGGGTAAGGCTCGCCTGGCGATGCTTGCCTGGCATTCCGCTCTTCACGTGCCGGCAAAATATCTGCATCAGAGAAGCAACGGCAGGATTGAGGCGGCTATGACGCCGCCCATGGCGATGTTGAAGGCGACCTCAATGGTATCGATGTGTGCCTCCACCAAGTCGCCGGAGGTCTCGAACGATACATGCAGGTGCTTATCGGGATTTGCTACCGCGCGTAGCAGATCGGCCTTGTCGGGGCCATTGCGGACTTCCAGCTCACGCGTCGCCATGCAGGCCTCCTCGTAAGGTTCAAATCGATGCGCCTTACCTCCCGAGAGCAGAACCGGCGGACCGACAACGAGTTCCAACGCTGCCCGCCTTGACGCGAACCGAAGTGCCGGAGGGAGAATATCGCCTACGTATGCAAGCGCTCCTGGCGCCCAGCTGCGGTTTGACCGGGGTCTTCGGCCTATTCGCAGCGCCGCCGGTCGGCATCGCTGTGCTCGGCGACTTTCGGGGGGTGGTGAGGGCGCTTGCCGGAGGCTCGTCTTCTAGCCTGGCGAACTGCCCCGATCATGAGGTGTCCTGCTGCGATCGAGGCGCCGCACGGAGCTTGCCTGCGGTCGCATCGGCCCCTCCTCGGTGGCGACGGCCACCTGCGCCATCATTCCGATTTTAAGTTCTTGCAAATCGCCGCGGACAACAGCGTTGCGCGTGAAATAAAGCTCCGGCGAATTGTCTTTTCAATGCACCCGTAGTTCTGCTCGAGAAACAGCCGCACGACCATGCCACTTTGTCCGGCGTTTTTCGTGTGGCTTGGCGTCGGCGTTCTATCCGCCAACTTCTCCAGCTGGCCCTCGACGGCATCGAAGGCATTGTTGAGTGCGGCGGAGTGATCTTGCTTCGTCTCGCGCCGCTCCTGCTCGTCCTTGCCGATCACCAGCGCGCGCCCGGCCAACCTCGGCCTCAACGGACACGGCGATTGGGACCTTTGCAGTCTCGGACTTGCGATGGGGCACCTCGACGACGACGCGGCAGCCGATCATGCGCGGACAAAGCGCCTCGAGATGACCGACGCGCTCCCGGATCAGCGCGTCGAGCGTCGGCGCCTCATGCCCTTAAACGTGATTTGCAGGGGACGCTGCATCTTGGAACACCGTTTCCAGCTCCGCCCCGCTTTGCCTGTCCCCTGGCCCGGCCTGCCCGGTACTCTGCGATGGTGGGCTCACAATGACAGCGCTATCAAGTGTCAGTGGAGGCACCCCGAGCTTGCCAAATTATCGGGGAGATACCTGATTGAACTTGATCGGGCCGGTTCATAACGTGAGCTTGAGCTTTGGGTTTGGGGCCTGCCATGCGTGCTCGACGGCTTATTGATGGTGCGTCGTTCGGATCTGAGGCCACAAAGGCAATTGGGCAAGCGTTCGACGCTGCTTGGGCAGAGATTGCTCGCAATTTCGGCGATGATCCCGCCGATATCGAGGATGCTCGCCTTAAGCTTGCCAATGCGCTCCTCTCGGTGGCCAGCGAAGACAGCCAGGACGTAGAGGTGCTGAAGAAGGCTGGCCTGCAACGGTTGGCGCTGGAGTACCGTGAAAGCAGCCCAAGCTATACTGAGTTGAAGCGGCGAGCGACCACTCGAACCACGCAATAAAACACAAATGCTGTAAGTTACCGGTTGCTTGCATTCGGGGAACAAAAGGGTTCACCGTTCTGCCCAAGGCGGCGGACGCAACCCCCCGGTCGCAGGATCCCTCAGCGGTGGGTTGCACCGCGGGCCCTGATGCCCATGACATTTAGCGAAAAGTGGCGGCCCTCGCGCGGAGGTCCGACGGCTTCCCTGGGCGCTCAACGGCGAGCCGAACGGCCTCACGTCTAAAAAGCAATGGCATCGATGAAGCCGAGGCGACCGAATGGCTTTCGCTCGGCGCAGCACCGGCGTGACGGCAGACAGCAAGCGGCAAGTTCCGATTGGCCCAAAAATAGGCCTGCTTGACATGGCACCTCTGCAGCGCTGCGTCAGTCTACAAGGACAGCAGGACCCTTGCGCGAGGCCAACTTACATGCTGAAAATTTTCCTCCTCGTCACGCTAGCGCTTGTGGCCCCTGCGGCTGCCCAATCCAGAAGCGCGGCAGCGCCCAAGCAGGGCAAGAAGCCATCCGCGCCGATGATTTTTTATTTGGCCAAAGGTGGCCCAGATGCCTGTGGAGCAGGCTGCAGTGAATGGATTGCCGCGGAGGGTCGGATCGACGAGAGCTCGGCGCAACGCTTGCGCGCCCTTTTGACTCAAATAGGAAAGCGTAAACTCCCAATCTTCTTCCATTCGGCAGGTGGCGTTGCCTCAACAGCTAGAGAGATGGGGCACCTGTTGCGCGAGCGCGCGATGTCGGCTGGCGTGTACCAGACCGTTCCCACGGGTTGCGCGGGTGCTCCCGAGCAGGCGTGTCGGGTTTTGAAGCAGTCTGGGCAAGTGCTGCCAGCGGCGTTGCGCACGATTGCCAGTTGCGATTCTGCCTGCGTCTTCGCCTTGATCGGCGCAAAGATGCGGCAAGTACCTCCCGGCGCGCGCATTGGAATCCACTCTGTCAAACTCGTCATCGAGTGGGGTCATGCCCGTGATGCGGGCTTTTCGGACCGGCAGATTGCCTCTTACGAGAAAACCAGGCTAGCGGAGATCAACGCGCAACATCGCCGTTACGCGCGCGAAATGGGCGTCGATGTGGGTCTGATTGACCTGAGCTTGCAGGTGCCCCATACGAGTATCCACTACCTTAGCCGAGAGGAAATCGTGCGGTTCGGAATTGATCCGCAGGAGTTTCAGGAAACACGGTGGGACGCCCTCGACCTAGGTTCGCCGGAGCTTTGGGCATTGAAGTTCTTTATTGAAGGCGCAGCAAAGGATCGTAAGGAATTACACGCAGGTTTCCTTCGAATCTCGTGCAGAAACTCCCGGCAAGTTGGCATTACCTATTTTCGCCACACCGGTTTTAGCGGCGCAGGCGGCGAAGCGACGATCCGGTTTGCGGCGGGCGAGCGCAGTGTAGCGCTTTCGAGATTCGGCTCTGTCGTGACGACCAACGCCATCGAATCGGGCGCATCTTACAATACTTGGGGAGCGGTCTCATCTTTCGAATTTCTTGAAGCGGTTGCCGCGCGCACCAACATGGAGCTTGTCGGATCGGGTGATGCAGAGGTGCCGGCGCGCATTACAAAGCTGTCGACCGCGGGACTTTCACAAGCGATTTCCGCGTTGCAACTTCGATGTGGTCCGAAGCCGGAATGAGCGGCAACCGCTGCGCTCAGGTGTGGGCGGCTCTAGCGGGTGAGGCGTCGCTATTCTTTCCAGGGTTGGCGCGAGCCGGCTGAGGCCAAGCAACGGACATCTCAGGGGTCGAGACATTTTGGCGATGGTGGCGCAGCGCTGCATTGATGGCGGTCTGAGCGGCGACGAGTGCGGAGCTGGAGGAGATAAGTCGCACGGCGACGCGGATGGTGATCAATCAAAACAGAAAACCCCGGTGTCTTCGCCGGGGTTTTCGTTACCTCGAACGGCTCCGTGCTTAGTCGTCTTTGGTTGCGTCGCGTGCGGCGTCCTTAGCGTCGCCAAGGGCCTGCCGGCCGCGACCTTTGGCCTTGTCCAGCTTGCCTTCGGCTTGGGTTTTCTTGTCGTCGGTTATTTTGCCGATCGTGTCCTTAACGGCACCCTTGGTCTTGTCGTAAGCGCCTTTGATGTGTTCCTTATCCATGAAGAATCGTTCCTTGCATGTTGATCTTCTGGAGGAAAAACGCCGGGGTTAGTGCCCCTGTTCCTACCTGCGGGGCTGGAAACTGCACGCCGCTGGCCGGCTTTGTGAACGGTGGCGGTAAAGGTCGAACCCCTGCGATAAGCTCCTTTGTGAACCCGTGCTGGCGCCGCTGCTTGCCGCCGCTGGCTTTGCCGTCATCGTGCAAGCGGCCCCTAACACCATGGTGCGGAGCGAACGCAACGATGAGGTCTCCTGCCTTGCTCAACGATCTCCCCTCAAAGAGGAGCTCGTCGGTTGGCAAGGCAGGACGGAGTCACGGGTAGACTGAACACACCTGGACTTCAGCCTTCGCGTGGGCGCCCGCTAGGGCGCTGGCACGCGACCGAACAGCTTCTCGAGGGCAAGGCCGATCGAAAGCAATTTGCGGTCGCTGCCTGCTGGACCATCGAGCCCGAGCCCGATCGGTAGCCCTGCTTGCGTGCGCGCGATTGGAATCGTGATTCCGGGGATGCCTGCGTTCGAGCCTGGATCGGCGTTTCGGATGAAGGTCGGGAAGGTCGGAACGTCCTGGCCATTGAGCTTGGTCTTTTCGTCGTCACCGATCGGCGCCGCTGGCAGTGGCGTCATTGGAAAGGCGATCGCGGCAATCCTGTTCTTCGCGAAGGTCTCGGCAAATAGCTTTTGCAATTTCGGCCGCGTCGTGAGTGCCGCCTTATAGACTTCCGGCGGAATCGCCTTCTGCGCCCCTGGGACCACCATGCCGTCGAATACGCCCTTGACGTCGGGGCTCTTGATTTGGCCGGCGACGCCGGCGACGTCGAGAGGGATGTCAAATTTTTTCAGATACTTCGCCAAGTCTGCATTCGCCTCGAAGAGCGCCACGGGGAAGCTCACTTTGTCGTCAAGGTCCTTCAGTCCGGGCATGTCCACTTCGACGATCTCAACACCCGCAGCCTTGAGCTTGTCGATCGCCGCCAGTGTGAGTTTCTCCGTCTCCGTGTCCACGCCATCGAAGTAGTAAGCCTTGTGCACGCCGATGCGCAGCCCCTTGAGGTTCGCTGCGGTCAGCTTGCCTTTCGCGCCGGTGATTACGTTGTCGAGCAGCACCAAGTCTTCCACCGTGCGCGCCATCGGGCCAGCGGTGTCGCGCGTGTGCGCGATGGGCGTGATCCCTTCCTGCGAATAGCGCTTCAGGGTCGGGCGCAACCCTGTGATGCCGTTCACTGCGGAGGGAATGCGCACCGAGCCACCCGTATCCGAGCCCAAGCCAGCGGCGGCCATACGAGCCGCGATTGCGACCCCGGTTCCTCCCGAAGAACCGCCTGGAATGCGCTTGGGATCGTAGGGATTGTGTGCCGCACCGAAAGCGCCGTTGTTGTTGGTGATGCCGAACGCGAGCTCGTGCATGTTGTTCTTGCCGAGGACGATTGCGCCCGCGCCGATAAGCTTGGCCACTATCGGGGCGTGCGCTTTGGGACGAAAATCTTTAAGCGCCAGCGTCCCTGCGGTGTTCGGGAAGCCCAAGACATGGATGTTGTCCTTTATCACGAAGGGAACCCCGTGCAGCGGTCCCTTGAACTTCCCTTTCGCGGCGTCGGCGTCAGCGGCACGGGCAGCCTTGATTGCCGCTTCTCGATTGTAGGAAATGAAGGCTCCAAGATCCTTCTTGTGCTCGATCTGATCGGCAAGCGCCTTGACCAAATCCTCGCTCTTCAGCTTCCCGGCGCGGATCCGCTTCGCCGCTTCTGTTGCGGACAATTCGGTGAGGTTCTCTTGCGCGTGCAGCGGCGGCGCCATCGCGGCCGGGGCAACGATGGCGACGATCTGCGTGAATTCCTTTATAGTCATAGCGGTTCCTCCGCTTAGTCTTCCCTCTTCAGGTGGTCGCGTTCTTGCAATTGTCGCGGGCCGCGCAACCAGCCTTGAACAGGATACCAGCACCAGAAGGGTGCGGTGCCCCGTTGTGGCATCGATGACCACTGTCTCTGCCACATGCTTCCAACACGCTCGAGGGACCGACGTCAGTACTGTTGCCCATCAAAGTGGCACGCACATGGTGCGTGCTGTCGCTCGGCGTTGTCCGCAAGAATTGCGCAGCACTAAGCCTACTGCTGCCAACACAGTCGCAGGAAGTCATCATGCTGCTCACTTCCGAGAGAGGAAAAGCTGCAACGTCGTGGACTTTGGTCGTGGAACTTCAATAGGGAAGGATCCTCCTGGGGCGTTGACCGCATCGGTGGCCGTAAATCGCACGGCGCAACTGGCTCGAGTTGCCGGCTAAGACCCGTGCTAGTCGCGCAGGCGCGAGCGAACCGCGGTTTTGCTCAACCGTGCCGACGACGCGGTGCCAGAGGCCTGGCTTTGCCGAGCTCTCGGCAGCTGCCAAGGAATAGCTTCACCGCGCGGTTGGCGGCCGGGTGGCAGAGGACGAGCGAGCAAAGCCCAGTCTTTCTGAACCGCGACCGTTGAGGGGCAGATCGCAGCCATCGTCTTGTCGCGGTCGTGACAAGGCCTAAGGGGTCGGGGCGCTCTGTCTAAGGGTTAATCTCGATTCAGCTCACGCTGCAAATGTATTACGGGCTCGACATCGGAGATGTGTGAAGCCCGCAAATCGGCGGGCAGGACCAAGCCAAACGTGAGTTCTGCGAAAAGTAACTCAGTAGCAGGTCTATGCGTCGACGGCTTTCGAGCTGACGGCCTGAAGACGTGCTGCGTGATAAATGGTGACACGTTCGCTCAAGGTGCCGGCTTGGCCATTTGCCGTACCTATCTGATCGATCTCATCAACAAGCACGTGGCCCACCACGGGGTGTTTGAGGCGGTCAGTCCCAGGCCCGCTCGCCTCATCAAATCCTAACGCCTGCTGGCAATAAGGGCATACCCCGTGCAAGACGTTGTGCCAAACCGGATCACTCGCGCGCGAAACCGTCCTCCGTTCGAGTGTATCGCCTTGTTGCTGCAGGGCGGCGGCGCCCTTGGGTCCTACCAGGCGGGAGTCTATGAAGCCCTTTCGGAGGCAAATCTTCACCCCGACTGGGTTGCTGGCATCTCGATCGGCGCCATCAATTCCGCCATCATCGCCGGCAACCCGCCCGAGCAGCGTGTCACAAAGCTGCGCGCGTTCTGGGAAGGGATCACCGCCAATCCGCTGTTCGACTGGGTCGCTGCAGCCGACCAGTTCGCACCAAAGGGGGATCTCGCGCGGAGCACTTTCAACCAGTTGAGTGCAGCCATGGCAATGTTTGGCGGGGCGCCGGGCTTCTTCGCGCTACGCCAGCCCTCCCCTTGGTTGCATCCGGCCGGCTGCCTCGAAGCAACAAGCTTTTACGAGACGAAGCTTCTCAAGGCGACTTTGGAACAGCTCGTGGATTTCGAGCGTATCAATTCAGGCGCGATGCGCTTCAGTGTTGGCGCGGTAAACGTGCGCTCGGGTAATTTTGTCTATTTTGACAACACCACGCGCGAGATCCGCCCCGAGCATGTGATTGCAAGCGGCTCGCTGCCGCCGGGTTTTCCAGCTATCGAGATCGAGGGTGAACACTACTGGGACGGCGGTCTTATCTCGAACACGCCGCTACAATGGGTGGTCGAGCACGGTCCGCGGCAGGATACGCTCGCCTTCCAAGTCGATCTCTGGAGCGCGCGCGGCGACTTTCCAGGCGATCTCGCCGAAGTCGCGACAAGACAGAAGGAGATCCAGTACTCGAGCCGCACCCGAGCGAACACGGACCAATTCAAGCGCCTGCAACGACTGCGCTGTGCGCTCGCGACGCTTCTGGAAAGACTGCCCGAGGACCTGAAAGCGAGCGAGGAGGCGCGGGTACTTGGTCCCTTCGCTGACCGCAAGCGCTACAGCGTCGTACACCTGATCTATCGCTCCAAGCATTACGAAGGCAATTCGAAGGACTACGAATTCTCGCGCTTGACGATGCAGGAACACTGGCGCGCCGGCTATCACGACGCGGTGCGCACGCTGCGGCATCCGGAGGTGCTAGCGCGGCCGGATAATCTGGAAGGAATGTCTACATTCGACGTCGCCTACGACGGGCGTGAATGAGTTTGGGCACTGGCGCAGACCTTGTCATGAGGAGAGTTTCATGAAGGAAAGCGAAGTTCGCGCGAAGGCGTTCGCGATGCCGCTCACCAGTCCGGCCTTTCCGCCGGGGCCCTATCGCTTCGTCAACCGCGAGTATTTGATCATCACCTACCGCACGGATCCTGAACGCCTCCGCGCCGTGGTGCCAGAGCCTCTCGAGGTCGTTGAGCCCGTCGTCAAATACGAGTTCATTCGCATGCCGGATTCGACCGGTTTCGGCGACTATACCGAGACCGGGCAGGTCATTCCGGTCTCGTTCCAAGGCAGAAAAGGCGGCTACACCCATTGCATGTTCCTAAATGACGAGCCCCCCATCGCCGGCGGGCGCGAACTTTGGGGTTTTCCGAAGAAGCTTGCCAACCCGAGCCTGCGCACGGAGATCGACATGCTGGTCGGCACCCTGGACTACGGACCGGTCCGAGTTGCGACGGGAAGCATGGCCTACAAGCATAAGCAAATTGATCTGTCGGCGATCAAGACAACGCTGTCTTTACCGAACTTCCTCCTGAAGATCATTCCGCACGTCGACGGCACTGCGCGTATTTGCGAGCTGGTCGAGTATTATCTCGAGGACATCACGATCAAAGGCGCGTGGACCGGCCCGGGCGCGTTATCGCTGAGCCCGCATGCCATGGCCCCGGTCGCCGAACTGCCGGTTTTGGAGGTCCTCTCCACGATTCACATTCTGAGCGACCTAACCTTGGGA
>Ga0075423_10007839_pt1 | contig 10104 bp, 10 predicted proteins | sample SoiMethybrSBSTD2_FD_80114 | JGI IMG/M metagenome (GOLD analysis project Ga0075423, IMG submission 80114) | Bulk soil microbial communities from a Populus tree surrounding site in Tennessee, USA - Soil MetaG P. TD hybrid SBSTD2 | ecosystem: Environmental > Terrestrial > Soil > Tree plantation...
CCAGCCGTTGTCCTTGACTTGGATCCCGATCATTTCCCAATTCTGCCCATGCCCCGCAACTATGGCGGCGCTGCCGGCACTCGCTTCCTTGGAAAACAGCAAGTAGTTCGCCAGAGCGGTCACCGTCGTCTCCACGCCTCTCGGTTTGATGCCGAAGGACTCCAGCAGGCTGAGTAGGCCGTCGAGTCGCTTTTTGGGAATCGCGAACACATAGAGACAGAACTTCTCGCCTTTTTTCCCAGCCGGTAAATAGTCGTAATAGATCTCCTCGCGCTTGAACGGCAGTTGCCGCTCGATCTCGTACTCGAGCACCTGCTGCAGGTTGTCCTGCGCCGCCAGCGGCAAGAACACCTGCTGTACAATCACCTGATCCTGCGGCACACAAAGATAAACTTGATCCCGCACGGAATTGAAATGCGGCAGCAATGAAACGATCGCCTGCCTCAACGCGCGTTCGCGCGAATCACTTTCGGCTTTGAGCGCGATCTCTCTCACATCCTCGGCGATCCAACCGGTGAGCTCGGAGATCGCCTGCCGATTGTCAGCCTCGGGCAGCTCTCGTTCCTCTTGCTCGAGCATGGACACCGAGAGAAAGCTCTTACGGAGTCGGACCATAATGACCCGGTCGCTGAGTAAATAGAGTCCGACGCTGGTCAAAAAGTCGGCGCGGGAAACATCCTGCAGATGACGGAGGGCGATCATTTCTCCTGAGTTGAGCCTTTGTTTGTCGGAATGATAAAGCCTAGTTTATCCCATGAGCTAGTTCTGTGGTAGTGCTATATCACGATCGAGCCAACGCAGCATCTCGAAACCTTGCGCGCCGCCGAGCCGGACGGTGCCTTTAACCCGCCGCGGCAGGCGGGAATCCTCCAGCCGGCCTTCCGCTTCCACAGCAACTACCGATGGATTCGTGAAGATGAACATTTGCAGCGCCGCGTCCCCGGCGCTGATACCTAGTAGCGGCAACAAGTCGGCAAGGGTTTTTTCCGCAAGCTTCTTCCGTTCCTCGACAAATGTTCGGCACTTTTCCAGGGGAATGCCCATCAGCGCATGAATGACTTCGGCCGGGGCAGTACGCAAATTGACGCGGTCAATCGGGCTATCCACGGTAAAAATGTCGCGCAATGCGACGCGACGCGGATTGTCCGTCGGTTGGCTTTTGTCTTCGGCATAACCAAAAAACAAGCCATGCGTCACACCCCTGATCCAAAGCAGTTCCTCGACGCTATCCAGCGGACCGTTCTTCGCCGTGTAAGGCGGCGACAGCGACGCATAGTAATCATCCTCAGCACCGTTGGTTCGGTGCAAATCGTCGGCGTCGCGCCAGTCCATAATCGAGTCGACCAGAATGTCTCGCCGGACATCATCGATACCGAGATTGGTAAAAACACGGCGGAGGGTCTCTTCATTGACCCGGTTAATGTTTATTTTGCCGCCCTCATCGACCAAGCGCACGCGAGACACGCCCGCGCCGACACTTTCCTCGCGCCAACTGCCGTCGAATAGATCGCTTCTCTTTGGATCCTGCTGAAACTGCTGCCCGGTTCCGGCTTGCTGATTGAGAAAATCGTACAAACCTCGTTCAAAACCGGCCACGGCAAGATAATAGCCGATGGTCTCGTTACTGAAGCGATGGGCCGCGGTCGCCTCCTCGCGCGCCGAGGTGCTGAAGTCGAAGGCCACCACGAAGAGGAAAATAAAAATCCACAGCACGACGATCAGGGCGACGCCATTTTCGTCGGCCAATTTGGTTCGAAATAAGCGGAACTCTATCTGCGGTTTCATGGCGTCAGCACCGTCATCATGACCGGAAAAATCCAGCGCACCTCTTTGCCGCGTTCGTCTTGATAGGTGAAGCGCACCGCGCGTGGCAGCATACGCCGTTCCCTGCCATCCCAACGATCTTCCCAGGTTTCTTCTTCCGCCTGGGGATCCAAGTAGGCTAATCGAAATTCTTTGACGTTGTCCTGAAGAACAATACTATACGTCTGTCCACTGCCACCTGATTCGCTGCTCAGTCGCACGGGCGCGGTCTCTTCCAATTTCACCATCGCCCGGCCGTTATCGTCCTCGTCCTTGGTTATTTGAATCTTGGCCATACCGCGCCCACCCATGCCTTGGGAGTACGCCGATACGAAGGTGAGGCTTTCGACATCGCCTTCAAAGAAGGCTGTTTGCTCTTCCGGCGATTCACGATAAGGAAACGTCGATCGGACGTAGCTTCCGAGCAAATCGGCGATCGACCGTTGTTTTTGATTGCGCGTCGAATTTACCTGAGACTTTTCCACGGCGCTATGGCTGAGGGAGAAGGCACCGTAGAGGATTCCCCCTATCAGAGCGAAGATCGTCAGCGCCAGAACAACTTCGATCAGCGTGAACCCGGCCGCTCGGGCGGACACACGCGTCGCTTTCTCGCGCGTCCTTCGTCCATTCGCGTTGCGCGGGGATACGTCGGGATTCATCAGTTGGCTTTTTTCGTCAGACGGAAGGTTTTGAAATCAACGCGCCGCTCTCGTTCCCCCTCCGACACGGTCATCTCTAAAGCGACTTCTTTGAGTTCCCAGTTGCTGGATAGATTGAGCGACGGCGATGCATCCCGCACCGTTTGAACCTGGCTTTTCCACCTGCCGGCGGTGCCGAGCGTGCCGCTGTCGGAGCCCTCCGAAAGCTTCTTTCGTGCCAGCAGCTCATCCATGACCCGGGCGCCGTAAGTAACCGCCTCTGTACTCGTCGTGCTGCGCGCGCCGAGCCGCAAACCCAGAGAAAAAATTTGTAAAAGCGTGACGACTCCCAGTCCGACGATGGTCAAGGCGACGAGAACTTCGAGCAGGGTAAAGCCGCTAGATGAAAGTCGCTGACCTCTCATGATTTATCGCCGCGCGTCACTTCGATCCTGCCGGTGAGCGGTTCCATGCGAATAAGGTAGGAGACGGACTTTTCGCCGGCGAGGACAATGGCGCCGCCTAAGCTACTGCCGTTGGGGAAAAAGTAGAATCGCTTGATATCGCGGTCCACCGCCTCGCCGCCGTCAACCGACACGAACTTTACTTCCGCCGGCAAGTGGACCTCTCTAGACTGCGCGACCAGATAACTGTTTTGCGGCAGATTCAGCGCGAGCTCTTGTGGGACGCCGTCAAACAAGGCCCGGCTTCTCAGATCGCGCCCCACCGCCGCCAACGCCAGAGCAGAAATGCGCACCTCGCGATCGTTTAGTCCCTTTTCGATGTTGGGCACAACGATCGCTAAGCTGACACCCAGGAGGAGCAGCACCAGCACCAGTTCGATCAGCGTAAAGCCGCGGTTATTTTTCCCAGCTGGTAACATCACGATTGGTGTCCTCGCCGCCGGGAACGCCATCTGCGCCGTAGGAAATAATATCGTACGCGCCATGATCGCCGGGGCTCTTATAAACATACGGCTTGCCCCATGGATCGAGCGGAACTTCTTTTTTTAGGTACGGCCCATCCCAACGATCAACTCCGCCGGGTTTCTGTGTCAGGGCCTGGAGCCCTTCCTGCGTGTTCGGATAACGCCCGACGTCAAGACGAAAAGTATCCAGCGCCACGCCGAAACTCTCTATTTGGATTTTGGCCGCTTTGGCAGTGGCCTTCTCGCCTTGTTTGATATACTGCGGCAGCACTATTCCGGCGAGCAAGCCAATGATGATCACGACGACGATCATCTCGACGAGTGTGAAGCCCATTTCGTTTTTTATAAGTTTCTTAGAAAGGTAAGTCATTGATACTAAAGATCGCCAGCAACATGGAAATGACGATAATCCCGATTATCAATCCCATTCCCAAGATCAATACCGGCTCTAGTAATGCAGTCAAACGTTTTGTCGTTCGTTTGACCTCTTGATCGTAATAGTTCGCAACTTCCGAAAGCATTCCATCCAGTCTACCCGTTTCCTCCCCCACCGCAATCATGTTCAACGCCAGCGGCGGGAAGAGTCCGCTTTCGCTCAGCGGTCGCGCCATGCCTTTGCCTTCGCGCACACGCACTTGAACTTGGCCGATCGCTCTCGATAGCAAACGGTTGCTTAACACAGCCTGCACGGTACCCAACGCTTCGAGCATGGGCACACCGCCCTTCAACAGTGCGGCCAGCGTGCGGGAAAAACGCGCGGTTTCGAACTTCCTCACCAAGTCGCTGAACAACGGCGCGCGCAGAGACAGCCGGTCCCATTCAGCCCTCCCCTCGGGGCTCCTCACGTAAAAGATTCCGCCGGCTACGGCGGCGAGAATGACCACCAATGTGATCCATCCGTACTCCGCCAAAAACTGGCTAAACCCGATGACGACCTTGGTGATCCAGGGGAGAGCCTTGCTATTATCTCGAAAAATTGCGGCAAACTTCGGGATGACAAAGACGAACAAAACCGTTAAAGAAATCCCGGCGGCACTGGCTAATATGGCTGGATAGATCAACGCGGATTTGATGTCTTCCTTGAGCGCCAGGGTGCTCTCCTGATACTCGGCGAGATATCGCAGCACGCCTTCCATGATACCGCCAGCCTCACCGGCGCGGATCATATTCACATAAATCCTGGGAAACACATCGGGATGCTCGCCCATGGAAACGGCGAGGGATTTGCCCGCGCGCACGGCTTCGACCAAAGACTGTACAACTTTGCTCAGCTCGCCGCCTTCGACCAGGCCGCCGAGAATTGACAGGCTGCGGTCGAGCGGCAATCCTGCCGCGAGCAGGGTTGCCAGCTCGCGGGTGAACTGGAGGAGCTGTTGTTGGTTGACTTTGCGCTTGGAAAAAAGCGGTAGCTGCTGGCGCGCCGCGCCGACGGCGCGCGCGCTAGGTAGAGCGATGCGCAAGGGCACGCAACCCATCTCGCGCAGGCGCAAGATCACGCTTTGCTCGGCGTCGGCTTCCATGACACCTTCGACCACCTTACCCGCATGATCCGCGGCGCGATACTGAAAAAATGCCATGACTCTTTAAAAGTAGCCGTTCAAGGTTCCACGGTTCAACGTTCAAGGCCTGTCCTGAGCACAGTGAAGGATCTTTCTTAGATTTTTGACGGATCCTTCGAAGCTCAGGATGCGCGAGGCGCGCACCTTGAACTCTTGAACCTTGAAACCTTTGAACAAAGGTATCTATGCCTCTTCCCGGGTCACCCGCAATACTTCGGCGAGCGTCGTAACGCCCTGGCGTACCTTGTCCCAACCGTCGTCTCTGAGTAGGCGCATACCCTGCTGGATAGCCAGATTGCGAATCGCGCCGGCATCGGCGCGCTGGACGATAACCTTGCAGATCTCTGAAGTCACCGGCAGTAGTTCGAAGATACCGACCCGGCCCAAATAGCCCGTACCGCTGCAGGCGGCGCAACCGACGGCCTCCCACACAGTCATGAAGGTGTTGCCATTTTGAAACTCCAGCTCTGCCGGCATACCCTCCACGCCGGCAAACGGGACCTCCTTGCGACAGGTCGGGCAAAGCCGGCGCACGAGTCTTTGCGCTAATACGCCCAACAGCGAGGACGAAAGCAGGTAGTCTTGCACGCCCATTTCCAACAGGCGCGAGATCGCGCCGGCAGCGTCGTTGGTGTGCAAGGTTGAAAAAACCAAATGGCCGGTCAGCGCCGCCTGTACGGCGATCTCGGCGGTCTCGGCGTCACGGATCTCGCCGACCATGATGACGTCGGGGTCCTGTCGGACGATCGAGCGCAGTCCATTCGCGAAAGTCAGCCCAATCTGCGGTTTGACGTGAATCTGATTGACGCCGCCAAGCTGATATTCCACCGGATCTTCGATGGTAATAATCTTCTTACCCGGGTCGTTGATTTTCTGCAGCGCACCGTAAAGCGTGGTCGTCTTGCCGCTACCGGTGGGCCCGGTGACCAAGATCATGCCATGGGGCTTTAGAATCATCTCATTGAATCGCGCCAGCGGGGCGGCAGGAAAGCCCATGGTATCGAGCTGGGTGAAAATCTGGCCACGCTCCAAGAGCCGGATCACGACGCTCTCGCCGTACAACGTCGGAACGGTGGCGATACGCAGATCGACGTCCTTGCCGCCGAGCCGCGTCTTGATGCGTCCGTCCTGCGGCAAGCGGCGCTCCGCGATGTTTAATTGCGCAAGAATTTTAAGACGCGAAATGATCGCCGCTTTCAGTTGGCGCGGCGGCGAGTCGATCTCGTGGAGGATGCCGTCGATGCGGTAGCGCACCTTGAGCTGATTCTCGAAGGGCTCGATGTGAACGTCGGAGGCGCGGCTTTCGAGCGCGCGCACGAGCATCTGGTTGACAAGCCGGATAACCGGCACCTCGGACGCCATGTCGCGCAAGTGGGCGACATCTTCCTCGTCGCCGATCCCCTCCATCGGTTGCACCGCTTCTTGATTGTTCGCTGCATAGTTGCTGCTGTACAAAGCTTCGATGCGCGCGGCGATTTCTTTCTCTCGCGCGAGAACCGGTTTCACGCGCAAACCGACGGCGAGCTCGAGCGCATGCAGGCGCGACAGATCCAGGGGATCGGTCGTCGCTACCAACAGCTCACGCCCGTCGATTTGCACCGGCACCATGCGAGCCAGTTTGAAAAAATCGCCGATTCCGGGGGGGAACTCGATCGGCAAAGGCGTATTGGCGACGTCCTTGAGGGACATCATTGGAATATCGAAGTGATCCCGCAATACTGGCAATAAATCTTCTTCCGAGAGAAACCCCAGCTCGACGACGAGCCGAGTTAGGGGGGCCTGTTGCTCCTCCTTGAGCTTCATCACGCGCTCGAGTTCTTCGCTGGAGATGAGCCGGCGTTGGACCAGCCGGTCAGAAAGACTTACTTGAGGAGCGTCCATGGATTTTCCCTCGGGTTATTTGGCTGAGCCGGAACCGGCTCTACCGTAACGGTCCTCCAACCTGACCACATCGTCGAGCTCGGGCGTTGATACTTCCAAGACATCGCAATCATCGATCGCCGTCATGCGATGCTTCATTCCGGGAACGATGTGCAAACATTCTCCCGGCACAAACCGAAGTTTCTGCCGCTCGCCGCCGGTTTCGATATCCATTTCGAGCACGCCAGACAACAGGCGAATCGTCTCATCCTTCACCACGTGATACTGATAACTCAACGACTCGCCTTTTTTGATGTGTAGAATCTTCCCGACATAGCGCTCGGTATGAGCCCAGATGATTTCATAACCCCAAGGTTTTTCGACTATTTGTCCCTTAGCAATCAAATCGGCTTGCATGATTGGAACCATGATAGCAAATTCCAGTGAGTCAGGGAATAAAAACTATGACCCGAACCGGGGGGGTTACCAGGGGCCATTCTGCCCTAACCGTAAGCAGACCGGAAGCTTCTACGTGATCTGCCGACTCTATGAGCAACGGGTACTCATGAACCTTTGTCATTAGACGCTACTCTCTCTGGCCTGGAAGAATAAATGTAAGCCAGAGCAAAAAGACTAAAAAAAAGGATTCGCGTTTCATGATGGTAGAAGGGAATGTCCCCAACCCCTGCCACAATCGCAGCAATCCATGACGCGGAAACCGCAAATCCCGCAAGCCGTTCAGCACCATCGCGGCTAGTTGCAGCTTGCGACACACGGAGCAGAGTTTGACCGATCAACCAAAGGAATGAAAGCAATCCCAAAAAACCAGTTTCCGCAAACAGTTCAACATAAACGTTATGCGTATGCCAAATTGGGCTGTCCTCGAGCATAGTACCTTCGAGACGACTCCGGAGCGATTCCTTCAAGCGCCCACGACCATAGCCCACGCCCAGCACAGGATTTTCCAGGCCCAGCTGTAACGAGCTTTTCAATAGTTGGACCCGCTCGCTAATGGATTGATCACTCAGCGGCTGACTAATCGTGACAAGGCGACTTCGTAGCGACGGCGCAACCAGCACGCATGTCGTTGTTAACGCGATGAGAACGGCTATATATTTCCATTTTTTTGTCGTCACCGCCAGATAAACCATCGACGCCCCCCAACCCAGCCAAGCGCCGCGAGAAAAGGTCAAAATGAGCGCTAGCATCTGACCGGCACATGAGAGTAAACCCAGAGCGCGCCACCAACCCGCATTGACCATCGTAACCAATAGGCACAACGGAATACTCATCGCCAAGACATAACCAGCGGTATTCCAGGAATCCAAAGGAAACGCAAAACGGTGGGAGAGATCGAAGTTGAGAATTAAAGGATCGCGCAGTAAGCCGCGCGCGACCAGGACCAGCGGCACTAGTCCCAGCAGCAACGGTAGCCATCGTCTTTGTGGACCGGATGAAAAAAGATCGACCAGCATCACGGCGTGGGCGCAGCCAAAGAAGAAATATCGATAATCTCCCGCCTGATGAAAATCCGGCAGCAGCGACAACGTGACAAGCGTGAAGAATAAAAAAAACGGCGAGAGAGAATGCAATCTGGATAATCCGGTAGCGGCCCAACCACTGCGAACTAGTAATACTAATTTCAGCACCAGCCAGAAAAAAAAAGTCGTCCGTGAGATGCTCCAAGCGCTGATGCTGCCGGGCGTTAGAACCGATTCCAGCCGGCCGATGCCGAGCAGGAAGATCGACAGATAAAGGGCAGCGACTAACCCGCGCTCCCACCATGTGATGACTTTTTGCATGTTCGCTCCGCGAAGCATTTCTAGTCCGATGGCAGGTCGAGAGAGGCTACGTTCGGGGGAATTTACGAAGGATTTGTTTAGAAATGACTCGCTCGATTATTGCGGAAGCCGGCGAACAAAGTCCGCGCGAGAATCTTTATATCGCGCCACAACGACCAGTTCTCAATATAGTCAAGATCGTACTCGATGCGACTTGCTAACGAAGTGTTGCCGCGCCACCCATGGATCTGCGCCCACCCCGTCATGCCCGCTTTCACCTTGTGGCGCAGCATGTATTTGGGAATCGATTTGCGAAATTCATTGATCAAAGGAGGTCTTTCCGGACGCGGGCCCACGAGACTCATCTCACCGCGCAGCACATTGATCAATTGGGGCAGTTCATCCAAGTTAGTCTGCCTTAGCCAGCGTCCAACAGGCGTGACCCGCGGGTCGTCTTCCGCCGCCCAAACCGGACCGGTGGATTGCTCGGCGTCCTCGACCATGCTGCGAAACTTAAGCATGACAAATCGACGACCGTCCAAGCCCATGCGCTCCTGTCGGTAAAATATCGGTCCGCCTGATGAGCACTTAATCGCGATGGTAATGAGTAACATGACGGGCGCGAAAATGACGAGGGCCAGCGCCCCCAGAGACAAATCGAGACCCCGCTTCAAAAACGCGTTCCAACCGGCGTGGGGCGTCGACTGCAAGCTGATGATTTGTAGCCCGTCGAATTCTTCGACGCTGCCGCGCAGCTTCGCCATTTCTCCCAAGTCGGGCACGAAGTGCAGTGTCACCGGTTCGTCACCGAGCCATTCTTGAATGTCGCGCAGCTTCGCTGCCTGCTCGAGCGGCAACGCGACAAAGACTTGATCAATAGTGCCGGCGCGTATGCGTTTGGCAAGTTCGTCCTCGCCGGCGATCCTGTCGACGCCGTCGATCGGGCCGGTGGGAAGTTCCCCTTCCGTTAAGTAAATCCCGGTGACTCTGAGTCCGAGACGCTTGTAGGATTTCAGCCGGTTTACCAGCGAGCTGACCAGGGACGGCGTGCCAATAATCAGGACATGGCGTAAGTTGTAGCCCCGTCGACGTGCAAAGCGGAGTCCTTCACGGAAGACATGATGGCTCAGGCTTACCAAAAACAAACTAGAAAACCAAAATAAGACGACGACGAGCCGCGAGAGAACTAGCTCGTGTATGAGAAAAACAGTTCCCAAAAATATCAGCAGAGCGATCGTGGAGCACTTGAAGAGCTCCACGGTCTCACGGTGATGCGTCGAGAGGCGGCGCGGGCGATAAAAATCGGCCCATTCAAAGACGACCGCCCATACGCCAAGGATAATCAGCCACGCGATGAAGTAATGTCGAGCAATAAATGGTTCTGACGTATCAAAAAGACCGGTATGAAATCGCGCCGTATAAGCCAGCCACCAAGCAAAGCTCACGAAGCACAAGTCGCTCGTCAGTAGTAGCCCTTTGAAAAACTCATTGTGCTTTTTAAGCATGGCTTAGCGATTCCGACGAAACTGATTCAC
>Ga0075423_10007840_pt1 | contig 10103 bp, 9 predicted proteins | sample SoiMethybrSBSTD2_FD_80114 | JGI IMG/M metagenome (GOLD analysis project Ga0075423, IMG submission 80114) | Bulk soil microbial communities from a Populus tree surrounding site in Tennessee, USA - Soil MetaG P. TD hybrid SBSTD2 | ecosystem: Environmental > Terrestrial > Soil > Tree plantation...
GCAGAGCGTCGAGGAACTCCGGCGTTTTTATTTTTTCCGGCGCCAGCGTTGGAATACCGCGCGCCTCAGCCACTTTGCGCACGGGCGAACGCGCTGTCGTTTGCCCTCTACCCGCCGGACGATCCGGCTGGGTAACGACGCCGACCACGGGGTCGGGACCCGCCAAAAGACCTTCTAAAGTAGCGGCGGCGATCTGGGGCGTTCCCATGAAAACGATCGGCCAGGTAGTGGACATTGGACATTTGCCGCGCTTTGAGAATCTCGCTTTGTTTGAGGTGTGGGTTGGCGCTAAATCATCACCCGCGGACTTTCTTTGGGCGGTTCGATGCCGCTCCTGAGCATTTTCTTTCGCCGGCGAGTGTAGAGATCTCGTTTCAATCGACTGATCCGATCGATGAAAAGTTTGCCATCCAGATGATCGATTTCATGCTGTAAAGCGACGGCGAGAAGTCCTTCGGCTTCGATTTTTAGTTCTTTTTCGTTCTCGTCCATGGCGGTGACTTCAACTCGCGCGGCACGGCGGACTTCAGCGGTAAAATCGACGACGCTCAGACATCCCTCTTCCCAAATAATTTCTCCCTCCGCCTGAGTCACCACCGGATTGATTAGTTTATAGACCTGTTTGTGCGGATTTTCGTGGTCCACATCCATGACGACGACTCGCACCGATGCGCCGACTTGGGGCGCGGCGAGCCCGACCCCGGGTGCGGCATACATCGTATCCAGCAGGTCATCGATCAGTTTGACCGTCTTTGCCGTAACGTTTTTGACCGGCGCAGCGACTTTTTGCAGCTCTGGTTCGGGATATTTCAAGATTCTCAGAATCGCCATAGTACGAAAAATTCATAACATACTGTAGGGATCGACATCAATGTTGAGACGCGCCCTGCGCGAGGCTGGGAATTGCTCTGCCGCGCGGCGCGCTAATTGCAACACTGTCGAGCTTAGTTTGCCTCTAAGAAGAATTTGCCATCGATAACGGTTGCGCAGTTTTTCGATGGGCGCGGCTGCGGGTCCGAGGACTTCAACCTGCTCGCCACGCTGGGAATTGCGGGTCTGAAATTCGCGCAATTGACCAGCCAGGATTCGGGCCTCCTTCTCCACCTCTGCCAACTTGGGCCCATCAATGCGCAAATTGACCAGCCGGCTGAACGGCGGGTAATTGAGGGCGCGACGAAATTCGATCTCAGTGTCGAAAAATCCTTTATAGTCGTGGCCCACGAGGTGTTGAATCGCGTAATGATCAGGCGCGTAGGTTTGAACAATCATTCGTCCGGGATGTTCGCCGCGTCCCGATCTCCCGGCAACTTGGCTCAACAGCTGAAACGTTCGCTCAGCGGCGCGGAAGTCCGGCAAATTCAGCGACAGATCCGCGAGTAACGCACCGACCAGCGTCACGCCGAAAACATCATGGCCTTTAGTGATCATCTGGGTGCCCACGAGAATATCAATATCGCCCTTTTCCCAATCGCGGATTAACCTCTCATGCGAGCCCCGCTGGCTCGTCGTGTCACGGTCCATGCGCGCCACTCGTGCGTGCGGGACCAGTCGCTTGAGCGCCTGTTCGATCCGCTCCGTTCCGCTCCCCATGCCCGTGAGCGAAACGTTATTGCACTCCGGACAGATGTCTGTCGTTGGACGACGATAGTCGCAGTGGTGGCAGGAAATTCTTTTCAACTTTAAATGTAACGTTAGCGTGACGCTACAATAGGGGCAGCGCCAAACGTAGCCGCATGAGGTACATTGAAGAAAATTGGCGAAGCCGCGCCGGTTTAAGAAAATTAAAGTCTGGTGACCGGCTTGCAGATTCTCGTTGAGCGCATTTGCGAAGGAGTCGGAGATCAACTGGCGGTCGGATATATCGCAACCGGTCGCCGTCGTCGATTCGGCCGAACTCCTAGCCGGCGTAGACGTCCGAAACTGCGCGCGCAAATCGATTGTCTCGATGGCCGGCAATGGCCGTTGCTCGACCCGGCGGGTAATTTCGATAAGGCGATAACGACCTTGACGGCCGTTTTCATAGCTTTCGAGGGACGGTGTCGCTGAGCCCAAGATAACCGGACATTTCAGAAGTTTGCCGCGTACTACCGCAAGATCTCGGCCATTATAACGTAGTCCTTCTTCTTGTTTGTAGGATGGATCATGCTCTTCATCGACGATGATTAACCCGAGGTCTGGAATCGGTGCGAATACCCCTGAGCGTGCGCCAACGACGACATCGGCATTGCCGTGGCAGATCTCTTGCCACTGTGCCCAGCGATCAGCACCGGTCAAGGCGCTGTGAAGCACGCCCACCCTCTTCGAGAAGCGAGTGTTGAGACGATCCAAGAGCTGAGGTGTCAGTGAAATCTCCGGGATTAGAATGAGGCTTCTCCGGCCAAGCTCTTTAGCCCTCTCCATGGCGCGGATGTAGACTTCGGTCTTGCCGCTGCCGGTCACGCCATGCAGCAAGAAAGTTTCGAAGCCGCCCATTTGGATGCGATTTTTTATCGTGCGCAGAGCGGTATCCTGCTCGGCGGTCAATTCAAATCTCGCTGGAGCAGAGACTGACTCTCGAACTGGAGCGGAAGGTGGTAGATTCTTTCTATGTCTCTGTCCTGGCAAACGATTTTCGATCTGGATCGCGCCGAGCGCTTCGAGGCGCGCAAAAGTCCTCTCGAGACTTTGACCAGGAAATTTCGCGATTAGGGTTTTAATCGCCATTTTCCCATTTTGTTGCCGGAGCTCGCGCAGAACTCTTCGCCCCAGCTCATTGACGATTGATGATTCTGGATTTTTCAGGATGGCAATTTTTTGGCTTTGGCGCCGTGATTTTGGCGGCAGCATGGTGGCGATAACTTCACCGAGAGACGCTAAGTAATAGTTGGAAACCCATCTGCCCAGCTCAAGAAGATGACGGTCGAAAATAGGTCGATCATCGAGGGCAGCAACGACGGCTTTTGTCTGTGCTAAGGGATTTTCCGCGGTAATCTGCATAACGACGCCAGTCACGGTGCGCTTTTGCAGTGGGACCAATACCCTGGTGCCGGGCTGAATTTGGTTTTCCAGCGATTGCGGAATGCTATAAAGCAGCGGTTCTTTAAGGGGTGCTGGCACAACGATCTGTGCGAACTTTTGTGCCTGCTTCATCGCAGCACTTCTACCCACCGACTCCGACAAAAGCAATCCGAGAATATTTCGCCGGCATTGAACTAACTTGTTCAATTCTGTCAGCAGAAAAATAGCGATAGACAGAACAGGAATTCAAAATACTTCCGATATTACGAGTATTAGGAACAAATTCAGGATTGGATAAGTTACGCTGGCTTGGCAACTAGTTTGCTTTAATTAGCGCGACGAGTGTACGTAATTATCCATAATTATAATAAATTTAGTTGACTTGAGGTGCTGTTTTGGTTACAAAATCGACACCTTACGCACTTCTGGGTCGTGGCGATGGGGCTAGCGGCATGGATCAAGAGAACAACGTCAAGAAGATGCGCGAAGCAAAAATGTTGAGCAAGACCGAGCTTGCGCGCCTGGCGGGTATTTCACCTTTAACCCTCGATCGCATTGAGAAAGGCAAGGATTGCCGAATGGCTACCAAGCGCAAAATCCTTCTGGCGCTGGGGCTATCCATCGAGCAAAAGCAAACAGTCTTTAAGCAATAGCTCATGCTCTCGTTCCTGAAAAATATTAACTTGGGGTTTTTGAACCCTTTGAGCGCAAACGACGGTTACGTCGCACTCGATATCGGTTCGAGTTCCATTAAGATGGTGGAAACGGCCATCGAGAAGAACGGCTACCGCGTTCTCAATATGGGAATTTTGCCGCTGCCGGAATATGCGATCCAAAACAATATGGTCGTCGACTCCAAGCCGGTCGTTGAGTCAATTCGCAAGTTGATCCACGAAAACGGTGTGAAGTCGAGGCAGGTGATATCCGCCGTTCCGGGGCGGGCCGTGATCATGAAAAAGGTTCAAATGCCCACGCAGGAACCCGCGGAACTGGAAGCGAACATTGAATTTGAGGCGCAGAACGTGATTCCGGAAAATTTGGAAAACGTCAACCTCGATCATCAGGTCCTGCACGAGGCGGATGATGGCAACAAGATGGATGTCCTTCTGGTGGCGGTCAAAAAAGAAATCGTCAACAGCTATGCGGATGCTATCGAAGAGGCCGGATTGATGCCGACCGTAATGGACGTTGATTACTTCGCTCTGGAAAATATGTATGAGGCCAACTACGCCGCGGAAGCTCAAGGCGGCGTCATCGGGATCATTCATATTGGTGCTCAGTATACAAGTATTACACTCTTGCAAAATGGCATTTCTACGTTTACGGGCGACCTCTCACTAGGTGGAGCCTACTTTACCGACAGTCTTGCCAAACATCTCGGCGTCGCCGTCGAAGCAGCTGAAGCTTTTAAGACCACCGGTTTATTGGATGGTAAGAAGGGCTTGGATTTAGAAGCGACGCTCAGACCGACCTCTGAAGAGTTGGCGGAGGAAGTCAGGAGGACGGTAAGCCTGTACGGGGCCGTGCCGTCTGAAGAGGGAGACGGTCTCAAAATGATCTTTCTGAGCGGCGGCGGCGCCAAGCTGGCTGGCCTGCGCGTCTTGCTCGAAGAGCGAATGGGTGTGCCCGTGCGGTTGAGCGAACCGTTTCGCGGCTTCAACGTCAATAAGAACATTGACCGCGATTATCTTATCGAGGCGGCGCCCTATTTTGCCGTAGGCGCCGGGCTATCGATCCGTAGACCGGGAGATAGATGATCCGCATTAATCTGTTACCGGTCAAGGCACTACGGGCCGAAGTCGAACGTCGGCGTGAAATTATCATAGGCTCGACAGTTTTGGCTGCGGTTGTAATGCTGCTTGTCGGCACTCATGTCTATCAATCTCTTCAGCTCTCAGGACTGCAAACGGAGCTCACAACGCTGCGTAACGAACTCCAAGCGCTAAATGTCAAAATCAAGGAAGTCGGCGATCTGCAAATCAAGATTAAAGACTTGCGGGGGAAGAATAAAATCATCGAGGATCTTAACCGGAAAAAGAGTGGCCCTGTGCTGGTGATGGAAAGTCTATCCAACTCCACCCCCGGCAGCCTCTGGCTCACCGACCTAAGAGAAAGCGGCGGCAATGTAACGATGAACGGTCTTGCGGTCGATAACCAGACGATCGCCGATTTTCTGAAGTCGATCGCGGCTTCGAAATACTTCAACGATGTCGAGCTCATTGAAACCACCCAAGGCGCGGGTCCGTCCGCATCGTTGAAAAAGTTTTCTATCAAAACCGGAGTTCTTTATCGGCCCCCCGAGGCCACCTCTCCCGACGCCAAAACCAAATCTGAAATGCTGCCGAAAAAATAGGAGAAGAGGGATTGAATCAGATACTCGACAATATTCTCGAGCGATCCAAGGCGCAAAAATTCGCCATCCTCGGAGTCATCATCATCTTGCTTGCGGCGCTTTACTACAGTTTTTTATATAGCCCGCAAGCCGATGAAATAGCAAAGTTGGCCGACAGCGTTGAAATCGCTCGCAATGAAAAGTCCGTGAAAGCTCAGAAGGCGGCAAACTTGGCGGGCTTGCGCAAGGACCTGCAGCGACTCGACGCTGAGCTTAAGAAAGCGGTCGCACAGCTTCCGGAAAAAAGAGAAATTCCTGACCTGCTCAGAAACATCTCTACGAAGGCCCAACAATCCGGCTTGGACATACTTGTATTTCGTCCGCGGGCGGAAAACTATCAGGACTTTTACGCGGAAATCCCGGTCGACATCACGGTCAAAGGAAATTTTCATAATACCGTGAGCTTCTTCGACGAAGTCGGTCGAATGGACCGACTCGTCAACATCGACAATATCGGTTTCAAAAATCCCACGCCCGCCGGTGATAATGTCGTGCTGGAGACCACCAGTGTCGCAACTGCTTTTCGCTTCTTGGACGACGCGGAGCGCAAGAAAATCGCCGACGAAAAGGCCAAGGCCGCAAAAACCAAGAAATAGCCGAAAATAATGAGTCTACGCGTTGCATACAGTCTGCTTCCGATCATCTGCGTTGCCATCATTGCAGTCGGCTCTGCGCACGGCGAAGAGCCGATACCGACACCTTCAGAAAAGATGAAGGACGCCGTCGGCAAGTTCAACAAAGCACCGGCGTCGATCGGGCAATCTTTACAGGGTCTGCGTGACGCGGCGGCAGCCAAGCTCAAAGAAACCTTCGGCAGCAGCGCCAAAGCGGAAGGCAAAGCCGCTCAACCCGAGGATTTAAAGATGCCGCAGAAAACTTCGGAGATGCCGGTGGCGCCCCGTGCCTTGAAGGAAGGTAGCCGCGACCCGTTTCGGTCGCCGCAGATGCCGAGGAGAGCGATCACCCGTGTTAGGGAGAATCTCTCGCCCCTCCAGCAAAAAGACTTGAGTCAATTCAATCTCGTTGGGATTGTTCGGGGCAACAAAGAGCCGGTAGCGGTGATGGTGGATACGGCGGGCGTCAGCTACATGGTGAATGTTGGCACGCCGATCGGAGTCAATGACGGTACGGTGAAATCGATCTCTCCTGATGAAGTCATCATGGAAGAATATTGTGAGGATATTTACGGCGCCCGAAAAAAGTGTGTTCGAAGCAAGAGACTCAAAACGGAGTAAGAAGCATGATAACAACGAGGAACATCCTCATAGGGTGTCCGGGAACGAGAAATCAGCTTCTCATTAGGAGCATTCCGGCCCTAGTACGGGTCATCGGTACTGCTGGCATTTTGGGTTTAGCCAGCTGCGCGCTCAATCAGGATTTGCCGTCGCAACCCTCGGCGAAAGCTCAGTCCGCTCCGCAGGCTTCTACACCGGCAAAGCCGCCGAGCCCGATTAGCACAAGCCAAAGTCTCCAAGAACTCCTTGTTCGCGAGGAACGGGGTCAAACAATTCTACTCGTCAAATTTGTTCAACCGGTGACCCAGTACCGTCATTTTCCGTTACCCCAGCCATCACGTATCGTGTTGGATGTTCTTGACGAAATGAAAGCGACAGCATCAGCGGACGCATATCGCATCGATTCCAATTGGGTCTCGACGTTGAGGGTGAGCGCAAATGAAGGTAGTAATTTGCGTCTTGTTGTCGAAATCGCTGCGGCAACGGTACCTCCCTATACTATTTCCCCAGAAGACGGCGGATTGAAGATTGTGGTTGGGTCCCAAGATCCTAGTGCCAGTATCAAGCGGGAGTTTACCTTAATCAAAGACGGGAAACGCGTGGAAATTAGGACTGCTCGTTCGACCTCACGCTCGTCGATCGGTGAAGCAAGACCTGATGCGGCGGTGGCCGACCGAACTACAACCCTCGAAAGGCAATTCACCGGCCCTAAAATCTCACTTAAATTTACAAATCCAGTGGAGATACGGACGATTTTTCAGGCGTTGATGACGCAGATTAGTGGCAAAAACATAATCGTCACTGATGACGTAAACGGGAAAGTAACAATTGAGCTCAATGAAGTTCCGTGGGAGCAAGCGATGGACTTGCTGATTAAAACAAATGGGCTGGGTAAAGAGGAAATCGGGAACGTCATTCGTATTTCAACTGAGGCGCGATTAAAGGGGGAGAGGGACCAACGACTCGCGACAGAAAAGGCAAAAGAAAATCTTGAGCCACTTCAAACCGTTTTCTACAACGTTAACTATGCCAAGGCTAAGGACCTAGAAGCAAAGATTAAGCAGTTGATGAGTAAACGCGCGGATAACGCGCTGGTTGTCGATGACCGTAGTAACACGATAATGGTTCGCGATATCCAGATGAGCGTGGATGACATTACTGCTTTGGTCGCAAAGTTCGACACGAGAACCCCGCAGGTTCTCATCGAGTCGAACCTTATTGAGACAAACCCAACCTTTGCGAGAGCCCTAGGAACAAAATTCAATTTCACCCGAGGCGGCGCGACAATCACTAGTGATTTCACGCCGAGTTCGGGCACAGCGGCGGCAGGCGTGGCGCCGATAATTTCAGTATTTCAAAATAGGATCGGTGGCCTGACAGATCTCAACGCGACTTTAACCGCCGCAGAGAATGAAGGACTAGTAAAAGTGATATCGAGACCCTCTGTTGCAACTCTTAACAATGTTGAGTCCACCATTCAGAGCCTGCGCATTCTCAGAATCGCCCTTCCTTCTTCAACAAATATCGCCAGCGGCAGTGGGTCTGCGGCGGGAACCGCTGTGGCTACGGAGAAGGTTCCAACCGGCATCACTCTCACAGTAACACCACAAGTGTCTTCAGACGGATTTATTCTCATGAAAATCGGAGTGAAATCTAGTTCCGTCGCACCTACGGCCAGCCCTTCATCCGGTACGTCTGCTGCAGGGGTTGTTCCATTCGATGAGATTAGTCGAGAAGCCGTGGCCAATGTGTTGGTCAGAGACGGAGAAACAATCGTGGTTGGCGGGATATTGAAAGATTCCAATACGACTAACGAATCCGGGATTCCTTGGATCAAAGAAATTCCGGTTTTCGGTTGGCTATTCAAAAACAATACGTGGCAGAAACAATTTGAGGAAATGATGGTATTTATCACTCCACGGATTGCCTCCGCGGGCTCTGCAAACCTGCCGACAGCCGAACAGCTGTGGCGGGAGCAGATGAAAAAGACCGATGGAGGCCAAGCCACAACTTCACAAAGTGGTCCTTAATGTGTTCCAGAAACGAGCAGGTCAAACAGCGTAAGTCGCGAGTGTTGGGGGTGGCAATTGCATCGTATAAGAAGATCGCTCGCCATTTTTTGGATCTGCACCGTGTTTCAATCGGTAATTTCAACGACGGCAGCGGCAAACGATTCGAAATCTTTCGAAATAGCTCAGGTTCCCACTTTGAGCGCGTGGCGTCCGTACAACAATCCAGACCGGCTGATTTCAGTAGGCATGAATAAAGGGCAGGTAATTGCTATTGCCGGTAAGCCGGATCACGAGGAATCTTATTATCAGGGAGGTGGAGGCCGACTTACAAGAATTTCCGATTGGTACTACATCCGCTCTGACTTCGATCCGCAGACGACGATATTGAAATTCGTTCAAGAAAATCTAGTAACTATCACATCGACTTCCACGCGCTAACAATAATGAGCCGAGCCAGCTGTAAACGTCGGCCGGCCTAGTTGAGCGTTGCGGTTGCAAGGGTTCACCACTCTCTGTAATCTTAACGTTGACAAACTAGGAAAGTTATTGATGCTCCGTTACCTGACAGCGGGAGAGTCCCACGGTCCCTGTTTGACCATGATCATCGACGGGGTGCCGGCGGGGTTTGCCATCGCCATCGATAAAATCAATCACGATCTTTGGCGCCGCCAGCAAGGCTACGGCCGCGGCGGGCGCATGCTGATCGAAAAAGACGAGGCCCAGGTGCGTTCCGGCATTCGCTGGGGTGAAACCATCGGCGCGCCGGTGGCTTTGGGAATCGAGAATCGCGACTGGAAAAACTGGACAAAAAAAATGTCCGCTCTGCCTGAAGACCGCGATGATAAGATTGCCGTTACCAAGCCGCGTCCGGGACACGCCGACTTAAATGGCGCGCTCAAATACGACCGTAGAGATATTCGCGACATCCTGGAGCGCGCCAGCGCGCGGGAAACCGTGGCGCGCACGGCCGTCGGTTCGTTCGCCAAGCAACTGCTGGTACCGTTCGGTATTCGCATCATGGGTTATATTCGTTCCATCGGCAACGTCGCGGCGAATTTCCAGGAGCTTTCCTTCGATGAGATTTACGCCCGGTCGGAAGAGTCACCGGTGCGAACAGCAGATAGTGCTGCCGAGGAAAAAATGATCGCGTTAATCGAAGAATGCAAAAAAGAAGGCAACACTCTCGGCGGTATTTTCGAAGTGGTGACGCTCGGTTTGCCGCCTGGATTGGGCTCTCACACGCAATGGGACCGCAAGCTGGACGGACGACTGGCCCAGGCGTTGATGAGCATTCAGGCGATGAAGGGGGTCGAGATCGGTCTCGGCTTTGAAATGGCGCGGCGCCGCGGCTCGCAAGTCCATGATGAAATTTTCTTCGACCCGACCAAGGACGTCAGCGAAGGAACGCCAAGAATTGTGCCCACCGGATTTTACCGCGGAAGCAACAACTCCGGCGGCACCGAGGGC
>Ga0075423_10007841_pt1 | contig 10102 bp, 11 predicted proteins | sample SoiMethybrSBSTD2_FD_80114 | JGI IMG/M metagenome (GOLD analysis project Ga0075423, IMG submission 80114) | Bulk soil microbial communities from a Populus tree surrounding site in Tennessee, USA - Soil MetaG P. TD hybrid SBSTD2 | ecosystem: Environmental > Terrestrial > Soil > Tree plantation...
CGAGGCGCGGCTCGTCATCGGCCACGGCCAGATGAGCGAAGACGTGCTCGAGCGGGCGATGGTGGATTTCGTCGCGCAGAAGTACGACGTGCTGCTCGCGACGACGATCATCGAGAACGGGCTCGACATCCCGAACGCGAACACGATCATCATCAACCGCGCCGACCGGTACGGCCTCTCGCAGCTCTATCAGCTCCGGGGCCGCGTCGGGCGCTCCGACCGCCGGGCCTACGCGTACCTCCTGATTCCGCCGGAAGACTCGCTCTCGCAGGTCGCCAAGAAGCGGCTGGCGGCCATCCGGGAGTTCAGCGATCTCGGCAGCGGATTCCGCGTGGCGGCGCTCGACCTGGAAATCCGGGGGGCCGGCAACCTGCTCGGCGGCGAGCAGAGCGGGCACATCGAGGCCGTCGGCTTCGACATGTACATGAAGCTCCTCGAGCAGACGATCAAGGAGCTCAAGGGCGAGGAGATCCAGGACGAGATTCGCGCCACGGTCAACCTCCGCGTCGATCTGCGGATCGAGGACGAGTACATCCCCGACATGAACCAGCGGCTGACCGTCTACCGCCGGATGGCGGGCGTCCGGACCGACCAGGAGCTGACACGGCTGGTCGAAGAGGCGAGGGACCGGTACGGCCCGCCGCCGGAGTCGGTGCTGAACCTCGCCGAATATGCGGCTATCCGGCTCCTGGCCGACCGGATCGGGCTCGAATCGCTCGACCGGGAAGCGCAGATCGTCGTCCTAAAGTTCAGGCCCGATGCCAAACTCGACCCGGCATGGCTGTTCAGGGTCGTCCAGCGGCGGGTCGACGTCACCCTCGTGCCCCCGGCGACGCTCAAGCTCGATCTCAAAAAGAGCTCGGTCCAGCCCGCCGGCCCGGCGGTTCTCCCGACCGCGAGGCCGCCGCGCCGGAAAGGCGGCGACCCCGTGGCGGGCGGCTCCTGGTGGGCCGCCCGGGCCCAGGCCGGCGAGGTCAAGGCAGGCTTCAGCAAGGAGGAGATTCTGAAGCCCGCCAGGGAAGACCCGCGGGCCGAGGGCGGGCTGTTTGCCAGGGTCTCCGATCTCCTCCGCGAGTTGAGCGACGGGCTGTCCATCGGATAAAATATTGGATTCAAGAGATTTAGGGAAATCGCATGAAGGCAATCCTCTTCGCCGGCCCGTTCGTCCTCGTCACGGCCATCGCGGCCGCCCCGATGCAGTCGGAAATCCTGGAGCGCGTCCTCGTCAAGGTCAACGGTGAGATCCTCACCAAGACCGAGCTGGAGCAGCGGCAGGTGGCCGCCATCCGCGAGAAGGTCAGCCAGCGCGTGGACCCGCAGGCCCTCAAGAACGACGGGGAGCTCAAGAAAATGTTGCTCGAGGTGACGCCGCAGCTGCTCGTGGACGTCATCGACGAGATGCTCCTCCTGCAGCTCGGCAAGGAGAAGGGGCACAAGCTGAGCGACGATCAGTTCAAGAGCTGGCTGGACAACCTCCGGAAGACACAGGATCTCCAGGACGATCAGAAATTCCAGGACGCCTTGAAGCAGGAGGGCATGACGATCGACGACCTCCGGAAGAACGTCGAGAAGCAGTTTCTCATCACACAGGTCCAGCGCGACGAAGTGGGCTCCAAGCTGCAGATCACCGAAGAGGAGGCGCGGCAGTACTACCTCGCCCACAAGGACGAGTTCGTCGAGCCATCCAGCGTGACGCTGCGGGAAATCCTCATCGAGGTGCCGACGACGACCCAGAAGGGCCAGGCTGGGTTGAACGTGGGCCGCGACGACGAGGTCGCCGCGCGGGCGGCAGCGGTCCGCGCGCGGATTGCGGCGGGCGAGGATTTCGGGAAGGTCGCCGCCGAGGTGTCGGGCGCCGCGTCGAAGGCCAACGGCGGTCTCATCGGCCCGATCGCGACCGCGGAGCTCTCGTCGTCGCTGCAGCAACTTCTTGAAAAAATGAAGCCGGGCGACGTGACGCAGGCCTTGCGGGTCGCACGCGGGTATCAGATCCTGAAGCTCGAAACCGTCAAGGCTGCGGCGATCCAGCCGTTCGAGAACGTCCGCGATCTGGCGGCCGACAAGGTCCACGAGATGCGCCAGCAGAAGGAAGTGAAGAAGTTCCTGGCGCGCATCCGCGGCCAGGCGATCATCGAGTGGAAGAGCGCCGAGCTGCAGCAGATGTACGAGAAGCAGGTCGCCGCCCAGGCGAGCGGCGGCCAGTAGCCGGCACGCGGATATGCCAAGCGTCCCGTCGCCGACGGCGTGGTACGCGATCTGGACGCGCTCGCGTCACGAGGCCGTCGTCCGCGAGCAGCTCCAGCGCAAGGGCTACGAAACGTTCCTGCCCACGATCCCCAAGTGGAGCCGCTGGAAGGATCGCAAGAAGAAGATCGACTGGCCGCTCTTCCCCGGATACTGTTTCGCGAGGTTCGACAACCGCGAGCGGCTGCCGATTCTCAAGTGCACCGGCGTCGTCAGCATCGTGTCGTTCGACGGCGACATCGTCGCGATCCCCGACTTCGAGATCGACGGCATCCGGCGGCTCGTCGAGAGCGATCTGCAGTTCGATCCGTGCCCGCTCATCCGCGAAGGCATGATGGTCGAAGTGGTGCACGGGCCGCTGAAGGGTGTCATCGGCCGGCTGCTGCGCAAGGGCTCGCACGCACGCTTGATGCTCGCCGTGGATCTGATCGGCCAGGCCGTGAGCGTCGAAGTCGACGCCGCCGACGTCAAGCCGTACTGACATGAAGATTGGTACTGTCGATCTGGCACCGCCGTTCGCCCTCGCTCCGATGGCGGGGATGACGGATACCGCGTTTCGGCGCCTGGTGAAGCGCAGGGGCGGGTGCGGGCTGGTCGTGACCGAGATGGTCAGCTCCGAGGGGCTCGTGCGCGGGATCGACCGCACGCTCGAGTACGCCGAGTACACCGAGGAAGAACGGCCCGTCTCGATCCAGATCTTCGGCGGCGATCCGGAGAAGATGGCCGCGGCTGCGCAGATCGTCGAGGGCATGGGCGCCGACATCGTGGACGTGAACATGGGCTGCCCGGTGCCGAAGATCGCCAAGCACAACGCCGGGTGCAGCCTGATGCGCGAGCCCGAGCACGCGGCCGATGTGGTGCGCGCAATGACGCGCGCCGTGTCGATCCCGGTCACCGTCAAGATGCGCGCGGGCTGGGACGCCGACGCGATCAACGCGCCCGAGATGGCGCGCCGGATGGAAGACGCCGGCGCCGCGGCGGTCGCGATCCACGGACGAACCGCGGCGCAGTCCTACTCGGGCTTCTCGGACTGGGAGCTGATCGCCAGGGTGGCGGAAGGCCTCACGATTCCCGTGTTCGGAAGTGGGGACTGCGTCGAGGCTGGCCAGGTCGTCGAGCGCCTGCAGGCCGGTCGCGTGGGCGGCGTGCTCGTCGGCCGGGGCGCGCTCCGGAATCCGTGGATCTTCCAGCAGGCCGCCGACGTCGCGGCTGGCCGCACGCCACGCGAGGTGACGGCAACCGAGCGCGGGCAGTTCCTGCTGGACTACATCGAGATGCTGCAGCACGAGCGGCTGGGCGAGGCCGAGGGCTTCCGGCACGTCGCGCCCGGCCAACGTCAGCAGGAGGGTCCGGCGCGCGGTCACGATCGGTGGGTGATCAACAAGCTGCGGGCGCTGAACTCGTGGTACACGAAGGGTCTCGACAACGGCTCGCACCTGCGGGTCGCGATCAACGCCGCCGAGTCGATCGCGCAGCTGCGCGACATCATCGAGGAGTTCTTCTTCGAGCCCGCATCCGGGTCGCTGACGTCCCGGGCTACCTCGCGTTCCTGAGGTTGCGCGCGGCAACGGCAGCGTTCAATCCGTTGGCAATCACCATTGCCACGACCGCGCTCTTGCGGTTCTTCTTCCAGGCCCGCTCCGTGAAGAAGATCGTGGCGGCCGTGGCCGCCGCCTTGACGCCCAGCATCGCCGCGGAATTCCCGGCCACCCCACGCATCAGGGGATTCACCTCGTAGGCTCGAGATGTCTGCATCGCGCGACGGGTCGAGTAGATGTCGAGGGCCTGAAGCGCGCCGAGGCTCGCATACATCGCCGGCAGCGCCGCCGGGCGCGATTCCTTGCGGTCCAGTGTCCAGGCATCGTTGATGGCCGGCTTCATCGGCGCGGGCAGCCGAGACGCGTGCTCCGCCATCGGCGCCGCCATGGCGCTCTCGAACGGCGCGCGCACGGCAGCAGCGGCGTCGGCCTCACTTGCGGAATTCGAGGAAACCCCCAGCGCGACGATCATGGAAAACGCGGCAAAAGACATCATTCTCGGCCTCCGGAACCCCCGAGCCGCGCACACTTGCGAGGCTTCGCGCCGGGATAGTGCTCGAAGGATGCCAGGCGGGTTCCGAGATTTCCGGCCTTTTCGAGCGCGCCGATGGCGCTCACGGTGTGCGGGCGTGCGCGCGGAGCACACTGCCGTGCGGGTTGTGCGGGATCAGAGCCCGAGGCGGGGCGCGTCGCGCGCCTCGACCATTTCGTAGTCGTAGGCCAGGGCGCTCGATGCGGATGAGCTGAAGTGCTGTCCTAGCGCGGCGTGCGCCGGGTGCTGGAGATACGCCTGCAGGCCCGCGAGATCCTCGACCTCGACAATAACGGCAAAGGCGTAGTCCTCTGCCATCCCCTGCTCGTACCCAGGGAGTCCATGTTTGACACGGCGGCCGATCCGAAACCGCACGACGGAGGGAATGGCAGCTGCCGCGGACGCGAGCGCGTCGATCAGATGGCGGCGTCTATCCTCGGCGAGATCGGCGCGCGGCTTGAAGAGGATCACGTGCACGATCATCGGTTCCGATCTCCGCCGCCGCCGGGCTTCCCGCCCTTCTTCGGCCCGCGTTTCCACGCGTCTTTTCCACTCTTCTCTCCGCCGCCCGGCGGTCGCGGCCGGCTGGGGGGGCGAGACGAGCGCGGGCCGCCTTCGGTGTCGGGGGGCCGGGGGCCGGGTGGGTCGGACCGCATGCGCCTGACAAACCGGCGCCGCTTCTCGTCGCGAGGGACCTTGAATCGATCACGGGGATCCACGTGTGCGCCACCCGGCCTCCAATCGGACGGGCGCCGCTCGCGCGGCTCCGTGCGCCGTCGTGTGGCGGCCTGCCGTTCCTCGTCCGGCGACGTCCACAGCCGGCCGCGCGCAAACCACTTCATCACCGCGTCGGGGTGGCGCGCCTGGAGCTGGCGGAGCGTCGGGAGCAGCTCGTCGGACGTGTGCGAGCGGAAGGCCGTCGGCTTGCCCTCGAGAATGATCGTCCAGTAGGCGTGACGAGGCGGCATACGCTTACGGCTTCGATGGGATCGCCTGCCCGGGCTCGAGCCGCTTCAGCTTTTCGATGAGCGTGGTTCGCTTGAGATTCAGCAGCTTCGCCGCCTGACGCTTGTTGCCCTGCGTCCGCTCGAGCGATCGGCGGATCAACGAGAGTTCCACTCCTTCGATGTAGCTGTCGAAATCGAGCCCGTCATCGGGAAACCACGTGCTGGCGGCGTCGGCCGGCGCCGGCTCTTTCTGAATCTCCGGCGCGAGATCGTGCACGTCGATCTGCGGGCGGCCGTGGCTGAACGCCAGCGCGCGCTCGATCGCGTTCTCGAGTTGCCGGACGTTGCCCGGCCAGTGATACGCCATCAGCCTGCGCAGCGCCTCCTGAGACACGGTGATTTGCGGATGGCCCCCCTCGGCGGCGAGCTTCTGCAGGAAGTGCTGCACGAGGAGGGGCACGTCCTCGCGCCGATCGCGGAGCGGCGGCAGCTCAACGGGGATGACGTTCAGCCGGTAGAAGAGATCCTCGCGAAATGTCCCGTGCGCGACCATCTTCGAGAGATCCGAGTGTGTCGCGGCAATCACGCGGACGTCGATCTTGATCGTGTGTGCATCCCCGACCCGCTCGAACTCGCGCTCCTGCAGGACGCGCAGGAGCTTGGCCTGAAGCGCCGGGCTCATCGTCCCGACCTCGTCGAGAAAGAGCGTGCCCCGGTGCGCCTGCTCGAGCCGGCCCTGCCGTGCGCCGACCGCGCCCGTGAAGGCGCCGCGAGCGTGGCCGAAGAGCTCCGCTTCGAGCAGCGTTTCCGGGATGGCGCTGCAGTTGAGCGCCACGAAGCGGTTCGCGCGCCTCGGGCTCGTGTGGTGAATGGCGCGCGCCGCCAGCTCCTTTCCGGTTCCCGTTTCACCCGTGATCAGCACCGTACTCGACGTGGCCGCAACCGTCTCGAGCAGCTGGAACAGATCGCGCATGCGCCCGCTGCGGCCGACGAGGCCGTCGATCCGGTAGCGGTTCTCGAGCTCGGCCCGGAGGTACGCGTTCTCCGATTTCAGACGCCGCTGCTCGAGCGCCGACCGCAGCACGTGGAGGAGCGCGTCGAACTGAAAGGGCTTGGTGATGAAGTCGGCGGCTCCCTGCTTGATCGCCTCGACGGCGTCCTTGACCGTGCCGTACCCGGTGATCACGATTGCGATAATCTCGGGATAGCGCTCGAGGGCGGCATCGAGCACGCGGCGCCCGTCGATCCCGGGGGCCGAAGATCGGTCAGAAGAATGTCGTAGGCAAACTCAGCCAGACGCTGAATGGCATGCTCCCCGTTCTCCGCCTGCTCGACGAGGAATCCATGGTCGGCCAGACGCTCGGCGATGGCCTCGCGCAGAGCGCTCTCGTCATCGACGAGGAGGAGATGTTTCTGTCCTTCAGACATTTAGTCGGACGCGGCGGTATTTTGACACCCTCGAGAGGATGGGTCAATCGGTTCCGGCCGCGCTCGCCAACCCGAGCCGTATGGTCTACAGCCGGGGCAAAGGTGTTCCGATAACAATTTACGAACTCGGACGACGGTAACCCGGAATTGGCGCGGGGCAACCCGGCCCGGCAGTTGACAATGATGACCGTAGCTGATCGCAAAACGATTTCGATTATGAAGGCCTGTGAGCTCGTGGGCGTGAGCCGCCGAACCATCTACAACTGGATCGCGAGCGGCAAGGTCGAGTACGTGCGGACCGCTGGCGGGTCCGTGCGGATCTTCGTCGACACGCTGTGGCGCGAGCCGCGGCGGCAGGCCGACCTGACCAGCAAAGAAGCCTCGTAATGCCTGTGGCGGACCAGACGCCTGCGCCGACGTCGAACGGGTCGCCCGATCTGGGCCTCCTCTTCCATCGTCTCAACAACCAGCTCGGAATCATCCTGGCGAACGCCGAGCTGCTCGAGGCCAAGGCCGACACCGACTCGACGCGCGCCCGGGCGGCGCAAGTCGTTTCCAGCGTCCTGGAAGCGATGGCGACCGCCCGCGAGATCCGAGCGCGTCAAGCAAGGGACTGACAGTCAAAAAATTGGCAACCGGCCGATATTCAGCCAAAATATTGACAGCTCGACTGACTCGAACGGCGCGTAACTTCCCGCCCCTTCACACGCCAACACTCCCGTAAATCACTCAAATCAAAGTAGGTTCTATCACGCGGACCTCCCGTGATCCGGATCGCTTTTCCTTTGCTTCAGGCGTGGTATCGCCGTTGCGGTAGGGGTGCGCTGTCCGCGGCCAAAAGGGGTCGTCGAGACATGGAGGGGGAATCCGAGTGATGCAACGTCAGCCGCTTGCCGCCCGCCACCGCGACCGTGTGACTGCCGGACTGCCGTTCGTCGAGTCCCTGGCCCGTCGAGTCGCGTCATCTATGCCGCATTCGATCGAGCTCGGGGATCTCGTCCAGGACGGGATGATCGGCCTCATCGACGCCGCGTGCCGGTTCGACGAGGACCGCGGCATCAAGTTCGAGACCTTCGCGGAACGCCGGGTGCGCGGCGCGATGATCGACGCGCTCCGACGCGACGCCTGGCCGCGTGGCGTGCGACGGCAGCGGCGCGAGATCGAGGCGGCACGCGAGGAGCTGCGACGCGAGCTCGGTGCGGAGCCGTCGCTGGCCGATCTCGCCGCGCGCGTGGGTTCCGACGAAGCGCGACTCGGGCGCACCATCGTCCGGATCAACACCATCGAGTCGACATCGCCGCTCTCGGCCGGCGAGAACATCGACGGCGCGTCGCTCCCGCCTGCTCTCGTGCCGTCGGAGCCGCAGTCGCCCGACAAGGCCTACGAGGAGCGCGAGGTCCGCGAACGGATTCGGGCGGCCGTCGCGCAGCTCCCGCCCCGTGAGCGGAAGGTGATCGGCCTCTACTACTACGGTGAGGCGACGATGAAGCAGATTGGCGCCGAGATCGGCGTCAACGAATCGCGCGTGTCGCAGCTCCACGCGCGCGCCATTCAGCGGCTGCGCAAGGTGCTGGCGGCCGATGGCCACGGGACGCTCGACGGCGTAGCGATCGTGCCATTCGAGACGAGCCGGCCTGCCCTGAGCTTGCCGAAGGGGCTGCGGATGGCGAAGGCGCGGCTGACGCGGCAGCCTGCCAGCGTGGTGCTCCAGTATCGGGCTCCGAGCGGCGACACGCCAGCGACGCGGCGGCGTGCGAGCGTGCGCGGACAGAATGCGGTGGCCGCTGCGCGCTGAACGACCGCTTCAGTGCACACGGAGCTCACAGAGGCAACGGAGGCGATCAATCGTTCTCCGTTCTCTCCGTGTGGTTGATTGCCGCAACCTGCGGGATCAGGCGACCATGTCGCGCGCCACGCGGAGCAGATCGCGCAGGCGGAACGGTTTGGCGAGCCAGCGGCAGCCGGTGTCCTCGAGGAAGCGCTCCGCCTCGGTGCCGGCGACGTCACCGGTCACGAAGAGGATCCGCCGGGTCATCGATGGATTGACCTTCTCGAGTTCCCGGTACAGCGACGAACCGTCCAGGCGCGGCATCTTGAGGTCGCAGACGATCAAGTCGTAGGCGCGGGCCCGGAGCTGCTCGAGCGCTTCGAGCCCGTCTCCCGCACGATCCACCAGGAATCCCGCGTCGCCGAGCGCCTCGGCGACGGCTGCGCCAAGCGCGGCTTCGTCCTCGACGACCAGTACTACTGCGCCCGTGCCCCTCGTGTCGGCGTCGGCTCCGGCATCGCGCACGCGGGAGAGCGGCCGCGGGAGCTTGCCGGCGCCGGCGGGCAGCTCGACCGAAAATGTCGCGCCGCGTCCGCTGTCCGACCTGACGCTGATGCGGCCGCCGTGCTCTTCGACGATCGCGTAGGCCACCGTCAGGCCCAGTCCCGTCCCCTTGCCCACTTCCTTCGTGGTGAAGAAGGGATCGAAGATCTTCGGTTGCACATCCTCGGGGACACCGGGCCCATCGTCGCTGACCTCGAGCACCACGGCATCGCGATCGACGTCGTGCCACGTGCGCATGATCAGCGTGCCCCGGCCGCTGGCGCCGATCATGGCCTGCTCCGCGTTGATGACGAGATTCAGCAGCACCTGCTGCACCTGATGCGGATCGGCGAAGACCAGCGGGAGGCCGGATGCCAGCGCATCGATGACCTCGATGTTGGAAAGCCGCTGCTCGTAGGTTCGCAGCGCCAGCGTTTCGCGTACGACCTGGTTGAGATCGACCATCGCGCGCGTCGTGTGCCGCTTCCGAGCGAAGGTCAGGAGATTGCGGACGATCTTCGCCGCACGTTCCGACTCGCGGAGGATCGTCTCGAGGCCCCTGCGCGTCTGCTCGTCGGCGGAGCTCTGCGCCAGGCGCTCGGACCACGTGAGGATCGTCGCGAGGGGATTGTTCAGCTCGTGGGCGACGCCGGAAATCGTCTGACCCAGGGCGGCGAGCTTTTCGGCCTGCAGGAGCTGGTGGTACAGGTCGCGGGCCTGATCCTCGAGCCGCTTACGCTCGGTCACGTCACGCATCAGCGCTTCGACGCGCAACGCTCCGTTGTCACGCTCGGCATGGGCCGTGACCTCGACCCAGATGAGCGCCCGATCCGCCCGCCGCAGGCGCAGGAGGTAATCGGTGACGGAGCCGTCGCGCTCCAGCCGCTCGAGAAATCCGTCGCGCGCCTGCGCATCGACGAAGCGGTCCGTGTCGAAGGGCTGGACATCCTGTGGCGCTCCGTCCGCCGCGTGGCCGAACATCAGCTTGAGGTACGGATTGGCCGAAAGCGTGCGCTCGCCCGAGCGGGAGACGAGCCCGATGTAGACGCCCTCGTGAACGGATTCGAAGAGCCTCGCGAATGCTTCGGGGGGCGGTGTGGCC
>Ga0075423_10007842_pt1 | contig 10102 bp, 8 predicted proteins | sample SoiMethybrSBSTD2_FD_80114 | JGI IMG/M metagenome (GOLD analysis project Ga0075423, IMG submission 80114) | Bulk soil microbial communities from a Populus tree surrounding site in Tennessee, USA - Soil MetaG P. TD hybrid SBSTD2 | ecosystem: Environmental > Terrestrial > Soil > Tree plantation...
CTCATGCGCGAGATCATGACCCGCGTGGGCGCCGAGGTGACCGACTTTTCCGTCGAGTGGGGACGGCCCATCGACCTGGCTCGGCTCGAGCGAGAGATCGAGCGCGTGCGCCCGAAGGCGGTGACGATGGTGCACAACGAGACGTCCACCGGCACCACCTACCCCGCGGACGCGGTGGGGATCATCGTCAAGCGGCATCGCGCGCTCTACCTGCTCGACACGGTTTCCTCACTGGCTGGCATCGACGTGCGCACCGAGGAGTGGGGCGTCGATCTCAACATGACCGGCTCGCAGAAGTGCCTGGCCGCGCCCCTCGGCATGTCGCTGGCCGGGGTGGGCCCCGCCGCGTGGGACGCGATGGAGCGGCGGAAGCACAAGTCCAGCTCGCTGGTCTACGACCTCCTGCGCTGGAAGGAGCAGTGGGTGCCGGTCTCCCGCGGCGGCCAGGTGCCGGACGGCCAGCCGCGCCGCCAGCCGGTGTCCATCCCCACCCATCTCACCGCCGCGCTCGCCGAGTCCGCCCGCCTCATCAAGGAGGAAGGGCTCGCCAACCGGTTCCGGCGCCACGCGGTGGCGGGCGCGGCCTTCCGCGCCGGCCTCGAGGCGATGCGGCTCGAGATCTTTCCCGAGGCGTCCGTCGCCTCGAACACCGTCTCTTGCTTCAAGACGCCCGCCGGCGTCGATCCCGCCGCGGTGGTCAAGCACATGCGCGACCGCTACGGCATCCTCATCGGAACGGGTCTCGACAAGATCCGCACCAGCACGCTCCGGGTCGGTCACATGGGCATCACCGCGAATCCGATGTACGTGCTCCCCACGCTGTCCGCCCTGGAGCTGACCCTGCGCGACCTCGGGCACCGCTGCGAGGCGGGCGCCGGTGTCGCCGCCGCTCAGGCCGTCTTCTCGGCGCGCACCGCGTGATCGTCGTCCCCGACGACTTTCCGTCCGTCTTCCAGGGCTCGGCGGCCCAGGAGCGCGCCAAGGCGCTCGGCCCCCTGCGGGTCTTCACCGAGCGCGGCGCGGACGACGAGGTCGAGCTGATCCGGCGCATCGGCGACGCGCGCGTCGCCATCAACATCCGGGCCCACGCGCGCTTCACCGACGGGGTCTTCGCGGCGTGCCCGGGCCTCAAGATGATCTCGGTCTGGGGCACCGGCACCGACAACATCGACCTCCACGCCGCGGGCATGCGCGGGGTCACCGTCTGCAACACGCCCGGCGTCAACGCCTTCGCAGTGGCCGAGCACGCCCTCGCCCTCATGCTGTCGGTGGGGCGCAAGATCCCGACCATCGACCGGGAGATGCGGGGCGGCAAGTGGCCGCGCGAGATGCTCACCCAGCTCCTCGGCAAGACGCTCGGGGTGTTCGGGATGGGCACCATCGGCAGCCGCGTGGCCGCGCTCGGCCGCGCCGTCGGCATGGAGGTGCTCGCCTGGAGCGCGCGGGGCGACGAGGGGCGCATCCGGGCCGCCGGCGCCAAGGCGGCCACCAAGGACGACATCCTGCGCCAGGCCGACGTGGTGAGCCTCCACGTCCGCCTCGCCGACGAGACGCGGGGCTTCATCGGCCGGCGCGAGCTGGAGCTCATGAAGCCCAGCGCCATCCTCGTCAACACCGGACGCGGCGCCCTCGTGGACCGCAATGCCCTGCTCGCCGCGCTCCGCGAGCGGAAGATCCTCGGCGCGGGCCTGGACGTCTTCCACCAGGAGCCGCTGGCCGCCGACGATCCGATCCTCGGCCTGCCCAACGTGGTGCTCTCTCCGCACAACGCCGGGCAGACCCCCGAGGTGGTGCGCGACGGGCTGCTGCGCGCCGTCGCCAACGTCGAGCACTTCCTCGCCGGCAAGCCCACCGACGTCGTCGTCGCCCCCGTCAAGTAGCCGCGCCCGCATGCGCAGCTGGTGATGGTCGTTCGCGAGGACCGCGGGGCGATCGCGGTGCTGCGGATGGCCCACGGCCGCGCCAACGCCCTCGATCCCGAGATCCTCGGCGCGCTGAGCGCCGCGCTGGAGGCGGCCGCGGGCGCTCCGGCGCTCGTCCTCACCGGGGCCGGCGTCATGTTCTCGGCCGGAGTCGATCTCAAGCGCCTCGCCGCCTCCGGGCCCGACTACCCCGGCGCGCTCATCCCCGCCCTCGTCGACTGCTTCGCCCGCCTCTTCTATCACCCGCGCCCGGTGGTGGCGGCGGTCAACGGCCACGCCATCGCGGGCGGCTGCGTCCTCGCCTGCGCCGCCGACCGGCGCATCGCCGCACGCGGCGGCGGGCGGTTTGGCGTCACCGAGCTGCTGGTGGGTGTCCCCTTCCCCGCGATCGCGCTGGAGATCATGCGCGCGGTGGCGCCGGCGCGGCATCTCGCCGAGATGGTGTACGGGGGCCGGACGCTGAGCGTGGAGGACGCGCGCGAGCGGGGCCTGGTCGACACGGTCGTCGAGCCGGGGGCGCTGCTCGACGCGGCGGTCGCGGAGGCGGAGGCGCTCGCCGCCATCCCTGCCGAGAGCTTTGCGCTCACCAAGGCCCAGCTGCGCCAGCCCGTGCGCGACTTCCTCGCGCGGCACGCCGCGCGGATCGACCGCGAGGCGCTGGCGTGTTGGAGGGCGCCGGCCGCGCAGGACGCGATCCGACGCTACGTCGAGAAGACCCTGGGCGGCGGGCGCCGCTAGGCGCGCCCGGCGAGGGCGCTGCGCAGCACCTCGGCGGGGTGCTGGGCCCGGCGCTCGGTGAGGTGCGCGATCTGCTGGCGGCAGGAAATGCCCGGCGCCACCACCACCGTATCGGGATCGGCCGCGCGCACCGCGGGGGCGAGCCGCCGGTTGCCCAGGCTCACCGAGAGCTCATAGTGCTCCTTCTCGAACCCGAAGGATCCCGCCATCCCGCAGCAGCCCGAGTCGACCTCGCTCACCGTGTAGCCGGCCCAGGTGAGCGCGGCCACGGTAGGCGCCGTGCCCACCATCGCCTTCTGATGGCAGTGCCCGTGGAGCAGGGCGCGCCGCGGGCCGGGCTTCCACGCCAGACGCAGGCCCCGCGCGCGCTCGCGCAGGAGGAACTCCTCGAGGAGATAGCTCGAGCGCGCGACGGCGCGGGCCGCCTCGGTGCGGAGCAGATCCACGTACTCGTCGCGGAGCGTCAGCAGGCAGGAGGGCTCGAGACCGACCACCGGCACGCCACGCTCCACCCAGGGCTGGAGCTTGGCCACGTTCCACTGCGCGTTGGCGCGGGCCTCCTCCAGCATCCCCTTGGAGATCATGGGACGGCCGCAGCACTTGCGCCCCACCAGCTCGACGCGATAGCCCGCGCCTTCCAACAGCTCCACCGCCGCCCGCGCGATCTCCGGCGTGTTGTAGGTGTTGAACGTGTCGTGGAACAGCACCACGCTGCCGCGTGGGGCGTCCGCGTTCGGCTTGCGCGCGTCGAACCAGTCCGTGAAGCTCTCGCGCGCGAAGAGGGGCAGCGGCCGGCGCCGGTCGATGCCCACCACCCGGTCCATGACCCAGCGATTCAGCCGCGTCCCCGCCAGCCAGTTGGACACGGGCGCCAGGCGTGAGCCCCACCATGAGAGGTCCCCGATGTGCCCGAAGAGATCGTTGCGCATCGGGGTGGGGTGCACTTGGTAGTAGTGGTGCAGGAACTCGTACTTCATCTTCGCCATGTCCACGTTGGACGGGCACTCCGCCTTGCAGCCCTTGCACTCGAGGCAGAGGTCCATCACCTCGAAGAGACGCGTCCCCGTGAACTCCTCGCGCGGCGCCCGGCCCGAGAGCACCGCGCGGAGGGCGTTCGCGCGGCCCCGGGTGGAGTGCTCCTCGTCGCGCGTGGCCATGTAGGAGGGGCACATCGTGCCCTCGAGCTTCTTCCGGCACACCCCGACCCCGTTGCACATCTCCACCGCGGCGGCGAAGCCGCCCTGCTCGGAGAAGTCGAGGCTGGTCGTGGGCTCCCACGTCCGGTAGTCGGCGCCATAGCGCATATGCTCGGTGACGCCCGGGCTCGCCACGATGTTGCCGGGGTTGAGGAGGTTCCGGGGATCGAACGCGCGCTTGAGCTCGCCGAAGGCGCCGAAGATCGCGGGGCCGAACACCCGCTCGAGATACGGGCTGCGGGCGCGCCCGTCGCCGTGCTCGCTCGAGATGGCCCCCTCGAACTCCAGCACCATGTCGAAGATCTCGTCGGCCATCGCCCGCACCTGGTCGAGCCCGCGCTGGGACTTGAGGTTGACGAGGGGCCGGATGTGCAGACACCCCACCGAGCAGTGCCCGTAGTAGGCGCCCTCCGCCCCATGCTTGGCCATGATGTCGCGGAAGCGCGGGACGAAGGCGGGCATGTGCTTGGGGTCGACGGCGGTGTCCTCGATGAAGGCGATGGGCTTGGCGTCGCCGCGGGTGCCGAGGAGCAGGCCCAGACCCGCCTTGCGGAGCTTCCAGATCGACTGCTGCTCCGTGGTGTCGAGGGCCACGTGGCCCGCATAGCCGAAGCGCTCGCGTGCGCGCAGCGCCTCCAGCTTCTCGACCTTGTCCTTCACCTCGGCGTCGGTGTCGCCGGTGTACTCGACGATCAGGATGGCGGCGGGATCCCCCTGCACGAAGCCCATGCGCGCGCGCTGCTCGATGTTGGCGCGCGCGAGGTCGAGGATCATCTTGTCGGTGAGCTCGACCGCGTACGGCCCCGTCTCGAGGATGGCCTGGGAGGACTCGAGCGCCTCCTGGATGTCCGTGTAGTGGATGACGTCGAGCGCGGTCTTCTTGGGGCGCGGCACCAGCCGCATCTTGGCCTCGACGATCGTGAGCAGCGTGCCCTCCGAGCCCACGATGAGCCGGGCCATGTTGAGCGGCCCGTCTTTGATCAGCTCGTTGAGGTTGTAGCCGCACACCCGGCGCCAGTGCATGCGGTAGCGGCGCGCGATCTCGTCGCGGTACTGGTCGCGGATGCGCGCCACCTCTCGGTAGATCTGGCCCTCGAGGGTCTCGAGGCGGGCCTTGGCCTGGAACTCCGCGGGCGTCACCGTGCCGAACACCGCGCGGCTCCCGTCGGCGAGGAACGCCGTCAGCTCGATCACGTGCTCCACGGTGAGGCCGTAGGCAATGGAGTGGCTGCCGCCGGAGTTGTTGCCGAGCATGCCGCCGATGGTGGCGCGGTTCGAGGTCGACGTGTCGGGGCCGAAGAGGAGCCCCTGCCCCCGCACGTGCTGGTTCAGCTCGTCCTGCACCACGCCGGGCTGCACCCGGACCCACCGCTCCTCGGCGTTGACCTCGAGCACCTGGTTCATGTGGCGCGAGAAGTCGAGCACCACCGCGTGGTTGACGGTCTGGCCGGTCAAGGAGGTGCCCCCTCCGCGCGCGAGCAGCGGCGCGCCGAGCCGGTTGGCGACCTCGAGCACCGCCTGCACGTCGCCGGCGTGGCGGGGAATCACCACCCCGATGGGCTCCACCTGGTACATGGACGCGTCGGTGGCGTAGAGCAGGCGCGAGAAGGAGTCGAAGCGGACGTCGCCCTCGACGACGCGGCGGAGTTCGTGTTCGAGTTCGATCATGCGCCGATTATACTGAAGTGGCATGGCCGCGACACGCCTTCTCCCCCCGATCGTGCGCCCGCGGCGACGGCGCCTCCCGCAGCTCCTCGTGCCCGTGGTCGCGCTCGCCGTCCTCGTCGCGCCGGCGCCGGCCGGCGCGGCCGCGCCCGCCGCCCCGCCGCTGGCCGCGCGGCTCCTCGACGAGGACCGCGAGTTCGACTCCCGGGCGCTCATCGGCAAGAAGGTCCTGGTGCTGCGGTTCCAGGGCTCCTGGTGCAAGACGTGCACCGCCCAGGCTCCCGGCATCCAGCGGCTGGCGGAGAAGTATCGCGACCGCGACGTCGAGGTGATCGGCGTGCACGTCAACGACACCGCCGCGGAAGCGCGGGCCTGGCGGAAGCGCTACAAGCAGACGTACGGCGCGGTGCTCGACCCGGGCGCGCGCATGGCCACGCGCTTCGGGTTCAAGCTCGCTCCCTACACGGTGCTGATCGACAAGCGGGGCGAGGTCGTCAAGCGCATTACCGGCGCCGCCGACGAGGCGCGCCTGATCAAGATCATCGACCCGCTCCTCGCGAAGCAGCCGTCCCCGGCCCACTGAGCCGTCGGGGCGGCTTCGGTCCGCGCTAGGGCTTGAGCATCACCTTGATGGCGCGATCCTCCTTGCGATCGAAGATCGTGTAGCCCTTCGGGGTCTCGGTGAGCGCCATCGTGTGGGTGATGATGCGCGTGGGATCGAGGCGGCCCGCCTCGACCAGCCCCATCAGCGGCGTGATGTAGTTCCGCGCGTTGCAGATCCCCATGCGGAGCGTGAGGTCCTTGAAGAACGCCTCGCGGACGGGGAAGCCGATGGCGTCCTCCACGTAGACGCCCACCGAGGACACCGTCCCGCCCGGCCGCACCGCCACGACGGCCTGGGCGAAGGGCACCTCGTGGCCCACGCACTCCAGCACCGCGTCGGGCCCGCGGCCGCCGGTGAGCGCCCGCAGCTGTTGCGCGGGATCGCCCTTGTCGAGGTTCACCGGGACCGCGCCCATCTGCTCGGCCAGCTCCAGCCGGTAGCCCACGCGGTCCACCATGTAGATCCGGCTCGGTCCGAAGAGGTGGGCGGACTGCAGCGCGAGGAGCCCCACGGGGCCCGCGCCGAAGATGGCCACGCGATCGCCCGGGCGGATGCCGGCACTCTCCGCGCAGAAGTAGCCCGTGGAGAGGATGTCGCCCAGGAAGAACGCCTCCTCGTCCTTCATGGCCGCGGGCACCTGCTCGCACATGAAGTCGGCGAAGGGCACGCGGATGCGCTCGGCCTGGCCACCGGGATACACGTGGCCGAAGCGGCCCCCGAACACCGCGCGGCCGGTGGTGGAGCACTGGGTGGGCAGCCGCATGCGGCACCACTCGCACTGGCCGCACGAGATCGAGAAGGGCGCCACCACGCGGTCGCCGCGCTTGACCCGCGTCACCGCCGGCCCCACCTCCTCCACGATGCCCATGAACTCGTGGCCGAGCACCACGCCCTTGGGGAGCCCGGGCACCCGCCCGTGGTACTGGTGTAGGTCCGAGCCGCAGACCGCGCTGGTGGTGATGCGCACGACCACGTCGGTGGGATCCACGATCTTCGGGTCGGCCACCGACTCGACCCGCACGTCGCCGGTGCCGTGCAGCGTGATCGCCTTCATCGCGGTGCTCCTTCCGTGCTCAGGTTCCCGAAGTGGGCGAGGCGTATCCCCTCGCGCGCGACGAGGGCGCGCGCGGCGGGATCGGTGAGCCCGGCCACCTCGGCCTCGCGCTGCTTGCCGTAGCGGCTGTACGCGAGATCGTCGTCGAAGTAGCCCGGATGGGTCATGAACTCGCTGACGCCGGCCGGGAGCGTGCGGAGATGCTCGAGCACCCGCTCGGCCGTCCAGTAGGGATGCGCCCCCGCGTCGCCGATGAAGTGCTCGGGAGTGCGGATGCCGTCCTGGCGGGCCCGCGCGCGCACCTGCGCGTCCTGGGCTCGGATGGGGATCTTGAGCGCGCGGGCGAAGAAGCACAGAAGGTCCAGGAGGGCACCGTCCTTCGCCACGTGGTGATGGCTGTCGAGGTGCGTCGGGAAGCGGCCCATGAGCCGCCGGAATGCCTCGATCTGGTTCCCCATCTCGAGCCGCGCCTCGTCCGGGCGCGCGCGCTCGGCCTGCGCGCGCGCGTCGCGCACGAACTGGCCGCCGTCGTCCAGCAACGAGGCCACCCGCTTGGGATCCGAGAGCGGCGTGCCCAGGGTGAGGTTCACGTGGAGGCCCACGCCGAGCCCCGAGGCCTTCAGCTCCTCGAGCTGGGCGGGATCGGCGCCGCGGTTGACCATGAGGGACGTGCTGGTCACGATGCCCTTGGCGTAGCTGTCGAGAATGCCGCGGCTCACCCCGCGCGTCAGGCCGAAGTCGTCAGCGTTGACGATGAGGACGCGGCCGTCGCGAGCGGGCGCGCTCACTTCTTCCCCATCACGCGACGGAAGTAGAGGCGCAGCGCCTCCTTGAGCTGGGCGCGCGCGCCGGCGCTCGACTGGGCGTCCTCGAGCTGGTCGAGGTCCAGGGCCAGCGGCACGCCCTCCTTCTTCACGCCGTCCAGCTCGGCGGTGAGGCCGCAGCGCTCGTCGGACTCGGTGAACACGAGCTTGGCCCGGCTGAAGCTGCCGTCGTCCTGGGCGATCTGCGCGACCGTCTCGGTCAGGAGGCGCTTGATCGCCTCCTGATCGGGCGCGGGCACGGTGGAGAACGCGGCGGTGAGGCTGATCTCGGCCATCGAGGAATCTCCCGACGCGCCGGCCTTCAGGCCGGCGGCTCGTAGACCTTCAAGATGTCGGCGTGCGTCTTGGCGGCATTGGCGCGAATGGCGAAGCTGATGGCCTCCCGCACCTCGTCCTCGGTGGCACCCGCGGCCCTGGCACCTGCCAGGTCACGCGTGGCTCAGTGCGTGTTGCCGGCCGCGAGATTCGCGGCGAGATAGCAGAGGCTGGCCGTCTTCGGATCCAGCACGCCCTTCTTGAACTTCCACGAGGCGATCACTCGTTCTTCGATCATGGCTCCCTCGTTCTCGCGCCGCGGCCTAGAGGCCGGCGGCGCTGGCGTCACTGGTGGGATCCAGCCCCGCCTCCAGGCCGTTCCTGGTGATGCGGATGGCGATGGGCCGGGCGAAGTACATGTTGCCGACCGTGCAGTCCTTGGTCGTGACGGGATGCTTGCGCTTGCGGAGCGCTCCCAGCGCCGCCTCGCCCACGCGGTCGTCCACCAGCAGCTCACCCCCCTCGTCGTGGAGGCGCGGGGCCTCCATGGCCGCCTGCGGGCTGTTCCCGGCGTCCGCCATGTTGGAGATCACCTGCGGGATCACGGACACGATCTTGCGGCCGCCCGGGGCGCCGAGCGTGTAGACGGGCTCGCCTTTGCGGAACGCGAGCACGGGCACCATGTTCACCAGCGGCCGCTTGCCCGGCGCGATCGAGTTCACCCGTCCTGGCTCCGGGTCGAACCAGATCATGCCGTTTTGGAGCAGGACGCCCGTGCCCGGCACGACCATGCGCGACCCGAACAGTGACACCGCGGTGTTGGTGAGCGAGACCATGTTGCGCTGCTTGTCGATTACACCGATATGCGTAGTGCAATCGTGGGTGTCTGCCATCAGCGGGGGCCTCGACATGGCCCCCGCTCTCCCCCCACCTCGGACAGCCCGCGCGGAACCACGGCCGTCGCTCGCGGAGCCGCGGGCATTCGGCGTGGAGCCGCGTCCGTTACTTACTTTTCTTGCGTCGCGGTACTTCCAGGGGTCGGGGGCGGGGGCGCTGGTTCTGGGGCCGCCCGGCTTGATGAGCTTCGCGAGGGCGTGGGCGTAGTCGCGCGACAGGAGGCCCTCCCAGGGCGCGGTGACGCGGAGGGCATCGCCGAGATAGCGCAGGCGGTCCCGGAAGGCGAGGCGTATCGCCTCGGCCCGCAGGTGGAGGCCGCGCACGCTCTGGTAGGTGACGGCCGCCGAGGGGAACTCCGCCAGCAGGTTCAGGATCTCCAGCGCGGTCACGCCGCCGGTGGCGCCGGGCATGAACGCCAGGTCGAGGCCGCGGTAGCCGCCCATGAGCGGCGACAGCAGGCGCGCCTCGTACCCGGCCAGATCGTCCTTGGTGAGAAAGCCCCCCGTGGCGCGCATCTCGGCGTGAATGGCCTCGGCGATGGCGCCTCGGTAGAAGGCGTCGGGACCATCCTTGGCGATCAGCCGCAGCGTGCGCGCGAGGTCGGGCTGCCGCAGCACGTCGCCGTCCTTGCTCACCGGCGGCCGATACACGTCGATGCCGTCGCGGAGATAGACCCGCGCGGTTTCCGGGAACGCGCGGAGCTCGCGGGTGTAGAGCGAGATGGTCTGGGCGACGTACCAGTCGGGCACGAAGCCCTCGTCTGCCAAACGGATCGCCGGGGCGAGGACGTCGGCGAGGGTCATGGTGCCGAAGCGCGACAGCGCCAGGGTGAGCCCCGCCACCGAGCCGGGCACCGCCACCGAGCGCGGGCCGAAGGTGTTGGCGTCGCCGACCACGCGGCGCCACGGGAAGAGATCGTCGCCCACGCCCTCGCCCAGCTCGAAGGA
>Ga0075423_10007843_pt1 | contig 10102 bp, 11 predicted proteins | sample SoiMethybrSBSTD2_FD_80114 | JGI IMG/M metagenome (GOLD analysis project Ga0075423, IMG submission 80114) | Bulk soil microbial communities from a Populus tree surrounding site in Tennessee, USA - Soil MetaG P. TD hybrid SBSTD2 | ecosystem: Environmental > Terrestrial > Soil > Tree plantation...
CCCTGCAGGTCCGTGCCCGCGCCGCCGACCGGCAGGTACAAGGGGGCTACCGCGTCGCCGAACGCGTCCCGGCACGCATTCATCGCCTGGTCGAAATCGCCGCGCTGGTGGTCGATCTTCGTAATGACCACGGCGCGGGGCATCCCGACCGCGGCGCACTCATCCCACAGCATCCTGGTCAGGCCGTCCACGCCCTCGGTCGCGGAGACGGTGAACAGGGCCGCGTCCGCGGCCCGCAGCCCGGCCCGCAGGTCGCCGGTGAAGTCGGCGTAGCCGGGGGTGTCCAGGAGGTTCACCTTGACCCCCGCGTGCACAAGCGGGGCCACAGTGAGATTGATCGAGCGCTGTTGCCTGATCTCCACCTCGTCGAAGTCGCTGACGGTGGTGCCATCCTCCACTCGGCCCATCCGCTGGATGGTGCCGGTCGCGTTCAGCAGCGCCTCGACCAGCGTTGTCTTTCCTGCACCGGAATGGCCGACCAGCACGACGTTGCGCACGCCGCCAGGCTGGTCGGCCGGTGCCGCACCGCCTGTGGCTGTCGATCCTCTCCTGTCTGTCATCGTCGCCTCCTGCTGGTCGATTGGTTGCTGGCCTGTTCGGCTGCCCTACGACCAGCCTTTACCCCTTGGCTACCGCACCACAAGCCCTCGGCCAGAATCGCCCGGTGGCGAGGGGCGACACTAGGGTGTGTCCGGTGGATGCGCTGCAGGCTGGAGGTCCACTGGATGTGCCCTAGTATCGGACGGCCATGCTGAACGCGCTGCGTCCCGCCCTCACCCGCGTGCTGACCCCCGTCGCCGACGCGCTGGCGCGCACGCCGGTGACGCCCAATGCCATCACGATCACCGGCACCGCCGGCGTGGTGGCGGGCGCGCTGTGGCTGTTCCCCACGGGTCACCTGTTCGCCGGGACCATGGTGTGCACCGGGTTCGTCCTGGCCGACATGCTCGACGGGCTCCTGGCCCGGGTCAAGGGGACCACCGGGGCGTGGGGGGGCGTTCCTCGACTCCACCCTCGACCGGATCGGCGACGCCGCGGTGTTCGCGGGGCTTACCATCTGGCTGGTCCGCACCGGGCAGCAGGGGCTCGCCTGGGTCGCACTTTTCTGCTTGGTCACGGGCATGATGGTGTCGTACGCCAAGGCCCGGGCGGAAGGGCTGGGCATCCCGTGCAACGTGGGCGTCGCGGAACGCACCGAGCGGCTGCTGATCACCCTGGTCGCCGCCGGGCTGACCGGGCTCGGCGTGCCCTATGTGCTCGCGATCGGCCTGTGGGTGCTCGCCGTCCTGTCCGTGGTTACCTTCGGGCAGCGGGTGGCTGCGGTGCACCGCGGGGCCGCCGCCCGGCCGGTACCCCCTGTGCTGGCCGGGAAGCCGGGGCGGGACCATGGTGGCGAACCGGATGACCTCTCACCGTCATGAACACCGGAGCGCCGTGATGAGCAACGTGCTGTCCAGGCTGCAGGGGAGCCTGACCTCGGCGTCATACGCCCTGGCCTGGTGGCTGGTCTGCCGCGTGCCCGAGTCCTGGGGCCGGCGGGTGTTCGCCAAGGCGGGGGAGATCGCCTGGCGCAGGCAGGGGCCGGGGGTACAGCTGCTCGAGGCGAACCTGCGCCGCGTCATCGGCCCGGAACCCTCCGGCAAGGAACTGCGCGCCCTGTCCCGCGCGGCCATGGATTCCTACGCGCGGTACTGGTTCGAGGTGTTCCGGCTGCCGGTGATGAGCACCGAGCGGATCGTTGGCGACATGCGGTGCGTCGATGGCGAGGAACGGCTGCTCGGGGCCCTCGCCTCGGGGCGCGGGGCGGTGCTCCCACTGCCGCACATGGGCAACTGGGACCACGCCGGTGCCTGGATCATCGCCCGCGGTGCGCCCGGGTTCACCACCGTGGCGGAGCGGCTCAAGCCCGAGTCGCTGGCCCGGCGCTTCTTCGCCTTCCGGGAAGGGCTCGGCTTCGAGGTGCTCCCGGCGACCGGGGGCGTGCAGCGGTTCGGCATCCTCGCGCAGCGGCTGCGCGCGGGCGGGCTGGTGTGCCTGCCCGCCGACCGGGACATCACCGGCTCCGGGATCGAGGTCGACTTCTTCGGGGAGAAGGCGCGCATGATGGGCGGGGCCGCGGCCCTGGCGGTGCAGACCGGCGCCGCGCTCATGCCGGTCACCCTGTGGTACGACGGCCCGCTCTGGTACGCGCATATCCACGAGGAGATCCCGGTGCCGCAGAACGGCACCAGGCGCGAGAAGATCGCCACCATGACCCAGGAGGTGGCGCGGGTTTTTGAAGCCGGGATCGCCGCCCACCCGCAGGACTGGCACATGCTGCAGCGGGTGTTCACCGCGGACCTGGACCTGGCCCGCCTCGCCGCCGCGGAAGCCAGGGAGCAGGCGGCGGGGGCAGCGGGCGCGGGCGGCGAGCCGCTGGCGGCGGGGGTCGCGGGCACCGGCGGCGAGCCGCGGGCGGCGGGGGTCGCGGGCACCGGCGGCGAGCCGCGGGCGGCGAAGGCAGCGGGCGCGGGCGGCGAGCCGCGGGCGGCGGAGCCGGGCGCCACCGGGCGGGACCGGGCGGTCCTCAACGGCCAGATCGACGGTGCCGCGCTGGATGGCCTGGCCGGCGGTGCCCAGGCGGGCGAAGGCGGGGGCGAGCCGTGAGAATCGGCATGGTGTGCCCCTACACCTGGGACGTCCCCGGCGGGGTACAGGAGCACATCAAGGAGCTGACCGAGGCGCGGATGGGCCTGGGCCACGAGGTCTCGGTCATTTCCCCCGCCGACGACGACACCCCGCTCCCGCACTACGTGGTGCCGGCCGGCCGCGCGGTCCCGGTCCCGTACAACGGATCGGTGGCGCGGCTGGCGTTCGGCTTCCTGTCGGCGGCGCGGGTCCGCCGCTGGGTCAAGGAGGGCGGGTTCGACGTGCTGCACGTGCACGAACCGGCCGCGCCCAGCCTGTCCCTGCTCGCCTGCTGGGTCGCGGACGGGCCGATCGTCGCGACGTTTCACACGGCTAACCCCCGCTCGCGGGCGCTGCACGCCGCCTACCTAGCGCTGCAGACCGCCTTGGAGAAGATCAGCGGCCGGATCGCGGTGTCCGAGGCGGCGCGCACCACGCTCGTGGAGCACATGGGCGGCGACGCGGTGCTCATCCCGAACGGGGTGACGATCAGCCGCTACGAGAAGGCGGACCCGTTGCCCGGCTGGCCTGGTATGGGCGGGGTGCTCGGTTTCCTCGGCCGGATGGACGAGTCGCGCAAGGGCCTGGACGTGCTGCTGCGGGCCTTCGTACTGTTGGCCGAGCAGCGGCCCGGCCTGCGGCTGCTGGTGGCCGGCCCGGGCGACCTCGACGACGTGCGGTCCCGGGTGCCCACCGCGTTCCGCGACCGGCTGATCCTGCTCGGCCGGGTGAGCCAGGAAGCTAAGGCCAGCTTCTACCACTCGGTAGACGTGTTCTGCGCGCCAAACACCGGCGGCGAGAGCTTCGGCGTCGTGCTGATCGAGGCGATGGCGGCCGGCGCCCCCATCGTGGCCAGCGACCTGGACGCGTTCCGGCTGGTGCTGCGCGATGGCCGGGCCGGCGAGCTGTTCCGCAACGGCGACCCGGCTGCCCTGGCCGCGGCGGCAGGCCGGCTGCTGGACGACCCGGAGCTGCGGCAGCGGCTCTCGGCCGCCGCGACCGACGCCGTCCGCGCCTACGACTGGCCGATGGTGGCCCGCGACGTGGTCAAGGTCTACGAGGCCGTGGTGCCTGCGGCCGGCAAGGTCACGGTGGGCCTGTGACCGCCCGGGCCGGCCCGGCGCCGCGCGGCCGCACCCAGGCCCCGGGTAAGCGGAGCATGCCGTGCTGACCGGCGTCATCGTCATCATCGTGGCCGCGATCCTGGTCGGCGTCTACGTGTCGTGGCGGGCGGGCCGGCTGGACCGGCTGCACGCCCGGGTGGAGGCGGCGCGGGCCGCGCTCGACGCGGCGCTGGTCCGGCGCAGTTCCATCGCACTCGAGCTGGCCGCCAGCGGCCTGCTCGACCCGGCGACGAGCCTGCTCATCGCCGGGGCCGCGCACGACGCGCGGGCGGCGGGCGAGCCCAACGAGCGGGCCGAGAGCGATCTCACCCGCGCCCTGCGCGCGGCGCTTGGCCAGCCGGGATTCCGTGCCGACCTGGCCGCGCGCAGCGGCGGCGACGAGGCGCTCGCCGAACTTGAGGCCGCCTCCCACCAGGTGTTCCTGGCCCGGAAGTTCTACAACGACGCGGTCGCCGCCACCCGCGCCTCGCGGCGCCGGTGGCTGGTCCGGCTGCTTCGCCTGTCCGGCGGTGCCCCCTGGCCGGAGTTCTTCGAGATCGACGAGTCCCTGGTGGAACAGGACTCCACCGGTCGCGGCGGGGACATGCCGCACCTCACCGCGAGCGACCCGCCGCCCGCCCAGGCCAGCTGAGGCCAGCGGTCCGCGGGAGCCCTGTGCTGGCCGGGGCTGGTGTGAGGGGCCCGGCGCGGGCCGTCCGGGAGCGCCTACCATGGAGAGATCCTGCGAGCAAGCGAGTGAGGTTCATCGTGCCAGCCACCAGTTCCGCAGCCAGTCACGAGCCCCAGGCGCAGCAGCCTGGCGGAGGCCACTCCGGCGTGCCAGCGGTGAGCGGCGGTCACACCACGGGTGCCACCAGCGCGGCCGCCGGGCCCGCCGAGGTGACCCAGAGCGCGGAGATAACCGGGATAACCCCGGTGACCGGGACCGCGCGGGTCAAGCGCGGCATGGCCGACATGCTCAAGGGCGGCGTGATCATGGACGTGGTCACGCCCGAGCAGGCGAAGATCGCCGAGGACGCGGGCGCGGTCGCGGTCATGGCGCTGGAGCGGGTGCCCGCCGACATCAGGGCCGAGGGCGGCGTCGCCCGGATGAGCGACCCGGACATGATCGACCAGATCATCGGTGCGGTTTCGATCCCAGTGATGGCCAAGTGCCGGATCGGCCACTTCGCCGAGGCGCAGGTGCTGCAGGCGATCGGCGTCGACTACGTCGACGAGTCCGAGGTGCTCACCCCCGCCGACGAAGCGAACCACGTGGACAAGTGGGCGTTCACCGTGCCATTCGTGTGCGGCGCTACCAGCCTGGGTGAGGCCCTGCGCCGCATCGCCGAGGGTGCGGCCATGATCAGATCCAAGGGCGAGGCCGGGACCGGGAACGTGGTGGAGGCCACCCGCCACATGCGGCAGATCGCCGGTGACATCCGGCGCCTGGGCGCCCTGCGCGACGAGGAGCTGTTCGCCGCCGCGAAGGAGCTTCAGGCGCCCTACGAGCTGATCGCCGAGGTGGCCCGGGCGGGCAAGCTGCCCGTCGTGCTGTTCACCGCCGGCGGCATCGCCACCCCCGCGGATGCCGCGCTGATGATGCAGCTCGGCGCCGAGGGCGTCTTCGTGGGGTCGGGCATCTTCAAGTCCGGCGACCCGGCCCGGCGCGCCGCCGCCATCGTCAAGGCAACCACCTTCCACGATGACCCCGACGTGGTCGCCAAGGTGTCGCGCGGCCTCGGCGAGGCCATGGTCGGCATAAGCACCGATACCCTCGCACCAGCCGAGCGCTACGCGGGGCGCGGCTGGTAAAGCACGGCGGCTTCCCGCTGGCTGTCAGGCCTCCTGGACCGCCCCCACGCAACCCCTGGGAGTGCGGAGATGTTCGAACGGTTCACCGACCAGGCACGCCGGGTCGTGGTCCAGGCCCAGGAGGAAGCCCGGATGCTCGGCCACGACTACATCGGCACCGAGCACATCCTGCTGGGCCTGCTCGGCGAGCACGAGGGCCCGGCCGCGCAGGCCCTCAGCTCCCTGGGGGTCAGCCTGGACCTGGACGCGGCGCGGGAGCAGGTCGTGGCGATCGCCGGGGCGGGCGCCGGCCAGCAGGGCGGGCATATCCCGTTCACCCCGCGCACCAAGAAGGTGCTCGAGCTCTCGCTCCGCGAGGCACAGCGGCTCGGCGACGACCATATCGGCACCGAGCACATCCTGCTCGGCCTCGTCCGCGAAGGGGAGGGCGTCGGTGCCCAGATCCTGGAGCGGCAGGGCGCGAGCCTGGACCGGGTCCAGGCGCAGGTGCTCGCCACCGTGCGCACGGCGCCGGTGCCGGCCGAGGAACTCCGGCGGGTCTCGGTGGGGCGCATGCCCGGCGGCGGGTTGTCGCCGACCGTCACCCTCCGTGCGGTGATGAGCCGCCTGGACGAGATCGCCGAGCGGCTCACCGCGATCGAGAACCTACTGGCCGAGACGCGCGACCCGGCGGGCAGCGCCACGAAGGAACCGCCCCACGGGCAGGGGGAGCCCGCCGGATCGGCCCAGCCTGCGCCTCCGGCCGGTGGCGCGGAGCCCACGTCCCCGGCCGGTGGCGCGGAGCCCACGTCCCCGGCCGGTGGCGAGGGGTCCACCGGGCTGCCGGAGCCCCGGCGGCGGAAGCCTAAAAGCGGCCTTCCGGCCCGGGCTGCCGCCGTGACGCACGCGTAACCAGGGAATACAGTCACGGGTCTGCGGCGTTGCGGCCGGGTTGGCGCTCCCGGCTACGCTCGATGCCGGGGCGGGATAGTGGCGGAGGTTATTAGTGGGGTCGGCACCGGTTATCGGGGTTCTCGCGCTGCAAGGCGATGTCGTGGAGCACCTGCGGGCGCTGGCGGCGACCGGCGCGGCGCCGGTGCGGGTGCGCCGGCCCGACGAGCTCGCGGCGGTCGATGGCCTGGTTATCCCCGGCGGTGAGTCGACCACGATGTGGAGACTGAGCACGGCGTTCGAGATCGCCGAACCATTGCGCAAGCGGCTGTCCGGCGGGATGCCCGCGTTCGGCTCCTGCGCCGGGATGATCATGCTGGCCGACCGGCTGGTGGACGGTGTGGCCGGCCAGGAGACCCTCGGCGGGATCGGGATGACGGTGCGGCGCAACGCGTTCGGGCGCCAGGTCGACTCATTCGAGTCCGACATCAGCCTGGACGGGATCGCGGGCCCTCCGGATCCTCCGTTTCGCGCCATATTCATTAGGGCGCCGTGGGTGGAGGCGGTCAGCGAACAAGTGACCGTACTCGGCACCGAGCGCGTCACCGGTAGGATCGTCGCGGTCCGGCAGGGTCCGCTGCTTGCCACCTCTTTCCATCCCGAGTTGACTGGCGACCTGCGCATCCACCGGTACTTCGTTGACATGGTGAGGGAACGGACATGAGTGGCCACTCCAAGTGGGCGACGACCAAGCACAAGAAGGCGGCCGTCGACGCCCGGCGCGGGAAGCTGTTCGCCAAGCTGATTAAGAACGTCGAAGTGGCGGCGCGGACCGGCGGAGGCGACCCGGCGGGCAACCCCACCCTGTATGACGCGGTGCAGAAGGCCAAGAAGAGCTCGGTGCCGAACGACAACATCGACCGTGCCATCCGCCGCGGCTCCGGCGCGGAGGGCGGCGGCGCCGCCTACGAGGCGATCACCTACGAGGGTTACGCCCCCGGCGGCGTCGCGGTGCTGGTGGAGTGCCTGACCGACAACCGCAACCGGGCCGCCGCCGACGTGCGGACCGCACTCACCCGCAACGGCGGGTCCATGGCCGATCCGGGCTCGGTGTCCTACATGTTCCACCGCAAGGGCGTGGTCATCGTGACCAAGGCTGGCTCGGTGACCGAGGATGACGTGCTGACGGCGGTGCTGGACGCGGGCGCCGAGGACGTCGAGGACATCGGTGACTCCTTCGAGGTGACCAGTGAACCAGGTGACCTGGTCGCGGTGCGCTCCGCGGTGACCGACGCCGGCCTGGAGTACGACTCCGCCGAGGTGGCGTTCCTGCCCGCGGTGGAGGTCCCGCTGGACGAGGACCAGGCCAAGCGGGTGTTCCGGCTGATCGAGGCGCTTGAGGACTCCGACGACGTGCAGGACGTGTACGCCAACTACTCGGTGTCCGACGAGGTCATGGAGAAGCTGGGTTAAGGAGCGACACGCCGGGGCGCCCGAAGGGCGCCAGCGGCCGCCGGCCGGTAATGTCGGCACCGAACACATGTTCGTGAAGCCAGCCGGGTGGTGATGCATGCGGGTGCTCGGCGTCGACCCAGGCTTGACCCGCTGCGGCATCGGCGTCGTGGACGGCAGGCCGGGCAGGCAGCCCAGCCTGGTTCACGCGGACGTGATACGCACCCCGGCGGGCGCGGACATCGCGGCGCGCCTGCTGGCGCTCGAGGAAGAGATCGACACCTGGCTGGCCGAGTACCGGCCGGACGCGGTCGCGGTGGAGCGGGTCTTCAGCCAGCACAACGTCCGGACCGTGATGGGCACGGCGCAGGCCGGGGCGGTGGCGATCGTGTGCGCGGCCCGGCGCGGCCTGCCGGTCGCGATGCATACCCCGAGCGAGGTGAAGGCGGCGGTGACCGGCAGCGGCCGGGCGGACAAGGCCCAGGTCACGACCATGGTGATGCGGCTGCTCCGGATGGCGGACCCACCGCGGCCCGCCGACACGGCCGACGCGCTGGCGCTGGCCATCTGCCACCTGTGGCGGGGCGGCGCGCAGGACCGGATGGCGGCCGCGGGCAGCCGGATGGAGCAACGGCTGGCGGCTGCCCGAGCGGGAATGCAGGACCAGCTCGCGGCAGCGCGCCGGGATCGGGACGAGAGGCTGCGAGGTGCGCGATGATCTCCCATCTGGCGGGCAAAGTCACCGCGGTCGCGCCGGAGGGCGCGGTCATCGAGGTGGGCGGCGTCGGGCTGCTGGTCCAGTGCACGCCGGGCACGCTGGCCACGCTCCGCCCCGGGGAGCACGCAAGGGTGGCCACCTCCCTGGTGGTCCGGGAGGACGCGCTCACCCTGTTCGGCTTCGCCACCGACGACGAGCGGGACGTCTTCGTCCTGCTCCAGACCGCCAGCGGCGTCGGGCCGCGGCTGGCACTGGCCATGCTCGCCGTGTTCACCCCCGACGCGTTGCGGCGCGCGGTGCTCAGTGAGGATGTCGCGGCGCTGACCCGGGTCCCCGGTATCGGCCGCAAAGGTGCACAACGAATCGTCCTCGAACTCGCTGGCCGCCTGGGCGCACCGGGCACGGGGAGCCCAGGAGCGGGAGACAGCGTGGTGACCGCGCAGCGCGGCGGGCCGGCGCCGTGGCGCGAGCAGGTCCGGGTCGGCCTGGTCAACCTGGGCTGGCAGGCCCGCGACGCCGACCAGGCCATCGCCGCCGTGGAGGCCGACCTGGCCGGGGTGGCCACCGCCGATGGCGAGGCCGGCGATGGCGGGCCGGCCCAGGAGATAGACGCCGCGGTGATGCTGCGCGCGGCGCTACGAAAGCTAAGCAAGACATGAGCACGGGCCCCATGTCAGCCGCAGATGGCGGCACGCCGCAGCCGCCGGGCAGAACGCCGCATAGTGCTAGTCGGCGCGCCTCCGGCACGACGCAGCCCCAGGCGCCGCAGTGCTTCCTAGCGCGCCTCCGGCACGACGTGTGTCCCGGCGGCGAGGACCAGCCTCTCCCTCCGCTGGTTGACGCGCCTCCGGCACGACCAAGCGCGCTGCTATCCTGCGCGCCTCCGGCACGACGTCCCGCGAGGGAGGCGATGTGATGACTGACCCGGCGGAGACTGAGCGTCTGGTGTCCCCGCTGGCCGACGCCGACGAGCGGGTGATCGAGAGCACGCTGCGGCCCAAGCGGCTGAACGACTTCATCGGCCAGGCCAGAGTCAGGGAGCAGCTTTCCCTGCTGCTCGCCGGTGCGCTGCGGCGCGGCAAGGCCCCGGATCACGTGCTGCTGTCCGGCCCGCCCGGGCTGGGCAAGACCACCATCGCCATGATCATCGCTGCCGAGCTGGGCACGCCGATGCGGATCACCAGCGGGCCGGCCATCGAACGGGCCGGCGACCTCGCTGCGGTGCTGTCCACCCTGGGCGACGGCGAGGTCGTGTTCATCGACGAGATCCACCGGCTGGCCCGCCCCGCCGAGGAGATGCTCTACCTCGCGATGGAGGACTTCCGGGTGGACGTGGTCGTGGGCAAGGGGCCAGGGGCGACCGCCATCCCGCTGGAAATCGCTCCGTTCACCCTGGTCGGCGCGACGACGCGGGCCGGGCTGCTGCCCGCGCCGCTGCGGGACCGGTTCGGCTTCACCGCCCACCTGGACTTCTACG
>Ga0075423_10007844_pt1 | contig 10102 bp, 8 predicted proteins | sample SoiMethybrSBSTD2_FD_80114 | JGI IMG/M metagenome (GOLD analysis project Ga0075423, IMG submission 80114) | Bulk soil microbial communities from a Populus tree surrounding site in Tennessee, USA - Soil MetaG P. TD hybrid SBSTD2 | ecosystem: Environmental > Terrestrial > Soil > Tree plantation...
GCACAAACCTGTAGCCGCGCCTCGGCACAGTCTCGATGTAGCGCTTCCCGCCCTCCGCTTCGCCCAGTGCTTTCCTGAGCGCGGAGATGTTGACCGACAGGTTGACCTCTTCGACGAAACTGTCGGGCCAGACCGCTTTCATCAATTCGTCCTTCTCTAGCGCGTGACCGCTGTTCTGAACCAGAACGAGGAGAGTGTCAAAGGCCTTTGGCGCGAGCGCGATCGGCTGACCGCCTTTCAGCAACAGGCGTTCATTGGCGTCAAGCAGGAAGGGCCCAAACTCATAGGTTGGCTTGTAATGTTGGACCATAGCTGCGTCCAGAACCATTTCAAAAGAAATTCAAAACTTCTACAGGGTTCATAAAAGACTTTGGGAGTCGGTTCGAGACATATTCTCCATTGTCACCGGCCGGTCGAGAACCCGCTCATTGTAGTTCAGGACCGGCTACTCAGCAACGACTGGGATGGGAAACCGACGCCTCTAACATCGCGCGTCGGGGTGCACGACTGTGAAGAATCGCAGAACGAAAATAACCATTGAAACACAGCGGGTTGTCTTGATAAGCGACCTGTGCCTAAACGAGAAGGCGTCGTGTAGATTGTGCGGATCGCCAACCACCTGGGTGACCCCAGACGCCGCGCCGACAATTATGGGGGTCTCCTCGCTCGAGATCTACCGCTGGGTCGCGGATCGAAGTCTTCACTGCTTCGTTACGCCCGCAGGTCTCCTGCTGATATGTCTTGCCTCGCTGTGCGAGAACAGTGCGGGGACCGATCTCACTCACGAAAGCGTCGGCGATTCATGAACGAGCCTTAGGTGGCGAAGCAGTTGGTTGTCCAACTCCACCACTATTGAACCTCGCGTGCGGTCAGCTTCGGTCGCCGCGAAAAGCAACCAAGGAGAATCTGTCATGAAGCTCAGAAGCTTTTTAGCCAGTGTCGCTCTTTTCACGTTTGGGCTCTACGCATTCGCGCCCCCGGTTTTTCCACAAAGCAAGAAACAGACGCCAGATGGTGATGTGTCGATGGAAGTCGTCGGGGCTGTATTTAACGCTTCGCCGGCGGCTTCGATCCAGTACGGCTACATCACCTACATCAATGGTTTGGATAACATCTTCAACGGCAGCCCGCAGAACGAGACGACCGCCCTGTTTACGTTCTACAGTGATACCAGCACCGCACGCGTTATCAACAACGGACCTCTTCGAGTCGTGAACCGCGTGGGAACGTTCACGATTTATCTCGATAACACTCCCGACGGAGACTTCTCGAACCCCGATTCTTTCCGTGACGGAACGCCTTTGATGACCGGCACCTTGAGGCACCAGGTGGTCCTCAACACAATCACGAACACGTTCGTAACGACCTTCGTCATTACCATAACATCGAGCGATGTCTTCGTCTCCGGGGACAACCAGAACGTGGCGCTTGGAAAGCGGGGACAGAAGCTGCGGCTGACTGTATTCGGGCAAGCAAGCACGTCGGGTCCGGGGCAGTTCGTGATCGCGGGCTACGTGGCAGGCGGTGATCTGACTCGATGAGAACAAGCTTCACAAACGCGTTGCTGAAACAAGACTACTCAAAGAGAGGGGCGACAACTCTGAGGTCGCCCCCGGAACTCTCAACCTTGTCTTCCCTTCCCGTTGCTGCGGCATCTTGCATCCCCCAGGGCTTTGAAGTACCATTTCGCTGGCTTTTGAAACTGGTCTTTCTAAATCAACAAGGAGGGGAAAATCCATGAGTTTTTCCGACACCGAAGCGCTCAAGCGGCAACTCTTGGCCAATGACACGAAGTTCGCAGAGCTGGCGCACACTCACGGGGAGTACGAGAGAAGGTTGAGCGAGTTGGCAGAGTTGCACTATCCGAGCGTTGAGGAGCAGATGGAAGAAGCCACTTTAAAGAAGAAGAAGCTATACCTAAAAGACCAGATGGAAACGATCCTGCGCCGCTACAAAGAAAAGCAGCAGGTCGCACACTGAGACCCGACGGCGCGGCAACCGCAATCATCTTAAAGCACTCGCGCCAGCATAAATAGGATTAACCGCTGGTTACTCATGAGCGGACGGTCTTCGCGCATTCGAGGCGAGGTCGTTCGTTTGCCGATGAGTAGCCAATTTTTTGTTTCTGCTGTGTGTTAGAAGCCTTACGCTGACTCGTGGTCCGCGGAGATCGATCTGTACAGATCGGCGCCAGTTGATCGGCGAGAATCGAAGGTCAGCGGAGACTCCGATTTTCAGGATCGATGGCTAAAGAAGGCATACCGTTCATCGCCTTGTTCCTTCTTCCGGGAATCGCGTTTCTCGCTCTTGGGTGGTGGGTCGCCGCAGGCTTGTGTCTGATACTGGCGGCCTTCATGGCGTTCTTCTTTCGCGATCCGGCGCGCGACTGCCCGGTCGATGACCGCCTCGTTGTATCACCAGCGGATGGACGAGTGGTAGCCGCGGCCCGGGTCGATGAGCGCCTGGATGATTCTCCGATTCAGATCTCGATCTTTCTATCGCCGCTCGATGTACATATCAATCGCTCGCCCATAGCCGGCGAGATTCTCGACGTAGCCTACAAGCCCGGTGCGTTTCACATCGCGTCACGTGACATTGCTTCGGTTGAAAACGAGCAGAACGTCGTCACCGTTCGCGGAGAGAAGCTGACGATCGTGTTTCGCCAAATTGCCGGGGTCCTTGCGCGGCGGATAGTGCTGTGGAAGAAGAAGGGTGACCAGGTCGCGATGGGCGAGCGGGTCGGACTGATGAAATTCAGCTCGCGAATGGACGTGATTTTGCCCGGCGAGGTTGAATTGCTTGTGCACAAGGGTGACCGGGTCATTGGAGGCGTGAGCGTCCTCGGACGCCTGCGGGGCGAGTGACGACTTCACATTCTTTGAACCAACGACGGCCTCACGCGTGTAATGAAGCGTCCGGCTCCTATCAACCAATCCAGGCAGTTCACGCGGTGGTTTCGATTGTTGGAGCTGTGCTATGATTTCGCTTGTTGCGTACTGCCCCAGGCGCCAAATAGCCGGCTGCGACAGGCTGGTCTTGAAGAAGGTCCAATCCGATGGCTGAGTACATTTGCAGGCTAGGCACGCCTACCGGCGAAGTGGTGACCCGCACTGTCGAAGCTACCGCCGAACGCGATCTTCGCTCGAAGCTTGAACGCGAGGGTTTTCGGGTCTTCTCCATCGTTTCGACCGGATCTGTCAACATTCGTCGTGCGTTCGGCGGCGAGCGGCACGTCAAGAAGATCAAGACCGAAGATTTCCTGCTTTTCAATCAGCAACTCTCGGCCTTGCTGCGAGCGGGGCTTCCGATTCTTCAAGCGATCGGCATACTCCGCAAGCGCGTTCGCAACGAGCAACTGCGAATCACTCTTGAGGATATAGAAGGGAAAGTCCGCGCGGGGCAAGCGCTGTCAGAGGCTTTCGCCGCACAGGGCGACGCGTTCCCGCGAATCTACATCGCTTCGATCCTGGCCGGCGAGCGCGCGGGTTCACTCGACGAAGTGCTGCTGCGCTACGTCAGCTATCAGAAGACCATCACCGAAGCTCGCCGCAAAATAAAGAAGTCGCTCGCATATCCGGCAGTGCTCGTGAGCGTGTCCTTCATTCTGGTGATGGTGCTTTCGACATACGTCATCCCGCAATTCATGAAGCTGTACGCCGGCGTCGGCGCGCAGGAGCTGCCGACAGTGACAATCGCAGTGGTCACCACCGCTGAGTTCATAAGTAAGAACCTTATCTGGTTGATACCGACAGTAATCGGCGGATTGATCTTCATCTTCTTCTGGAGGCGCACGCCGCAAGGGAGGCTTGCGATCGACCGCTGGATGCTCAGAACACCGGTAGCAGGCGAGACGGTGCGTCAAATGACGCTGGCGCAGTTCACTCGGAGCCTGGCTACGCTGCTGGCGGGCGGCATCACCCTGCCGGAATCGGTCGAGATAGCCGGTGAGTCGATTACCAACCGCGCACTCAGACAGGCGAGCTCGGGCGTTCTCACCGGCATACGCGAAGGCAAGCCGTTCACCGACAGCCTCGAGGCGTCGGGGTGGGTGTCCGAGCTTGCGATCGACATGATTGGAGTGGGCGAGAAGTCAGGCGCGCTGCGCGAGATGCTCGATGAGGTCGCCAATTTCTATGATTCGGAGATCGACGTGCGGCTAAATACGATCACAACATTCATCGAGCCAGTGATACTGGTTTTCATGGGCAGCCTGGTTATGACCATTCTGCTGGCAATGTATCTGCCGCTGTTCACTATGATCGGCAATATGGGTCAGCAGGGCGTTCCGCGGTGATTGGAGAATCTAATGTCTAAGACAGTCGAACAAGACGCCGGCGCGGCGATCCCGGCGGCGCCCCCCGCGCACATCCCGTCGGAGATGAGCCAGGAGGAGCTGGCAGCGCGCGAGAAAGCGCGGCGATACCGGCTGAGATTCGTCGATCTGAAGATCGAAGAACCGGCTTACAATCTCATTCACGAGTTGCCGGTCGAGATGATGGTCCGCCACAGCTTCGTGCCGCTCAGCCGCGACGGCGACACGTTATACGTGGCCATGGCGGACCCGAGTAATCTGGATGTCATCGACGAGATCGAAGCACAGTTGCACGTGCGACTGAAGACCGCGGTCGCCACGCAAACGGCTGTGGAAGAGGCTTTGAAGCGGGGCGACACCGCAGCGCGCATCTTGCAGGACGCAACCGCCGGATTTCGCACTGATCGCATGGCGCTGGTTCGCGAAACCGAGAATGGCGAGGAAGTGCTGGACCTCGAGCGCCTGACTGGCGACGAAGAGATGTCGCCGATAATCAAGCTGGTTTACACGATCGTGCTCAACGCACTCGAGCGCCGCGCATCGGACATACACATCGAGACTCGCGACACGGACGTCGCCGTGAAGTACCGAATCGACGGCGCGCTCTATCGCGCAGCCGACCCTATCGACATAGCGCACCATCAGACGATCGTACAGCGGATCAAGGTTATGTCGGAGCTCGACATCGCTGAGCGGCGCGTGCCGCAGGATGGGCGTTTTCGAATCATGATTCGCGGCCGCAAGATTGACTTCCGTGTTTCGATAATGCCGTCGATCTACGGCGAGAACGTAGTAATCCGTATCCTCGACAAAGAGCAAATCAACGAATCCTTTCGCGACTTGAATCTGGACGTCGTCGGATTTGCCCCCGGGGACTTGAAGAAGTTTCGCAAGTTCATTGCCGAGCCTTACGGCATGGTGCTGGTGACGGGACCGACGGGCTCAGGAAAAACGACGACGTTGTACGCCGCGCTCAACGAGATCAAGAACGAAGAAGACAAGATCATCACCATTGAAGACCCCGTCGAGTATCAGCTTCAAGGCATCACGCAGATACCGGTGAACGAGAAAAAGGGGCTGACCTTCGCGCGCGGACTGCGCAGCATACTCCGTCACGACCCGGACAAGATAATGGTCGGCGAGATCCGCGACTCTGAAACCGCGCAGATTGCGATCCAGTCAGCGCTGACGGGTCACCTGGTGTTCACCACTGTGCACGCCAACAACGTAATCGACGTTATCGGCCGGTTCTTAAATATGGGTGTCGAGCCATACAACTTCGTCTCGTCTTTGAACTGCGTGCTGGCTCAACGACTGGTTCGGATTCTGTGCACGCACTGCAAGATCCGGCACCTCGCGACCGACGAGGAGCTCAATGAGTCGGGGTTGAATCCGGACAAGTATCGGACCGAAACGTTTTATCGCTCGGTTGGATGTGAAGTGCGCAACCTCACAGGCTATCGAGGCCGTACCGCAATCCACGAGCTGCTGAACGTAACCGATAACATACGCGAGATCATAATCGAGCGGCGTCCAGGTTCGGAGGTGCGCCGTGCCGCGCGCGCCGAAGGACTGACGTCTCTACGCGAGTCTGCGATCGCGAAAGTGTTTTTGGGCGTGACGACGTTGCACGAGATCAATCGCGTGACGTTCGTTGAATAGTTCCTGGTCCGTAGTCCGCAGCAGAAGTCCGTAGCTAGACGGCGTAGTGGACTTCTGCTGCGGACTACGGACCACGAACACTCACTACGGAGCACGGACCACTAACCACGGACCACGGACCAAAGTTGTTTGTTTATTTTGAAACCGAAGCGTGCTAGAGTGGTTTAACCGAGCAGACACTCTTAGGAATAAGTTCGATGCGGCAGCGAGCCATAAGGGGCTCGGATGAGCGGAGGATGTTAGGCCGCCAGCCGCGATTATCCCCCGACCGACGTTTTCAAGGGTGCGCTTTCTTCGTGGGAATATCATCAAGCGAGGAGTTGGGCTATGGCAAAGTCTCTAAGAATACATCAGGTACTAGCGCTCGCGGTTGCGCTGACGTTGGCAGCTCCGATTGCCGGGTTCGCGGCCGATGGCAAAAAGCATTTTAAGGACGGGCTCAAGTACGAAGAAAACCGCCAGTGGGACAAAGCCGCCCAGGAGTTCGCCCTCGCCGTATCTGAGAAACCATCCAACGTCGAGTACCAGCTTCACCTTCAGCGCGCCCTGGTGAGCGCCGGTATCATGCTAGTCGAGCGTGGAGACACCCTTGCAGAAAAGAAGGACTATAATGCCGCGTACAACGCGTATCGGCAGGCCTTTTCGTTCGATCCTACGAACGAGCTGGCGCTGATCAAGATGCGCAGAATGCTCGAAGCGCAGGGGCTGCCCACCGACAATTTGCCGACGGGCTCCGACCCCTCTGGCCCGAAGATTAAGCCCAAAGCCGACCCGACCGTAAAAGCCGCGTACCCGGGCGCCGGTGGCGCGCCTTCAAGCCAGATGAAAATCCAGATGCCGGGGATACCGGGAAAACGCTTCAGCAAGACCGATGTCATCTATCGTGATACCAATATTCTGACGGCCATCGAACAACTGGCCCAGATGATGAAGCTCAACGTCATTTTTGACAGTATGGTCGTCAATCAGATGAAGATGTTCAAGCTCACGGTCGAGCTCCGGGACGTGACCTATCCGAAAGCTCTCGAGATGATCTTGAAGACGAACACTCTGATGTATGCACAGATCGACGCGCGTACCATCGTGATCGCCAGCGACAATCCCCAGACGCGAATGAAGTACGAGCCTTACGCGATGCGGACCTTCTACATCAAGAACGCGTTGCTTGACGAAGTGAAGGGGGCAATCTCGGGGGCCTTGCCCGCTTCAAAGCAGGTGACGTCGGTCAAGCAATTGAACGCGCTCATAGTACGCGATACGCCGTCTAACCTCGAGCTGGTAGAGAGTCTGATTGACTCGCTGGACAAGAGCAAAGCCGAGGTGTTGATCGACGTCAACATCTACGAAGTTTCGCGCAGTAACCTGCTTCAGCTCGGTAACCAGTTCGGAAACACCTCCTCAACGGTGCAGGTGACTACGGGGTTTGATTCCACCGGCAAGCCCATAACTCAGGACGCCTTTTCCCCAGGAAATAACCAGATAGGCGGCTTTGGCCGATTTGGTACCGTGGCAAACCTGGTCGGAGCGGCTAGGTTTGCCGGCGGTCCGCTTGGACTTGCTATAGGATTACCGGCAAGCGCGATAAGCGTCTTTCAGGATAAAGGGAAATCCAAGCTCTTGGCTTCCACTCAGGTTCACGTGATTGACGGCGAGGCGCACGCCATTCGAATAGGCCAGAGGGTGCCGATTCGGACCGCCACCCTGCCGACCTTCGGGACGACGCCAACAACAGGAACGGGAACCGGAACAGGTACGCCGAATGGCGGCGCAATCTCCGGCTTCGGCATAGACCAGATCCAATACGAGAGCGTTGGCCTGAACATTGATATGACCCCGACGGTGTTCGAGGACGATGTTCAGATGAAGATGAAGATCGAGTCGTCTTCTGTTGACGGGGCCTCGGGCGGGCTGACTCCGACTTTCAACCAACGCACTATGTCTTCGGTCGCGCGCGTAAAGGACGGACAGACCACGATGATCGCAGGGGTCAGCCAGAACATCGAGGCAAAGAACATTAAGGGCATGCCGCTTATTGGGCTGATTCCAATCTTAGGGCGGTTCTTTTCAACACCTGAGACAAAGGATACGCAGAGCGACGTCGTCATCACGGTCACTCCTCACATACTTCGGCGAGCCGACATAACCGAACGAGATCATCTGGCGAGGCTCGCTGGCGATCAGCAGAACTCAAGCAATCAGTTGAAAATCGAGCAGATTCTTTATCTTGCGGATCAGGAAGACGCGCAGCCAAATCAGGTCGCCGAGAACCCGACCCCGGCACCGACTGAACCAAAGACTCAGACTCAACCCGTCAGCGCGCCGCCGCCGATCGTTAACACAAGCTCCCCGGGCGTCGTAGTGACTCCGCCGCCGGGTCAGGCCCTGAAGCCAAACGTAATAAAAAGTCAGGTTTCCAGACCGGGTGTCCCGGTCTCCAATCCGGGAGCCGATTCTGTCCAGGTGAATAAATCTAACAAACCCCTGGATGATGATGACGACGATGATGACGACACCACGGCCGCGAACCAGAAGTCGACAGCTCCGTTGATGGTTTACGTGAGGCCTACTTCGGCCGTCGCCACCAAGGGTCAGGCCCTCTACGCCGCCATATTCGTCAACGGCAACGGTGAAGTCTCCTCGGCACACATCACCCTTAGTTATGACGGATCGCTGTTGGAGGTAAAGGGCGTGCGCGACAGCGGAATGTTGAGCGCGGGCGCGCGGGCCGAGCTTCAGTTTACGGCCGAGGGAGGAGTGGTCAATATCCAGATGGACAGACCGCAAGGAACGCCCGCCGTTCCGGCGCGAGGTCAGTTATGCCTGGTTGAGTTTATTGTTAAGGGACCGGGTCAATCGCCGCTGGTGCTCAACGAGCAGCAGACGCTATTCCGGAACTCCAGCGGGCAACCGGTTCCTATCAAGGTACAATCGTCGCAGGTTGATATTCGATGAGCAGCACGGAATTTCGAATTTCGAATTTCGAATCTCGAATTGATGGAGCGGTGAACTGCGGCGCAATTCGCAATTCGCAATCAGCAATTCAAAACTCCGCTCGCGGCTTCACCCTCCTCGAGATAATAATAGTCATGATTATCCTATCTGTGTTGACTGCCGCTGCGGTCCCTATGGTGCGCAACACAGTGAGGCGCGAACGTGAAGCCGACTTGAGGCTCGCGCTTCGGCAATTGCGGCAGGCCATCGATCGATACAAGCTCTACAACGACCAAAGTAATGGCACCGCAATCCCAATCGAGTGGAAGACACCGACCGGCTATCCGAAGGAACTAAAACTGTTGGTCGATGGTTTTACGCCCGCGAACGTTGTGGGCACAAGCGAAGCTCGAGTGCGGTTTTTGCGCCGGCTTCCGATTGATCCGCTGACCGGGACCACCGAATGGGGCCTGAGGTCCTACAAAGACAAACCAGATTCGACGTCCTGGGGAGGCGAAGACGTATTCGATGTCTACACCAAGAGCGACGGCGTAGCGCTCAACGGAACTAAGTACAAGGATTGGTAATGAGAAACGAAACTGAATTGCGAATTGCGAATTGCGAATTTCGGATTGGAGCAGGAGAATCTCCAGCCCCAGGTCGCAATTCGCAATTCGCAATTCGCAATTCCTCTGGGTTCACGCTGCTCGAACTGGTCATGGTCATGACCATCATCGTCGTGCTCGCTGCAGTAAGCGTCGTCGCTTACCAGAAAATCCAGATCAAAGCGCGCGAAACGATACTCAAAGAAGACCTTCGGACCATGCGCAAGTTGATAGACCAGTACGCGGCTGATAAAGAAAAGCTTCCCCAGGCGCTCGAGGATCTCGTGAGCGCGAATTACATGCGTGACGTGCCGCCGGATCCCATCACCGGAGAAAAAGACTGGGTCGTCGATATGGGCGAGGACACGGTCTCGCGCGATGGCGGTACAGGCGTAGTCGATGTTCACAGCGCTGCCGCCGGCGAAGGTACCGACGGCATCGCTTACAAGGATTACTAAGAAAGGGAGAAAGGCAGAAGCAGAACGTTAAAAAGTAAAAAGGTAAAGAAGTTGGCTGCCTGCTTTTTTCCTGTTGCTCTGTTGCGATGTCAGTCCTACGCAGATTCTTCCTTGCGCCTCCCGCGCCCAGTACA